>Ga0209208_10005714_pt1 | contig 17268 bp, 15 predicted proteins | sample S1TSphfallax_3_FD_187694 | JGI IMG/M metagenome (GOLD analysis project Ga0209208, IMG submission 187694) | Host-associated microbial communities from peat moss isolated from Minnesota, USA - S1T2_Fd - Sphagnum fallax MG (SPAdes) (version 2) | ecosystem: Host-associated > Plants > Peat moss >... | reverse complement strand
ATGAAACAAGGAAAGGGAAATACAGTGAAATAATTTTAAAAGAAAAAAAAATTCCAAAAATGAAGAAACCAAATAAAGAGTAAAAAATAAGAAAAAATAAAACTTATAAATATTGAAGAAAAACCCTCCTTGAAAAAGAATGAGGTGTGTCTTCTTTCTCCAAACTTCAAACTTGCATCCAAATAAATATATATATATATAAAAGTGAAAAAGAAACACTTTATTTTTATTATACAAAATAATAATAAAAATAGAAAACACATAGAAATTTTAAATAAAAAAAAGTTAAAAGTTTCTAAAAAAAACTAAAACATGAACCAAGTTTCAAGAAACTGTGGGGACTTCACAGTGTCCGAAGGACACAGGCACCCACTAGTCATAGTAGAAACCAGTGATTAATTAAATAAGAAATAATCATATAATAATTATCTGAATAATTATTTATAATAATTAGTTAGTTCATAATAATTAAATATTTAATAATATTTAATAAATTCTTCACAAATCATTGATTGATAAATATTAAATATAGATTATTCAATTATAAACTTATTGACTTGTTGATTAAAATAAATAAATATTTTATTAATTAACTATTATTTCGTAATTCATAATAAATTAATAAATTAATATGAATAATTCATGAATAATGATGAATTATTGTATCAATTAACTATTTAATATTTAATTCATCAATTTTTTAAAAAGTAACCAATAAATATTAATTGATTGTTTAATTAGTTGGTATTACTTAAAATATAATTTAATTATTTAAAAAAATAGTTCATACTTTATACCAACTAATGAATTATTTGAAAATAATAATTGCTTGATAATTAATGTTTGTTTACTACAATGATTATATCATATTAATTTGACCTTTCTACTATAATTTACTCATACGTTAATAAAGATGATATATTTTTAAATGAACAATATGAAATCAAAATGATTTTTTTTCAATCCAATATGTCCATAATATGGTCAAATATATGTTTAATATACCTTGAATATAATTTAAATGCACTTTAATATGTTAAATAAGCTTAATAGATGTTTTATAAACCTTAATAAAATCTATATAATATACTTTTAATGTAGTCCACAAAACCCTAATGTACTTTAAAAAATGTATAAACACACCATAATAAATAACCAATTTCTAACTAATTTTGCAACTAAATGAACATAGGAGCCTATTCTTGGATGAAAAATCCAATAAACTAGTCAATATGGAAGGATGTGTAATTTAATAGTCACACCATAGTTGCAAAAATTGTCGTAAAGTTTAAAAGATAATGACTAATTGTAAAAATGATAAAACAAAGTTGCAAATGATAGGTAGTTGTATAGTGTCGCATGTAGTTGTAAATTTAATGGTTGCATATTACAAGATTTCTTTTAGTGTAACTATTAAAGGAGTAGTTACTTGCAATAATAGTTAGTTAGTACATTTCTATTTACTTAGTTATTGTTTTAGGAATTACTAGCTAAATCACATAGTTTTTGTCAACATTTGAATTTGAATAAAACATAGGAATATTATTTTTTGAATATATTTGGAGAAGAAAAGGAGATGATCATTGTAAAACATTGAGTTCTAATGAAGTATGAAATAAAGCACTTTGATTTTTGGAAAAGTTTAACTTTCTGAGCTAAAATTTTTGTTTTGATGTTTTATGATCATAATTTCATTGCTAGATTGCTATTTTAGAACTAAAACTAAGTATATCTAAATGAGAAAATTATGTTAGTATTAGTTTCATGGCATTTTAGTCTAGACTTGGATTAGGATATAGGATTAAAGATTTTATATTTACCATTTGCAACCATCCTAAGGCCTAAATTTAAAATGAATTTCAAAATGTTGTTTATGTCTTGTTGAAATTTTTGTGTCTCTAGATAATGAACTTTCATTTCATTTTTTGCAATTTTTTTCAAATCTTGATCATAAGTTTTTGTTCAATAAGTAAATCTAAATAGAGTAGTTAATTGTGAGGATTTTGTTACAATGTAGAAGTTTGTTCAAATTTGAATTAGAATGTGGAATGATGGAAGATATAATTATAACTATAAGTCTTAGAAGACAATTAAATCGAGTTTTATTACATGAATAAGAGGGGACATGACTCTGATACAACAACATGATTTTGATGCTTTGATTCATGTTGAAAAATAGAGATTCAACGTGTCAGAAAGGGAGGAAGTGGTACCAAGGTATAAATATGCTTCACCTCCTTATGATTGAGAGGATCATGAAAATGTAGGGTTTGAACAAAAAGCTTAGAATTTGAACCTCCAATTCGTTATATGGTTTAGCAAGATGTCGCAACTTAAGGCATCAAAATGTCTATAAGAGTTGAATCAATACTTATAACTAAACAAGAAACTATAGTTTTACCAAGAATAGAACCAATAGTGACACAAGGTGTACCTATGGACGTCAAAGTAAGGTATAATGAACTTAGACTTAATCAATAGAGTGGAAACATTGTTAGAGGAGTCTTAAGGGACTAGAGCAAAGGGATTCATAATGTGAATAGAATTCCAAGACCTAATCTTCAACAATGTACATATTATCATCAAATTAGACATCAAATCAATGAGTGACCATTTATTGAAAATAATGTGAAGCAAAGATTTGCTGAACATTTCTAGAATGTGAATCCAAAACCTACAAGAGCAGATAATCATGGATATAATGAGCTAGAGGAATTGTACTATGACAAGGTCAGAATTCTAAATAGACTTAGAGAATAGTTCTGAAAAGATAACAAAGTGGAAATGAGAGCTTAGACTATGGCAGATGTAGTACTTGTTTCCATAGTTCCTACCCCAAGTTTGTTACATCACAATGATGTTAGAATTACTTATCCAACAATTTTTAATTTAAGAACTATAAGATTTGTACCATTATATTATATGGCAATGCCTCAATCTATGGTTACAATTACGAAAGCTCCATTTGTAACAACACTAGTTCATATTGTTGTTAGTATGAAGTTTAAACTCAAGACTCCAAAGGAAACACAACTACCTAATGTGCATACAAAGATGCCCAAAGAGGTGGACAAGATTTTTGTTGGACAACCATTAGATCTAGGAGGAGGAGGCTTAGACCCACTAAGGCCACCAGGACTTCCAAAACCATTAAGATATTTTGGATTGCCAATGATGAATCCAATAAGACCACCATTACCACCAAACAAGCCTTATATTGACCACTAAATTCTTGAGTATGTGAAGGATGTTGACTGAAATGCTCATGTTAGATTTTTAAAGGCTACTAGAGTAAATGGTGAAATGGATGATGCAAAATTTGTTAATTTGTTTAGTTTTACCCTCAGTGATATTGTGTCAGATTAGTGTAACAACTACATGGGAGATTACCCATATTGTACTTTTGCATAATTACAACTGGCTTTTGGTAAAAGGTACAAAAAAGTTTAAAATGATGAGCAAGTTTACTTGTAGTTAAAAAACATGAAACATGACAAAATGAAAGAGTGGAAGTCTATTATCAAAGATTATTGAAATCAACCAATAGTTTTCAACATAGGACAACAAATAGTTTATTGACTAATGTTTTCAGCTTTGGATTACAACCATATATGCACGTATCAACAACAAGCATGAAGAGAGAAACCTTGTAGTAACATAAGGAATTAGCTTTGGTTTGTGAAGAAGGAAATTTTGAAGTTGAGGCTATAAACAATCTGTTAGTACCACAAAATAGTAAGACAATATTAGCTCAAAAAACTTAGACAATTACAAAGAAAACATGAATGTATTATACAAATTGTCATAGGACAAATCATAATGTTGAAACCTATAAAGTCAAAAGAAAGGAAGACCTTGCTCCTACAGTTTCTGAGGTTATTAATCAACATATCAAAGTACAAAAACCTATGAGGTATTCTTGTCATATCTGTGGTGAATGTGGTGACACATGACATAAGATCATAGATTATCTTAAGTATAATGATATGTAGAATTTGTTTAAAAACAAAGGAGTGAATACTATAAAGAAACCATCTATGGTGGAGCCTAAGGTTGCTAACCTTTTTGTCCATATGGTGGATGTTAACATGGCCATTACCAGGAGCAAGGTTATTGAAGAACATGTGTTCACAAATAAAGAGCCAATCAAGAAGAAGTCTACTGCTAATTGGGGAGAGGAATAATGACTACAACAATCTTTTGTCAAGACTATATAGGAGATATAAGCATCAAACCCACCAGTAAATTTGACTCAAAAGGAAAAAACACAATGGAATAGAAGTTGGGCAGGATTACCAGAGGCTAAAGTGTCCACATAACCAATTGTACCACCAAATCTATATGTGATTCATAATAACAAAGTTATGTCTATGGAATAAATATTCTAAGATATCAATAAACATATGATGGAAACTACTTATACCTTGAGGTTAGATCAATTATTGAAGATAACATCAAATTTTTAAAAGTATATGTGGTAGAAACTAAAGATAGAAAAACCCAATATAACTATTCAAGTGATACCAGAATCTAGTGTGGCCACAGTGGTTGAGACACATTTTAAAATAAACAATATAGCTATAGAAGTAAATAACTAAATGGCAATTATCCAAGTATAATTGGGAAGAACATTGTTGAGGATGTTTTGATAGATGGAGGGGCAAGTGTAAATATTATAAGAGAAAACCTTAGAACAAAATTAGGTTTACCCAAACCAAGACCATCTCCATACCACCTTACAATGGCGGATCATAATATGACTAGACCTTTAAGAATCATCATAAATTTGAAGATTCATACACATGGTATACCATATATAGCCACATTTATTGTTTTGAAAAATAATGTGGTGGATTTTAATTATTATATGTTGTTAAGAAGCCCTTGGCTCATAGATGCAAAAGGTTACACATGACTGGGGTAACAATGTCATTATTGTTCAAGGTAATGGAATAGTCATAACAACATCAGTTAATAAGAAATTGGGAGCAAAAACTAGACAACCTTAAGTACTTGTTTGTTATGAATTGTTAAAAAGGCTAACAAATGAAAAAGATATGATCTTTGAGACAAAACCAAAGTTGTTCTCAATTGGCACAACCATTATCTCAAATGGAATAGTTTCATTGTTGAGTATTAGAATATTAAAAATCAGAGTTAGTGGAAATATGACCTAGAGCAAAAAAACATCAAATCAAGGAATAATAGAAATGGCGTTTTCAACAACAAACACAATAGAATTTCATGTAAGACTAAAGATCTCACTTGAAGATAAGGTTTATCCAAAAATCTATTATCATCATATCCAAGTTAATATTGAAGTGGATGAGACACCAATAAAAATAAAGGTACAAAATCTTTAGATAGTAGGTTGGACTTTGATTGAAGAATAATAGCTTGTTAAGTTGAATCTTGGTACAAAGGTAAATCCACAATACATCAAAGTTAATGCACAATTGATAAAAGAGAAAATTGAAAAGCTTTAAATGTTGCTTAAGGAGTTCAAAAATGTGTTTGCTTGGACTTATAAGGATCTGAAAGGCATACCTTTAGAATTGGCTCAACACAAAATTGAATTAGGTACTTCAATTCCACTAACACATCAAAGCAAGGTACAGATTGAACCCTAATTATGCTACAATTATTAAACAAGATATTAACAAACTATTAGTAGTAGGATTTATTCAACTGGTATAGGAGGCTACATGGTTATCACCTATATTAATGGTGGTGCCTAAGAAGAATGGAAAATTGATCATTTGTGTGGATTTCAGGAAGTTCAATAAGGCAACTTACAAAAAATCCTTATCCTTTGCCATTTTCTGATGAGGTACTAAATATTGTAGCAAGGTATGAAACCTATTTATTTTTAAATGGATATTCAAGATACCATTAGATTTCTATAGCCCCTAAGGATAAATACAAAATAATTTTTGTAACAAATTAGGGAGCTTTTGTTTGGATGGTGATGCCATTTGGTGTTAAAAATGGGCCACCAACTTTCTAGAAAATAATCAATAGAACGTTCAAAGAGTACTTAGACAAGTTTATGAAGATATTTCTAAATGACTTCACATTCTATAGTGATATGAAGAATCATTTGATGAAGCTCATACTTTGCTTTCAAAAATGCAAGGAATATAAAATTAGTCTTCACCCAGATAAATGTGCCTTTATGGTAATTTAGGATTGATTTTAAGATTCATAATTTCCAAGGAAGGAGAAATACCAAACCTTAAGAAGGTTCAAGCAATAGTGAATATGCTAGTACCTACAAACCCAAAGTAGATCCAAGTATTTAATGGTATGGCTTAGTTTTATAAATGTTTCATAAAAAACTTTGCTTTTATCATGGCACTAATCACAAAGTTGATGAAGAAGATAAAACCTTTTATCTGGACCATGGAGTGTCAATAAGCTTATGATCAATCAAGCATAAATACATAAAAGCACCAATTTTGATACCTTTAAATTGGTAGGTGGAGTTTCATGTGCATGCATATGCATCACTATTGCTAATAGGTGCAATGTTGGCACAAAATTCAACTAGAAAATATGACCAGCCTATAGTATATGCTTGTAGATTACTAAATAAAGCTGAGCATAACTATACTATCAAAGAGAGAAAAGCATTAGTAATGGTTTATGTTTTGCATAAGTTAAGAAGTTTTTTGTTGAGAAACAAATATATTTTTCATGCAGACCATATGGCTTTGGTATACTTGGTTAACAAACCACTAGTGTTTGGAAGGATAGCTAGATGGTTGTTGTTATTTTTGGAATATGCATTCACAATACTCTAGAAACCTAGTAAAACACATGTAGTAGTTTTTGTTTTATACATATTACTAAATAGTTCAAAACAGTTGGGAGCCCCAAATTAGACTGTAGATGCATCATTATTCTCTGTAGAACCTATATAGATGTAGGAAGTGAAGAACTATTTAGAGCAAGTGAGATGCCAAAATTTTTGAACCTAGTTTAGAAATAAAAGTTGGCCAGAAAGGTAAAACCCTTTATTATGAAATAGTGAATAATGTATAAAGTGGGACAAGATAATTGTTAGTTCAACTACTTATTATCCACATGGAAATGGATAAGTAGAATCTACTAATTAGTAAACTTTTGACCAAATTAGTCAATGAAAAAAAGAACAAATTGGGATGAACATCTATCTACAATTTTGTTTTCATATAGGACTTCTTACAAGGTGGTAATAGGTTATACACCTTACCAATTAGTCTATAGTTTACATCCTTTAATGCCAATAGAATATGTTCTATCGACTATTAATGGGGACCACATAGATGTAGGACCAACTAAAGTATTAATTGCCAAAGTTATAGAATTGGGAAATTTATAGGAGATAGATTGGAAGCACAAAATAATGTGGGAGCCAACCAGTGGAACAAATTTATGTGGAGTCAACAAAAAAACACAAAGAAGTTTCAATTTGGAGATTATGTTTTATGGTTTCCCAATGCATAAAAAACACACATGGGAAAATTCAAGAAAAAATGGTTTGGTCCACTTAGGGTACAATATTGTTTACCCAATAATACTATTATTCTTGTTTGTGTCAACAAATTTGAACCAAATCCAATATTAGTCAATGTTAACAAGTTGAAACCATACAAATATGTGGATCAAACATTGAACGAGGTTTAGAATCTAGAAAATCAAGCTTTTATAGAGTCCATAGATTTAAATCATATGAAAGAACAATCTAATGAGAATACAAAAGGTTAGAGAAAAACAAAAATAATTGGAATTGATTTGACAATAGTATTAGAAAAACCCTCGGATTATCTAATGAGTTAGCAAGTTATGAAAGTATTCATAAATAACGATTATACAATTTCACAATTATTGGAAGGTTGAATAAGTATGTCATATCATTAAAAAACTCTGTCAATATGATGAATTATAGGACAAAGGTAATCTGTAATGTAAACAACACCATGTCATCAAATTTTGATTTGCCATAAAAACAAATTGGTGCCACATCCACACAATTTCTAAGTCAGTGAACATTTATTATAGCCCACGTTGTTGCTAGTATAGATTTTCATAGAAGACGTTAGGTGTCAAATTTTTTTTAAAAATGACAAATCATTAAAATGTTAACCCTAAAACAAAAAATGAATTGTCACTTTATGAAACGAGGTGAATACGTTTTAGAAGGTGATAAGGAGTAGAACGCTTCTTTATTTTCATTTTCTATTTCAAGAATGAGTGTAGAAAAAAGTCGTGTGGAAACATTGCAAAGACAATCTACAAAAAGGCTATAGAAATTGAAAGAAGAGTAATAGAAACATAAAGAACAACAAAAGTTTGCAAACATTTTGCCTCTACAATCTAGGTCACTAAAATAAGGGTCTACCATTCCTTTCTTGTTCATTCTTCTTCCTTTTCCCAAAGATTTTTTCTCATTTCCAAGTTTGACAAAGCTTTTGAATCAATTAGAAAAAATGAGACAAATTATTTAAAAAAATTTAGGAGATATAATTTTGGGAAGCCCAAAAAGAGGTAGGTCCTAGTGAGCAAGTTAATCCAATTTTTATTTCTAACTTTGAAGAAGAAAAATAAAAGGACAATTTGCAAAAACAACAACAAGCACCATTACATCAATAAGAGCTTGTCAAGGATGAGATTCTAGAGGAAGTTCACATTCCCAACAAGAAGTGCACAAAGAGAGTCAATCGACAATTAATGGTTGGAAATCTACGTGGGAAGAAGATGCAGACTCACCAAGATGATGAGGTCAAATATGTTTTTATTCCTATAGAGTAGAATTATAATAGAAATTTGAAGAATATTTTACTTTGGACAAGCTTTGGAGAGGAAGAAAATGCCCAGGCAAGTAGAGCTGGATTAGTACGTTTCTTTGAGGTTGAGTGGAAGATTCCTTGTCACAACATTTTGGTAGAATTTTTGAATAATTGGAAGTTGGATTCTGAACATACCAAAATCAAGGTTATGTTGGGGTACGAGCAGAAAATAATTAACAAACATCTCTTGGTAAAGGTTTTAAAAATCTACCATATATGATAAATGAGGTAGACTAGGTAGAAATGTCAGATGCTAGAATAACATTAGTAGATATAGTTGATAGAGTCCCAGATACTTACAACACCAATGAAAGGTGGATTGTAAAGAAAATGAGGTTAGAGTATGCTAATAGGAAGTTGCCATCTTACCATTTATTTACCAGAATGATAAGGTACAATATTTTAGTAATAAGTTCGTTATAATGATCTCCAAAACAAATCATGGAGAGTTTGTCAATTGGGTTGTAATTATGGTTTTTCAATTGGTCAAGGAGTTTATCAAATGGGAAAAGTGTTAGAAAAACATGATTGAGGAAACAGCCAAAAGAGAACCAAAAAAGGATGTGTGTCATTTTGCCATAGTGCTAAAAGTTATTTTTTAGAAGTGGTTTCCACTAGTAGGAGCAAAGTCACATGAAAAAAAGAAGCAGGCTTAGCCGCAGGAAGACATGAGAAGAGAAAAGAGTTTGAGGGAAAGGATTATCAAGAACAAAAAACCTCTTAACCCTACACACATCTATGTTAGAAAGGAGAAACATCCAGAGATTAAGATAACCAAAAAAGTGTTAACAAATAGGAGATCTACTCAAGTGCAAACATAAATCTTTATTGAAAGGAAACTACAACATAATACTCACAACACAAAACACAACATCAAGAACTCTCCAAGGTTCTTGTCACGAGAAATACACAAACTTGTGTAATGAAGAAAAGAGAAGCAAACCATCAACACCAAGGTATTTAACTAAAAGACCAAACCACAAATAACCAAACTAAAATAAGTAACGAAAGTAATTCAACCGTGTGAAAGTAACCTAGTTACTTTCCTACTCCAGTAACTAATGAAACCTAACTAGTTGAGCTTGAATTCTCAACAAAAAGTAGTTCTAATGTCCTAGTTTGATGATGATGAAGAGGGAAAAACTTTGTAGAAGAGGTAGAGGAGATAAGAGGATACTATAATGAAGGGCAATATTAGTCTTCAATAGGTAGTAGAATTATTGAGGAAGTAACAGCATCAACATCAGAAACAAAAGGAGAAATATGTATATCCTAAATTTGATTCAAGATTTCAAATATTCTAAGAAATAATAGAGATTAGATGGGCAAGAGCATTAGAGAAGGCCTAAGCAAGAGCCAAAAACTCTAGACCAATAGCCAATAAAGGAGTAGACATAGGATCTAGACCTGGATCCACCATAAGTATAATAATATGTTCCAACACAATACAATAATGAAGGTATGCTACCTTCAAAACTAAGTTTCATAACAAGAACAAATGTGTTTGGAGAAATTTGGACTGCACACATGAGTTTAGGTTCTTTAGGAACAAGTTCCAAGGGTTAGAGTCCTTGATTTCATACACTAGGGTTTGAATAAGGGATAGAAACAAAATTGGATGAACATAAAAAAATTGCTAGTATTTTTCAACAAGCAACAAAATACAGTGTATAGATGACAAATATTTTGCTTAAACTTTTTGATTTGGATATCAAGAATAAGTAGATCATAGAGGATAAATACAAATTTGTCCAGAATATGCAGGGTGTTTTAGAGAAGGAGCAAAAGCTCAAAGCAAAGCTGCATGATAAGAATAGTGAGAATAATCAGGTATTAGCATAACTCCAAGTAGCTAGGTAGAATATTAATAACATGGAGAAGCAAAGTAAAGATATGGAGAACGTTATAATAGAAAGGGATTATTTGCAAGCAACTCTGAAGGAGATAAATACCAATTACTATAATTTGAAAGCAAATAAGGATATTTTGAGTGTGGAACATAACAAACTTTAGAAAGATTACAAGATTATGGAGCAAAGTTTCTTGAAGCATAGGAGTTAGAGGACCTCAAAATGGAAGTTGGAAATGTGTATCAAGCCAAGAATGAAATACAAAGGCAAGTTGTTCATAGGCATGCATAGATGGACAAAAATTCGCAAAAGCAAATGGATTTTAATGAAAAATTACATAAGCTTTTGGAGGAGACCCAGAGAGTTAAGCCTTCCAATTATGATAGTGTCTTCACAAAAAATAATGAGTACAAGAAGCATAATATTTTGTTTCAAGTAAAACTCAAAGCATTATCAATGGAAGAAATAGATACAAAAATTTGGTGGGATGTAGTATATGATATTATTCAAAAGGATATTGGAAAGATTTGTAGGAGTACGAGAAAAATGAAAGTTGTACAAGCATAAGATATTTCAAATGGAGGTCATGCATGCCATCATTTGAGTATGAACCTTTCATTTTCTCTCCATAACCCAAAACCTCAAATGAGGAAAAAGATAACACTAAAAGAAAAACATGTATTTTCAATTAGTCTTTGCGACTAAATTTTAGTCGCAAAAGACATTTTGCAACTAAAATCCTTTTAGTCAACTAAAACAAGTCACATGTGATAAATTAGTTACAAATGACAAAGGGTATTGTATGAAAGAAAAAGTCAACTACATTTCATCCTTTGACTTCATTGTATACGTATTATCACATGTGATTAAGATGCAACTATTTTGGTCACAATTGAAGGCAAATGATGTGTTGACATGTGTCTTAATATATATTTATTATTATTATTATTATTATTATTATTATTATTATTATTTTGAAATAATTTAAGACGTTCAATTCAAATACTTGAATCATTTTATATTATGACACGTGGTCCAATGTAAGTATGCCACATGGCATTAAAAATTAATATAATACAAATATTAATATTAGGTTGGTAGGTACCTAGGTAGGTAGATAAGTAGCTTGGGAAGGTAAGTACTTTAGAAATGTGCATAATTAATTTTTTCCTTTTGGGTTGAGCCTTTTGATTAGTTCATCCCATGTGCATAATTTTTTTAATGTGAAATTAGATGACCACACTTCTTTGTTTATATAGTGTTCAAAATATGAATGAAAAATAAACAATATGGCATAAGTTTTGAAATTACAATTTCTTCACAAATTCAGTTGTAATTCCAATTTTTTTTTCATGTGTTACTTTCTTAGTTTTTAAATTTTTAAACAATCCAAATACTAGATAATTAGATAATCAATTAATTAATAATTATTATATTTAATATATTTAAATTATAAATTATACCTTACAAACATTTAGTTTTCATTATCAATTATTTAAATAAATAATAAAGTTTTAATATTTAACAAACTAGCTATCTAGTTATTCACAAGTTATTAATACATATTACATAAATAATTAGATAATTGAAATAATTAATTTCTTTTTAGAATTTGATCGAATTATATATACTATAATTAATGTAAAATTAATTTAATGACTATAATTTTAAAATTAATTATTTTAAATATTTATGCTAAAATTCTATGTAATGAATTAACAATTACTATTAAAAAGTAAATTCTTACACAATTTATTATTATTATTATTCAACTAATTACATTACCTATTGTATAATTACATTTATTGTTGTAAAAATTATGATAGGTCAAGTAATTCTTTTCTCTTAGTAATTATTAATTATAAATACAATAATTTGTTAAACATAACATTAATTTCGTAATTATTGTAAAATTACTATTAAATACTTATAATAGATCATTAATCACAGAATTTTTAATAATAATAATATTATTATTATTATATAATTCTTGAAATCAAAATCAATAAAAAATATATTCTAACTACATTACAATTTTTCCAAATTTTTAATTCAGGTTTGAAGTTATAAATTACATAATGTGAATAATTACGTTCAATTAAAAAATATTTATGCACATACTAATTAGTTTTTATTTGAAGTAGTTGCAATGATTTTAAAGTAATGTCGCATGAATTACATTAATTAATTCCTTCTAATATAATAATATAATTTAGATAATATACAAATCTATGTTATAACAAGAATTATTTAGTGGAACTTAGATTTATGTTATTTTATAAATTTTTTATAAAAGTGTTTTATTATGGATAACACTAGTAAAAAAACCCTTAAAACTCAATCAATATTTTTTTGCATTAAAGTATAAATTTAAGATTCCAAAATAGTAATTCAAAATTCAAAAATTAGTTTTTAGATCAAATAATTTTTTTGAAGTTAAATATCAAATTTCAGAATTGAAATGTCAATTTTCAGATTCAAATAATAATATTCAAAATAAAATGTCCATTTTACGACTCAATTAGTAATTTTCTCAATTGAAATATTAATTTTGAGTATCCAAAATGATAATTTGGAATTCAAATTTCAACTTTCAAGTCCAATAATTTCTTAAAATTTAAATTAATAAATTCAGAATTCAAATATGAAATTTCAAGGTCAAATAAAAATATTTAAAAGTAAAAATGTCGGTTTTTAGACTCAATAATGTTTTTAAAATTGAAATAATAATTTTTAGATTCAAAAATAGTAATTTAGAATTCAAATATCAATTTTTAGATCAAATAAGTTTTTTGAATTTAAATAAAAATTTCCAAAATTGAAATGTCAATTTTCAGATTCAAATAACAATATTCAAAACTGAAATGTCCATTTTTAGACTCAATTAATATTTTTCAGATTGGAAGTATTAATTTTGAGGATCCAAAATAATAATTTGGAATTGAAATTTCAGGTTCAAATCAAATCATTATTTAAAATTTAAATGAACTTTTTTCAGAGTTGAAATATAAATTTTCATATTCATATAAAAATATTCAAAATTAAAATGTCCATTTTTGTAATCAATTAGTTATTTTCTGAATTGAAATACTAATTTTTGGATTCAAAAATATTAATTTAAAATTCAAATATCAATTTTTAAATCAAATAGTCCTTTTTGAATTTAAATTGAAAATATCATATTGAAATCTAAAATTTGAAATTCAAATATTGGTTTTCAAAATTGAAATATCAAGTTTTAGATTTGAATAAAAAATTCAAAGTTCAAATATTAATTTTGAGATTCATTATATGAATAATATACATATGTGTGCATATTATATATATGTATATAGGACATACATTAAAATACATCCTTATGTCACTGTAGAATACCTTTAGGATGCAACTAATTTGGTGACTATTGTGAAGTAATGGGACATATCAACCTATTAATGCATGAAAATAAATGTAAAATTGATCCAACCAATAGGATGAAGTTTCTAATAGTTTCATCATAGTTGTGAGATTGACCAAAATAGGTGAAATTTGGTCTTGTAGTTGCAAATATTCCCAAATCTAGTTGCAACCGACTACAAATCACATGTAGTTGTAAATGAAGTGGTTACATTTTGGCTAATTTCTACTAGTGTAAAGGGGATATTAGTGGTGTAGGACCATTAGATACAAAAATAGTAGAGGAGGAGCCAAGGTACCTTAGAGGAGGAAGGAAAGCCCTAACAGGGAGGTTGGTGGTAAGACATGTGCATTAGAACAAATTTTGGAACCAAAAAAATTTATTGTGCAAGATGTCAATTTTCAAGAATATGCATCTGCAACTATAGAAATGGGGGAGCAAATACCAACTAAAAAAACAAAGGATTCAAGAACTTCAACAAGATTGGACTAAATTAACATTATAGTTACAACAATAAGAACAAATTGAAATTGTATCAAATCTACAATCACATGAACATATTCAAATCACATCAAATTTGTAGACATAACAACAACTACAAGGGATATCAGAGTTGCAATCATAGGAGCAGACATCAAAACATCATCAAATGATTGCACAAGTGTTAACAAATGCATCAAAATAACAACAAATTTTGAATACAACATAAAATCAGTTATAGACATAGTAAACTATAATACATATTGTAATGTAGTAAGAGTAGAATTAAATTTTTGAATCACAGGATCATAAATAACATTAGATTTAGCTTTCTCAACATATTTTTTTATCCAGAATTCCAACATGTGATTTAAAGTACGGGTGAGGTAATGTTAAAAAGTAGACCAAACCATTCTTCTTTTTTAAGTAGGGAGTAGTTACTTGCAGTAATAGTTAGTTAGTATATTTCTATTTACTTAATTATTATTTTAAGAATTACTAGCTAGATCACATAGTTTTTGTCACCATTTGAATTTGAATAAAACATAGGATTGTTGTTTTTTTAAATATCTTTGGAGAAGAGCAAGATATGATGATCATTATAGAACATTAAATTTTAATGGAGTATGAGAAATAAAACTTTGATTTTTGGAAAAGCTTTACTTTCTTAACCATAATTTTTGTTTTGATGTTTTCTTCATCATACTTTTAGTATTAGATTTTTATTCTAGAACTACACTTAAGTAGATTTGAATGATCATAGTTTGTTTATATTAGTTTCATGGCATTTTAATCTAGATTTTGATCAAAATATAAGATTAGAAATTTTGTATTTACCACGGGAATGTGCAATGAAATAGTGAGCTTTCATAAGTTATAATTCAACATTCCCAGCTCAACATACACACCCTACAAAACATAGAGTAAGTTAATTTAGGTTTGTCATCAGAGGTTCCTTCAAACTGTGGCAGCTACATGTGCAAAAACCCATAACTTGTGAAGGGAGATAATGAGACAACCAATTAAACCCATGGTTCAAGTGGGTGTTGACAACCTTTAGGACCACACAACATTACATTCTTCTATATACTAGACCCCAACAAAAATAAAAATTCAACTGTTGGCCATCAACAAGCTATTGATCTATAGATTTCAAGACTAAAATTCAAGTTTTTAAAAGATTTAGGTCAAGAAGGGTTTAGGTCACAAAGACTTATGTACCTTACACATGCACCTCACTAAGCAAATACAAGATCTAGAAGACACAACATAGTCCATCAACAAGAGATGAAAATGCAACATTGTTTCCAAACTAAACATTAAATAGATCATAATCACCATATTATGCATATATATAAAAACCATGGATACAAATGGTCTTAGTTAGTGCCACTAGCATGTGCTCACCAACACCACACCCACTTTTCCAATAACCAATTATGATTTTTTATAGAAGAATTTAGTTGTTGTTCCTTTTTCCTTTTGTAGCTCCCATCATGGATCACATTCATTACTTAAAAAGCCTTTTTTTGTATGTAGTATGTAAATTTGTTTTATTTAGTTTTGTTTAGTTTGTTTAGTTTGTTTGGTTTCTTTCTCTCTTTTTTTTTTTTTTTTTTTTTTTTTTTTTTTTTTTTTTTTTTTTTTTTTTTTTTTTTTTTTTTTTTTTTCAAATGTGACTAGATCTATTTGAAATTTGTTTAAAGGTTTCCCAATTGGGAAGTTGCTACAATAAGAGTTGTTGTTGTTGCAATAATTCAAAAGCGAGGTCCTTAAGTGTTTTTTTATCCTCAATTTCTATAGCCATGATGATGATGATGAGGATGAAGAACAAAAGTTGTAGTGATGGTTTTCTTTTTAATTGCAATGATGGAAATTTTGTTTATTTGGTAATTCACTTTGATTTTGGGTTTTGTAAAAATTAGTAAGCTTCTGAATGAATCATGCAAGTGTGCGTGTATGTGTATTTTCTTTTACAAATTCTGAGTTCATATGTTGTTATGTAAGATTTGCAAGTACCATCATCACTATGTTTATCTATTTGTTGCAATGAATATGAATTTTTTATTTTTTTAAAAGATCAAGTAATATGAAGAAAACATGATGGATCAAAACTAAGTTATAATAGAATTTGATAGAAAGAAATGGGTGTGAACTATTGTTGAATTTGACAAAGATAATTAGGGCGAGAAATAATTGCAGTACAATTTGAGAATTATCCATTATTGATTTGTTCACTCAAGGAGTTTGGGAAAACTCCTTCTAAAAAGGAATTGTCATATAACTCATTTAAAACCATGAATGATTTTAAGGTTCAATTCGCCTACAAAGGAGGTCACTCCAATTCAAGTGTAACTTCAAAAATTGGGTCTTGACTATAATGTCTACTACCTGCATGTTTGACATAGAAGAACAACAACTTTAACACATGTGACCATGGTCTTTGAATAATTCTTTTTACATATATATTATCCCAAAGTTAGTGGTATTTAAGTTACAATGTTACCATTGTTATTATTAATTGTCAAATATTAACAAATTATATCATTGTATTGTTGTTAGTGTTATTCATATCACACAACTTACTAATGGGTGACTTATCATTTATGGCCAGGATGATTTATCTTATATATTAAAGCTACAGTGGTGGTGTCTGTCTGTTACAGGGTTGTCTGTTCTGCACAACCCTGTCACAGTTTCTATGGCAGAA
>Ga0209208_10005712_pt1 | contig 17273 bp, 19 predicted proteins | sample S1TSphfallax_3_FD_187694 | JGI IMG/M metagenome (GOLD analysis project Ga0209208, IMG submission 187694) | Host-associated microbial communities from peat moss isolated from Minnesota, USA - S1T2_Fd - Sphagnum fallax MG (SPAdes) (version 2) | ecosystem: Host-associated > Plants > Peat moss >... | reverse complement strand
CTAGGTTTCTGTGTTTTCATGTAAGTGGTGGAGTTGCAAGATATACTAAGCTTTAACTATACTATTTACACCGCCAATCTGGTCGATATTACATACTGGCTTTTTTCTTGCATACCAGGAGGATGATGAAGCCACACTTGAGGCTGATGAGGCTTTGATAACTGAAGCTGAGAGGACAGAGGAGCTTGGTGCTCTACAAAGAGAGAGTGAACTGCCAATGGAAGAGCTCCTGAAGATATACAAGACAAAAAGAGGTATTTGAAAATTCTACTTTTTCTGCCTGCAGTAATTGAATCCATGGTCACAAAGTTCTGGTGGTCTTGAGAGTGGTTTTTTCAGAGGAAATTTGTTTATTGTTTCATGATGTTCAGAGTCCTTTTTCTGTGGTGGAGCTGTATGCTAATACATAAATGTATGCAAAATTGAAAAAACCAGAAAGCATGGAGCAAGATGAAGAGGAAACAACTGAGGGGGAAACGGACAAAGAGCAGGAAGATGATGGTGAGAATGACAATGAAGACGAAGAGGTGGATGTTGATGACAAGGATTTGATGACAATAGTCAGAGCTGATGTTGCTGAGGAATCACGGTGTAATACAGAGCATGCTTGGACTGTAGGAAATGAGGCTCAAGAGCTGACTGGATCATCCCTGAACATCAAGGACACAACCAATGTGAAGTCAGAGATGGAGGATGTGAAAAGCCTCAGGTTTGGCCTTGTCAAGGCTGCAAATGATAGCATTGCTGATGAACCTGCAAAAGTGTACAAGGAGAAGGGCATGATTACAACAGTGCCGGGAATGAAGACAGACTCTCAATCTCTGCAACAGAACAATCTCAAATTGCCTCACGCAGATTGGGTAGTACCTGGTCATCTTGCAGAGATGGATCAATTGCAGGTGGGTGGTGAGCTACCAACTCTTGTTGTTGAACTTGGGGTTGATACGCGAGAAGATATTAATATATCCTTGAAGGCAAGGAGACCACAGAGGCAAAGGCGTCTTTTGACTTCCAGTTTTGTACATCTCGGCATTATGAGAGACATGCAGGTACGAATTGTGCTCTGTGTTTCTTTTGGGCAGGATGTATGTTAGTGAGATGCAACAGTAATGTGGGTAGCACATGTCTCTGCATGGGGTTTTGTGAGCACTACATGTAAATTTTGGATCACTTCATTAGTTTTCTGCTCAAAATTTCTTTCCGTGATAGTTGGAGTGGAGATGCACAGGATTTATGTTTCTTGGCATATATTGTGCTGGCTGCAAATAAAGTTTCTGGATAAAGAAAGTGTCAATCTACTTTCCATCCCTTTCTTCCTCAAGGATAACAATGTAGGGCACTCAATTGTGAAGGCTGCAAAGGACCAATGCAGGTGGTCAGTGTGTTAGAGATGAAGTCTGTCTTAGTAAGTAGTCAACTTGTCTCTTGCAGGCAGTCTGATTGAGATGAAGCCTCTTTACAAGCGTGGTGTCACCCATCACACAGATATCGCCTCCTTGCATGCAGTTTGATTGAGGTCAGGCATGTCTTCTGCAGGATGATGAGGACTACATCCCTGCAGCTACAGCAGATGGGCAAGAAGAGGTAAACTCTGAAGCTTCAACAACAGCCAGCTTCTTTCTCCTGAGTCACAAAGCAAGCAACTTGCATCCGGTATTATGGTTCAGTGGCTCTTGTCATTTGCCACTTACAGACCTTGGGCTTGTAGCCAGCATCTAAACAATGCATAACCTTTGTTATTTTTTCTGTGATTCTTTCTATCTAGTTCAAGTCACTGTGGTATTATCCCTTTTACCAGTAACGGTCAACTGTTTTGCTGCTGGATGTTCAATTTGCTTGTCTAAGTGGTCACTGAAGTAGTTATGTAGGGCTACATGGGAAGTAGGATTCACATAGACAGTCTCTTTGCCAGGATGATGATGAAAGCACTCTTGAGGAAGAGGAACGACAGGCTAAAGAGGAGGACCCCAGTCCTGAAAATGAGGTCAGATTTGTTTGTTTCCATTTTCTGACTGATCTTGAACAAGGATGTTTTGGAGCACAGTACATGGTTGCAGCTTGGGATGAGTGACAGGACTGCAGGAATTTGTGCCATCTTTCTTTCTAAGCATTCTGAAGTTTGAAGTTTAACCTTTCCTGTGGGATATAGGTTGATCAGCTGAGGCATGAAAGCGAGATGACACTGGAGGAGCTTTTAGCGAAGTATAAATCTGTAAGCATTCCTCCAAACTAAGCCTTCAGTTGGTGGACCATTGCACATATGGATGAACAGAAGCTAATTTTGTGGGTGCTCCAAAGTGGATCAGGTGAGAGTGAGTAGTTGATTCTGTGGTGAGTTGTATCTGGACAGGTTTGAATAGAGTATCCTGAAACTGTTAATGTTGTCCTGCATGCTGGTGCTGAGGTTATATTCTCAGTCTCTTGTGTTCTTAATTTGCTTGTATGGCCAGTTCACTGGTGAGCATGATCAAGACAAAGAGGATGCAAATGATGACCTGGATGACTTTCTTGAGGATCGTCAGGACCGTACAAGTGAAGCTGGTACAAGTGGATCCAGTGATGAAGAGGAGGAGGATCACCTTGATAATGCACACTATATTGCTCAAGCTAACGCAAGGATGGGGGAGCCAAGCACAAGTGGGAGAGACCACCCACCTGAAGTTCCTCTTAGAAGCATGAGGAGTGTGAATAATCAGCACCTTGTCGAGACTTTGGAGTTGAAGGAAGAGTCTCTGGAAGGCTCTCAAATGGTGAGCAGCTTCAGAGTTCATGCTAGTCTTGTCAAATTGAGAAGTATGAGAGGGATGGTAATATTCATCTCCAAAGAGGAGTCTAGAGGTTTTCTGGAAAGGTATGATTTTGTGCAAGGGCATTGGATTTGAGCATGCACTCTTACTAAACTTTGTTGTGAATTCTTACAGGTTGATATGCATGAAGCTAAACAGAAATCCCTAGATGTGGGAGGGAGAGAAAAGAATGTTGTGCTAGGGGAGATAACTCCTGAAGTTGGTATGTTAGGGACATCTTTACTTCTGCAAGTGGATGGAGAAGTAGATGAGGAGACATCTGCAGCAGTGGCTAAGGTCACGGAGGCTGCCAAAAGAAGAGGTGAACGGATGGTTCTCAGAACCTCATTTGCATTGAAGGAGGCTACTGTCATCCACCTGTGTAGCAATCCTGACATTGTAGAGAAGAAAGACAGTGCAAGCGTAATAGGAACTGATCAGGTGAAGGCATCAGCCTCTGGAATTCTCAGGAGCAATGATTTGGAGTCAGTGTCACCTACAGCTTCATCAGATGATTTGCCAGATGGTAGAGTGAGTTTGAATAGCAACAATGTGAAGACTGGTTTGATTGGGGAATTGGCATTGACATCAGATTCTGTTCAACCTTATTCCCTAGATGAGAGTAATCCAACATGCGGAAATGTGGCTATTCTGGATGGAGTCATGGATGCTGCAGGTCTGATGAATGATGGAAGTCCACAGTTCAAGAAGGATTGTACTGCTATACTTGAGAAGCAAAAACCAGGGGAAGATCAGGGTAGTAGGGAATGCCTGGCTGATGCTGCTGCAGCTGCACAGTCTGCCCAACCTACTGGCTACACATATTCCACCACCAAAGTACGAACCAATCTCCCATTCCTTTTGAAGCACTCTCTTCGAGAGTACCAGCACATAGGGCTTGACTGGCTGGTCACGATGTATGAGAAGCGGTTAAATGGGATTCTGGCAGATGAGATGGGTCTTGGAAAGACCATCATGACAATTGCATTGCTAGCTCATTTAGCCTGTGAGAAGGGCATATGGGGTCCTCACCTCATTGTTGTGCCCACAAGTGTGATGCTCAACTGGGAGACTGAATTCATGAAGTGGTGTCCAGCATTCAAAATTCTGACATACTTTGGGAGTGCGAAGGAACGGAAGCTGAAGCGGCAGGGATGGTCACGGACTAATTCATTTCATGTGTGTATCACCACTTATCGTTTGGTTATCCAGGATGCAAAGGCATTCAAGCGAAAGAAGTGGAAATATTTGATATTAGATGAAGCTCATCTGATCAAGAATTGGAAGTCACAGAGGTGGCAAACACTGCTCAATTTCAATTCGAAACGTCGAATCCTTCTCACTGGAACCCCACTGCAGAATGATCTGATGGAATTGTGGTCATTGATGCATTTTCTCATGCCACATGTCTTCCAGTCACATCAGGAGTTCCGTGACTGGTTCAGCAACCCTATCACAGGGATGGTGGAGGGCCAAGAGCAGGTATCTGTGTTCTATGAAGCATAGATCTTCAGTTTCTTAACAGTAGTGGTATTGAAGCACTCAAGCATGCACCACTGATGCAGTGAAAAATTGAGTTGCATTTGGGGGTTGGCTGGTAAAATGAAGATAGGCAAGTTTGGTGCCATATCCTGACTATCTCTGTTTTGCTGTTGCAGGTGAACAAGGAGCTGGTGGATCGGTTGCACAATGTTCTTCGGCCTTTCCTGCTACGCCGCTTGAAGAAGGATGTAGAGAAGCAACTTCCAGGAAAATTTGAGCATGTCATACATTGTCGCCTTTCAAAGCGTCAGCGCAATTTGTATGAGGATTTCATGGCCAGTTCTGATACACAAGAAACTTTGGCAAGTGGCAACTTTTTGGGTTTGATCAATGTTCTGATGCAGCTGCGCAAGGTCTGTAATCATCCTGATCTGTTTGAAGGCCGCCCCATCATTTCTTCCTTTGACATGCCAGGTATTGAGTTGCATCTCAGCTCAGCTGCTTGTTCAGCACTGACACTTGACCCATTAAAGGCAGTTGGTATGGAATTAGTCAATGGGTATCTCAGCCACATTGAACATGACATGGCGTTGTGGGAGGCAGAGGAGGTCATTACAATGAAGACTCCTGCTCCCATTATTGTTGAACTGGCAAGCTCTGGTGAAGACACATGGAAACAATGTTATACAAAGAATAAGCCAAGCAAGGAGGTCCGAGGTGTCATTGAAGAGATTCAAGCCGTACTGAGGGCCAAGAGAGAAAAGCAACGGAAGGAGAGGATGATTGCTTTCTCTATTCTGAATGATATGCGATGTAGCTGTCGTCCTGTGTATGGCTCAGACCTTCGGAAACTAGTTGAAGTGGAGCATCCTGTTCATGATGTTCACAAGATCAAGGCTAACCATAGCCGATACTTGGAATTCTCATCCATAGTTGCAGATATAGTGAAGTTGCCCCTTACACGGTGTAAATGGATGATGGATCTAATTACAGCGTTTGTGTTCGCTATTCCAGCTGCTCGTGCCCCCTGGCCTTCTGCCTGGTGCAGCCACCCGTCCTCATGCAACTCACTGCTTAGATTGCAGTTGACTGAGCAATGCTCACAGGAGGCCAGTATAAAACTGGTACCTCTGAGACCTGTTGTTGTTCGTAGGCAACTCTTCTTCCCAGATCGAAGGCTTCTGCAATTTGACTGTGGAAAGCTTCAGGAGTTGGCAGTCTTGCTGCGGCGGCTCAAGTCAGAAGGTCATCGGGCACTAATTTTCACACAGATGACAAAAATGCTTGATGTGCTGGAGGGTTTCATTAGTCTGTATGGATACACATATATGCGGCTTGATGGCTCAACAAAGCCAGAGCAGCGCCAAATTCTGATGCAACGATTTAATACGAATCCAAAAATCTTCCTCTTCATACTGTCAACACGCAGTGGTGGTGTGGGCATCAACCTTGTAGGTGCAGACACAGTTATTTTCTATGACAGTGATTGGAACCCGGCAATGGACCAACAGGCACAGGACAGGTGTCACCGGATTGGCCAGACACGTGAGGTCCACATCTATCGCCTGGTGAGTGAGAGCACCATTGAGGAAAACATACTGAAGAAGGCAAACCAAAAGCGTATACTGGATGACTTGGTAATTCAGAGTGGTAGTTACAACACAGAGTTCTTCAAGAAGCTTGACCCAATGGAGCTGTTTTCTGGACTAAAGGGAGTTAAAGCGGATGGATCTGATGGTAAAGCTATAGGCACAGCAGCATTGGCCACTGCTTTCGCTAACAATACTTCTGCAATTGGAGTCTCTGAACAAAGAGAGCTTTCAGTTGCAGATGTGGAAGCTGCACTGAAGAATGCAGAGGACGAGGCAGATTATATGGCCATGAAGCAAGTTGAGCAGGAGGAAGCTGCAGAAAACCAAGAATTCACTGAGGAAGGTTTTGCTGCAAACATAGATGAAGAAGATTTAGCAGATGACACCGAGGAAGCAGGAAGAGGAGGGGTCAATCCTGGGATGGTGCAGTTTGAAAGCATGGAGGTAGCTGGAGCCTTGAGAGTAGAACAAGGATCAGTAGAGGGTCTTCGAACTACTGTTGCTGAGGAGAGCACTTTTGCAGGAACATCTCTTCTTCCTGCTGATGTTGAAGAGGATATGGATATGCTGGCTGATGTCCGGCAAATGGCGGCAGCTGCAGCAGCAGAAGGTCGTGAAAAGACCTCTTTTGAGGATCAACTTCGACCAGTGGAGCGTTTTGCCATGCGTTTTCTTGAGCTTTGGGATCCACGGGCCGAGAATCTGGCTGTTGTAGCACAGGTCTGGTCATTGGTTGCCGATAGGATGGAGTTCTTTACCCCAACAAGGCATATCTCAGAAATGTCTCTGGAAGTTGCAAAAAGCCAGTCTGCTTCTTGCCGTCTTTGTCCAGAATGTTTTGTGTATTGCTTGTAGACAGAGTGCACATGGGAAATAATCTCACATTTTGGGTACAGGTGGCATTTGAGGAGAAGGAGTGGGAACTGGATCAGCTGGAAAAACTGAAAGAAGAACAGGAGGCGGAGATGGATGAGGAAAATGAACCTCTCTCTTATGAAAGTAAGTGGAACATTCTTGTCAGGAATGAGGTGACACATGGCACAGCAGAAAACTCCAGGAACTAACTGCTTTGCACTATTAATCTTCATCTGATTTGGTAGACATTTCTGCAGCTCTTAAAGTCCAGAGCAAGGGTGGTGTCTTTAGTATGGTGCTTTAATGGGCCTATAGTTCACACTCTTCTCAGGTTTCTGTGTTGTCTGAGTGTTGAGATTTCTTGATTCTCATGAGGGTTAGTTCTGTGGATTTTAGAGTTGGGGTCTTCTCTTTTTCCTGCTGGCAGATATTTTGTTGTATCTGAAATCTCTATAACCTTATTATTGAGTTATCTCTCAATTCTGTTTCAGGTTAATTTAAATTCTAAGTACGGAGAAGTTTGCATTACTTATCAAGATACTGGTTTAAGGGGTCTGTTATATCTTCTGCAGATTGGGACACAGCATTTGCAAATCAAGCATATCGACAACAAGTTGAGGTCCTAGCTCAGCAGCAGGTAAGTGATCTGCTTGTGTGTGTGTGTTTTCCGCACTTCTTTCAAGTGAGGAAGGTATGTCATTTGCAGTGTATGGACTGTGCACAACTATGTACAGCATTTCTGCAGGTAGTGTAGGATCTCAGGTCTAAATTTTTTTCAGACTGGTCCAACTTTTCTGATGATATCTAAATGATGTTGTGTTGCCTTTGTCCAATCAGGAGAACCAAAGGCAGCTGGAATGGGAGGCAATGGAGGAAGAATTGCGTGATGCTGACAGGTGAATCTGCTGATTTTTTCTGTGAACAAACCCTTTGGAAGTGTACACTATGGTGTATCCTTGTTTTGCTGTTTGTCAGTTTTGGATCCTGTGATTTGGTGTGATATTGGTTTGGATTTCAATACTTGTATCTCTCATCAATTAGCATTAGGTAGCTTTCTGTATCCCTTGAGTAGTGCTTATCACTGACTCTTGTCCATGCAACAGGTCAATAGCTGAAGCTGCTGCTACAGTTTTGGGAGCAGAGAATTTCAGTCTCAAGTCTAAAGGAAAGAAGGCAAAGAAAGCCAAGTTCAAATCTTTGGCAGAGGGTTCTCTTTTGACTGCTGCTGAGACAGAGGAGGCAATTGAAGAATATTCAAGTGATCCATCGTACAGAGATTCACATTCTGACCAATCACATCTGCCACACCGAGATCCCTCACAACGAAAACGCATGGCACCAAAGCTTCTGGAGGAGGAGTTATTGGCTGAGAGGCACTTGAAGAAGTTGAGGAGGGAGCAATCCAAGGAGAGAGAAGTCAGCATGGAAAAGGTTGTGTTGCTAGGGATCAGCTTTGTACCGCAAAGTTCTGAAAGTCTAATGAGTTTTGAGGGATTTTTGGGTGTTCAGAAACTTGAATTGAGTATCAGAACGAGCATGTGGTCTATGAGATCATTTCTACTTGTCTTGACATTAAGTAATTATCAGAAATCGTGATTGTGTTTCCTTTTCTAAGATATGCAGCAAAGGCACAAATAAGACTCACTTTACCATCTGTGCTGTTACTGCCTCATAGGGAAAAGGGAAGAAGAATCTATCGGACAGTGATCTCAGAAGGTCTTCAGATGATGCAAGTGAATTTTGTTGGCCATCTTCCACTGATCTGGAGGCCAGTGCGGTGGCTGGAGAATTGACCATTCCTGGAACACGAGGTACAGCTATAGGTGGAAAGAAGAAAGCAGAAGGCACAGTATCCATAATGGGAATGCATCCTAAGAAGGGGCCTGTTGTCATGCTTGAAAAGGAGAAGAAGAAGGATGTAGTGAAGTCATTGGAGCATGTACCACAGGCTGCACCCTGGGTTAATGCTGAAGACGCAGTGCTTTGTGCTGTGGTACACGAATATGGTGGTAACTGGCTTCTGGCAAGTGAAACATTGGCAGCCATACCTGAGGGGGGCATTTATCGAGGACGACACCGCCACCCAGTCCATTGCCGTGAAAGATTTCGTCAACTGCTAGCTCAAAATATTGCAGCTGCTACTGGGGACCCAAGTAGTGAAAAGAGTGCCCTCCATGCTGCCAGCAATGTGCAGCTAAAAGTGACAGAGGTGTGCATGTTTCCTTCGCATAATTTTGAATTTCTGTCTTTTGAATTTCAAATTTTTTCCCCCCACCCATGAACAGTTGCTTTATGGGTAAAATGACATACTTGTGAGTAATTGATGAATTATTTTCAGTGAGCTGATTGAATTGTATTCACTTGCAGGAACACACAAAACGACTTTTGGATGTGGTGCAAACACTTCCAGATGATGAGCTACTCCTACCACGGCACTTTGTGGCATTATTGTCGGTTGTGCAAGCCCAGAAAAATGTCACTGGTCAGCAAGGGCCTGTGAAGCTAACTGTTCCAGTCCTTCTGAACTCTCCACGCCAACAGCCTTCTGTTCCTTTGACTAAGCTTCATAGGTCATATCGGGATGAGGTTCTATTTGATAGGCTTCATTCAGGAAGACCAAATCCAGGCCAAGTCTTAGCTGCTTTAATTGAGTCAGAAAAGTCAGAAACAAAGGCGGCTTCAGCTCATGCTAACCTCAGGCAGCTGATGCCACCTCCCAAAGATCTGGCAAGCAGCATTGAGGATGAGTCCTTTTCTATAAAGGACTTTTTGGTGGGGTTTACTGATGGTACTGCTCAGCCATCTGTAAGTGGAGGCTCAGAGCCAGCCATTGTGCAAAGTGAACGTCCACTTGTTTCTATTGAAGACCTGCTTGGAATTCCTATAATGTTTCCAGTGCACCCTATTCCAACAAAGGCTGTCCGGCATGTAGCTGAATTATTGGTTGACCAGCGCTACAGGTATGTTGTTTATTGTCCACCTCAAATCTGGTGCCTTTTTGTGTTCCCTTTCACCTGAGCTTTGAGGAAATATATAGGGGTTTTCCAGGCAAATTTGGTTGTTTGCTTCCAACTGTGACTAGATTACTGATTGGTGCACAATGTCAATGCAGGCTGGCCACAAAGATGGGACTGGAAGGATCCGGTAATGAGTGGGCAGCAGCAGCAGGATCTTTAACAGGTGTTGTTGGTGTCCAAGTTCCCACTAAAAGCAAGAACGCAGGGAAGAAGCGCCCAGCCTCAGATCTCAATAAACCTCCCAAACCCAAACAACCTCACATACCAAAGCCTGGTAAAAAGAAAGAAGCAACTGGAAAAAGCAAGTCAAGCGACGTGGCCTCTCACCCGCCAAAAACCATGTCTGTGATGCGAAAGAAGGATCTTTCAGCGCATAATGGGGCAGCTACTGGCTCTTTATCCACATCCTCTGCCATTCCTGGACAACATCCAGCTGTCCCCAGAAAATTACCTTCCACTATCAGGAAAACTGTTCTGGATGCCTCAGTGGATACTGGTCTTTTAGGAAGAGAAACTCCTGGATCACCCAAGGATTTGGAAGGTGTCCAGGCTCCAGGGTTTGTGGAATCACCTTCCAATCCACCAGAAGGGAACCAGAATGACATGACAGTTTCAAAATCCAAGAAATCAAAGATCAGTGTGGCAAGACCAGGCACTGAGGGTGGAGAAAAACCTCCTCCCACAAAGGAGAAAAGTCCTACAACCCCAAAGAAATTGGCTTGTGCCTCTCAGAATAGGGATTTGGATTCAGCAGCCAGCTCTGGAATAGGTACTGGTGGGGACAGTGAGTATTTAGGTTCTTCTATGGAAAGAAGAATTGACCTCAATGACCTCAGCTCTAGTGATGATGATGTGACCATAACTGGTGTTATACCAGGAGGTGCTGCAGGTAGATCTGAAGGTTCAAATGCTCCTCAATCTCAGTTGCAGTTGGCATCATCAGCATTGGAAGGCTTACAACCAAAGACTGCAATGCCCAGGCAGGTAGCGGGGACAGCGTCACCTGGCATCAGGACACTGAGGGATGAGTTTCGGTCTCCTTTCCTGTCAGATGACATAAGATACAGTAGTCTGAGAGATGGAGCTGTGGGAACAAGCCTATTGAAAAAGCATCCTCAATCACTAGGGGGAATTGGCAGTGACCTGCAGATTGGCCTCCCATTAACCCTTAGAGGAAGCTTGATGGCACCTGGAACAGTAGGCCATACAGAAAGTTCCTCTTCACTAGCCTCTGCTTTTGGTAATGTATCTCTTTCTACAAAAAGAAGTGATTGGCTGCCAGTTTCTGCATCATCTGGATGGGAGCCTTTCAGTTCTTTACCTGATTTTCTTCCCATGGAACCATCACAGCTGCAGCATGATCCTCCTCCACTAGGGGTGTGGCCTAATCCTACATTGGTGGATCTTGAATCCCCTGTTCAAAATCTGAGGAAGCTGTCTGACAATGTGGCCAAGAGATCTCCCAGTAATGGGGCTGGCTTCATTCGTCATGAAGGGAACCGGACCTCTGGGGGTGTGTCATCATTTCAGCTTCGGTGTGAGCCAGCTGTAGCTTTAGGAAGCATTTCTCCAAGTGTTGTGATAGGCTCCAGGGTTGCAGATATTGGAGCACCAATGATACAGTTGAGGAAATCTACTCTTGACAACCAGATTCAGGAGCTTCCAGATTTGGAGATGGTTGTGAATGAACAACATCTTCAAAGCTTGGGTAACCTGGCCTCGAGGTCCGTCCCACAAATGCAGGCACAATCACTTTTTTCAGCAGGATTTCCCTCTGCAAGTATTTCTCGTGGAGGAGGTAATTTGACCCAGCATCCATTTTCTTTTGCACCGGCCGCTCCTCAGTTTCCATTCAGTACAAGCCCGAAGATAGGGCAGCAGCACCTCTATTCATCAGGGTCTCAGAATGTGGAATTGCCTCCAGATTTTTGGCCATCATCATCAGTGTCCTTCCCTAAACAGCAGTTGTATAATTATCAGCACCAACATTCCGGTGAGGCATTGCCAACATTTGTAGGTGCTCCTGTGGTGGACCAGGAAGTTTCAATTGACTTGGGGCTTTCTTTGGGTCCTGGTGTCCCAGAGAAGCAGCCAGGTGCCCGCTTGCCATGAGATGAAACCTGATCACTCTGATGGTGGGAAACTTTGTAGAATTGAGGTGCAAAGGCTTGGGGAAATCTCTTTTTGTAAGCTTGTCTGTGTAGTTGAGTGACCTTTTCTCATAGCTTTATGATATTTTGAGGGCTGATGAGGCAGTGCAGAATGCTGGAGGAATTATTTTTTCTTACTCACACAACGTTGCATGCTGTGTAACGTGTCTTTCTACCAGAAGAAATTGATTGCCATATGGGCACCTTGACATTCATATCTGGCTGCTTCTACTCCAGGTGATGCCAGTTAGACCCAGAGAGTCCTTCCTGGGCAATGTTGTGTCTATTTCTTGAGTCTCTGATTCACAGTATCATCATTTTCCAAGAATGGAGTCATATCTATTTGTTCTTCATGGTCCTGCAAAGAACTGCTTCAATCATCACATGGAAAACCAAATCTTAGTCTTAATTAGTTGATTGTCAAATCTCAACCTGTTTTGTGCAGTGTGTATACACAAGAACCCCAATATATTATGCATGTACTCAAAATCCCTAAGTAAATCATTTATCTCCGCAAGGTTTGTGCACAGATGGTGAACTTTCTTCATGTAGAATCAATACCCACATAGTGTTTTTATAAGCTGGTGATATCTCAGTGTGGCTCATAGCCTTTTGTTTTCCTCTTCAGTTTTAAAATATTTGTGTAGACTGGGGGATGGATGGGGACAATAGCATGGTTATTCCAGCTTGGCCTCAAAAAGAACTACCATGGTAAGTAAGAAGTTGCAGGAGGTGATGAATGAAAGCATCCATGTATGTTTTTGCAGTCTTCAGTATTGCTTGCTTTGATACTGGGCTGTCTCATGAAACTGTACATGCAAAAGGAACTTGAAGGTGGTCCATCATGAATTGTCAACTAATGTCTTTAAGCAGGATAAATATACAGCTGATGAGATCAGATACCAGGGTGAAGAAAATGATGATTTTGGAACTTATGATGATTTTACATCGAGCTGGTACCAATTTCCAACATCACATTGAGCTAGAAAGAGCACAATGTCTGTTTCTGTCAAAACACCTCTGATGCTTATGCAATTCTGTCAAAAGCCACTTCACATTTGAGTTTAATTCGTAAATTCTGTTTTCATTTGCTCATTTGCATGCAAAAGAAAAACACCATAATAAAAAAAAGTTTTAAATCAATATTGTCTCCAACCTGAATTAGTAGTTGGGTGGTGGACACATTCACCCAAAACCAGATTGTAAATTCTGTGATGAAAGTATACTACAGTTAGCCAATGTCATGCATACTTTTTACACTCTAGATCTCAGAGAGCTTTCTTCCATATGTTGTCTGATTCCATATGTTGTCTGATTCAACTCACTGGATTCTGATTCTCAATCAAAACCAAATCCCAAGATGGCTAAATGGAGCATTTGACATGACTGTCATCAATAATGCTCAAGTCCATCACACACTCAAATTGTGGAGTAGTAAGAAGCTGCTACTTTGGTGTCGGCAAACATTTAACTTGCCAAAGCCCAAAATTTACTGCAAGTGGGAAAAAAAAACCCAGTGTCAACTGAGCTTCACCTTCTCACATCTTTGTGAAAAATAAGCTTCTTCTCCAGGTAAAGAAAAGCTAAAAAGTTGTCAGTACAGGGCTTTTCGACAAATCAAGGAGCAGCCACATTGGCTTTGGCCTTGGGAGCAATCTCTTCACCTTCCTGACCTGCACTGGAACCTTCCACTTGCAGTCCCAAGAGCGCATCTTCCCATAACCTTGCAGGACCCTGGTTCCGGACACCACCATACACTTTAGAGCAAGGAAGCCACAGAAGAGAAGGGGGATGTACAGACTCATGAATATTCCAAGCAAACATACAGAGCAAATGAATGCCTCAAATAAGAGCACAAAACACGAGAGGGGAACTTGGAGAATCTTGTTGGTCAAATGCCACACACTATGGAATAGTGCAGCAAACTTTTATCATTCATGGAGGTTCTGGAGAAGAGAAACTTGTTAGGAAAATGCCACACTATGGAATAATGCAGTAGACAATTATCATTCGTCGAGGTTCTGGAGAAGAGCATTACCTTCCAGGATAAGTCCTGAGCCATGCAGGCTTTGATCATTTTCTTGAAAGAAGGTGTCCGATATACCTTAAGAGCTTTCTTGACAGCAGTTGCTAATGCTTTAACATCCTCTGGATCCACCGTTTCGCACTGACAAGAGACAATTCCAGTTACTTTTCCCACTACCTCTCCCTCATAACCAAATGGATCAAGTACATATCATTTCTCTTTAGTCTGTTGGGGAATTCCCACTGTAAACTGCACTCTGTACCTGATGACAATCTCAAGTTCATGCATAGTAGTAACTTACATCCACGTTAAATGCTGTTCCAACTTGAAAGCCAGTGATGCCCTCCTGCACTGTGTCTACTAGTCCTCCTGTCGATGCCACTATAGGTACCTGAGCTTGACAACAAAAGGATACCTCTTTGAGGATAGATAGAAGAAGCATGTGGATTTGCCAAAGAAACCTTCCTGAAAGTGTGAAGGAACAAGATGAATGAAGGGTAAAGAAAAAAACAAATTACCGTCCCATAACGCATGGCATGGAGTTGAATGAGCCCACAAGGCTCAAACCGACTTGGCACCAACATGAAGTCTGCCCCTCCTGTTATCATGTGTGCCAGTGGGGTGCTGAATTTTACTACACCCACAGCCTTGTTGGGAAACTTGGTCTCCAATTCCTCCAGCTGCTTCTCCAAATGTTTCTTTCCTGTGCCCTGGTGATAACCATTGGATGAGATGCTACAAGAAAAGTAATGAAACCAAGGTGAGCCTGGATTGCCAGTCACATATATGTTGGTTCTTCTTGTGTCATTGGACAAACCCCTACTGGTAGTGTGTCTGTGAATGGTACAAAGGATGCTTCACATTCATAATGACATTTCATGCTCAGTGAAAAGTGTAAAGCAAGCATTGTAACAAGTCAGCAGACTTGACTTGACCAGAAGACATCTCTCAGCAAAATCAAGTCACTACTTTAAGCTGTGCACAATTGAATACAACTCTCATGAGAATTGAGAAGTCTCCATACTCATGAGTAGCACAGTCAGAAAGAGGTTTAAAACTTTTTCGTAAACTCAAAGAAAGAAGTGTAACAGTGAGTGTTGACTTCATACTTGATTGCTGCCATTTGATAAATGTGATTTATGTGCATGCCTTGGCTCACAAGGAAAACATTAAAGGTTCATCACAAGGGTGAAGATGAAGTGTCTGATAAACCCTTGAAATACACGCCTAAATCTAGCTAGAGAAAGAACAGATGAGGATTATTTGAAAAGAAAGGAAAGAGATGAGGCTTACTAGGATAATGAGCTGAACATCATCTTGTAAAATCTGACTTACGGCTTCTGCAAGAATGTCAGATCCCTTTTGTTCCTCCAGTCTTCCAATGAAACCAATGACAGGTATGTCTGCATCCACGGGCAGCCCAACCTCAGCCTGCAAAGCCTCTTTCAGCAATGGCTTGGCGTCAAAGACCTGTAGAGACACAATTCTTGATTAAATATCTAAGCATGAGTGACTCCATAGGAGTCTGATATGCTGCAGACCCAGAAAAGGAAAACACAAACAGATTTCCAATGCAAACATTTAGGACTGGATTTCACAGGCTGATCCTAATAGGTGTGCTTCAAGCTGACTTCTCATTTACTGTTTATGGACACCAGAACAACCCAGACTAGTTGGGATACAGTTGGATGCTTATCTCTGAACTCATATTTCCTATCAGAAATAGAAGTTTTCAAATTCTGAACAATATGGACAGGTTCAACAGTCGAGATTTAAAAGTATACAATACCAAAGAAGAGTTTTTGACCACTGCAATACCCAAATGGTAGCCACTGGGATCAATTAACCTGCCTATCAGAGCAGAAGATCCAAAAAGATGGAGTAGCAGAGTAGGAAAGTCAAAAGTACATGACAAGAATTGATGATACAAAGTATTCATGGGTTTTGCAACAATTTCACTACAGCCCAGATTGAGCATGCAACATACCGTACTAATGTCATAAGGGACATCCAGGTACTTGTCAGCTGAAGGATCCCACTCTTGAACATCCATGCCATTGACAATTCCCCGCACTCCTGCTTTCCGAACAATGGTGTCAAGTTCCACTCCTTTATCAGGTCCCGCTGTCAGCTCCTTGGCGTAGTTTGGGCTGACTGTCAAATTCAAGTCCGACTCTAAAAATGCTGCCTTCATCCAGTTGATTTTGCGACCCTTCACTGGTTTTTCATACCTGAACAACAGGAAATATTATGGTTGAGGAGATAAACAGGTCATATCCTGTCTTCAATTACAAAATCAACTTAGATTATTTCTCAGGTTGCCACAAAGATGCTGTGACTAGATTCAAGGAGATTAAGTTTCTAATCACATTTTTTAATCACCTTAATCAACTTCTTCAAAGCATGACTAAAAATATAAATAGCACATGTGTTAACAAGATCACTTCCACTTCCTTGCACTTTCTGCAGATGGGTGATAGGTCTTATGCAACTGTAGGTTGAGATCTATACCCATCTAAAAAGTCGAAGGAGCCACGGAACTTATCTGGAAGACCCAATTTTGCAAACTCCCCAAAGGCAAACCTACCTTGGTAAGCTATATTGTGCACACAAAATGCCACCTGCCAACCACAAGATTTTTGTTTTTGTTCTATTTCAGCAAGTTGCTTGACACAGTCATTGAAGCAATAACTGACTAGTATGTACATGAGGCCCTCCAATCAAAAAGAATGTGACATTAATAGCATCTTGGTTGAGTTTTGCAGTCCATTGCACATTCCAAGGATGAATTCACAGATGACTCTTTGTTTGAGCTAGATGTCTTGTGCACCAACAAATCAATAATACTTGCCTAGGATAAAAAAGAGTTTCAAGGCTCAAAGAACTGAGCATTGGGAGACAACAAGCCAACCTGAAGTCAAAGCCAGAAGAAGCTTCGAATTCCTGGGAGCACTAGTGTGTGAGGTACCTTAGCCTTTAAGAAACGTCCAAAAGCCTTGTATTCACTCTTCAGGTAGCAGGGGAGCAGGGCAGTATGCCAATCATTTGCCACAAAAACAACATTCTCACCTGCAAGCCATGCACAAGCAAGATTAAAATATCAAAATGGATATGTTTGTGATTTAACTTAGGAATCGAAAAGTTGAACTTTTTCAGTGTTGATGTCCTTAGGGAGCGAACCCCACAAAAATTCAATGACAGTGATTTTCCCTGCATGTCGAACCAAGGTATGTGTTTGCTTGCATGGCAGCAAAAGATTTGCATGACAACTGTAGCCCTAATATGATGAATGTCTCTGATTCTTGACCATCCAGTTATACAGGATTTAGGCATGCGGTTTCCAAGAAAAACAAGGAGAAACTAGC
>Ga0209208_10005711_pt1 | contig 17273 bp, 15 predicted proteins | sample S1TSphfallax_3_FD_187694 | JGI IMG/M metagenome (GOLD analysis project Ga0209208, IMG submission 187694) | Host-associated microbial communities from peat moss isolated from Minnesota, USA - S1T2_Fd - Sphagnum fallax MG (SPAdes) (version 2) | ecosystem: Host-associated > Plants > Peat moss >... | reverse complement strand
TTCCTTGCAAGATTTATGAGTCAGTAATTGATACCAAAGTGGCAAATGGCATCATCATCCTGTGAGTTAGCATTTTCCAATGGTTCATCATCCCCTGTTTCGAGGCGCTGGTATTGCGTATCGATATTGTCTGAACATTGTTGGAGCAGAACTGAATCATATTCCGAGCTCTAGTATGGATGGTTAATCGCAGCGTTGATTTCTTGAAATCGTTATTCTGATGTGTGGTAAGCCATGCTTGATTGATCAGGAAGTTTTTTTTATGGGAGTAATGTACGTCTATGTGGCGCAATCGTGAGCTGGGACGTGCATCAATGTCGGGAAAGCAATATTGTGCTTGACGACCTCGTGATCGACGTACTCATGCGTTTCCGACTGCATGTGGAACGGCAACCGCACGTACCGCACCGCAAGATTGGAGTGCGCGCGTACATTCATAATTTAGCGATGGTTAAAACTCGTACTAGATGATGATGGCCTACAGCCGTCTTGCAGTCGTAATAGTGACTACTTACATCTCATAAATCTATTGTGCAAAGTAGAGCTTGAGCCCGAAGCAAACGTAGGCCTATAAGACCGTGTGTGGGAGGAACATGGGCCAATTAGTGCAGGCACACCCCGATCTGAGCTGTTCCTGATTTGTTACTTGCATGCTGCTTCAGATTCTTTCAAGGAATACTCGATTATTCAAAAAGATTTTGTGACTGCTCAGGATGCATAAACCAGCTTGCTCTCGAAGCACTGCAGTTGTATGTAATCTGCACGCAAGATTGCAGTCAAGAAGCTTGATAGAAACCTTGGTTTGAAGGAGCTATGAGATACACGTTTCTTCTGAAATTCGAAGTCAGATGGAGATACTGACTGACCCTTGGTTGACACAGGTATTGTTCGAGAATGCATGCTTTCAAATTACTCCTGGAGATGGAGATGCGAGTCTTGTCATCTTCTGAAGCAGATCTCGGTGCTGTCCAGTATGCGGAGCTGAACAAGGCTACGCAAACAAAGGTTCACATCCACTCCAGAGTCCAGATGTGCTGTGCTTTGTCGTCAACATGAAATGTGAATTTCACTCATCGTGAACACATGACGCTGGTAGAATTGTTACTAGAAGCAGATCTGAAGAATTGGCTTCAATATTAAGATGGAACTTGCACATCGTGAGCAGGCAACATGTGGATCATGTGTTTTTCTGCAAATGCTACTCTCAAGTTTTCCTATGTGTGCCACTGGTGCTTTTTGCAGGCTCTCTGACTGACTTTGTGAACAACAAGCTCTCAGGCTGTATTTTGGAACCGTGCCTGTTGCAGCTTTGCCTTTGTACCGACAATGTTTGAAAAATTTCAGCCATGAATGTTGGCGGGAAGGAAATTGTGTCCGTAAGCACCTGCGAGCCACTTGACATGATAGCTGATTCTAAGGAGCAGACGGGCTGAAGCATCTGGACAAGGTTACGACCCGACAATCGGTCCAGGTGAGGAAGTTCTTCTTATGCCATTCGGGCTTGCCTGTAGCCGCCCTGGTGTACTACGAAAAAATGGTGAAGTTCTCGGAACAATTGGAGATGCAATTAGTACCGGAGTGGAGAGGAGCTTACTGCCAGTACAATCTTCTGAAAAAGGACTTGAAGAAAATCAGGCTAAATCAGCGCATTGGTATGCCAATTGATCCAGCCTCTGTAGCTCCAGCAAGTCCCTTCAATTTTCACAAATGTGCTCATAAAAGCCTGCGGTATCACAGCAATCTCATTCAGGTACAACTCCGGAGTCTACACATGATACCCTTTTTCCTTTTGTGTTTGTTTGCGTCACTATCGGTTTACCCGCAATGCCATTGCACACCATCTTACGTTCAAGGACTAATTGTTTCACGGAACCCATTGAGTAGAACTTCAGATATCATAGGTTGAGCTTTGCTGCTGATTTCTTGAATCTCCAGTTTCTTGTTCTGTTGGCTGTGATCTGTTTAAAATTGATTCTAACCTTTCTGTCATACATAAACAGTCAGAGTTCAATTCTTTGTAATGAGATGGAATTGAATCAAGTTGTAAAGACCCGTAAACATGTCTAGATGGGTAGGATTGCAATGTCTGTATGCTGAAAGCTCACAGACTGTACAAGTCAAGTTCAGTTCCTGGTAGATGTAAGATGTTCAAGTTCCTTGAAATCTGAGCTGAAATCCAAATGTGTTCAACCGTTCTACAGCTTCAGAAATCTGTTACTTACTGGAAATTCTTAAGTATCAGATCCTCCACTGCTCAGCTTAAACTGATAGAACAGATCTACAGCATGCAATATAGACAGGAGCATTAGGGCTGATTAAGCTTCTTCTCCCTTCCCAAATGCTTAGAGAATGGATTCTTTGCTGTGTTGAAGTAGTACGTTGATGAATGCGGAAAAGACTGTTTTCTTACAGCTGACTAACAACAGGTACACTGCAGAAAATCAGATATGGGAGATGAGCTCGTTTATGAGACTGAATTATTTGGACAAATTGCTCACTCAGACTATGACAGGAGGTTTTTTGCAAGTCTGGATTCTCAGCTCAATAAAGTGAATGAGTTCTACAGAAACAAAGAGGAGGAGTTTGTGCAGTACGAAATGCTATTGGAGAAGCAGACTTTTGCTCTGACTGGAGTGAAGAAACTACTGAAGCAGAACCTTGCAAAACAGATTTTGATGGAGGCTCAGCAGTATAGTACAATCCTCCCATCACATCCATCAATAGGCAAGTGCACTGTATTCAGATATGAAATAGTCTCTCCTCCCCTGGTGTTTCAAGCTTTCCAATCAGGGTGCTGTACCCAAAGAAGTCGTGGTCAGACAAACTTGATCTCCCTGGTGTTATTTGAAAATGGCACAGCACATATAAGCTTTCAAGACACTCTTCTCATAAATCCAACATACTTTGACATCGTGTCTCATATTGTACAGATAGAGGGAACTCCTGTGCAAGCATGCCGGATTCAGGTTACCTTGAGAAGAATGATGAGCTGATTGATTCAATAGCAAAGGCAACCCTTGCAGCAACATCTGTAACTGGTGTGCCATGGAGGAGAAGAACCATGGATTCCTGGGAGCTTGCTTTTGGATCCAATGCAGGTTTGATTCCTTCAGAAGTTGCTGCAGGGACTCTACTCACAAGAGCTTCTATGTATGGATCCCAAATTAGATGGAGCATACCTCAGTCTGCCTCTATGGCAATGATCTCAGCAATCTCAGAAATGTTATGGGAGGATGTGTTTTGTCAGTCAAAAAGATTGATGACTGACTATATAGGACAAGAAGACATTGCCTTCAGCCAAAAGAAGGTTCAAAGTGCTACAGACATGCTGCGGGTGGCATTCATTGACTTCTACCGAGGGCTTGGTATGCTGAAGAGCTTCAGGTTTCATACATTTTCTACCTTTGAGGCTCAAAGTGCTTGAGACTCTGGCCTTGGGTACTCTCATCTTTTGTCTTCCTATTGTAGCCACTTGTCATTTTCTTTTTCTTTCTTCTTCTTTTTCATAGTTCTTCAGTTCTCTGACCTTTCAAGCAGATGTTTACATGTTTTCTTTGTCCTATCTTTTTCTTTATGCTGACCTGATATGTTGCAATCTACTCTTTGGGCCATTGTCACTTCAAGTTGTTGCTGCAATCAATTTTACTTCACTTGATTGTTGCATGTATCTGGAGGCATGCATCTAGACTGGCTGTTAACTCCTTTTTTCTCTCCTGCTTATACTCATTCTAGGAGGTCACTCATCCTGCCATCATAATGTGCATCTCCCTGACAATCATTGTGGGGATATTGTGGCAGCTCCTTGAACATGGCTGCTTTTGCAAAAATATTACAGAAATATGAGAAGGTAATTTGACTTCTTCCAGCCTTTTTGATCTCATATCTTGGATATCATAGTCCTATTCAAAGCACAACAGTTTCAGAAAATCACTGTTTATCCTCCTCCAACTTAGACCAAAGTTCTGCACACCTTGCTTTGGCAACACAAACAGAGATAGATTTTGAGTATTCAGAGCATGCATAGCGCCTACATTTTAGCTGACTGCTTGTCTTTCTCAGAGTTTTCTTCTTGTGCTGCAAGCCTGGGAGGATGAGTTTCTCAGAATGGATGATGTGTGTTTCACAGCTTTTGCTTACAATAGTTGCAATGAGATTTGTTTCTCAGTTATGAGTGTTTCAACTACTTTGAAGTGGTCTGGTGCTCTTTTCATATAACAGTTGCTGGGGGTTGGTGCAGGTCACTGGTTTGTTTATAGCTCAAAGCTATATGCATCATGTGGATTGTGCTTACATCAATTCCTCTGAGAAGGTTGATGACTCTTGTTCCTGATCTGCAAGGTCAATTCTGCAACTGTTGAGACAGCTGATAGAAGGACTGGTCGGAATTGGTCAACTCCCTGATCTGCAGCTAGGAAGAAAATTTGAAACCTGTATGACATATGAACTAGAAAGAAATGTGGACTTCTGAAAGTATACAATTTGCTTGGATATGGCAGATAAGTCAACTTATGGGGAAGGTAGAGGTCACATTTGCAGAGCATTTCACTTCAGGTAATCAGCAGCAGGCCATGGCAGCACTGAGACCAATTCACCAAACAGCCCCTCACAGTCTGACGTATTTACTAGGTATGCTCAAAATCATTACCATTGTCAAACATGGGTTCACATTTTTAGTGGTTTTGTATGGAGGCATCCCTTTCACCTTAAAGAACCAAATCTAAGTGCAGAAATTGTTGCTGTCAGTGCACAAGGGGTTGATACATTCATAAGGCAAGAAGCATCAGAGCCTCCAATGTTGCACTGTGGTATTATTATTTACTGAAAAATTGAAGCTCATTGAGATCATCCATAGATTTCTGGTGTCCAATTGTGAGTTCTAAATTCTGGTTCCATCTTGCTCTTGTGCAGGGTTTTTCACTGGGTGTTCGTTGATGCTGATCTTAGCATTTGGGTGCATACTGCAACTAGACGGGGATTACAGAAAGATGAAATATTTAACTTATTTGCAGACCATTTTCCCAACTTTCAGGCACTATCTTATTGCCTTACTCTCATTTATCCTCTCTACCAACCAATTTACTCAGATATAATGACCAAATGTTTTCTCTAGGATAGCAATTTTTAGCTTTCCTTTCAAAGGTGCATGCTGATAGATAGTCTTAACATTCCTCTCCTTTGGTGTGCATGGTTTGATGGGTGCACAGCTTGGTGACACTAGTGCTTATCCATATGTACATGTATGGATGGAACCTATACATGTGGAAGCGTGTTCGCATCAACTACACCTTCATCTTTGAGTTTTCCCCTGGTTCAGAACTTCACTGTGAGGAAGTCCTCCTGGTCTGCACAGCACTAACCACTGTGCTTATAGGAGCTATGGTGATGCATTTGAGCATCCATTCAATGCTCTTTCATGCACAAGCATCTGCTTATGTTGACCTCATTCCTGTGGCAGTTATGCTGGTCAGTCACAAAATTGGATATCCTCATGTTCTGAAGAGCAAATCTGGCTTGAAAAACTTTCAAACCAGATTTGCTCTTGACCAGTTGAATGCAATGCTTCTTGCCTCATCAATTTAAGGACTTGGAAACAGTTTCTCATGGGTCAATTCCAGGGCCTTCCATGGTTTCAATGAATTGCAATAGAGTTGCCACATGTGTTGCATCTATTCACTCAATAGCACATATAATGTCTATGAAAACAAGAATCTATGTTGGTGTTCTTCAACTGGTGCCTCTGACTTCTTAATGGATGGTGATTTGAGCAGGTATTTTTGGTACTGCTATTCAATCCTCTTAACTTGTGCTACCGTTCCAGCCGTTTCTTCTTTCTGAGAGTCTGGCAGCATGTTATCTGTGCACCCTTTTACAAGGTGCTCATTTTGCCAATTTCATTAGATTCAATGCATCAGATGACACATTTAAGTACCCCAAAAGCTGTATTTGATACATGAAGAATGAATGCTGTTGCAGGTGGGGCTAGCTGATTTTTTCCTTGCTGATCAGCTAACAAGCCAGGTTTGTAATATGTCTGAACTTCAAGAAACTTTCACCCAGCTCACCTGGTCTCTTTTGAAAAGGCATGCTGCAACTGGAGTGTACTGATGAGATAGAGGAAAAGAGGGAATTGTGCTAGGAAGGATCTTACAGGACCAATATTCTTGGGCTGACAGGTCTCAACCCTGAGAAATTTAGAGTTTGTTTTGTGCTATTACGGTGGAGGACATTTCTTGACCATGAACAGCAATGCTTGCGCCAATAGTGTTTGCTTCAAGAATTGGACATTTGTCCTTGCTCTTTTACCGTACTGGTGGCGGTTCTGGCAGGTTTCTCTTTTTCTATCTCTGAACCTTTCTGTTGATGGAAACATTTTCCTCTTCAAGTTCATGTTCCTCCTCCTCAGGCACCTCCACTTTCTTACAAGGCTGCATCTGATGTAATCACCTTGACTACTGTACTGATGGGAGGAACAGTGTATGAGGCGCTGGGCTGATGAGAGTGATACTGTACATCTGGCAAATGCGGGGAAGTATTTATCAGCTGCGGCAGCATTGGCCTTGAGAATAGTATATAACTTGAACCCTGGTGTGGCTTGGCTCACCATTTTCTTCATCGTTTCCAGTATTGCAACAGTATATCAAGTGTATTGGGATGTTGTAGTGGACTGGGGCCTTCTTCATCCCAATTCACAGAATCCATGGCTTCGCGACCAGCTCCTCCTTGACCACAAGTCAATCTACTTTGCATCCATGGTATATAGCACAATGCTTTGCTGCATCAATGAAATGCAGCAGGTCCCTTTGCATTACCAAATTTCAGGATGGTCTCTATGAACATTGCTTCTACTTTGAATGCATTTTACATTGGGCTTCCTCTGTATGCTCCTGTAGTAGTCCTTACCATGCCCATTTGATGTGGCAGGTGCTAAACTTGCTACTCCGACTTTCTTGGTTGCAGTCGATACCACATCTCAGGATTGGAGGTGTGGATGGCTACGTCACAGACTTCTTATTTGCTTCCCTTGAGATTCTGCGGCGAGGGCAGTGGAATTTCTACAGGTGCACCTCTTTTCTGAATCTGCCTCACGTAGTGGTACAACCTATCCATCTACAGATCCTTGTACGGTAAGGAATGAGAACTGAGCTGTTCTGGGAATGAGGGCCCCATACAAGGTGGGAGCCGAACACAGGACCCAAACTCCCAGAACAACCTCATTCAAGTTCCTTACCTGGTATAAAGAACTGGTAGAATTTGGCTTTCATAAACAGACGGCTGTGATTTGTTTGAGAGGAAAATAGGCACCTTGCACATGGTGCCATCCTCTGTTGAAACATAAATTTTACTGTCAGTAAGGCACCTTTCACATACAGTAGGAAAATTCTACTGGTTCTTCATATTTGTAATTATTTCATAGGTCTTGTACCATGGGTGTGAGTGAGAATCAGATGCATTTTTTATTCTTATTTGAACCTGTAGGTGGCCGGACATGTCTCAAGCACTTCTAATTTGTTACAGCAGAAGGTCCTCAACTGCACAACTGCATCTTGTCAAAAATGAGACTTGTTTCGTACTTCACCTCCCCTCCTTATTCTAATGTAGGTTGGAGAATGAGCACCTGAACAATGTGGGACATTACCGTGCCATCAAGACAGTACCTCTTCCATTTGAAGATGCAAGCTCAGTGAATTAGGGGGTGACTCATCTACTTGGATATATCAATCCTTGTAACCACATGTCAAATAAGCAAAGCATGGATGTAGGAGAACTGAACCATTCAACAAGGAATGGTTTACACAGCTCATAAGCTACTAACATCATTCTGCCCAATGCCTACAGGATGCTAACTATATTAGCCTCATCCGTATAGATTTGTCCACTAGAGAGAATATTATCTCAGCAGTGCAAAGATCATTGCAAATCAGCACCTTGAAAATAAGTTCATTGCACTGATGGAACGCAGTGTGACATAGTAAGGGAACAACTCTGAGACCTTTCAACTTGCCAAGTCTTTCAGCTCTGAGACCATCTGCAAAGAATAAATCACTTGATCAAGTCCAACCCTTCCCTTTCCATCTTGAGGAGATTGAATCCTGCTGATCAAGTTCAACTCTTTCCAATTTTTGTAGGAAATTTTTTCAATACGATATCTATATCAGCTTTGAGAAAACAGGTGCACTCACCAAATTGATGTCATAAAACTATCAGGTGCTTCTACACATCATTCTTGCCATATATATCCATGGCTATATTTGTATTCTTGCCTTATTTATTCAGGAGAAATTAACCTGCAAGTGTTGTATGTTAGCCAAGTATCTGAACCATTCTATGCTGCCGGGGCAAAGATTGCTGCACTAAAATTATGGAAGCTTGGAGTTGATTCAAGAGTTTGAGTGACTTGAAGGTCCCAAAGAGCTGATGAAACTAACAGATGGTGAAGAATCCTTCTAGCAGACTCTGCCCTTAAATGAACTAAATTTCCCCCCTTCGAAGAAAGTGAACAGCTTGACAAACTGGATCACATAGCAATATACCACTGAAAATGCCAAAAAATCTCCATAACAACAAATTGAAGGTAGTTCATGACATAAAGTGCAGTCATAACCTTGTGAGAGTTGCTCACAAAGGGTGAGACCATCACCTTCATCATGAATAGTCAGATGCAATTACTACACACTGACTTCAGCAGCTACCTTTGGTGGGTGTAGTAGATAAGTATATAACATTTTGCTCAAGACTTCAGGCAAACCATTATAGCAAATCTGCAATATTCTGAGTTTCTGTCATTTCCCCAAACCACAGGAAGACTCAGACATCATGTTGTCTAGCACTCAAGAGACACAGCTAATCCCACAAGTCAACTGTCTCCTATTCAAGCTGCAACAAGCCTGTGAGGGTAAGGAGTTTCATTTCATCTTAGATTTCCCTATAAAAAGCAGGCATCTAAGCCAACCACATAGAGAGACAGAGAGGGTAGACCAAGAAGAAAGCCTCTCTGAGCATAGACCACATAAAAACAAGAAAGGATCTATGATGAATAGCAATAAATCACCCCACACAGAGACTGAAATAATCCACCAACATCAAACCTGAGAATAGATCCTATGCAGAGACCATAACTTACACACCATATCATGACTAAACATGCACAAATTCATCATTAACCAAACAATGTGAATGGTGAACTCTAAAGAAAAACCAGGGGTGTGTCACACAGTGGCCTTGCCATTTACATTAAAAAGTATCTTAAGGCACAAGAAGAATTATGGAAACTCAAATATATTACCATGCAAAAATATAATTTTCAAAAAATCCTCTAAAAGAAACCAAAATCCTTCAAGATATCATAACTCTATAACTAATCTCAAGTTTAAACACAAGCCAAAATATCATCTTTCAAAAATCCTCCTATCAAAATAGGCCTATTACCTAGGGGACAAAGTCCCTTAAGCTTCTATACTCTATAATGAATGTAATTGCAACATCCATGCCTACCAAAGCAAGGCCAAGAATCATATTTTGCATGGAATTTGAGTGAGATGTAACCTAAAAAAAGTTCATTTTTTTCACATTGAATTGTCTTAACCCAATTAAGATTTCTGGGTTTCCAAGGCTCAAATCATATGGTTTGGGTACCTCTTATTCCACAAACTGGCATCAATAGGAAAACTTCTGCTCAGCAGCTTTAGATCAGTATCTTGATTAACAGCATTCTCATAGGTCTCACATTTTCTAAGCTGTGGATCCTTCTGTAGCATCACTGCCCCCACACCCAAGCTTTTTGCAAGCCATCACCTTTACAAAGGCCCTCGATTTCATAGTTTTTATTTTTGACATTGAAAATGGGGGCTGAAGAATTAAGTACAGACATCAAAAGCTTACTTGAACAAGTGGTGTGTTCTAAAGTGCCAGAGCTCCATTCAAAAGATGGGGTCTGGGAGCAATTAAATTCCTATGTGTGAGCTACAAACACAAACAATCAGTTCCATGGTAGGAACATGTTATTAGCATTCCATTGTGAAGGGGCAGCCAGCACTGATTCCAAACAAGAAGCCATCACAATGTAATAGTAGCCCCTCAACAAAGGTGAAAGAGAGAGCAGAATGTTATTAGCCTAGCTTCCCAATCACAGCATCAACTACTTCCTGAGTGCCACTGGTGCCCCCAAGGTCTTTTGTGCGATATGTGCCTTCTGCTAACACATTCAGCACAGCTTGCTCAAGTCGATCTGCAAATGATGGAAACTGAAGGTGTCGTAGCATCATTGCTGAAGACAACAGCAATGCGGTGGGGTTTGCTGTACGTCCTTGAACTAGTTTCTCATTTCCTACATTCCCTGCTGAAGCTCCCTGCTCAAAGACTGCATGCTCAGCACCCACATTCCCTGCACATACACAGCTTAGCTGCCCAATCAAATTGAGATCACTTTTGACACTATGTCTTTGTCAAAGAATGCAATGGTTGGGTCTTTAAAACTCTACTTCTGAGCTTCATCATGTATAGTGTTTTGTCATGTTGTAGTGCATCCCTGCTTATGGTCTAATGTGTTTTCACAAGCTGATCATGTGGCCTATTCCATTGAATCTCTGCTTGACATCAAACCACAACCCTGTGCTTCTGAAAAGACCTCTTTGTATGTATAGGAGAAGGGCTGGTCTTGAGGCCATTCCACATTTTGAGGTGCTGGGAATGTCCCAGGCACTAAGGAATGCAAAATGGCAGAAAGACCAGTGCCTCTCCTGCATAAAGACCAGGGATTTTATAAAAATAAGGAAGTCATGATTAAGAAATGAAGAGGGATCACATCTTTCAAAGCATAAGATTTGTCTTCAGCAATGTCTTTGACAGTGGAAGATTCCTGAAAGTATTCACTCTGATAATGGACAGCAAATAACAAAGAAAAATAAGTCCCAGGTCCTTATGCACTAGAAAAGTGTAGTGAGGTAGAGAGAAAGGCCTCTATACCTCCTGGCATGACACCAGTACCACCAGCAATACCAGCTGCTGTGTTTGCCACCAATGTGCCATAGAGATTAGGTGTGACCTGCAATTGCCATCCAACACCCAAGTTATGAAGGGTTGGTAGTGTAGCTGACATGATCTGACAAGCAAACCAATGCACAACTACACAAAGATGAGAAGCATGAGAGAGAAAACATAAGTGAGGGAAAAAATAAAACTATCAAGAACTCCTACAAACTTATGATTGAAGATCTGATAATAAAGTTATAGAAATTTCATATCGGACAACATATCAGACTGCAGTGGAGAGAGAGAGAGAGATCAAAAGGAATTGAGGAAGCAAAGGGCATGAGACAAAGTCTTGATGATACCATCACATCAAATTGCTGTGGCTTAGAGACCAGCTGCATGCAGCAATTGTCCACAATAACTTCATTGTACTTTATAACTGGGTACTTTTTGGCCACCTCCCGACAAGACTCCAGGAAAAGGCCATCAGCCAGTTTCATGATGTTGGCCTTGTGCACCGCAGTCACTGTCTTGCGGTTGTTGAGGTAGGCATACTCAAATGCATACTTTGCTATGCGTTCTGAGCAAAACTTTGTAATCACCTACCCAAGTCCCCATGTTAGAGACATGCCAATCTTATACAATTATCCATATATTGCACAACCCACAGAACCCAAACCCTGTACCACTTGAGTAGATGAGGGAAAAAAAGAGTAGTAAAAGGAAGGGTTCACCAAACTGCAAATATCAAAGTGAACGATCCTGGTTACAGACAAAAAGGCAATCCAACTTCAGTCACCCTTTCTTGTTGCACTAATTGCATTCACATGGCACAAGTCATAACTCTTGAAAACAACTTGACCATAACAGCATCATGAGAGACTACCAAATGAGATTCATGTGAAGTACTGAGAGAGCTAAGAGCTCCATGACATGATGCATCTTGGTGAGTGACAAACTCTTTACATATCAATCATGGATCTAAAAAAAATACTTAAGTGGTTGCAGAGATTGCACCAAACATCAATGGAAAAGCTTTGCATGTAATTTCAATCTCAGAAGGGATCTACAAGTAGGATTCAGATCTAAACTGATGGCAAGATTACTAATGAGACTGTCATCAATAGTTTCATGTACCATTGGATACTAAAGCCTTCACTGTTGCACCTGCCCTGAGGTGCCCTGAGGAGTATACAAAATTACACCTGCTTCCAAAAAGGAATGTACATGCAATGGGAGAAATTAGGGTTTCATGTAACAATCGCAAAACAAGGACACAACTCTCTGCAACCTGTTGAGCAATGTTTAGGGTTGCTTCTGAATGCCAGAGATTTTCGCCATCCAGATCTCAGCCTATCTAGGGTGTTGTGTCATAGCCTCAGATAGAGAATTTAGTTGCCATGACAACGTGGGCAATGAATCTGAAAACCCCATGTGATGCAATTCCAACATGTACAGAGATTTGGCCAACTCTCTCTCTCTCTCTCGCTGATGACCTAACCTAACACAACCTACTCAAGCGGAGAACGTCCTAAAAATAGGATGTACAAAAGCTTGAGCAGATTCTTCACTCCCGATGATGAGGAAAGTAGAAAGGGCAGTTGGGAAGGTAAACGGTGTAGAATACCTTTAGGCTCTCGACAACGCCAGGAACCACTTCATGCTCAAGACCGGAATACTCGCCCTCAGTGTTCTCACGAATCACCACAATGTTAACGTTGTCATGCCGCGTCTTCAAACCTGGCAAGTTGAAACAATGCACCAAGGAGGCGTACAAATCCAACTCCTTCCGCAATTGCACGTTCAGCGAGCTGACACCACCACCCACGGGCGTAGCCAAGCCACCCTTGAGACAAACCTTGTTCTTCCTGATGGAATCCATCACTTCTACGGGTACCTTATCCATCTTCCCCGATACCTCGTACTCCTCGAAATACACCGGCGCGTGCATCGCCTTCATCACTTGTACCACCGCCCCTGTTACCAACGGCCCTATCCCATCTCCCGGAATCAAAGTCACAGCTCTGGGATTCCCATCTCCAGGCCGTGGCATATATGTTATCCCTCGACTCTGTTGTTGCCATTGCCTTACTAATCCCCTCAACATCATCATCCCCCTCCCTCTCTCCCACGCCATTGCCCCCTCCCACCACCACACCCACCGCAAAGCTCCGAAACCGCAATCCAACAACAACCCTTACAGCACCCCTACAACACCCCCAACAAACAAAAACCAAAAAAAACAAAAACAAAAACAGAAAAAAATCTTCTTAACACTTGTGACCCATTTGCAGCTTTTCTTCTTTTTTCTCTGCAAAGCAAGAAGCAAGCAACAATTGTGCTATCGAGCACCGATGCAAAGGAACTCCGATCGAGTAGCGAAGGATTGAGACAAAGAAGAATTTTTGGGTGAAGAATCTATTATGTTTTGGTGCTGATGGTGGCAAGTAACTCGGCGCGTCGCGTCGCAGGACTCTCAACTCTCTCTAGAGGAAATCATTGAGAGCGTGACTGGGGAACAACTGAATTTTTAAGAAACAAATTTTTTATAACTCCTCAACTGCATTTGGATTTTTTTTCCTTTCCATTTTCCATTTTCCATTTTACATTTGTTTTGCTGCTGAACAAGAAAGGGGGGTAGACATGAATTTTTAAGGTGTTGGTGATGTCAGGGTTTGTTTTCTGATGTAGTCACAGTGGCGATCATCCACAAGAGAAATTAGCTAAATTTGGCTACAAGACAGAGAGGAAAATAGGAAAATTTTGAGAATCCTGCTATATTTTGGCGACCTGTTGGAACCTATTGTCTATATATGGCAATTTCAGAAAGAATTCGCTGAAAATCTGGTGACTTTGGGTGCATTCTTTTCAAAAAAAATCATTTGTATGAGTCGGACTGGAATATTTCTCTTATTGCCAAGTGGTAAAAATTCGCCAAAAAAAAGGGGGTCACTTGTTGTCTAAGGTATATTTCTCGCTCACACAAAAAATTGGGTAAACAAGGAATTTTTATGTGTTGTTATTCATGATAAATTTATTTCTCACACAAAAATGGGGAGATATGCTATTTTTATGGTTTGTTGTTCATGGTGGAAATTTTATTGGTGGCACAGAAATGGGTAAACGAATTTTAATGAGTTTTCCTGGTAGATTTTGCAACCAAAAAATGTTAGGACTGATTGCTAATGCTTTCGGGACTCCACTTTTTGCAGAGTTTATGAAGCCACTCTTCATGGCCAAATGTCTAATCGCATATTAGAGAGCATGACATGTTTGGTTCGTCCCTATTCCATTTACCTAAATTGTTTGTGAATACATAGTAACTATGCAATAACACATCAAAGCAAATGGGCAAGCAACCTCCAAAAAAGACTAAGGAAACGAACATGTTATGTGTTGAGTAAGATGAGAGGGTTAAGCCTCACCATTGAGGGCGTTATGCTAGCCTTAGGACATTAGTACTCCTGGGAGTGTTCGGATTCACAAAGACACGTTCAAACTAGTAGAAAATAGTGAAAGCCAGCAGTCAAGGGGCATAAGTGCAACGGTTCCAAAAAATTCTGAAATAATCTTCGTCATCATCTTCTTCTGGTGTATATGAAAATCAAATGCAACCAGAGCACAAGACTAACTGGATAATGGGGTTGTTCTTTTGTGAAGGATTCTGTTGCACTCTCTTAACATAGAATGTGATCCATCTCACTTGGTTCCGTTAGGAAGGAAGGAGTCCAGACTTGATACTGATTGGGGACTGGTTATTCAGTTGCTGTTTTCCTTTCTGCGGGTTTGGATGCTTGGCATCGTCACCCCTTGTGGGATCCACTTTCATGGAGTACTAGGGTTTTTGGGTGGTGTAATTTGTAAAACATATGCGGCCAGATCTCTTGAATGAAAGTAGGATGGAATGGGATTGCATTAAATTGTTTGCTTATGGTAATCAGTAGTGAAAATCAAGTTCCACATCATGTCATGCATTCCCTGTGCATTCATTCATTCATTTAAGTTATTATTGACATGTTTCAATTGAAGTTTCTTTTTTGCACATCTCTTGTGGAAACTGAAGGTTTTTCTCAGTGATTATGAGTTCATGTTTCATATATATATGACTTTGATCAGACTGAGAAGAAGAAATTTATGAATATGCTCATAGTTGTAGGTCCATCTTGGAGAAGAAACTTGCTTAAGATTGAGGTTTTGTCAGTGCACTCTGCTGTTGTGAGAAATGCAATCTTTATTGTGGGTGTGTCAAGTGCAGTCCATAATGGTGTCCAGTCCATGTCCAATTCATATGAATCCTATGGATTGGATGCCAGATGATGTCTTCTTCTATTGAGATTTGTGTATCTTCATTGTTCTTTGTTTCTCTCCTATCTTTTCTTTGCTGGAGTAGAGGTCTTCAACCTGAACCACCAGCTCCCCTCCTCTGCTCACCTTTGTACAACATGTAAGGGTATAAATGGCAAAGGTCTCCTCTTATCAAAGTGGAAAGGTGTGTTCTTCATTCATCCCATCATCACATTGTTTCTCATTTTAGATTCCAAACCTTTGAGCTCTCATGATCAAGTTTCTTCACTCATTATCACAAGTTATGTTCTCAGTTGTCTAAACATGAGTGTGGAGAACAGGTACCTAGATTGTGAGAAAAAAGAACTCATTGTGAGTGCTCATCCATGTGATGATGGGCAACCTGACTTTCAAGATTTTGAATCCCAGAACACAGCCCATACAGATGAGAAACATTAACAACCCTAGAAACATTGACCTTTTCAAATGGAAGTGCCTTGGGGTTGAAAAGTGAGCAAGGTTCTCTCTATGGATTCCCTAAAGTGAGGAGCATAGTCACAGCAGACAGCAAGAGAAAATGCCACAAATTGCCATGTGGTTGGAGCAGCTATGAGGAGCTAGAAGAGGGGTGATCCAGCATGACCCTTGGAGTCACATATGAGTTCATAGGATTGGGGAAAATGTACCTCGTCTACATACCACATGACTCCTGCCACAGAAGAATATTTCTCCTTGGTGTCAGTTGAGATCACATCAAGATACAAACCAGCTGCTAGACATGCCATCAATGTTTTTTGGATCAGCTGCCACAATCTGATGGTAGCAAATATTCAACTAGCTTGGCAAGCTGAGGAATGACCTGGATGATTCTCACAGAGCTCGCACATTAATGGGCTTTCTCAACCTGCAGTCATTTGTGGCTATGGCTCTCTTATTATCTCCTCATGCAAATCATAAAATGACATTGGAAATCTTCATAGATCAATGCCAAATTAAATCCAATTAAATTTCCAATTTTTTGTCTGAAATGGAACATTAACTGGTTCTCTAGTGCCCAGCAAAGCTCCATTTGACCTCGAAAAATCAGCAGATCATCCCTTGAAGTCATGATTCACAGCAAATCCCTGATGACCCATGGAACTCTCCAATACATAATTGTCTGAAAAACTCCAAAGCCAATGGATTTTCTATGGAAACTTTGTTATAAATTTGGTGCACAGTGATGTTAGTGATCTGAAGAAGTGGTTGTGCAACCTATCCACAGACTTTGAGTGTGATTACATATTGGGCCCAAATCATATAGGCCCTTCATAGAAGTCCTGCAGCTTTGAACACCCAATATGTTCATCTTCAAAGCAAGCAACATTCTCCCAAGATTGCAAGATCCAAAATAGGGGGGTTTCAAAGGTTGATTCTCTCATTCGCATTTAAATTCTGCTTATGTTCTTGATTAGGTGATCATTGAGGCTGAAACTTTGAAACCCTGATTCTGTTTTGTTGCTTATCTGAGGAGTATTTTGTCGATTATTATTACAGCTCAAATTCCATAATTCTATAGTGAGAAGAAGTGCTTCTGGACATCTAGAGTGAGAAAGGTTAAAAGTCCAGACCCTACTTTCACTTCACACCAAGCATGAGAAAGTGTTCATAAGAGTGACTTCTGAATCATTGATGATTCAATAATCAATCCAGTCATATTCAACCAAGTGAACGTTTGAGATAATCACCTACTGAAATAATCCATTATTGCACAATACTATTGTAGTATGAGATTTCTAGAGCAAGTTGTTATGAGATTTGAAGCAGCTGGGTTTCTTCACGCTAAAGACAAATCGATCGCCGATAGGTACAGGGAGTTGGCAATTCCAATATCCTATAAGGTCTCTTCACCAGTGGAAAAGAATTTGGAATTCGACAGACGAGGCCAAACTTGTTGCAAATTTTGTTCTAGACGGATACATGATTTGCTCCGCGGCGCGCTATAATGGGTACCACCTACAGATGCTTGTTGTACAAGGATC
>Ga0209208_10005710_pt1 | contig 17274 bp, 14 predicted proteins | sample S1TSphfallax_3_FD_187694 | JGI IMG/M metagenome (GOLD analysis project Ga0209208, IMG submission 187694) | Host-associated microbial communities from peat moss isolated from Minnesota, USA - S1T2_Fd - Sphagnum fallax MG (SPAdes) (version 2) | ecosystem: Host-associated > Plants > Peat moss >... | reverse complement strand
AATTCAATTGAGCTCAGATTTCATTGAATTGAACGCAAATTCTATTGAAATTTAATTGGAATTGAGTTAAATCCCAATGTGACTGAATTAAATTCAAATTCAATTGAAGAAAAAGTGGGATGTAAATTGGTTCAAAAAGTATTGAAAATCTGCTTGTCACTTCCATCATTCATGACTTTCCAATGTTGAAAATTTTTAAACAGCTCCAAAAAAAACACCTTTCTATTCCATTTTGAGAAAATACCCAAACAAAATCTATTAATTTGATAAGATAAAAAAATGACCCTACAATCGTCCGCCCTATCTAGGAGCTCATATCTAGGAGCTCTGATGTTACCATCATGAGTGTCCTTATACGAGTGAGCTACAACACAAATTTATTCAAGCTCATTTTGCATTCAGCTTCACTATAGAAATATTCTACAATGTATATGATCTTAGGTACTGCACTTATAGGGTGCAAAGTTGGGGGAGGATGAATTTAGTTCCTAGAATTAATTTCATCACTTATTGAATTAAAGTTTGAGAATTTAACAAGAAGGTAATGTTGTAAGACATCATTACTACAAAATGTGGGTGCAGTTTACTAGTCCTTGTTCACTAAACTAGTGAATTCATTGCTTTTTCATTGGTCCCCATTCATTACAATTAGTGAATTCACTCAAAATCCAATGAAATCACTTGGCGTACAAGAACACCTTTTGTTGTAGTGCATTTCATGCACATCAACAGTTACTGTAACTAATGCACATCCATGATCCACCCATCTTTTGCCAAATCCAAATTTAGTGAAAAAATAGGAAACTTTGAAATTTTATTAATATGCTAATGGATTAATTTGTGCAAATTTTAATATTATTCAATTGCTACTCCAATGGGCAAGATGTGCTTATTGTTTGTTAATCCTCTCATGTCACTATATAAGATTTTCTAACTCATTGGGCATGTTTTGTTTGACACATTGCTCTAATATTATTTCACTATGGGAAAACCTTTTATGAATAGTGGATGATGAAAGCACAATCCTATGAACAAAAAATTGTTGCCAACTTATTTCCTTTCAAAATTGTGTATATTTAAACTTTCATCAAACCCATATTAGAAAGTTTTTTCATGAATTATACTTATAATCACATAGTTCAAATCCTAAAAAAGTCAAAAGAAATTAGATTTTTAATTGACATTAAATAATCAAAATATATATTTATGAAAATATGATACTCGTAACAATATATTGCAAAGTGAAAATATATTCCAAAAATCATTTTGATTGCCAAACTTGATGAAATATTTCCTCACAGATTGAATATAAATCTATTATATCATATTAATTCCATATGAAGTATTTCATTCATTTGATTTCATAAAACACATTTAAATAAGATATTTCATTCAGATAAGCATGAGTGTGAAAAATAAACACAATATTTTTTTTAATTACTCTATTTTGAAAGGTAACAAAAATTGTGCTAATTAGAAATTATTGTATGAAACATTAAATGAAATGGGGGGAGGGCCTCAAAATAGTACAAAATGTTTTTTTAAAACATATATTTTCTTGCCCAAGTTAATCCAACTCTGGCTATTGGTATTGTAATAGGCCAATTCTACAACATTCACATGTGTTCTCCTAGTGTAATTAAATGACAAGTCTGGAAATGTGAATTCTAGCACCCATTGTGTCCAACGAGCTCACCTTAATGGGCAACTAAGGATCCAAAAGTCGTTAATACCCGGTCCATTATCTAGTGCACAATAAGCCTACACAAATTGCAAGGTATTTGTAGATGATTACAAGGTCTTCTTGCAAAGGTGGCAAGTTGAAATGAAACAAAAGGTCAAGTTTTAGATGCAAAGATTCTTTAAATTTAGGATGCTTGTGTTGATGTTTGTTCATCACTTCTAAATTGTGGAACAAATTGTTGCATGTTTTTGGTTTGATGGCCCTTTGGAGCAAGACCAGCAATAAGCAATCCTATTGTGTATTGCTTCTGGTTCCATAACTCGGATTTTGCAAGCTATGCTAGATGTATTAGTCATTCTAGCCAATTGAATTATGATTTCATGTTAGTGTTTTATTTGGTCCGAGAAAACCATGTTGGTGCTTATGGTCTGCCCTACATAAAAATAGTAAAATAGAAATGGCCTCAAAATGATAATGTTTATTTATTTTGTAGTTGGTTGAAAATTTGGGATTTGTCATGCAAGCTTCACACATCAAATATTGGATCTAATCAAAGCAATGTTTTTTTTTTCAATTTTGTGATGTAACCAAACTAGTGATCATCAACAATAATATTTAGCTTACCAAATTTGGTTATAGACCAAATATGAAAATGAAAAATTTTAAGAGTCCAAGTTTTAAAATTTGCTACTTTGAAAAAATTTGGCAAATTAGGGCCATTATTTAACAAAAATCCTTTCTAAGTGTCAAAATCATATTTTTCAAGTGAAAACCTATCAAAATTTGCCCTAAAAGAATCACCGAATGATAGGTATACTAGTATGACATTGTTTCACAAACACAAAATCTTTAAGCATAATTATATTAACATTTACTTACATATTATTTTGCCTAAATTGTCCTTACAACTTCACACTTCAAACAACTATAACTCCAAAACCTTTTGCAATATATGAATGATATAAATATCTTTAAGAAAAAAATGTCATAACAATGTTTTTTGTGCCAAGTCCCCTATTAAATATTTCAAAAAAACTTAGTAATGTACACAATCCTAACTTATGTGTGATAGTTTTTTTATTGTGATGTTGTGAAGCTTTAACATGAAAGCGAAATTGTATTTGCATTTTGTGACATTTTGTACAATGTTTATTTGGGTTACCATCAACAACAATTATAGATCCATATTTGACAATCATCACACGAATGGGTTTCCACTGTAATATCATTGGTGAGAATGGTAGGTTAACAATGGTAATAATATGATTGATATTCCTCAAGTTAAAATTTCAAATGTTATATGACCTATGGTAAATTGTATATTATTAAGCCTTTCTTTCAAACACAAAATGCGACACATTTAATAACATCATTATATACAACTTTACTCAAATTACATTATGTTTTTCCATGTCAAACATCCACTTCCACATTATATTAAATGTAAAAATTACTTACACCAATAAAAGATGTTTTTCCATGTCATCCTCCAATATTGTAAAACTCAACTCTACAGTAGGTGGAGTTTCATTCTCTTGTTCTTGAACAATTGGTATCACATTGGATTCAAAAGGCTTGAACCTTTGTTCAATTGATGTTGTCATCAGATTTGCATTGTCGTTGGCTTCAAGCTGATTTTCATGTACATTGATGGCCATTACTTTTTTCATTGTTGTTGAGTTCAAATTGTTTGGATCAACATCTGCAATTTCATGAAACATTGCACCTAATATTTTAGTTGAAAATTTTATCACAACTCAAACAATGTGTAAATGTATTTGCACAAAATCAAATTTAAGATGATTCCAAAGTCAAATAATGTGAAAGTTTTGGAAAAAAACTTACTAGAAGATCCAAGCCAAAGGATGACGAAGCAAATGAAGATAATGAAAGGGATAATATGTATGCAATGCATACATCGAGCTGCCCAAATCACCTTCTTGTTCTCTTTCAATTCAGACTCTATATACATTCGAGGATCTACCTCCAAAATGATCATGCTTGAGTTCTTCAAGTGTCCATGTGATGGTGGTGATCTTATATAAGGAATCATTGTTGAAAGTATATCCTTGTTTGTCAAATTGAAATGCACACTATGTGTACGTTGCAACATATTGTGAGTTGCCTAATGTTGTTGTTGGTTGAAGGAATCAATGTTATTTACAACACAAGCAAACTTTTCAATATGTTTTGACCTCATTATAACTCTATGTATTACCCAACTACAAACCTAAAGATTGTTATTGGAAAGAATTAGTTAAGGCTTACATGGTGTATGCCTTCACTACTTCTTGAAGTCCATTAACAATTAGACTTGAACTCCCATAAATTGACAAGCCTCAAAACAAAAATCCTAAAGTCCTTCAATCAACTATAAGAGCCACAAGAACAAGAGGGAATAATTGAATCTTTTGAATGTCTTAAACATGAAAGAACAATTGAATCATCTCTTAGCTATAAAGACATTTACAAATATAAACTTTGATATGATGAATTTGACTAACTAGCAAGGGCTTTCAATACTTCATCGACCACACTTTCATAGACATGTTCCATTTTAGTGAAGCACTTTAGCAAGTGACTCCCTCCTAGCATCCTAGAAATGTATCAACAAAATTAGCAACGATGACAATGATGAACATTTCTAGTGCCAAATGTCTTCTTCAAATATGAATACATTACAACACGGAAAAAGTGAACAATCACTTGCAAATATAATGAACATGTAAGTCACAACATGATTGCCCATGTAAACAACATGGAAAAAGTGAGCAATCAATTGAAAATATAATGAAGATGTAAATTATAACATGTTCGCAAGTCTACCAAACATTTGAAAAAAGTAAATTTAATTAGTTGGAAGTGTAGTTCGTGCAAAGGATGCCATAGCAAAGACTAAAAGAACACTATAATACTTGAAGGTATCCAATTGTTCTCACGTCCAAAGACATGGGGTGGATCCATGATGCCCAAAAGAAGAAAACAATATAAAACCTATTCTTTGACATTGGCAACAATGAACATCATGGCACATTCCCCTAAATGTGCACCCATTAAAGTTATATTCATCAATAGAAACTTCTTCTTTTTTTAAATTAAATGTTTTAAAATTTTCGATATGTTTCTTATAAATTTTTTTCTTCAATATGAATGGAGAAAGGCAAATGCTAGGTACTTCAAAAATGAAGTTTAAAAAAGTCATAAGCATTTATTTAATGAGGAGCAAAAGGATGACTGAAAAAGAGGAGGAAAAAAATTACTTTGCAAATTCCTTACAAATACTTTACATTTTGCACATCCTTCATGTAGTTCCTATTTATTGCCCCCAAAACACTAATTTACAAAAGGTCAACAGAATTGTTCTTTTATGCAGTTTCTATTTGCAATATCACCCAACAAGAGTAGTTGAAACCCTAGGGTTTTTTGAGGGGAGGGAAGAAAGAAATCCTAGGGGCTGTGCTGTTGTTGTCTTCTTTCTTTCTTTCTTTCTTTTTTCTTCTTCTGTGTGCATTGATACAATCACCATGTTGCCTAACACTGGAGTTTTGATTAACATTTCAACCAAAGCTTTTATGAGGGGGTCAAAAATCCAAACCCTAAAACCCTTGTGTACCTGTGAGTGAAAGAAACGAATTTCAATCAAGTCCCCCCCTTCTTTGTAGTGTCCAGTTTTCTTGTTGATTGCTCCCGCAAAATCTGTTAAGGAGATTTTGAAGAGATTTTCAGTGCTCATCTCTGGTTGATTATTCCCTGCACCCCAAACCCCACATCTTTCTTCTGATGTCCCTCCTCACATTGGATTTCTTCGCCCGTTTGTCAGTTGATTTGGATGATGTGGATGAAACAGAGGAAGGAGTGGAGGTGTACAAGGAAGAAGACAATGTAAGGATCCCCAGTTCTTCCAACCATCTGAAGGGGAACTGTTCCAGATGCAGAAGACTCATACCTAAAATTAGGTCAGTTTTTTACCTAGGGGAAGGCTTTAGGGCCAGCAGGCATTCGTTTGTTTTCAGGCACATGGAACTAAGGCTACCTCACTCGCCCTAGAAGCTGTCGGTCTCACCTTAAGAGCTCACCTCGGGCGCCTTCTCCAGTACATTATCACACCATAGTAGGGTATTAAAGTGCCCATTCTCTACTACATCATCACCCATTGTGGTTAATTGCTGTTGAATCCTCTACAGAAATTCGGTTGTGCATGCATGCCTTCCCCAACAACATCAATTCTAGGTGATTAATTAAGTGGTAGCTAAAGCTCAAGACTACAGGCTTAACTAAAATAAGGGCCTACACTCAGCTCTGCCTCACAGCAGCTCTACCCAAAGGAGCTCTACCCATACTCCAGCATTCAAGCCTCAAGCAATGTTTATCAAATCCAACATACTGTACTTATGTTTCCCTAAACCCTAAATCCATCAACATAAAAAAAGAGACTGTATAATAGTGAAAGAGTATTGTACCCAATCACTCACAATCAGCAGAAACTCTTACTAGTCATAAGTCATAAGCCCAGGCTTCTTGAGATGGCTTCAAACACCCCACATCCATCTTCTCATTCAAATCCATACAGAAACAACAGTGGGCATCTCTTTCTGGAAACCTTCGGGTGATTCACTGATGAGATAGGCATTCCATTCACATGACTCAACAGCAACAATGATGTCCTCCATATGATAGCAGGAAAAAAATTCCACAAAATGGGACTCCTTGTGTAGGTGGGTGGGTAAGAACTAGGAACAAAAATCAACCAAGAACATCACCATAATCAAGGAATAATACAGTTGCAAGGCATTGAAGAAGGTAAAATTAGAGCTGAAAGAGAGTGCACACAGACCATGCAAAGCATGCAGAAGGGGGGAAAAACAAATTATAGACACCCAATAATACCAAAGAAAGAGAAAAAAAAAACCATGAATGGATAATATCAAACATACTCCTCCAATGGGCAGGACCACCCGGCCTGTAAGAGTGACTTTGCCAATCATTGCCACATCCTTGTCCAGGCCAAGCTGAGCACATAACAACACCAATGGGGGTTTGCTCATACTAAAGATGATCACTCTGAAACACAGGGGGTTGCCAATGTAGTCTGAAAGGTTAGAATCATTAACCACCACCTTCTCTTGGGCTGTAGGTGCGTTCTCTCTCACAGCATCTCCCAGTTCCTGCACCCAAGTCATTAACAGCAAAAACTCAAAGAGTCAATGCAATCTCTCATCACTTGAGGAGTCCAACTGCATCATGAAAGCCTCCCAAAGGATTCACCTCATTCACAATCAACCAAAGTCCAAGAGTGAACAAGAGATTTCACGGCAAAAGTACTGAAACACTTCAACATGCAAATTGGGATTCGCAATTAAAGAGGTCAATATCATCTCCTAAACTTGACAAAGCTGACAGCACCTGCTCGGGCTTAATTCCTAAGCCTTCATGAGCAGACTTTTTCCCAAGTAATCACAGGCAATGTGTATCTTCTCATCTGTGCTGTAACCTACCAGATGGGGAGTGTCTTATGCAACCATCCATATGGTATGACTCCCAAAGTATTTTGCTTTTCAGACTAATGCATCAACTAATAATGCCTGCAATAAATTAGAACAGAATATAGGGTTTTTCTAGAAATGCAGGTTATACATTACCTTGGCATTCTCATCAATTAGAACCAGTGGATTGGGCAGTGACAGTGGCTTTCTTTGAGATATGGCACCATCTTCCCAGGCATAGCACCCCACATATGTCCAGCAATGACCCTGCCAAGCAAAATCCTTAGTACACAGCTTTCTCCACAAGACTGACCATAATGGGCATCCTACATGCATACAATTTGCCTAAGGCATGGGTCCTTTACACAGGAACCAAAGGAAAAAAATAGTTTCACTAAATAGCAGATCTTGAGCTGTTCCCCAACATCTTCCAACAGCAATAAAAACTCAAAGAATCTGCTCTTTTACATTCTGAAAGCCATAATGCTCACCATCCAGGATCTGTTGTGCTTGGTAGAGAGATATCAAAATTTTGCTCACTGCAGAACACAACCAGAATCAGGGGAACAAACACCAAGGTCAGCCTGTTCCAGAAGGATAACCCACAAGTGGCATTTTGAGCAATGAGCATTGGAGGTTACCGCAGGAGTTTCTTTTACCAAAAAGAGTTCAAATGCAAACTACAAGGCAGAAAGAAGGCCACTCCATAGCCATTATGATGTCCTCCTCATCCCAGAGATAGAGAAATGCCACATGCCATCCCACTACCATCCACATGCCTTTTTCAACATGCCCACAACCACAAGACCAGGGTTAGTCTTATTATTCCTAATTCCAAATCAATTGACAACTACCCCAAAAAACCTGACAAACTTTGCCAACCCTAAATCAATTGGCAACTCCCCCAAAAACTCTGCCAACTTTTTTCTGAAAGTGCTGCATCATCCTACAGAAACAAAGAGGTGATTCTGCCATGACATCATGCAGAAAGTGAGAATCCAAAAAGTTGCTCTGAAAAAATTCAAGTCTTAAGGGATTGCCAAAAAGGTGGCAGCAATCTTGTTGCAACAGAAAGGTGCCAACAAACCATAAACACGTCACAGGAATATACCCTGTTTTTGAGAACACGACTCATACCTCTGAACCACAACTAGATTAGGGTTCGAGAACGGAAGAAACGCCGAAAGATTGTAAGCACCACCCGACTGAATGCAGCAGAATCAGAGCCAAACCCAATGGAGATCAGACGATTCTGCGACAACCCATCTTCTGCGATTGCGCAATTGGGAGTCGGACCATGATTGTGTCGAGAAGAATAGATTAGGTTTTCGAGAAAAAACAGAAAGAAAAGAACCCAAAGAGCTACCTATGTGCGAAAGGAAAGCAGACAGCAGCAACAGCCGGGGTTATGAAGAAGATTGACTACTACAAGGTGCTGGGGATTGCCAAGGACGCAAATATCAGTGACGTGAAGCAAGCGTTCAGAAAGCTAGCGTTACAGTTCCATCCGGACAGACATGTTGGTAACAATTCCTCCTCTTCTTCCAGAGAAGCAGCTGGTCATAGATTTAAGGAAGTTTCAGAGGCTTATGAAGTGCTGGGAGATGAAGTGAAGAGAGCTGCTTACGATAGAGCACACTACCATCACCATCACCACCATCATCCTGCTGGTTACGACAGATCCGAAGGGCCTCCGAAGAGGCGGTATTACAGGCGTACGCAAGAAGGGTACACCACATATGGGAGAGCCACTGAATCATCAAGCACTTTCTATGGGGAGAGGAACAACACTGGTGGTGTTCGTTGGAATTCCGAACTTTCTGGACCTGAACGGAGAGAGAGGATTTTCAATGTAATTTTTCTAGGGTAAGGGTTTTCAATGCAATTTTTTCTAGGTCACATCATCCCTGCTCTTTCTTGCACCGTGCTCCTCGTTGCTGCACTTGCTTCTTTTTTTCTTGGGGTTCTTGGATTGCCATTGAATTGCTTGCTATTGATTTGTATCTGTGGTTTTACACAAGAATTGGAATTTTGGTGGTGTTGTGAAAGGAGTGTTGTTTCAGAGTTGAATCTGAGGTTTAGGGTTTTGCAGGGTGGCAGTGCCGTTATTCTTGTTTGCAGATCACATAGCAGAATCCATATGGCCAACCAAAAAATATGTGGGGGTATGTATGTGTCATGGCTCTGTCTGTGTGTCTGTCTGTGCACTACGCATGCTCTCAATTTTGCCTATATTCACATGCAGATCATCACTTGATTTTGTGTCTTTCTATTCTTCACATGCAAATGAATCATTGAAGATTTTGATCTAAAATTATTATTCGTGCTTTCTTCACATGCTAGACTTCTTATTGACACTTGAATGTGGTGTGTGGTGTTTTTTTTCCTGATGTATGTAGATTGATTTAGACACACATGACAAGGCTCCTCCTCAACGCTCAAGGAAGACCATCAAACCAGCACAAAGACACACCAATGATAAACCAGCTCCTGCTGTTGTTGTTTCTGTTCCACGTGACAATGGCAGTCATAGATCTATGATCGGAAATAGCAGCAGCAGCCTCAACTATGCATATATGGCTGGCACTGGCTTCGGGAAGAAGCTGGAATCAGTCAAGGAAGTCGCACTCCAAAAGATGCCTCCTAATGGCAGACCCCCTTCTTATAATCGTGGCCTATTGGATTTGCGGTCGCTCTTGATGCTTGAGGGTAGGCTTAGTGATTTGAAGCTTAGCGAGCTTCACACATGGCTCGGATACAGAACTTGGATTGGGTTTGAGAGGAAAAGATTATTAGGCATAGAGTAGAAAGCAAGCTACTATGTTCATCACTTCCACAGATCGTGTAAGTGATACTCACCTCTCAATCCTGAGAGGATCAGAACTGACTCTCCAAAATGAGTTCTGTTCTGTTCTTCTCATGGTGGTATTGCAGGTGTTCATTCTTATGGGTCACACTTACTGCTAAATCAAGAAAATCTGTATCCTTTATTGAGGGTTGCACACACCTTGCAAATTTGCTTCAAGGTTTCACTTTGCAAGATTGTTCAAGTGCATGCATGCTTGCATTTTCTGTTGCTGTGTTTCAGTTGCTTGACCATGTGCAATCTGTTGTTGTCATTATTGTTGTAATTCTTTGTGGTTGTATTTTTCTTTTCCAGGTTTAATTCAAGGTTGATCTGCTTTTAATTTTGTGGCTTCAAAGTCAATCTCCGGTTTGCCTTATCCTCCTCATCAGCCCTTGTGTTCAGTTGTTTTTTTCCTGCCAGGTTCCTGATCCTCAGTCCAGTTGCTGGAGCTGGTGACAAATTAGTGACCTACTTGGTTCTGATCTTCACAGTTTCATTGCAGTCTTCTTAATCTGAGGTCTAGCTGCATCGGAAATCAAGTCCTAGCTAAAGGACAGATACATACATGCTGCTCTATGTCTCTGAAACTTTTGTCTTCCACAAGACTAACTGGACCAAGTGTACAAAGCAAGCACAGGGCAACCTTTGTCGCTGTGGCTTCTTTTTCAACTAATGAAACAGTGAACAGACAAGGAAGAGCTTCAGATTGGAGGGAAATTCCAGGCAATGGCATGTATTGAAACCCCAACAATTTCACTGGTTAGATCGGGAAATACTCAATTCCCGACATGATTGATTGAGGGAGATGGAAGAGATTTGGAGAAGGTTTCTCTGAGATCAAGCCGAGTTTCTCCAAGGAAATCTGATGACCCATTGTTTCGATTACCCTTCTACAAGGGACAAGACTATCAAATGGGTCCACTGTGAAGAGGTTGGCGGTCAAAGTGCAGGGCAGTACCAAAAATCCTTGTGAGTTCTTTTGCTATTAAGGGGAGGAGGATTGCATGTTTTCCTTGTGCAAATGTGGCCTTCGTTGCAATCCCGCAAGTGTGCTGAGCATGAACCTCACACACATAGAGAGTGCTTCTTCACTTACAAGCATGCACACATTTCATGTGTGTAGAGCTAGTTCATATGTTTAGACCACTTCTTTGGATAGACTGAAAATTAGGGTTTGTCTTAAAGTGTCACAAGTTAAGCATCCTGATTTTCAACATGTATTATTTTCTATGCATCCGGAGAACTAATGGATGAGCCCAAAATGGTTATAAGCATCTTGATTTCCAACAAGTATGATTTTCTTTTCCTTGCACGGGGGAGAACATTTGTATAAGCCCAACATGTTATATGCAACATATAGCAATGAACATCTTATTGCATATTTAATAATAATAATAATAATAAAATCATTTTTTTTCTTAAAAAACTACCCACCACCCTCACATATTCCTACTAAATACAACTACCCTCTTGATGAGAAATGATTAGAAAGTGGAAGTTCAACAACTCCCAAATGATTATTATTTTTCTCTATACCTATTGCCATGGAGAATTTGAGTACAATAGAATTCTATTCATAGGTGGGTAGATTGTGATTTGCAATATATTCCTATTAATAAAAACATGCTCAAAGAACAAGGGGGGTATAGTATGTACATTATTTGGCTTATAATCTAAAGTACCTAGTGTGCATCATGATTCATGGAGAGATATAAGGAGCACTTTGGGGGTGTTTTGTGGGTAAAGTAATTAGCCTACTATTCCCCCCCCCCTCATCAAACCAAACATTGGTTCATGGGGGAGAGGGATTTGAGCAACAATTTGTGGGGGGGGGTTGATGTGCAAAGGTTTGAATGAAATCCCACCCCAAGAATTTGTGACCCAAATCATATCTAAAATAGTATCTCAAGGTGAAAAAAGATACTCAATTGAAAAGAGTCTAAAAATAAACCCTTGAATATATATGATTTAATCATTTGTAAGGATTGAATCCTGGTAAAATCGTATATCTACCATAATACATACATTGGTGGTTTTGGCAAAAATTATATATTTTTTTAAATGTTGAAACTCTTTTTCATGCATTTTTAAATTTTTTTGTGAAGGAAAATGAAAAATCTTTTAGAATTTTTTTTTTTTTTGAAATGGAATCCTTAAAATTAATTATTATTCCAATGATGATGATTCATCAGAACTAGTTTAATTAGGACAACTTTACATTCCATAAATCATCCTTTGAATAATTCCAAATTGAAATCTATTTCGTCAATTTCAAAGTAGAGAAGGATAAAAAAAATTGTGTCTTTTGCATATATATATATATGCTTTTAAAGGGTTTTTTTCAACAACATAGTTATGAGAAAATTTTCAATATTTTATGTACCAATTTGCAATCCATATTTCTTCCATTGAATTTGAATTCCATTCATTGTATTTGAAATCAAATTTAGGAACTTGAATTCCATTCAAGTTACATGTAATGACTCTCAATATTTTCATTTGAATGAAATTTGAAGCTTTTGAAATTTTGGATGGTCGATTTTTGATTGGTGATTGTTTGGAACCAAGATTCACATGAGGACAATGACAATGATTTGAACCCCCTACTCAAACATCCCAAGCCTTTGAAAACCATCTTGACCCCATTGCTCTATGATCAATTCACAACAAAACCCATTGCAAACTTTGAAGGACTCACACAATTGTGTTGATAGACATTCTTGGCATGCACAAACATAACAAAATTGAAACAATGCAAGTAGGCATGCATAAACAAAACCAAATTGAAATAATGCAAAACAAGATGACAATGGCAAACAAAAAATTACAAGAATTTTATTTCATTCAACATTGAAACCTTTCTTGACTCACAAATGCTCCACCAAATTTGCTTGCAAATTGTAATGAGCTAGCAAATTTTCTAGCGACTTTGTGCTTCCCATATATGCATGGAAGGTCAAACAATTTTTTGAAGTGACCTACATTTGTTCCCTTAAACAATGGCAACACATTTTATTCTTGTTCATCTTCAATAATCATGTTATGCAATATTGTACAACAAATCATGAATTCATAAATTGCATCCATTTGCCACAACTTGCATAGGTTTTAACTTTTGGTTGATATCAAATATAGACTACAAAACACCAAAAATCTTTATACATATTGTCTTGCACTTTTTCATATCAAGGTGAAAATATGGTAAGATGATTCAAAAGTAACATTTGAAAGCCCAAAGTTTACACTAGCTAATTAACAAACTATGTTATTCAATGTGCATTCCCTTATGCTTATGGTTAAAATAATGGTAAAACACCTTATAAATATATGTAAACATGTGATTGGTCAAAAACTCCATGTTAAAGTTTGAAATTTTGAATGTGAAATGAACTTTCAATAAATAAAATGAGATTTTTTTAGAATAATTTATTTTTGTATTGGGAATTTTTCAATATAATATGTCATGGTTTTTGAATCCATAAATAAATTTTATATGCATGAAAAAAAAATGTATAAATGAAAATTGCAATTAAGTCAAAAAACAGAAGATGGTAATATCAAGTGACAAGGCCTTGGACCACTTGGGAAGTCCATAGTGGGTTTTAATCCCAGCCATCTAGAGGTCAAGAATAACCCAAGGTTGCAAGGTAAGTCTGCATGCCGAAGCTTCACCAAGTGCACGATTTTCCATGTGTAGGTAGCATAGGTATTTAAGGAGGCACAAGAATGAAACGAAGGCAACAATGGAATGGCACCAAGGCATATTCGAGTGCAATAGTCTTAAAAGGAAAAAATCATTATTTCAAAAGTCGATTAATAATTCATTTTTTTCTTAGAATTTATCCTTCTTTTTAATATGACTCTGACTAAAGTGTATTACAACATGGATAATTTAAAAATTGACAATGTTAATGTTGAATATGACTTTATGTTTAAATTTCATTCATAATCCAAAAAAACTATGATTATAACAATCCAAATTGTCCACGTACTTGTGCTTTGACCTAAAGTGCAACCTCTTTCATGTATGCATTGCACCAAATAAGATTGCTAAGGATAAACACCTTCCACTAAGAAACAATATCAAAAGTAAACATTGTCATTCATTTCAAACCTCAAATCACTACCTACCCCATTTAGCAAATTTTCAATCATGAATGAATGGTCTACCACATCAATGTCATTGTTTCCAACCAAAAGCTCAAAAATTTGTGTCATATCCAACGTGCCTAGTCCATAATTGCCTCCAAAATTATGGCCCTCTTGAACCATCTTTGTTTTGAAATTACATTTGTCATCCAATCAAGCAATTTTCTAGCTATAGTGCATACAACCAAAGCTTACACACATGCCTAGAAAGCCCCTCTTTACATTTCCTTTGAGTTGATTCTTTATGTCAAGTTTCATGGGTTCTTTCATGTACCTTGGTTGAATAAATGTAATTACAATATGCACAAACTATTTCACATGTTCCATTGTCATATTCTTTGCAAGCCAATAACATTCATCTATTACATCAACCACTATCCCATATGCAAGCATGTTTAATGTAGTTGTGCACTTGTAGATTGAAGACAAGCTAAGCCTCCTTGTGTAATATGTTCTTTGCTATAAAAAAAAAGAAAAAAAAAGTTTTATTCACAAATAGCTTGCAAGAAAATCTTGCAACACATCTTGTATAAATGCCTAAAACTTTTTTTACCATGCATTTGCAAAGGAGCAAAGTAATTTTAAAAATTCACTTATGCCCTTGATCCCTTGTTCTTGGTAGGTTCTCCATGCACCCCACTTTTATGCCATTGTGTTTTCACCTTTCATTTTCCAAAGTTTGATCAAGTTGCTCCATAGATCCCTACAAACATAGTTATTTCCCATTGTCATTTTCAAAGTTTTCTTCAAGCTAAATGAATAATGATTTCCTCCAAAGTTCCACAATGTGTGATGATCCACCTCTATGCACACAAATCTTGACATAGAAAGCTCACAAAACTTCACAATGATGGTGATTTCAAAGGCAAGAAAACTCTCCATGATAATTGCAATTCTCAAGGTGAAAGTGTATATGACTATGTGATTGTTGGTGAACATTTTCCTCAAACAACATTTTTCATAAAGAATCATCAAAAGGGTTTTAAAATTATTGATATAGAAGCCATATGGAGACTAGTGGAAATGTTCTAACATATCATTCTAACATAACAACTTCAATACATGTGAAATCATGTAATTTCATTAATTACATAATTATTGTTTTTGAATAATTTATTAATTTCGAAATTTATATTTCAAAAAATATATATTCTTAAGATTTAATGTTTTCCTTCACAAGAGTTTGTTCTTTGAAAAAAAAATCCACATTTCAACATTTTTGAAAATAATATAATTAATGTTGGAATTGCCATGGTACTATGGCATTTCAAACATGTTTCAAGTTTTTGTGATCTTTTGGAATTGGGATGGGATAGTTTAGGGCAAACATTTGAACTACTTGATTATTATTAATTATGTAGCTCATCCATAGCCCTAAAATAATAGTGGTGGATGAAGTCCATGGTGATGGTGGTGGTTGGCAAATTTTGCATCACTCTTCTTCTTCTTGTGTAAGGGCCAAAGTTTGAAAAATAATCATTGCAACAACTAAAAATAAAAAAGAAAGTTGAATTAAATATGGTGGAAAAGAAAAGAAAAGAAACTTCCCCCTCCCCTCTCCCCTTTCTTTCTCCCTTCCATTTGGATTCCATGTCCTCATCTAGGTCCTATATATATCCCATAAGGGAAGGTTGGGTTCAAGTGTCGACCTTTAGGAGGAGGACATTTGGCAAACTTGAGGATGTTGAGTGTTGTTTAGGCACTTTAGAGTGTGAGTGGGTGTGTGTGTGTGTGTTTTGGTTTGACTCACTCTTAATGGACCCACCATCCTCATTTGAGTTTGTCATATGCTTTTCATTTCTTTGTGAATTTGTGATTGTGTAAAGTGAACTAGGTCTATGAGCAACTTGGGACATCTTCCAATCTCCACCCAACAATAAGAAAGGCCAATTATGAAAGACTTGGTAGTGGTGTGTGATCTTAAACAATAGAAACACAAGAAACCCTTGATTCTCTTGTGATGAATGAATTGTTTTTTCTTCAACCTACACTTGACCTTAGACTACCCATCTTTAGAAATGATTACATTATCCTAGGGTCAATTTCCACATTGACAAAAAAAAATTCAAAAAAAATTCAAAAAAATTAATTCCTTTTTTTAAAATTTTGAAATTATTATTTTTTCCACGATCTAATATGATATTGTAATAAAAGTAATGAAATTATTTAAAATTTTAGCCTATCATAATTATGATGATTTTCAACATTTCAACTCCATATTTTTTCACAAAACAATCGTTTCACTATTTTGAGGATTATTTAATGATGAAACTAACCTTAGGGGTAAGGTATAAAGCTAGAATATATGTAGTTGCATAGGCTTTAGGTTTTCTTTTCTTTTCTTTTCTTTTCCTTTTTCTTTGTCCCCTTCTTTCTTGTGTATTTGTTGAGGGGTTGAAGACAAGGGTAGAGATTCCAAACTTTACTCACTTGGGTTTATTTGCTAAGTGAGGTTAAAATTTTGGATGTGCAAGCAAGGGAGAGAACTCCTTATGTCATCATCTTTCAAAACACCCAATTGAGAAATGGGCCCCCTCTTGTTAGTTTATTTCTTGGGGGGAGGGGAAGGTGGGGGTGGGGATGAGGGGAGGGGAGGATATAGGGTGGTTGGGTGCACATTTTAGGGTGAGGGTGGGGTATAATAAAACTATTGTAAACATGGTTTGTGTACCAAAAGTTGCATTCTCAATATAGCAATTATGCCAAGATAGATCCTTCACAATCCTTTGGAGCAATAAATAAATAAATAAATAAATAAATAAACTTATTTATTGATTTATTAGGTTTGAAGGGTTGCAAGTGAAAGGCCCAGTTTTTTTTTGTTGGACCTAAAAAAAACATGACTTCAACACATATGAAGGATTTTTTGTGGAAAAAAATGACCTTAATTTGCAAAATTTCAGAAAAGAATTGAAATCATCAGATTTTTACAACAGGTTGCAGAAGCTAGCCAAAATATAGAAAATTTTCTTTTTTTTAATTTTTAATTTCATATCTGATCTGTAGCCAAAATTTGGCTAAATCTTCTTATGGACAATCTCCAGTTTGGTTACATCACAAAAGTGGGGAAAACCCCCCCAAAAAAAAAAAAAAACACCCCCAAAAAAACC
>Ga0209208_10005709_pt1 | contig 17275 bp, 14 predicted proteins | sample S1TSphfallax_3_FD_187694 | JGI IMG/M metagenome (GOLD analysis project Ga0209208, IMG submission 187694) | Host-associated microbial communities from peat moss isolated from Minnesota, USA - S1T2_Fd - Sphagnum fallax MG (SPAdes) (version 2) | ecosystem: Host-associated > Plants > Peat moss >... | reverse complement strand
GCACGCACCGCTTCCAACTCAACCACGCGCCCGCCACGCACCACATCCACGTTGTCCAGGGATACGGTGCAGCCGCGCAGGGGTATGTCGATGTGACATGCGGTGTTCCGCGTGCCCCCGACCTCGGTATTGGGGCCGAGCGAGAACAGGAAATTGCCGGCGAAGGCGCGGGCGTCCATGGCGATGGTCTGCTCACGGTCATAAAGACCCAGCGTCGACCAGCGCGCCCGATCCTGAAGGCCCCAGCCGATATGCGACATGGCGAAGCCCTCGGGATCGTCGAAGGCGGCCATGTAGTCGAGCAGCAATTCCGCATCCAGGCCGCCGTCGATCTTGGTCACGTAGCCGTCGACCACGGTCATTTCGAGGGGGGCGGACGCGTAGGTCTTCATGGGCAGGAGGATGTCGCCCCGATCCACCACGATCCGCCCGCGAGAGCCGCCCTCGTTGGGCCAGGTCAGCACAAAGCCGCTCGGCCAATGATCCCAGCGCCCCGGCGCATCGACGTACCCGTATTCCAGAACCGGCGGATATTGGCCGAGATCACAGACCAGATCGGTGCCGGCCGGAGACGTGACGCGCATGGTCTTGGCGGCGGCGATGCGCTGGCCAGCGGCCTTCACCCGCTGGCCATCCTGCAAGGTCGGCGTCATGCGCACCAGCACTTCGGGCGGCTCGACGGCGAGCAGGATCTTGGTTCCGGACTCCAGGATCTCGACCTGCTCGGGTGAAAACAGCAAGAGCATCAGGTCCAGCACCAGGTCGCTGGCCTTGCACATGGCCATGGCGGCCGCGTTGCCGGTGAGCGGCGTTGTGCCGAGGTAAGCTAGGGGGTCGCGGCTGTGGGACTTGCCCCCGTTCACGGGCAGCATGTCCAACCGATTGACGATCGCGCCCGCAGCCTGCGCCGCGACGATGGCGGTCGCCAGCGTCTGGGGGTGGGTGTGGGCGCCGGTGAGGATCGTCACCGTCTGACCCGGCTCAAGATTGGACAGTTTGAGCACCGTGCTCCAGGCCTGGGTCAATTCGTGATCGCTGATCGCCATGCCGCATCTCCCTCGACCATCCGGCGCAAAAAGAGCCTGGACAGCGCCACATCCGCACTACATCATATGCGTACGTATTAATAAACGAATTTTTCAGGACGCCTCCGTACAGCCATGACCGCCCCTCCCGTGTTCGGCGCCCATGTCCACGCGAACGGCATTCGGCAGCACTATCTGCGCCATGGCAAGCGCGGTGCGAGGCCTCTCATCCTGGTCCCAGGCATCACCAGTCCGGCCGTCACCTGGGCCTTCGTCGCCGAGGCGCTTGCGGCGGATTTCGAGGTCTTCACCCTTGATGTTCGCGGGCGCGGCCTGTCGGAGGCTGGGCCCCATCTCGACTATGGGCTGGACGCGTGCGCCGACGACCTGATCGCCTTCGCGCAAGCTCTGGACCTGAGCCAGGCCGTGTTGATGGGTCATTCCATGGGCGCGCGCCATGGCGTCCGCGCCTGCCGCCGGGACGCCCGGCGGTTTGAGCGGTTGGCGCTAATCGACCCGCCGGTGTCCGGTCCTGGCCGTCGCGCCTATCCGGCGAAGCTCCCCTGGTACGTCGACGCCATGGCCTTGGCCCGCCGGGGGGCCAGCGTCGAGGACCTTCGCCCCTTCACCCCCACCTGGACGGACGCCGAAATCGCGCTTCGCGCCGAGTGGCTGCACACCTGCGACGAGGCGGCGGTGCTGGCCTCCTACGCCAGCTTCCATGAGGACGACATTTATCAGGATCTGGCCGACCTAAACCTGCCGACCCTTCTGATGAGCGCTGAGCGTGGCGACGTGATCCGGGAAGAGGACGAGGCCGAAATCCGCGGCCTGAACCCCGCCATTCAAACAATCCGGGTCGCAGACGCCGGCCACATGATCCCCTGGGACAATCTCCCCAGCTTCCTGGCGGCCGTGCGCCCCTTCCTATCGGAGACCTTAAGCCTATGAAAAAGGGCGACATCGCGATCGTGGGCGCGGGCCTTGGCGGCGTAGTGGCCGCGCTGCTGTTGATCGAAGAGGGCTATCGCGTGCGCCTGTTCGAGCAGGCGTCGGGCTTCTCGCGCTTGGGCGCCGGCATTCAGCTTGGCCCCAATGTGATGAAGATCCTGCGCCGGCTGGGTCTTGAGGCGGTCGTCGAGGCCATGGGCTGCAAGCCGCCCTCTTGGATCAGCCGCAATTGGGACGACGGCGCGGTGCTGGCCGACGTCGGGCTGAACCGTAGGCGGGATTATTACGGCGCCGCCTATGTCACCATCCACCGCGGCGACTTTCACAAGCTGCTGACCGACGCCCTGCCCGCCGGCGCGATCGCCTTCGACAAGCGCCTGACCGACGTGGCCGACGATGGCGATCAGGTTCAACTGTCGTTCGGCGACGGATCGCAAGCCTCGGCGGACATCGTCATCGGCGCCGATGGCGTGAACTCCGTTATTCGCGAGGCCTTGCTCGGGTTCGAGGCGCCGACCTACTCCGGCTACATCGGCCACCGCGCCATCTTTCCGGCCGAACGCCTGAAGGGGCCGGGGTTTGAGTTTGAGCCCTGCGTCAAGTGGTGGTCGGATGACCGTCATATGATGGTCTACTTCCTGGATGACCGGCAGGAGGAACTCTATTACGTCACCGGCGTGCCCGAGGCGAAATGGCCCGCCGGCGTCTCCTTCTTGCCCAGCAGTCGCGATGAGCTGCGGGACGCCTTCGTTGGCTTTCACGCAATCGTCCAGGCGATCATCGACGCCACGACCGAGGTGACCAAATGGCCTCTGTTGGCCCGGCCGCCCCTGCCGCTCTGGAGCCGGGGACGGCTCGTGCTGCTCGGCGACGCCTGTCATCCCATGAAGCCCCACATGGCCCAGGGCGCAGCCATGGCGATTGAGGACGCCGCTATGCTGGTCCGCTGTCTGGAGGCGCAGGGCGGCCCCGCCCATTACGCAGACGCTTTCGCCCTGTACCGCGCCAATCGCATGGACAGGGCCTCAGACGTCCAGCGCGTATCCAACGCCAACACCTGGCTGCGCAGCAATGAGAACCCCGATTGGGTCTATGGCTACGACGTCTTCAACACGCCGCTGGTGTCGCGGAGCGTGGAGCCGGCGCGCGCGGCCGCCGTCTAGCCAAAAGTGCATTGAATTAAAATACTATTTTTTCCCGCTCATCCCCGCTTTCGTGGGGATGAGCGGAAGGTATTGGGTCTCATTCCAAAAATGACATCTCGCTCCCAGCGCCGGACCTACTGAAGCTTTCCCAGCAGGTGCAGAAACTGCGCCTTTTCCTGCTCATCCAAGGGCTCAAGCGTGTCGGCGGAGACCTGGTGACCGGCCGCCTGCATATCTTCCAGTAGTCTCAGGCCGGCGGAGGTGATGCTGAGCAGGGTCCGGCGCTTGTCTGAGGCGTCCGGCATACGCTGGATCAAGTCGCGGTCGGCGAGACGGTTGATGACGCCCATGATGGTCACAGGGTCCAGATGGACCAGTCGCCCGAGCTGGTTTTGCGACACATGCCCCTCGTCGCGCACCTTAACGAGCGCTGCGAACTGAACGGCGCTGAGCCCTGCGGCTGCAAACTGTCGGTTGAAGATCGCGGTCGCGCGCTGGTGAGCGCGGCGAATGAGAAAACCGACCTGCTCTTCAAGCCGGTAGTCGACGGCGACCGCTGGGCAAGCCGGCGCGACGTCCGCGACAGAATCTTTGGGCCGTTTGGAGTCCGCAGACCGAGACATTGTTCGTCTTGGTATGATCCAGAGCCGCCCGCGTAAAGGTTTTTCGCGGCCTGCAAAGGCGGTTCAGGTCAGCGCTTTATATATCCGCTCACCCCGGCGAAGGCCGGGGCCCAGATCAAAGATCGCAAACGCCAAAAAGTTGGTTCTCTATGATCTGGGTTCCGGCATTCGCCGCAATGAGCGGAATACAGGGATAAGCTTAGGCGAGATGTCCTCTTAGAACTTCGAAGCGAACTTCAGGCCGACAACGGTCGGACGCAGAGGGGTTTCCGATTTGATGAACTGCGCCGAGGACGTAAAGGTGCTGGCATGGTTATCGAACAGGTTGGTCCCGTACAGCGTCGCGGTCCACTTGTCCTTTGAGAGACTGAACGAGGCGTCCATGGTCGCATAGGCCGGCTGGAGGTAGCGTAGCAGCGTCGTGGTCGGGATGGTCACGCCGGCCCCCGACGCGTAGGTGCCGGGCTCGTTATACATGCTGCCCGTATAGTTGCCGCCGACCATGGCGCTGGCCTTATAGTCGTCGAACACCGTCCAGACGTAGGTGCCCCGGATATTGCCTTTGAACGACGGTGAAAAGGCCGGCGTCGATCCGATCGTACCGAAGGGGTTTACGAACGGCACGACACCGACACCCTTCTCGTAGATCGAGGTGATGCACTTGCCGAAGTCTGCGCTGGCGGCAACATTGTCCACCAGGCAAGGCGAGCTCGCTTGAGTATTGTCGTTGTAGGAACCGGACGACGCAATCGTAAACCCGTCGAAAACCTTGCCGACGACCTGATACTCTACGCCCTTGATATTGTAGTTCGGACCATTGACGCCAAAGGTGGTGTTGCCCAGTTCGGTCGGATTGAAGAATAGGAACTGGACGTTGTCCCACTGCATATAATAGGCGGACAGGTTTACTTGCAGGCGATGGTCGAAGAACTGGGTCTTCAAGCCGATTTCGTTGTTATTCAGTGAGTCCGGCGAGTACCCTTGGGGCTTGTCGTATTGCGGGCTGCCGGAGGCGCTGGCGTCGGCGACGAGGCCCTGCGACCGGTTGAACGCGCCCGGCCGGAAGCCTTGTGAAAACAGATAATAGACCAAGCCGTTCTGCGAGAAATTCCAGGTGATGCTCGCCTTGCTCTTGAAGCCCACATAAGACTTATTGAGATGCTCGGCATTGAAATTCGCGTATTGGCCGACGCATGTGCCGTCGGCGACGTCCTTGCATGCCGTGTCGGTATAGTATTCCGAGCCCTTTTCGAACTCGAAATAGTCGTAATAACGGGTTCCCGCCGTAACTGTCAGCACATGGGGAATGATATCGAAGTCGAACGATCCAAACGCCGCGAACTGTTTATAGCCGCGATTGGCGTCTTCGCCGAACGCCACGTTATTGCCGCGCGTCCCGGGAACGTAGGTCGTCGAATAGGGCGCCGGCCCGACGTCGGCGACGCAAGGCGCGCCGCCAGCCTCCGCAGCGGCGAGGTTTGCGGCGCTACAGTCCGGGATCGTCTTATAATCCCAGTTCATGTTGTCTTGGATTTCGAAGTCTTCGTAATACAGGCCGCCAATCCCCCGCAGCCGCCAGGTATCCGGCGTGCTGGCGCGGAATTCTTGGCTGAGGTGAGTGTTCTTGGTCTGGTCCGTCCAGTAGGCGATCGGGGAGTAACAGGTTGTCGTGGACCCGCCCCAGGGCGTTGATGGACCCGTACATTGGTAGTACATGCCGCCGCCGGTGCGAGAATAGTTTGAATAGTCTTCTTGCTGGTTGATCGTGCGGCTGAGATAGGCGCCCGTATAGATGAGCTTGATATCGGCAAGCTTACCATTAACGGTCCAGGCCGTGTTTTCATAATTGTCCTTGTCAAAGGACGGGGTGAAGACGGTAGTCTGCAATGGCGCCAGCGTCTGGAAGTTTGATCCGATCGGCAATTCCGACGCTGTACCATCCGCCTCCATGTCCTGGACGCTTTCCGTGATCAGGACGTTCCAGTCTTCGTTGAGGTCGGCCAATAACGAGAAGCGCGCGCCGCTAAAGGTCGTCGGGTTGAAGTCCTTGCCGGCGACGGCGTTGTTGTTGCCCACGGGCGCGTTCGGGATGGTGCATCCATTGCTGCCGGGTGCGCCGCCGTTGGGACACACGCCATTCGTTGGCTTGATGCCAAGATAGTAGTTGCCAAGGTCTGAGTTCGAGCGGGTAAAGTTGCTCGCGACGTTATCGATATAACCACCCTGGTGGTCGTCATACACCACGGCGCGGATAGCGATCTTGTCCTTCAGGACCGGGATATTGACGACGACATTGACGCTATCGTTGGGGCCGCCCCCTTCGGTAAGGCCGTAGCTGGCTTCCGCATTGCCTTCGAACACATCCAGCTTGGGCTTGTTGGTGATGTACCGGAGCGCGCCGGCTTCGGCGCCGCCGCCGAACAGGGTGCCTTGCGGCCCCTCAAGCACTTCGACACGCTCCATGTCCACGAAGTAGACATCGACGTTGCGCGCCGGAAACTGCATCGACTGATCGTCGAGATAGACGGCGACGTTGGGGAAGTTGCCCGCCGTGGCGGCCGTCTGGTCGCCGGCCGAGCCGACGCTCATGCCGCGCATGAAGATGTTGCCCTGGCCCGGACCGTTGTTATTGAAGGTCACGTTGGGCAGGATTTTCAGAGCGTCATCGAAGGTGGTGATGTTGAGGGCCGACAGGTCCTTGCCCGTCAGCGCCTGGATGGTCGCCGGCACCTTCTCGATGTTTTCACTGCGGCGGTTCGCGGTGACGACGACCTCTTCGACGCTGGCGTTCGAAGAACCGGTCGTCGCGGCGACCGCGTCCGAGCCGGCGGGCGCTGTGCTGATCGGCGCAGCCGCCATGTCGGCAGCCGTGGCGCCCACGGCCCAACCGCTGAGCACAGCCGCGGCCGCGCACGAAATCATGAATTTGGTCTTCATAAATCTCTCCCCCAAGAGTCCCCGAATACCGTGTCAGATCAGAATAGGCGCTCCCTGCGCCCCGCGGCGGCCTATGGCGGACTAGGGAGCGGGATCGACCGATAGGCTATCGGGATTATTGGGCGCCGCCGCAAAAAAGCCTTCTGGCGCCCAGAAATGTGGCGTTACCGCAAGGTGCGCCTTTTATATGTCTAAATTTGAAGCGTTGGCGCCGCAGCCCCTTTATGGCGTACACGTTCGATGTGGCGGTCGACGGTCCCGATCCGATCGGGCCAAGGCTGGCCGCGAAAGCCGGTCTCTTAAGACAACTTCTTCAAAAGGAAGCCGATCGCGAGGACCTCCGCCGGATTGAGCGGCGACAAGGTTTCGCGGGTGATCTCGACCGCGTCCGGCAACAGCCGCGCCACCAGATCGCGCCCCTTGGGCGTCAGAGACACCAGTCGCTGGCGTCGGTCCGCCTCATCGTTTTGGGAGGTGATCAACTCGCGTTCGCTGAGGCGCGAGACGACGCCGCGGAGCGTCGCCGGATCGATCGCGGTGGCTGCGCCGACGCGAGTCAGCGGTAGGGTCCCGCCGTCGCGGATCGCCACGAGCACCGCGAACTGGATCGCCGTGACGTCCAGATCCGATATGCGTCGCTGAAAGATGGCTGTGTGACGCTGGTAGGCCCGGCGCAGCAGGTGGCCGATCTGGTCGGACAGCTCATAGGCGTCGGACGCCCGCGCCGGCCCGTCGCCGGACGCCGACGGATCATCCGCCGTCATCTATCGCCCCAGGTCCGTATCTCGCGCGCGCGGTACGCCAAGCACCGCCAAGGCGCTGACGGCCAGGACCGCCGCGAAGATCAACACGACCAGGTTGGTGCTGTGGGTCAGGTCCTTCAGCCAACCGACGAGGAAGGTCGCGAAGAAGCCGGCGATATTGGCGATCGAGCCCGCCAGGGCCAGGCCAGCCGCCGCCGCGGCGCCGCGCAGGAGCAGAGACGGCAGGGTCCAGAACGGCGGCAGGGCGCCCAAGATGCCGGCGTTGGCGATCGAGATGATCAGTACGGTCCAGACGATGTTACGCTGCGCCAGGGGGCTAAGCGCTAGGGCTGCGGCGCCGATCAGGATGGGCAGGATGATGTGCCAGCGTCGCTCGCCGGTGCGATCGGAATGCCAGCCGTTCACCAACATGGCCACGACCGCGGCGGCGTGGGGCGCTGCGGTCAAAACGCCGATCCAAAGGGCCTCGTGCACGCCGGCGTCCCGCAGGAGCGTCGGAAACCAGAAGGCCACGGTATAAAGGCCCAGCAGAAGCGCCCCATCGATGGCGCCGATCAGCCACACCGCGGGATCGCGAAACGCGGCGGCGAAGTCCGACGGGGCGTGGCCCGCGTGCTCAAGGCCTTGGTCGCGCGCCAGCAACGCCTTTTCGCGCTCGCTCAGCCAGGCGGCGGAGGGGATCGACCGTGGCAAGACGGCGAAGGTCAAAAGGCCCAACAGGATCGGCGGCGCAGCCTCGAGCGCGAACAGCCAACGCCAACCCGCCAAGCCGCCCGCCCCACTGAGGCCTGTTAGAATCGCGCCCGAGAGCGGCCCGCCGACGACGCTCGCCAACGGGATGCCGATCATGAAGAGCGCGGTCGCCCGCCCGCGCCGTGCGGCCGGAAACCACTCCGCCAGATAAAACAGGACGCCTGGCATAAAGCCGGCCTCCGCCACCCCCAACAGGAAGCGCACGACATAAAAGGCGATCGGCCCGTGCACGACCGTCATCAGGCCTGAGAGGATACCCCAGGTCAGCATGATGCGCGCGATCCAGGTTCGGGGCCCAACGCGGATCAGCAACATGTTGCTGGGAACCTCGCAGAGGATGTAGCCCAGAAAGAACAGGCCGGCGCCGAGGCCAAAGACCGTCTCGCTCATCCGCAGGTCCGACAGCATCTGCAGCTTGGCGAAGCCGACGTTCACCCGATCGACATAGGCCGCCATAAAACCGATACATAAAAAGGGCACGATGCGTCGCAGTACCTTGCCATAGGCGGCGTCCGCCTCGGCGGTGTCCGAGGGCGCGGCGTCGTCCATACGCGCCACAACAGATGCCGTCATCGCCCCTCCTTGTACGCAGGCGACATGGGGCCTTGAGCCGACCGCCATTTCCCGCCAGAAATGGCGCATACCCCATATTCGACGGCCATAGAAGCGTCCCTTACGTCAGCCCCCGCGCGAGCATCCGTCGAGGCGATGTTTCAGCCCGGAATGCTCAACGATTATTCACGGCGCCGCCGGAACAGTCGCCTCGTCGGCAAGGTTCTTAGGCTGCAACAGAGCATCGGGTTGCGGAGTCCCGACGGAGGGCAAGGCGACTCGGACCCGTCGCAAACAAGGAGACACAGATGATCAAATCGCTCGCGGCGGCGACCGCTCTTGGCCTGACAGCTTTGATGGGGGCGGCCGCGTCCGCTCAGGGCGTCGCCCAACCCGGATTTTACAAGGGCGATCTCGACGCCTTCCACGGCGACGCAAAGTCGCTGATTCAAGCACTCCGTGCGTTCCACGCGGGCTCAGACGCCCGCGTCGTGGAAATCCGTTTCAGTGATCGCAACGGCGATCCTGGCTATAACGCCGTGCTGCAGAAAAATGGCCGCGTCGATTTCGTGCATATCGACGACACCGGTCGAAGCGTCGAGCTTTCCTCGGCCAGCCTTCCCGATTGGATGCTGAAGCGGAAGAGCAAAATCGACCTGCGGTTTGATCGCAAGGCGACCGTCCCCCTCGCCCAGGCGATCTCCACGGCTGAGGCCGCCTACAACGACGCCCCGGCCATCGCCGCCGGCATCGCCCGCAGCGCCAGCAACCCCGACAGCGATGTCCACGCTTACAACGTGCTGCTGGATACTGGCGGGGTCGTTAAGCGCGTGGCGGTGGATAGCATGACGGGTCAGGTGATCTCCGACCCCCAGGCGCTGACCGCTTGGCCATAGGCGGTGGGGGCCTCGCCTAATTCTCCCGCGCTGTCTTAGTTCACTCCGCTCATCCCGCCGAATGGCGGAACCCAGATCAAAGGTCGCCACCTCCCAAAGGTTGGCTCTCTATGATCTGGGTTCCGGCATTCGGCGGGATGATCGGAGTTTAGGGATCAACCAAGCCACCCTTCGCCAAAGACCTCCTCAGCATTTCGACTGGACATAGGACGCCGCAAACCCACGCCGGCAGGCGATCTGGGTGTCGGCCGATTGGCCGACGCGGATCGGGCGGCGGTTCAGGAGTATGACGCCGAACGCCTTGTCTCCGTCCGGCGTCACGACGGCGTCCGCCTCGTCTAGAGGGCAGAGGTGAGGCTTGGTTCGTCACGCCGCCCGAGCCCGTGTTGACGGGCTCAAGCCTGGAAATCTTGCAGCCGGCGTCATGGACGGCTGCTGTCGCGCGCAATCGACCCTGCCGCAAATCAACGACCCAACCGACCGCGGGTTTCCGTCACCAATCTCTGCTAAGGGCTTTTCAGGGCTTGCGGGGGCGAGGCGGGGGCGCGGGTGAGCATCAGTCCATTGCCGTTCAATACGGTGCTCGGCGCCTTTCTGCTGGCGTTTCCGGCGTTGTTTTCGATCGTCAATCCGATCGGCTCGTCGCTGGTGTTCGGCAATGTGGTGGCGGGTCGCTCGGTGGCCGAGCGGCAGGCGCTGGCGGGGCGCGTCGGCCTCTACTCCCTGATCGTGCTGCTGTTTTCCTTGTGGCTCGGCGGCTATGTGCTGAACTTCTTCGGCATCAGCCTGGGCGCGCTTCGGATCGGGGGCGGCCTGGTGGTCGCGATCCGCGCCTGGGGCCTCCTGATGCAGCCCGACGTTCACGACGATCGCAAGGCCGAGCAGTCGTCGACCGCGAGCGAAGGCGACGTCGAGGATATTGCCTTCTTCCCCCTCACCATGCCGTTCACCACCGGCCCCGGCTCGATTTCCGCGGCGATCGCGCTGGCGTCAGAGCGCCCGTCGAACGGCCAGGGCTCATGGGCCTTCTTTATCGGGATCAGCATCGCCGCCGCGGCGGTGGCGCTCTGCGTCTGGCTATTTTATCGATCGGCGGATCGCGTCTTGGCCTTCCTAGGGACCGCCGGCGCCCGCATCGTCAGCCGGCTCGTCGCCTTCCTGCTGCTGTGCATCGGCGTGCAGATCCTGGTCAACGGGGTGGAGAGCCTGTTAGCGCCGCTGCTGCGCTCGGCGCTGCATCCTGCCTGAGGCGCTTCGCAGACCCTACAGCTTAATGATGGGCGGGGGCGAGCAGGGGGTCGATCGCCGTCGCGAGGTCGTCCACGCCCACCTCTTTTCCGACCGGTCCGTGGAATTCGACGCCGTTGATCAGGAAGGTCGGCGTACTGTTGATCTTGGCGTCGAGCGCGGTCTTAAACCGACTGTTCAGGGCGTCCAGAGCGGGTTTGCTTTCGATACAGGCGTCGACCTGGGGCTCGGTCAGATCGACGCTTTTGGCGATCCGCATCACTACGCTCTCGACTTGGCGCGTGGTGTAGATCTCCGTCTGATCGTGGAAAAATTGATCGAGCGCCGTCCAGTATTTCGCCTCGCCCGCGCAGCGCGCCAAGAGGAAGCCGATGGCGGCGAGCTGTTCGGGCGGGGTGAGGAACTCCCGGAACACATAGCGCACCTTGCCGGTGTCGATGTACTTGGCTTTGAGGCCTGGAAACTCCTGCACGTCGAACCGGGCGCAATGGGGGCAACTCGCCGAGGCGTATTCGACCAGGGTGACCTTCGCCTTCGGATTGCCCATCACATATTCCGGCCCCTCCCACATGGGCGGGTTGGGATCGACCGGGGGCTTGGCTTCAGACGACGCGGCGGGGGCGTTCTGGGCTTGGGCCGCGGTTGTGACACCTGCCATCAAAATCGTTGCGATGGCGACGGCGGAGGCGATGTGACGGCGAACGAGGTGCATTGGCGGCCTCCAAGCAAACAGTTGGCTGGCGTTTAGGGCCTCTCCTCGTTGCGGTAAAGCGTCGCGACCGGCCTTCAGGTTTTCTCAGAGGTCGTTTGCAGGGGTTAGAGCGAAATGTCGGTGGGGCGGAGCGAGATAGAGGGTGTCGGGTGTGATTGAGCTAAAGGCGGCGCCGCGCGGGCGCGCCGATGGGCTGGCGTGGTTCTTCGACTCCAGCGCCCGAGTCGGGCGGATGGGCTTTTTGCTTAAGATCAGTGTGCTGATCGTTATTTTGGCGCTCTATGATGCGGTCGCCCACGGCGAGGTGCGCGCCCTGACCGGCTGGCTGGTGGAGTGGCCGCTATTCTTTTCAGCCGCCTGCGTCCTGTGTCAGCGCCTGCACGATCGCGGACGGGCCGGCTGGTGGAGCGCGCCCATCCTGCTGGAGTTCTGCTTGGCGTGGCCCCATCCGCACGGCGCGGTAGGTATCACTGCGCTGGCGGTGACGGGGGCGAGCGGGCTGTGGCTTGGTCTGATGCCTGGAGAGCCCGGCTTCAACCGCTATGGACCGCCGCCGTGAGGGTGTGCGTGCTTCGAGACGCCCCTTAACGGGGGCTCCTCAGCATGACAAAACTTATTGATTTTACTACGGCTCGTCATGCTGAAGAGCGGCGCTAAAGCGACGCGTCTCGAAGCACGCAGCGCCGTCCCCAACCCCAACCCCTAAACCAACGCCCCATGGCAGTGCTTGAACTTCTTGCCGGAGCCGCAGGGGCAGGACGCGTTGCGGCCCGTGCGCTCCCAGCCCGAGGGTAAAGCGGAGGGCGGCAGGCGTTCGGCGGCGGCGGGATTTAGGAAGCCGCCCGCAGAGCCTAAGGCCGCGCCAAAGCGCTCGTTCTCGCCGGTGACGGGATCGAGGTGCATTTCCAACAGCTGGCCGGACTGCGGCCCGAACGGGCCAGGCTGGGACCCGAATAGGCCGGCCTGGGGATCCAGCGGCGGCCGACCGTCGTCGCCGAACATCGGCGGGGCGACCTGGAACTCCACCGTCATGACCCAGCGGGTCACGTTTTGGCGCAGGTCCACCATCAGCTTTTCGAACAGGTTGTAGGCTTCGGTCTTGTACTCGTTCAGCGGATCGCGCTGGCCGTAGCCGCGCAGGCCAATCACTTGGCGCAGGTGGTCCAGGTGGGTCAGGTGCTCGCGCCACTGCAGGTCGATCATCTGCAGAAGGAAGTTTTTCTCCAGGCCCCGCATCTGCTCGGGCCCGATCTGGGCTTCGCGCTCGGCGGCCTTGGCGTCGGCGGCTTCGTTGACGCGGGTTTCGATATCTTCCGGCGTTATGCCTTCTTCGGCCGCCCACTCGGCGATCGGGAAGTCGATGCTGAGCATGCCCCATAGGCGGTCGCGCAGGCCCTCGGCGTCCCACTGCTCGGCATAGGCTTTGGGGGGCAGGGTGAGGGTGATGGCGTCTTCGATACTGTCGCGGCGCATCTCGACGATGGTCTCCGACAGGTCGTCGGCGGTCATGAAGGCCTGGCGCTGCTCGAACACCGCCTTGCGCTGGTCGTTGACCACATCGTCGTACTTCAGGAGGTTCTTGCGCATTTCATAGTTGCGCTCCTCCACCTTGCGCTGAGCGGTGCTGACCGCCTTGTTCAGCCAGGGGTGGGAGATGGCTTCGCCCTCGGCCACGCCGAAGGTGCGCATGATCGCGTCCATCCGCTCGCCGGCAAAGATGCGCAGGAGATCATCCTCGCACGACAGGTAGAACTTGGAATGACCCGGATCGCCCTGACGACCCGTGCGGCCGCGCAGCTGGTTGTCGATGCGCCGGCTCTCGTGCCGTTCGGTGCCGAGCACATACAGACCGCCCGCCGCCAGCGCCTTTTCCCGGGCGGCGGCGATTTCGGCGCGCAATTCGGCCGCCTTGGCCTCGGCTTGCGCCTCGTCGATCTCGACGCCAAAGCCCTGATCGGCGCGCCAGCGCTGCATGCGCATTTCCAGGTTGCCGCCGAGCTGAATGTCGGTGCCCCGCCCGGCCATGTTGGTGGCGATGGTGACGGAGCCCGGCACGCCGGCTTCGGCGACGATAAAGGCTTCCTGCTCATGATAGCGGGCGTTCAAAACGCTGTGGGGTACGCCCCGGCGCTTTTTGCCGTCCATCTCGAACTCGAACTTGTTCAGCAGCTCGGACAGCTGCTCCGACTTTTCGATCGACACGGTGCCGACCAGGATCGGCTGGCCGCGGGCGTAGCAGTCGGCGATCTGGGCGCAGATGGCCTGGTTCTTCTCGACAGAGGTGCGATAGACCTCATCGTCGTCGTCGATGCGGCAGATGGGGCGGTTGGTCGGGATTTCCGCGACGTCCATCTTATAGATGTCCAAGAACTCCTGGGCTTCGGTCGCCGCGGTGCCGGTCATGCCCGACAGCTTGTTGTACATGCGGAAGTAGTTCTGGATGGTGATGGTGGCGAGCGTCTGGTTCTCGGGCTGGACCTCTACCCCTTCCTTCGCTTCGATCGCCTGGTGCAGGCCTTCCGACAGGCGCCGGCCCTGCATCATGCGGCCGGTGAACTCGTCGATCAGCATCACCTCGCCGGCGCGCACAATGTAGTCGCGGTCGCGCAGGTACAAGATATTCGCCCGAAGCGCCTGGTTGACGTGGTGCACGACCGAGATGTTGGCCGGGTCGTAGAGGCCGGCGGAGTCTGGCGCGAGCGCGCCTGACGCCTCCAGCATCTCCTCGATGCGCTCGTTGCCGTTTTCGGTGAGGTGAACCTGCTTCTGCTTCTCGTCGTGCTCGAAGATATCCTCTTCGCGGATGATCTGCTTCACCAGGGCGTCGATGGTGCGGTAGAAGTCCGAGCGGTCTTCCGTGGGGCCTGAGATGATCAGGGGCGTGCGCGCCTCGTCGATCAGGATCGAGTCCACCTCGTCGACGATCACAAAGTTATGCCCGCGCTGGACCATCTCGCGCACGTCATAGGTCAGGTTGTCGCGCAGATAGTCGAAGCCGAACTCGTTGTTGGTGCCATAGGTGACGTCGGCGCCATAGGCGCGCTGGCGCTCGGCCTGGCTCAGGCCATGGACGATCGTGCCGACGGTGAGACCGAGCCAGGTGTAGAGCTTGCCCATGTGCTCGGCGTCGCGGCTGGCCAGATAGTCGTTGACGGTGATCAGGTGCACGCCCTTGCCCGTCAGGCCGTTCAGATAGACAGGCAGGGTGGCGACCAGCGTCTTGCCCTCGCCGGTGCGCATTTCGGCGATGCCGCCGCGATGCAGCACCATGCCGCCGACGAGCTGGACGTCGAAGTGGCGCATTCCCAGCACCCGCTTAGACGCTTCGCGCACCACGGCGAAGGCCTCTTCCAGGAGGTCGTCCAGGCTGGCGCCATTGGCAAGGCGCTGTTTGAACTCCGCCGTCTTGGCTTTCAGCTCGCCATCCGACAGAGCAGCCATCTTGGGCTCAAGCGCATTGATCGCCTCCACGCGACCGCGCATGAGCTTGACCTTGCGTTCGTTGGAGGAGCCGAAGAGCTTTCTGGCCAGAGCGAGCATGAGATTTCCGAACAGTAGACGAAGACGCTAGCCGAGCGACGCTCAAAAGGGCGGCGCGCGTTAGCGAGACGAGTTAGCGATACAACGTCTTGATATAGGCGCACGTACCGTTGCGCCATATATCCAGGGGTTGTCATATATCTAAGGGCTAAAAAGCGCGTCGAAAGTGCGACCCTTACGGCGGTTGAGGCTGAAACGCCCTCTGGAGCCCGCTCGCTCGACTTGCCCGAGCGCGAGTTAGGGCGTCGCCGTCGCCTCTGTCAACGCGATGCGTCTATGAGGCGAAGCCGCCGCGATCCTACCTCAGTAATGCCGGAGCTCCGCACCAAAATCTAATGATCGCTGCCTCGCCAAACTGGCTTTGGAAAAACTCTGACGCCTCGGCTGGACTGTTAGCTGTAATCGAAACTCGATGATGGACGCCCGTAGGATCGCCGACGTTCACCACCGCATTGTAAACCCATGGCTTTTGCGGTTCGCGTGCAGTCATGATCAGGGTCGAGCCTTTCTTTCGTATTTTCCGCGTCTTTTTTACCAGGACTCGTTCCTGGCATCCATAGCGCCAGATGTTAGCTCACCATCGATATATAATGCGTCGCGCAATATTGACGTAAGGCGGCCGCAAGGATCATCATAGCAACAGATCGACTTAGCTGGTCCCCGAGTCTTCGGGAGGCTCATCGTGAAAATCACCACCCTATCCAGCCGCGAGGTTAACCAGGACACCAGTCGGGCCAAGAAGGCCGCTGCAGAGGGGCCAATTTTCATCAACGATGCGCTAGCGATGCCAGGCCTGACTGACATCGAGCTAGACCTTCCGCCACGTACCGAGGTGGCGCATCCGGTTGATCTCTCCTGATGCTGCTGTTCGATACGAATGTCAGACATTCGCAAATCCGCGCGGAGAAGTCCGATCGTAACGTCGTCAAGTGGCTTGCAACCCGGACGACAACATTACGGACAAGCTATGGTCGTTAGAGGATATTGAGGAGCGGATTGATGGGCGCCGGCCCAAGCACGCCAAGCGCGGACCCTACAAGAAACGGACGGCTTGATGCCTAACCGCGATGATCGACGCGCAAAAGAGGCCGCGACCCTGCAGCTCTTCGCTAAGCAATATGCACGGAAGGCGCAGAAGGGCGTTGAGCCAAATGACCGCCGTTACGACCAGAAGATCGCGGAACGTGTGCGCAGGATGTCGCCGGAAGAGCTAGACTCGCTCCTCCGCGACGGTGAGGACGAAAATCCACACTGAGACACTAGGCGCAGCCTTCCTTTGCTGGACAGCCGTCCCGGCCAACCCCACAATCTGGATTGTTCGAATCTTTCGTGAGTGGCGAATTATGCGAGTCTCCTCGGCAGAGTTCCTAAAGAAGTATGGGGCGCTGAGCGACAGGGCGTTGAGCGAGCCTGTCACTATTACGCGCAATGGTCGTGATCGACTCGTTCTGGTGTCGGCGGAGGAGTTTCAGCGCATGAGTCGCTATGCACCTCGCGCGCGGCGTATCGAAGAGCTGACCGACGACGAGTTGGCGATAATCGACGAGGCTCGTGTTTCGGCCGAGTACGACCACCTGAACGCCCTTCTCGACGATTAGGGTGAGGCTTCCCAAGCCCACGCCGGGGCTTGTCCTGCGATACGCCTTTCTCTGGCGCACAGAGTTTGAGGCTGGCCAGGACGAGGGCCGCAAGGACCGCCCCTGCACGGTCGTTGTCGCTGCGCCAGCTTTGGCCAGAGAAACACGAGTCTATGTCTTGCCCGTGACGCACACGCCCCCGAGCGACCCGAGCTTGGCGATAGAAATCCCGGTCCGCGTTAAGCAGCATTTGGGCCTCGACGACGAGCGATCTTGGATCGTTCTCGATGAAATTAATGACTTTCTATGGCCGGGTTACGACCTACGGCCCATTCCAGGTTCCAAGCCGGAGCGCATGGAATACGGCATCCTGCCGCCTCGCTTTTTCGATCAGGTACGCGAAGCCTTCGTCGCGCTTGCCAGAGCGCGGCGGCTCAAACCCACGCCGCGGGCCTAAGCGGACTCGCCGATTCAAACTGCTCTTCCACCCACCAAGCCCGAAAGGCTGCTTGACCTAGCGCCCGCCTCGTGGCTCGGCTCCAAGCCAAAGAC
>Ga0209208_10005708_pt1 | contig 17277 bp, 14 predicted proteins | sample S1TSphfallax_3_FD_187694 | JGI IMG/M metagenome (GOLD analysis project Ga0209208, IMG submission 187694) | Host-associated microbial communities from peat moss isolated from Minnesota, USA - S1T2_Fd - Sphagnum fallax MG (SPAdes) (version 2) | ecosystem: Host-associated > Plants > Peat moss >... | reverse complement strand
CCTGGTGCAGGAACTCGCTGAACAGCACGCGGTTCGGCAGTTTGGTCAGGCTGTCATGGCGGGCGAGGAAGGCGATATGCTCCTGCTGGCGGCGCTGGCCGGTGATGTCCGAACCGACGCCGTGATAGCCGGCGAAGCGGCCGAATTTGTCCAGGATCGGCTTGCCGGTGAGGGACCAGTAGCGCTCCTCACCATCGATGATGACCGGCACGACCAGGTCACGGAACGGCGAGCGCTCCTCGATGGCGCGGACCAGCCGTTCGATCGGCGATCCCGGGCGGTGCTCGTAATTCATGATTTCGCCCAGCAGCGCGCGCGGAAACAGCCCCTTGATGGCGGCGGCCGGGCGGCGCGCGACCTGGGCAAGCCGGTCGCTCACCGGCAGCATTTCGAGCGCCGCATTGGTCTCCCACAGCCAGTCGCTCGCGTTTTCCTCGAAATCGCGCAGCAGGAGCTTGATAACGGTGCTATTCTCTTCCAGCTGAATCGCGCCGATGGCCCGCTCGTTCATGCGCCTGTTGAGGTAGATGATGCAGTAGCCGGTCAGCACGATAAAGGCCGAAACGTCGGCGAGTGAAAACGGATCATTCATATGGTTGAGCAGCAGACAGACGCACACCCCGGCCGAGACCGGTGCCCAGAACGCAAAAGCGCAAGACAGCGGGGAGACGAGAACCGGTGTCGCAATGCAGCCTACGGCGATGCCATAGATCAGCTCGCGCTGTGAACCATTGGCGTAGGGCATCAGCAGGTTGAAATATACACCCCATAGGATGCCAAGCAGGACCAGCAGGCCGCGCACGTCGCCAATATGTTTTTTGGCGTCCTCAGCCGTGGCACGGGTATGGCGTAGCCAGCGTATGCTGAGGACGATGACGAGCAGATAACCGATTTCCATCGCGCTCAGCACCGATAAACGGCTGGCGGCGGCGGGGGCGTGGCGGAAGTCGAACCCCAAAAGACCGACCGAGTTGAGGCCGACAAAGGCACGGCCCATGATCACTTTCGCAAAGTCGGAAGCCTGGCCGAGATAGAGCCGGTCCCGCAGATCGGGCGGCACTTTCACGCCCTCCACAATATCGTTCAGGCCGCGGCTGAGCCCGACAATATACGCAGCCAGGCGGCGGAAACGGGCCGCCAAGCCTGGTTTCGGGTCATAACCGGGTTGGCTGCTGGTTAGAATTCAATATCCCCTTCAGTTAACCTAGGCTTAAAAATTGCATTTGTCACAACTTTACGTAACCCATTTCCAGTAACCGGACCATCTTTAATTGCCACCGATTCACATCATACACATTTTTCCTGTTTGGCATAAATTTTTCGCTAAACGGCGGTTTTGGCGAGATTTTCCGATCCTGGCGTTAAAACACACGAACAATAAAGAAATGACAATGGTTTAATGTAACAAGCTAAAATTTTAGCTTGCGGTCCCAGCCGAGCTGAGGTGTGAAATCTCTCTGAAAAAACAAAGTAAAATAAAAATTAACACTACACCTTATGGCTGAAATGGTTAGTAATTGCTCTTGTTTGAGTTGCAGAATTGGAGAGTTTACATGAGTTCTTTACAAACCGTCACCAGTAGCATCGTCCGCGGTGCGGCTCGCCCGCCCATCACAGCGTTGGGGCTGACCGCCCGGATCGCCCTGGATGAGCAGACCAAAGCCGACGCCTATGCGGTCCGGCACGCCAGTTACCTGTCGGGCGACTATATCGACCCGCAGCCCGGCGGGCTGTTCTCTGATGCCGACGACCTCAAGCCGGGCAATTGCTCGGTCGTGGTCTATAAGCAAGGCCGGCCCGTCGCCTCCGTGCGGCTTTGCACGCTCGACCTGAACCCGGATGTCACGGGGTGGGACGAGATCCCCGCATCGCGGATTTTCCCTGAAGCGGTTGCTGATTTGGCCGCCAATGTGCCGCATGACCGGCCCGCCAAGCTGACCGAAATTAACCGGCTTGTGCGTCATCCGGATTTCGCAAATGACTACCAACTGGTCTTCGTGCTCTACCGTTTTGTCTCGTATCTGGTGATCGAGAGCGGTTCCGACATGATGCTTTCTTGTGTGCGGCGCAACCACATGCCGTTCTACAAGCGCATGCATTTCGGCTATGTCGATGGACCGCGGCGCTACGCCGGGGTGAAATTTGAGACCAATCTGATGGCGTGCCCGAAGGCGAAATATGATCAGCTGATGTCCGATATCCCATTCGTTGCCACGGATGATAACACCAAGCGCAGCTATGGCGGGTTGCTGTACGGGGAAACAGTCAATGTCTTCTCGGAGGTGGCTTGAACGACGGCAGCTGTACCGTATGGCTGGACGGCTATGGCAAACTGGCGGGCTTCGCCCCGCCGGCCATCCAGTCCAGCAGCTCGACCATATGCACGGTCGGGATGCCATCGCCGGCGAGCTGGGTGAGGCAGCCGATATTGCCGGCGGCGATCACGTCCGGCGATTTGGCACGCAGTGTTTCCAGCTTGCGGGCGCGCAAAGCGGCGGCGATGTCCGGCTGCATGATGTTATAGGTGCCGGCCGAGCCGCAGCAGAGATGCGGGTCTTTCGGCTCGACCACGTTGAACCCGGCCTTGCGCAGCAGGGTTTTTGGCGCCGCGGTGATTTTCTGGCCGTGCTGCAGCGAGCAGGCGGCGTGGTAGGCCACGGTGAGCGGCGCGGGCGGCCTGTTCGGCGCATAGATCTTCAGCAGGAACTCTGAGATGTCCTGTGTGAGCGCCGAGAGCCTGGCGGCGACGGGCCCGAGCTTGTCGTGCCGGAGCAGGAACCCGTAATCCTTCAGCACCGTGCCGCAGCCGGAGGTGTTGACGATAATGGCGTCCAGCCCCCCGCCGTCCAGCTCCGCCGCCCAGGCGTTCACGTTGCGGCGTGCCGCTTCCAGCGCCGCATCGTGGTTTCCCATATGGTGCACCAGCGCGCCGCAGCAGCCGGCGGCGGCGGGGATTACGACCTCCACCCCCAGCCGGTTGAGTAGTGCTATGGTGGCGGTATTGATTGTGGGGCTGAGCGCCTGCTGCGCGCAGCCAGCCAACAGCGCCACCCGCGCCCGGCGCGTGCCGATGGCGGCATGGGTGGTGCCGCCGAGTGACTGCGCCGGCGCCATCCGGGCGGGCGCCAGATTGAGCATGGCGCGCAGCCGTTTGGCCAGCATGGATTGGCCGGGCAGCAGGGCGGCGAACGGCTTGGCGAGGCCGGCCAGCGTGAGCGCCGCGCGCATGCGCTTGGGGTACGGCAAAATCATCGCCAGCGCCGCCCGCAAGGCGCGCTCTGTGGCGGGGCGCTGATAGGTTTGCTCGACATGCACGCGGGCATGGTCGATGAGGTGCATATAATCCACGCCGGAGGGGCAGGTCGTCATGCAGGAGAGGCAGGAGAGGCACCGGTCCAGATGCAGCACCTCCTCAGCCCCGGCGGCGCGGCCCTGCTCCAGCATGTCCTTGATGAGGTAGATACGCCCGCGCGGGGAATCGAGCTCGTCACCCAGAGTCACGAAGGTCGGGCAGGTCGCCGTGCACATGCCGCAATGCACGCAGGAGCGCAGGATATCGTTGGCGACCGCGATTTCCGGGTCGGCGAGCTGGTCGGGGGAGAAATGGGTCTGCATCGGTCAGGCGGCCCGGAGTTTGAGGGGGGTGAGAATACCGCGCGGGTCGAAAGCGTGTTTGACCCGGCGGCTAATGGCGGCGAGCGCTGGGGGTTCTGGCGGCAGCACCTCCACGGCCGCGCGCAGCGGATCCGGTGCGCGCATCAGCCACCATACGCCGCCGGCGCCAAGTGCGGCCTGGGTGACGGCATCGTGGTTCGCCTGGCTCGCCTGCCCGCCCAGCCAGACCAGCCCGCCGCCCCAATCCAGAAACCCCGTGAGCCCGTGGCGCGAAGCAGCCTCCAAAATCCCAGGCCCGGCGGAAGGCCGGACCGAGACGCGCCAGATTGCCTCCGGCGCACCCAAGGGTGCCGCATCCCGGATGCCGGCCCAGAGTGCGCGGCTCTCCGCCGTGCCAAGAATCCCGGCAGCACCCAGCTCCCGGCCCAGCTTTTCGCAGCGGTAGACGACCGATTGCTCGAACTCGTCGATTCGCAAATACGCCCGCCGCTCGGCCGGAACATAGGCCGCCCCGGAGACCGAAAACGGCGAGCCGAGACCGCGCGAGAGCGCCTGCACGGCTTGGGCGGCATCCAGCCCGTGCAGCACTACGGTGCCGGTGGCCTCGCACACCGGCAGCACCTTGAAGGTCACCTCGGTCAGCACCGCCAGCGTGCCGAAACTCCCGGTCAGCAATTTGGCCACGTCCAGCCCGGTCACGTTCTTCAGCACCCGGCCGCCGAAATTGAGCAGCTCCCCCTGCCCATTCACCGCCCGCACCCCCAGCACATGGTCGCGCATCGCCCCGCCATTTATCCGCCGCGGGCCGGATAAATTGGTTGCGGTCACACCGCCAATGGTCTGCTCGGGCCCAAATAAATGGCTGGGCTCCGCAATCATCTGCTGACCATTGGCCGCCAGCGCCGCTTCAATCTCGGTCAGCTTGGTGCCCGCGCGCGCGCTCATCACCAGCTCGTTCGGCGCGTACAGCGTAATGCCGGTCAGCGCCGCGGTGCTCAGCGTCTCAGCCGCCTGTACCGGGCGCAGCATCGCACCCTTGGTGCCGTTGCCCTGGATCAGCAGCGGGCCGGTCGCGTCTCGCACCAGCCCGGCAAGGTCGATTTCGTTGGTTGGCAGCAGCACGTATTGGGTCCCTAAAGTGGAGCAAGCGGTCGCTTTTTAAAAAAAAGCTCCGCAAAAATTTTTATTTACGCTGGGGCTGTGGTGTTGGCGCGGCCAAAGCCCCGAGGAATCAAAAGTTTTTTTGCTACTTTTTTTTCAAAAAAAGCAGCGCTTTCTTATACTGCCACGTCCTCCAACGGAAATACCTTGGACGGATTCAGCAGCCATGCCGGGTCGAAGGCGCTCTTGATCCGCCGCATCTGGTCGAGCTCGGGCTTGGTGAACTGCACACTCATCAGATCGCGCTTCTCGATCCCCACGCCGTGCTCGCCGGTCAGGCAGCCACCGACCTCGACGCAGAGTTTGAGGATATCCGCGCCGAAGGCCTCGGCCTTGGCGAAGCTTGAGGGGTCATTCGCGTCGAACATGATCAGCGGGTGCAGATTACCATCCCCGGCATGGAAGATATTGGCGACGCCGAGGCCGCAGGCCGCACTCATCTCGCCGATGCGCCGCAGCACCTCCGGCAGGCGGGAGGTGGGGATGGTGCCGTCCATACAGAGATAATCAGGCGAGATGCGGCCAATGGCGCCGAACGCGCCCTTGCGGCCCTTCCAGATCGCGGCGGAGTCCTCCGCGGTCTCCGAGACCCGCATGGAGATCGGGTTGTAGCGCTCGCAAATCTCGCGGATGCGGCGCAGCATGTCGGTCTGCTCATCCTCCGAGCCTTCGACCTCGATGATCAGCAGGGCCTCGGCATCCAGCGGGTAGCCGGCATGGGCGAAGGCCTCGCAGGCATGAATCGCCGGCCGGTCCATGAATTCAAGCGCGACGGGAATGATGCCGGAGGAGATGATCGCGTCGACGCATTGGCCGGCGATTTCGTTGCCGGCGAAGCCCGCCAGCATGGCGCGCGCCCCCTCCGGCGAGTGCAGTATCCGCACCGTGACCTCAGTAAGGATGCCGAGCTGCCCCTCCGAGCCGGTGATAAGGCCGAGCCAGTCATAGCCCGCCGCATCCACATGCCGGCCGCCGAGTTCCAGCACCTCGCCCTCGATCGTCACCAGGCGCAACCCCAGGAGGTTGTTGGCGGTGACGCCGTATTTCAGGCAATGCGCGCCGCCGGAATTCATCGAGACATTGCCGCCGATCATACAGGCGAGCTGGCTGGACGGGTCCGGCGCATAGAAAAACCCCTCATCGGAGACCGCGTTGGTAATCCCGATATTGGTGACACCGGGCTGCACCACGGCGTAGCGATCGGCGAAATTGATCTCGAGGATCCGGTTCATCCGCATCATGCCGACCACGATGGCATCCGCCATCGGCAGCGCACCGCCGGACAGCGACGTGCCGGCGCCGCGCGGAATGATCCGGATGCCCTCTCGGTGGCAATATTTCAAAATCGCCGCAACCTGCGCCTCGTCCTCCGGCAGCACCACCGCCAGCGGGGCCTGCCGGTAGGCGGAGAGCCCATCGGTCTCATAGGGTTTCAACGCCACCGGATCGCCGATCACGGCGCGGGCGGGTAGAAAACCCTTCAGTGCGGCGATGATCTCCGCGCTACGCTCAAGAATCGCCGCTTTGGGCTCGGGCTGCTGCATGGCTGGTTAAACCTCCGGGCCATATCATGCGCCGGGAACGCGCAGCTTGCAAAAATAAGCGGAAAGAAAGCGGTTCTTTTTTGAAAAAAAGAACCAAAAAACTTTTAATTGTTCTGGACCTGGGGGCGCAACCGGCGGGGGCCTCCCAACAACGCAGAACGGCGCCGGCATGTTTGCCGGCGCCGTTCTAGCTAATTAGGCCAGTAGGGCTTATCCGCTTAGCGCAGCAAAACGCCCAAAAGCGGTTTTAAAGCCGGGCTTTAGCCCTGGCGGGCTTTCATGCGCGGGTTCTTCTTGTTGATGACATAGACCCGCCCATGGCGACGGACCACGCGGCAGTTCTTGTCGCGGATTTTCGCGGATTTCAGGGAGTTACGGATCTTCATCACAGGCTCACAGGCAAAAGGTTTGAAACGGTGGCGCGGTATGCCGCCGGATGGCCCGGCATGTCAACCCTGGGCAGGTTTTCACGCCTTGTTCACTTGGCTTATCGTTTGGTCTTGTTAACCTGATCTTCAGAGTGTCATAAAACAGTCATTCGCTTTTGGCCTACGATCTCTGTTGATACACGGCTGGTTCGCTTAAAGCCGCCGAGTCGCCTGGAGCCCATGCATGAAAATCAGTTTCGTCGTCCCCGCCTATAATGAACAAGCGCTGCTCTCCCGCTCACTCACCGCCATTCGCGAGGAAATCGCGCGCGCCGGCCAGGTTCTCGGCCAGGACGCCGAAATCATTGTGGTGAACAACGCCAGTACGGACCGCACGAGAGAGGTGGCGGAATCCATCCCCGGCGTGACGGTGGTGGATGAGCCCCGCAAAGGTCTGGTTCAGGCCCGCTGGTGCGGCTTTGAAGCCTCAACCGGCGACCTGATCGCCAATATCGACGCCGATACCATCATCCCGCCCGGCTGGCTCACCGAAGTTATGCGCCAATTCGCCAAATCCAAATCCCTGGTCGCGCTTTCCGGGCCATACATATATTATGGCGTGCCGCGGAAGGTGAACATCGTCGTGGCGGCGTATTACCGCGTGGCCTATACCGCCTATCTGCTCAACCGCTTCGTGCTCAATGTCGGCTCCATGCTGCAAGGCGGTAACTTCATCGTCAAACGCGACGCCATGCTCAAACTCGGCTCGCCCAGCCACCGCTTCTCATTCTATGGTGAAGATACGGATATGGCCCGCCGCCTCTCCAAAGTCGGGGGGGTGAAATTCACCTTCCGGCTGCCGGCGGAATCTTCCGGCCGCCGCCTCGCCGGCGAAGGCGTGTTCACCATCGGCCTGCGCTACTCGATGAACTTCTTCTGGGCCACGTTCCGGCAAAAACCCTTCACCGAAGCCTGGCAGGATATCCGGGAAGAACCTTCCGAGGTCTGAGAAAATACCGCTAGGGGCTCCGCGCTAGAACCAAGCCAGGGCCGCATAAACCCTCTGGGATGGAGGGTCTATAAACGGGGTTTGGGGCCTCCCGGCCCCAATGGGGGTCCAGGGGGCAAAGCCCCCTGGCCTTACTTTCCTCCGCCCAAAGCGCTCCCGCGTATCCGGCGTGGGCTGCGCCTGGGGTTTGACATCGTCACGGATCGGGCCAATTCGGGGATTATGGGCAAGGTATCTTATTCGCGGGTTGGGTTTTTGTTGTGCTGCTTTTTATTGCCGGGGTTGATTGGCACTTTTGCCAGTTTTTCTATCCCGGCACCGGTGGTGGATGAGATGCATCAGGAGGCGGCGTTGCAGGCGGTATTGGATGCGCCGAGCCCGGCGGCGCAGGCGGCATTGGTGGCGGCTTTGCCTAATGATGTGGATGATGACACGGCGGCGATTGTGATGAAGGGCAAGGGCCCGATTGGGCCGCTGGTGGCGGCGGCGGAGGCGAATATGCGGGCGGAGGTTTTAACCCAGGCGCGCGATGAGGCGTACCGGATCCGGCTGATGGTGATTACGATGACGGTGATGGGAGCCTTGTTCGGGGTGGCGTTGCTGGGGCCTGGCCGGGAATGAGCGGGCATGTGGGCTCCTATTATGCGGCGACGGCGCATCGGCAGGATGCGCGGCCCAGCCTGGCTGGGCGCGAGAGCGCGGATGTGTGCATCATCGGCGGCGGGTTTACCGGGATTTCCGCGGCTTTGGAGCTGGTGGAGCGCGGTTTTTCGGTGATTGTGCTGGAGGCCGTGCGGGTTGGGTTCGGCGCCTCGGGCCGCAATGGCGGGCAGATCGTGAACGGCTATTCGCGGGATTTGGACGTGATTGCGGCGCGCTACGGGGCGGATGCCGGGCGGCAGATCGGCGCGATGGCGCTGGAGGGTGGCAACATCATCCGCGAGCGCGTGGCGAAATACGGCATTGATTGTGATTTGAAGCCGGGCGGGCTGTTTGCGGCGCTGACCGAGAAGCAAATGCGCGGATTGGAGCATCACCGCAAGGTCTGGGCGGGGTTTGGGTTTGACGCCTTCGAAACCGTGGACAAAGCCGGGCTCGCGAAACATGTCGCGAGCGATATTTACGCCGGCGGGTTGATCGACTGGCAAGGCGGGCATTTGCACCCGCTGAATCTGGTGCAGGGTGAGGCGGCGGCGGTGGAGCGCCTGGGCGGCCGGATTTTTGAGGATAGCCGCGTGGTTTCGGTTGATACCGGGCCGGCCCCTGTGGTTCGGACGGCGCAAGGCGAGGTGGCGGCCAAGTTCGTGCTGGTCTGCGGCAACGCCTATATCGGCGATTTGCTGCCGGAGCTCGGGGGTAAAATCATGCCGGTTTCGACGCAGGTGCTCGCGACCGAGCCGCTGGGTGATTTGGCGGCCGAGCTGCTGCCCTCCGATATCTGCGTCGAGGATTGCAACTACGTGCTGGATTACTACCGGCGCACCGCGGATAACCGCATCCTCTATGGTGGCGGGATTGTGTATGGCGGGCAGGATTCCGAGAGCATACGGGCCAAAATCATCCCCAACATGCTGAAAACCTTCCCACAACTTAAGGATGCGCGGATTGATTATACCTGGAGCGGGAATTTCGCCCTCACCCTCACGCGGTTTCCGCAGATGGGCCGGCTCTCGCCCACGGTGTATTTTTCGCACGGCGATAGCGGCCATGGGGTGACGACGACGCATCTGCTGGGCCGCATTCTGGGCGAGGCGGTGGCCGGCACGGCCGGGCGGTTTGATGTATTTGCCGGGCTGCCCTATTTCCCGTTCCCCGGCGGCAAGGCCCTGCGCGTGCCGCTGACGGTGCTAGGAAGCTGGTATTACCGCCTGCGCGACCGGTTGGGTATCTGACCGCGGCTTGAGGCAGTCAGCCGGATGATCCCACTGAAAAAGCCAAAAGTTTTTTGGTTCTTTTTTCAAAAAAGAACATTCTTACTTAAACCATCCTCGGCGCCGGCTATCTCTCCCGCACCAACTCCCGGCCGATGATCAATTGCTGGATCTGCGTGGTGCCCTCATACAGCCGCAGCAGCCGGACATCGCGGTAGAACCGCTCCACCTTATATTCATTGATATAGCCGGCGCCGCCATGGATTTGCACGCCGCGATCCGCCACGCGGCCCACCATTTCGGTACAGAACAGTTTCGCGCAGGAGGCGCGCATGCTCACATCCGGCACGCTCACGCCAGGCGGCTTCGCGTCGTACAGCCGCGCCACATCCTGCACCAGGCTCCACCCCGCCAGCAGCTCAGCCTGCGAATCCGCAAGCAGCGCCTGGATCAGTTGGAAACCGCCGATCACCTGACCAAATTGTTTGCGGCTGCGCGCAAAACCCGCCGCCTCATCCTGAATGCGCTGCGCCATGCCGCAGGCCACCGCAGAGATATGCAGCCGCCCGCGGTCCAGCACCTTCATCGCGGTTTTGAATCCCTTGCCCGGCACGCCGCCGATGATATTTGCCGCCGGCACGCGCACATTTTCCAAAATCACGTCACAGGTTTTGGTACCGCGCTGGCCCATTTTTTTATCCGGCTTGCCCAGGCTCAACCCCGGCAACCCCGCCGGCACGATGAACGAAGAAATCCCTCCGGCGCCGGGTCCGTCCGTGCGGGCCATCAGCGTGAATGCGCCCGCTCGCGGCGCGTTGGTGATGTAGCGCTTGGTGCCGTTCAGCACGTAATCCTCCCCGTCCCGCTCGGCGCGGGTTTTCAATGACGCAGCGTCCGACCCCGCATCGGGCTCGGTCAAGGCAAATGACATGATCAGCTCGCCGCTCGCCACGCGCGGCAAATAATCCCGCTTCTGCGCCTCGGTCCCGTCCATCAAAATGCCCTGGCTGCCGATGCCGACATTGGTGCCCAGCACGGAGCGAAACGCGAGCGATGTTTGCCCCAGCTCGTAAGCCACCGCGCATTCCTGCGCCATCGAAAGCCCGATCCCGCCATATTCCTCAGGGATCGAAAGCCCAAACAGCCCAAGCTCGCGCATCTCCGCGATGATCGCGGCCGGCACCTCATCATGCTCCTCGACATGGTTCTCCGCCGGTACCAGCCGCTCACGCACAAAGCGCTGCACGGTGGCGAGCAAAATATCGAAGGATTCGGTGTCCAGGGCCATGGCGTTCCTCAAACCTGTTGTTCGGGACGGTTTACAGGAAAGACAGGTAGAAGAAAGCGGTTCTTTTTTGAAAAAAAGAACCAAAAAACTTTTGATTCCTTTGGGCTATCGCGGTCCAACCGGCACCGCCCCGGCGGAATCAAAAAAAATTTTGCGGAGCTTTTTTTAAAAAGCGACCGCTTACTCCCGCCCCGCCAACCGCAAAGCCGCCGATGTCCCGCTCTGCAGAATCTGCGCGGAGAGCCCTGGGTCGGACACCGCGCGGGCGAGTTGCAGCGCGCCGACGATGAGGCTGAAGATGGCGATGGCCTGGTGGCTGGGGGCGGGGGCGTCCTCCGGCAGATGTGCGGCGTAGCGGGCGAAGGTTTCCTGCAATTTGGCGGTGACGGCGGCGCGCGTGGCTTCGCTATGCCGGCCGAGCTCGGCGGCCAGTGCTGCGATGGCGCAGCCGGTCTCCGGCGTGTCCCGGTGGCGGGGGCTGAGATAGTTTTTGATGCGCGATTCCAGCCAGTCAGCACCCTCCGGGGCGAATCGGTCCAACCTCGCCTGTGTCGCGTCCAACGCCGCTACCGTGGCTTCGCGCACCAGCTCCTCCTTGGAGGCGAAATGCGCGTAGAATCCGCCATGGGTGAGCCCGGCATCCTCCATCACCCCGGCGATGCCGGCGGCGGCCACCCCGTCCCGCCGGAAGCGTTTGGACGCGGCATCGACGATGCGCGCGCGGGTTTCAGTTTTATGTCCTTTCGCAAAGCGCATGGGTGTTATCTCCGAAGCTTATGGAATGTTGATTGACATATCATATTATAACCATAATACAATACCGCACCGGAACAGGAAAGCGCCCGCCTATGAGCAGCAATCTCGATGGAGCCAGAGCCATCCCCGCACGGCCGGCAATCCGCCTGCCCGCCAGGCGCGTGCTGATCGCCGCCGGCGCGCTGCTGCTGCTCGCCGCCGCGGCTGCCTACGCCGTGCAATATCTCCAAACCGGCCAGTATCTTCAAAGCACGGACGACGCCTATGTCGGTGGCGATGTGACGGACATTGCCCCCAATGTCAGCGGCATCATCGCGGCAGTGGCGGTGACGGACAACCAGTCCGTGCATAAAGGCGACCTCCTGGTGCAGATCGACCCCAGCAGCTTCGCCGCCGCCCTGGCGCATGCCCGCGCTGCTGTCGCTGGCGAGCAAGCCAGCCTCGCCAACCTCGCAGCCCAGGCCACGCTGCAAAATGATATGATCGCGCAGGCGCAAGCCGGCCTCAAAGCCGCCAACGCGGCCCTCACCCTCGCCGCGCAAAACCAGGCGCGCTACCAGCACCTCGCCGCCACCCAGGCCGGCACCGAGCAGGACGCACAAACCGCGGACGCCAATTTCACCCAGGCACAGGCCGCGCGCGATAAGGCCGGCGCCGCGCTGGCCGCCGCAGAGGCGCAGCTTACCGTCATCGGCACCGAGCAACAAACCGCCCAGGCTGCCCTGGCGGGCGCGCAGGCGGATGCCCGCACCGCCGCCATCAACCTCGCTTATTGCAGCATCCGCGCGCCGATTGACGGTGTGGTCGGCAACCGCAATGCGCATACCGGCGGCTACGCCCAGGCCGGCGCGCAACTCATCTCCATCGTGCCCGCCACCGGCCTCTGGGTGGATGCGAATTTTAAGGAAGACCAGCTCGCCCGCATGCAGCCCGGCCAGGCTGTCACCATTACCGCGGATGTCGCACCGGACGTTAGAATCACCGGCCATGTCGCCAGCCTCGCCCCCGCATCGGGTGCGGTGTTCAGCATCCTGCCGGCGGAAAACGCCACCGGGAATTTCACCAAAATCGTGCAGCGCGTGCCGGTGCGCATCACGCTGGATGGCAGTGCAGGGGCGCTTGGCTTGCTGCGGCCGGGGCTCTCGGTAACGGCTTCGGTGGATACGAAGTGAGCGAGAGAGCAAGCGGTTCTTTTCTGAAAAAAAGCACCAAAAAACTCTTATTTGCGCAGGGCTATTGCGGTCCCGGCAGCACCGCCTTTGAGGAAATAGAAGTCTTTTGCGGAGCTTTTCTTCGAGACAAAGCGACTGCTTAATTTGATGAAATCCATCCTCCCCTTCGCCGTCATGTGCGTCGGCATGTTCGTCGCCTTGTTGGACATCCAAATCGTCGCCTCCTCTCTGCAGGACATCGGCGGCGGCCTGTCCGCGGCGCAGGACCAGATCAGCTGGGTGCAAACCGCCTATCTGATCGCGGAGATCATTGTCATTCCACTCTCCGGCTGGCTCACGCGCGTGTTCTCCACGCGCTGGCTGTTCGCCGGCTCCGCGCTCGGCTTTACGCTCACCAGCATGTTGTGCGGCATGGCCTGGAACATCGATTCCATGATCGTCTTCCGCGCGTTGCAAGGGCTGCTCGGCGCCTCGATGATCCCCACCGTCTTCACCTCGTCATTTCATTATTTTCCTGGCCCCAAGCGCGTCTATGCCGCGGCCGTCATCGGCACCATCGCCTCCATCGCCCCCACGCTAGGCCCCGTGATCGGCGGGTACATTACCGACGCGCTGAACTGGCACTGGCTGTTCTACATCAACCTCATCCCCGGGCTGGCGGTCGCCATCACCGTCGCCCTCACCGTAAAAATCGACGAGCCGGACCTCACCCAGCTCCGCCAGGTGGACTATCCCGGCATTGCGCTCATGGCGCTCGGCCTCGGCACGCTGGAATATTTTCTCGAGGAAGGCACGCGCTGGAACTGGTTCAGCGATACCACCATCACCGCCTGCGCCTGGGTGGCGGGGCTCTCGCTGCTCGCTTTCATCATCCGCAGCATGCTGGTGCCAAACCCGGTGGTGGATTTCCGCGCCTTCTCCAATCGTAATTTCGCGATCGGCTGCCTGGTATCGTTTGTCACAGGCATCGGCATTTTCTCCACCATCTACCTCACACCGTTATTCCTCGGTTATGTGCGCGGCTACTCGGCCTGGCAGACCGGCATTGCGATCTTCTCAACCGGCGCGGCCTCCATCGCCGGCGTGCCGGTCTATATCGCGCTCGCCCGCAAATACGACACGCGCTGGATCATGATGGCCGGCCTCGCCTGCTTTGGCGTCTCGATGATCGCTTTCTCCGCCATCACCAGCGATTGGGGCGGCGACCAACTGCTGGTCCCGCAAATCTTGCGCGGCTTTCCGCAGGTGTTCTGCGTCGCCCCCTCGGTCACGCTCGGCCTCGGCAGCTTGGCACCGGCACGGCTGAAATACGCGAGCGGGCTGTTCAACATGATGCGCAATCTCGGTGGCGCCGTCGGCATCGCGGTGTGCGGCGCGATGCTCAACATCCGCACCAATTTCCACTTCAACGCGCTCGCCTCACACCTCACAGACTCCAACGCGCCGATGCGCCAAATGATGACCGGCCTAACAAACCACCTCACCACAAAACTCGGCTCACCAGTCACCGCTCACCAGGCCGCTTTGCGCGAGCTTTGGCAGATCACCTATATCCAGGCCGAAACATTGTCCTATGCCGACGCGTTCCGCATCATCATGCTGGCCTTCCTGCTCGCCACCTGCCTGGTGCCGCTGATGCGCAAAGTGGCGCCGCCTAGAGCCGGATGACTTTAACGAGCAGGCGGTTCTTTTTTGAAAAAAAGAACCAAAAAACTTTTGATTCCTGCGATCGGGTGCGTGTGGAACGTGCATGCGTTATGCGAGGCGCCGGGCCGCGAGCGCGGTTGCGAGAGTACCTTCGTCCAGCACATCCAGCGCCCCGCCCATCGGCACGCCCTGCGCCAAGCGGGAGACCGGCACGTTATATGGCTTCAGCTTCTCCGCCAGATAATGCCCGGTCGCGGCACCATCCACCGTTGCCGGCATCGCCAGAATAATCTCCGCCGGCGGTGACGCCGCCACGCGCGCCAGCAGCGGCGCAATCGCCAAATCCTCCGGCCCCCGGCCCGCGAGCGCTGAGAGCGACCCGCCCAGCACGTGATACACGCCGCGATACACATGCGCGCGCTCCAGCGCCCATAAATCCGCCACCGTCTCCACCACGCAAATTTTCGCCTCGCGCGCGGTGCTGGCGCAAATCACGCAAGGGTCCACAGAATCCAGATTGCCGCACACGCTGCAACTGCGCACGGTTTCCGCCGCCGCACGCAACGCCGCCGCCAGCGGCGCCAGCCGTGCCTCACGCTCGCGCAGCAATTTCAGCACAATCCGCCGCGCGCTCCGCGGCCCTAAGCCCGGCAGCTTGGCAAACAGCCCGATCAGCCGCTCAACCTCCGGGCCGCCCATCAGGAAGCGGCCGCCTTTTTAATCATATCGCGCGGCCCGACTGAGACGCCGGGCACCGGGCGTCCCACCAGCACCGCCACAGCGGACTCAAAAGTTTTTTTGGTTCTTTTTTTTCAAAAAAAGAACCGCTTCCTTCCTCCCTCAAAACGGCAGCTTCAACCCAGGCGGCAGGCTCATCCCCCCGGTTGCATTCTTCATCTCGGCATCCATCATCGCGTCGATCTTCGTCTTCGCATCCGCATGCGCCGCCAGGATCAAATCCTCCAGCATCTCCGTCTCCGCCGGATCGGCGATTTTCGGGTCGATTTTCACGCGCTTCAGCGCGCCCTTGCCGGTCAGCGTCACGCGCACCAGGCCGGCGCCGGCCACGCCATCGATTTCCGCGGCGTCCAGCTTCGCCTGCATCTCGGCCATTTTCTGCTGCATCTGTTGGGCCTGTTTCATCAGCCCGGCGATGTTTTTCATTCTTCGTCTCCTTCATAAAGCTCATCGGGCGGCACCAAAGCCGCCCAGTCAGCGGGGATTTCGGGTTCCGCCGGCGCGGGTGCCGCAACCGTCTCGATCTTCGCACCCGGGAATGCCTCCATAATCGCCTGCACCAGCGGGTGCGCCTCGGCGGTCTCGCGTTGTTCGGCGGCAATTTTGCCTTCCGCCTGGTCGATTGTGGGCTCGCCCGCCTCGTGCGAGAGCGCGATGGTCCAGCGCCGCCCGGTCTCGGCCTCCAGCAATGCGCCGAGTTTCGCGGTAAGGTCGCGCGGCGCGTCCGGCTCCAGCCGCAGCTCGATCACCGGCGGCGCAAACCGCACCAGATGCACCGATTGCCGCAGATGCGCGTACAGCATCACATCCCGCCTGGCCTGCGCCAGCGCCACCACGTCCTGGAACGTTATTGCACGCGGCGCCGCTGCCACCATTGCCGGGCCATTCGCCACTGCGCGCGCCCCGCCACCGCCGCCGCCACCGGAAGGGCCTGGCACGCCGCCAGATGCGCTCACCACCCCGTTCTCGGTCAGCCGCTTCAGCAGCTCGCCCGGCGGCGGCATGTCCGCCACATGGCATAGCCGGATCAAGATCATCTCGGCCGCCGCGCGCCGGTCCGGTGCGGCGTCCACCTCCTGCACGCCCTTCAGCAGCATTTGCCATAGCCGGCCTAAAAACCCGATGCTGAGCACATTGGCGAGCGCCGCACCGCGCGTCCGCTCGGCCTCCGGCAGCGTGTTGCTGGCGGCCAGAGCGGGCACCGATTTCATGCGCGTGAGCAGATGCGCGAGGCCCAGCAGATCCGCCAGCAGCACGCCCAAATCCGCGCCGCGCTCATACGCGCCGTCGGCAATCTCCAGCGCCTTCGCGGCGTCCCCCGCCACCACGGCGTCCATCAAATCGAACACGTAGGAGCGGTCCGCCAGGCCCAGCATGTCGGCGGCCATCGCCGCCGTGATCTCGCCGCCATCCTCCGCACCGCGCGCAATCGCCTGGTCGAGCAGCGAGAGCCCATCCCGCACCGAGCCATCCGCCGCGCGCGCGATCAGCTCAATCGCGCCTGCCGAGATCTCGATTTTTTCCGCCGCCGCAATTTTTGTGAAATGCCCGGCGAGCTCCGTTACCGCCACGCGCCGCAGGTCAAAACGCTGGCAGCGCGACAGCACCGTTACCGGCACTTTGCGGATCTCGGTCGTCGCCAGCACGAATTTGATATGCGGCGGCGGCTCCTCCAGCGTCTTCAACAGCGCGTTGAAGGCCTGGCGCGAGAGCATATGCACCTCGTCAATGATGAACACTTTCGTGCGCGCGCTCAACGGCCGGAAGCGCGTCGCCTCGATGATCTCGCGCACATCATCCACGCCGGTATTGCTCGCGGCGTCCATCTCCACCACGTCCGGGTGCCGGTCGGCCAAAATCGCGATGCAGTTTTCGCACACCCCGCACGGATCCGGCGTCGCGCCGCCCTGCCCGTCCGCGCCGGTGCAGTTGAGCGCGCGCGCCAAAATTCGCGCCGTGGTGGTTTTGCCCACACCGCGCACCCCTGTCAGCATAAAGGCATGGGCAATCCGGTTCATCGCGAACGCGTTGCGCAAAGTGCGCACCAGCGCGTCCTGGCCGATCAGATCGTCAAATGTTTTTGGCCGGTATTTGCGCGCGAGCACACG
>Ga0209208_10005706_pt1 | contig 17280 bp, 11 predicted proteins | sample S1TSphfallax_3_FD_187694 | JGI IMG/M metagenome (GOLD analysis project Ga0209208, IMG submission 187694) | Host-associated microbial communities from peat moss isolated from Minnesota, USA - S1T2_Fd - Sphagnum fallax MG (SPAdes) (version 2) | ecosystem: Host-associated > Plants > Peat moss >... | reverse complement strand
ATTCACATTCAACCAAGGCACATAAATTTGAGTTCATGAATGTTACTGATGCTAAAAATTTAAAAACATTATTCTCATGTTTTTGCATTCAATTTAAGTAACAAAAAAAGGGTTGCATCCTAGACCTTAATCCTAATTATGGCCCTTTTAAACCCTACACCCAATGTAAAGCATAATTATGAACTCTAAACCCTACAAGGTTGTGGTTGCTTTAAACCTAGACTTCATGAACCCTTAAACCTTAATTGTTGTTTTCCTAAACCCTAAACCTAATGCAAAATGAAAAGTTCAACAAATTACATACCAACTATATACATGTGGTGTTTGTATCCTACAAAATATAATTTTGGTACCTATTTCAATGATCTAGGTCATCTTGATTGTCTAATGTATTAAACTTAAATATAATCACTTACCCAACAAGTTAAGTTCAGATTTGATCACATACATATTATATACATTACTTGAGATGAATATCATAGTACCTTGGTAGTTTATATATACTATGATAATCTTGAAACTTTCAGATTTTTTTTTCTTAAAACAACATTTTCCATGTAATTTTAGTTCATATTCTATTTTTGGTCCATATAATCTTCAAAAATAATTTAAACATTTGTTGAAATTGCCCATGATGTGTTACAATAACATATATTTTAAACCATCTAGGATTTCAATATTGATGCCAATCACACATATATATATAGTGATCATGTGTGACAATAAATCATATATAAGGTCACATTACATGAACATGTTTATATTCATGTACATACATGATTAAAAAGTTGTTGAATACATGGTATTAAATGGAATCAAAATAAAACCAAAGCATGAACTAATTTGGGTGTGCTTAACATAATATCATAAAGTGTCAAAATAATGTATGTGAAATTGAAATGACAACAAAACTGAATTTCCTTTCAAAAAAATTGTAATATTAAGAACAATGTAAAGGTCATAAAAATTGGTTGTACAACAATATATATTAGTGTTTATGACTAACAAAAATTTCATCAAATGATTTCAAATTATGATATGTGGTGTATTATTACCATGTGAATAACATGGTCCACCTTATCCTTGACTTCTTATTTTCTAAAAATGAAACTAAACCTACTTGGATTATTGTAAGCAATGGATATGGCCTTGAATTACTCCTAATACCATGCTTGCACCTTCTAGTAAAAAATAATTTGAGGTTTTATTTTGGTAACCATCTTAAAATCAACTACCTTGGGTAGATTTGAAAGTGATAGGATGAATTGATCTCACCTTTAATTGGGCAAAGGATTTCTCATTTTGAAATGATTGAAGGATGGAAGGATTGTGTTTAAACTTTGTTGTGCCATTGGATGAAGGATGTGATAAATTTGAAATATTTTTGGCCATTTGGAGGAAATAGATGGATAGGAATGAGTGGAGGAAAATCTTGGATGAAGGTGCTTCAGCCCCTTCCTTGCCTTAGGCTTCCCCCTTGTCTTACCTCTCCTTGTTTCTTTCACTTTCTTTTGCTTTTTCTTTTTTGGGATTATGCCTTGAGAGATATTACTATAAAGGAAGGATTAGATGAGAGATGGTAGAAGCATTTGCATTGGGAGAAAAATAATTCATAGATTAAAAATTGAAGTCTTTTTTATGTTGAACATTTGGTTAGCTTCTAGATTTTTTGTTTAAAAATCAAAAGATCCTAGATCCATTGTTGGATTACTTAAACTTGGGACAATTTTAAAATAGTAGATAACGCATGCAACCATAAATTTAACATAGAATAGATGAAGAGGAATCACCAATGGATTGCTTGGGGTCAATTGCAATTATGACATCTAAGTTGGGGGAAATGAACACTAACTTTCCCTATGCTTTTTCTAGCTACAAATTCTAGTATATCTAGATGTATGAATAATAAACATGTGAGCAAGGTTTCAAATCCATTGAAGGTGTTTTGCAATTGTCATAGTGAAAAATAAAAGTCAAGGTACAATTTGACATCCCTTGGTTTAAAGTGTTATGTGTTCAACATCCACCATTGGGCCTCTACAATACTTGAAAAAAAATGATTTATAAGATTTCCTAGGATTTTATAGACTTTCAATTTCATTGGAACTATCATTAAGGCTTGGAAGTGATGAAAATTATGCTACATTTTCTTATATATCTTCATTCAAACAAAACATTATGAAAACCTTATAAGTTTTAAAAGTTGTTGATAAAATTAATATAATGAATTAGAATTAACTTTGGAATTCACAATGCAGATATTATAATTGAAACCCATTAATTCTCATTGAACAACCTATGATGTTAAACAACTACTACATTTTATGTAGTTTTCCACCCTTCAAACTTGTTGATTTGTTCTGTGATGTTTTATATGCCTTGTAATCAAGGTGTGCAATATATTTAATACAAAAATTTGTTGTATGAAAGGCATAATGTGTTAAGTTTGACATTTTGATAATAATGTGTGTGGTTAGGTTTTTTACACATGTAATTTTGGGTCATGAAAATTTATGGTATTGGGATGGGTTTGTATTGTATTGTAGACATGTGGTTCATGTGATAGATTAATGTGGGTGTTTTGTATGATAGTTGGACATTATTGTATTGAGGTAAAACTCATGAATGATCAAATGTTTTTTACTACACACTATGTTATCAATAATTTGGGTTTCTTGAATTGAACTAAGCATTTAGGATTATCAACTAAGTGTTTGGGAATGATGGAGGAACAAATTGCTCCTACAAAAAGGTCTAAAAACTTCAAGCATATTCAAAACAATAAATCTGAAACATAGTGAAGCCATACTATAAAAATCATTAAAATGGTTTGTAAATTATGTTGTGGTGTCATTTTTTGAATGCAATAAAATGGTTGAAGGTGACTGAGATTTGAATTTACAAGCTAGGTTTGATGAACCTTAGGATGTTGCATGATTTCATGTAGATTTTAATATTCAACTTAGTGTCAAGTCCAAGGTTATTCCTTTTTAGTTTAGAAGGAATTATGTCAACCAATTTTGGAGCAAAATCATTTTCAATTCTCAACATCTTTAAAGTTCAAACACCTTTGATATTCTTATCAATCCAGAGCATTATTTAGGGTGTGGGAATTATAACTCAAGCTTAAACTATGCTCATTTTTCCCAAATTGGAATGAAAGATCCTATTATGCCACTTTGGCTAAGTTAGGTTACTATTTAATACCTTGGTCCTAAGGTAATAGCCTATCCTATTGTGCCACCTAGGTTGGAGTATTACCTAGGCCTAAGATCTACTAGTAATTTAATTAACTAATTAAACTAGGTAGGGTAATCATTGTTACCCTTTTACTTTTTTATTATTACAATAGGAAGGTTGATGGCCAATACATTTATTTACTTACCTAACTATTACCTAAATCTACTACTCACATAAATATTGTACAAGAAAGTTATATGTAAAGTCACCTTGTCTTCACAATGTTTTTGGGCTTATTTTCACCCATTATCCCTTCGTTTAGTGGTATCCATAAAGTAAGGAAATTTTATTAAACCTTAGATATGAGATGTTGAAACTCAGCATTTAATGCACAAGGTTCAGGAATAATTGTAGGAGTTTACGAGTAAAGTAGTGGAGGTGTTCATGAAAAAAAAATGATGAAATTCAATTTATGACCAAAATTGCTAGAAACACTAATCTAGGTCCCAATTCTTTTGTTTTGTAAAATTTTCATTCTTAGTTACATGTTTGATGCCCTATTATGTTGAAACTCATTGTTCTTGCCTCCTAATCACAAGACTTTAAAAATAACTCTAAGATGTGAGATTTTTTTAAGTGACAAAAGTTAATTACTTATGAAGTTGTGATACATTGGTTAAAAACTTGGTTTATCATTGTGAAGATGAGGAATTTCACTATTTATAATTTTAATATATGTTAATGTTTAAAAAGCTAACTTAGGTAAGTTAGGTTGTGTAACTAGTTTAAACAAGTTTGGTTGAGTAACTAAGTTAAGTTAAACTACAACTTATTTCTCTAATATCTAATTACTTTTTTATAACCTACTTACATTTATCTATTACCTAACCAGTTATCTATCTACTACAAAATATTAATTTTAAGAATAATATAAAAATAAATGATTTTAATTCGACTAATCAAATTATCCATTGCTCTTATAATTGAAATAATTAATCAAATTGTCTCGTAAAATAATGATCACCTGATTGCAATGAACATATCAAAGGATGGGATAATATTCTTAAAATCTATTCAAATTGGGTCCTTGCAAGCAAAAATCTATTATTTAATCAATTATATCATGTTTTCTACTAGCAAATTTGAATGGTTATGGTTTCCACCTGAGATAAGGTTGAGTAGTTATAGGTTAAATTTAGGTGCTGGTTCATGGGAAAACTCCTAACCTCACTCTTCAAAATAACTAACAAAACAAAAAAAAAAAAAAACCCTAAATCCTAGCCTACCTGGGCGGAATAACATGCAGTTCTCAAGCCGGGTATCTGAGAACAGAACTTTATGCGTAAGGGGCGGTTATTAAAAGGGTAAATTGGTGTCAGGGGGTATATCCTTTGATCGTGAAATTGATCACCAACACTGGTCTGTTCCTGGTTTTGATAACCGCCCAATACTGGTTTATCGTCTGATCTTTTACGTCACTTAATGCGCGCCATCTGCACCGTTCCTATGGTCCGTCTCCGGTAATCCGACGACAGTTACTCCTCCTGCACTGTAGTGCAAGCTCGGTTAGGGTTTAGTGCTCAGAAGTAGTTTGTTGTAGCCTCCATTGCTCATGTGCTTCCGCTGCTCCTCCGTCTTCCGCCCTCCCTCGCTTGCTCGCTTGCCCGCGCTTTCCTCTTGTCCATCTCTCGTTCACGCTGCCTTTTATGCTGCTATTTTGTGCGACTGCAGGCTATATTAAGGGCGCTGAGTGATCTTGCGCCCTTGTCTGTCCACCATGGCGACTTTCGCCAAGCCGGAGAATGCTCTCAAGCGGGCGGAAGGTAGGGTTTGAAATCAGTCTGTGTTTTGGTTTTGTTTGTTCAATTTCCGCATACCTTTTATGTTCTTCCTTTCATGTTTACTTTTTTTTTGGTCGAATGATTCTACTTCAAATTCTGGGTTTTCAAATTTCCTGGGGGGTTTTTGTAAAGCGTCGCAATCGGGTTTTGTATAGTTTGATGAGTGTGGTCTAAGGGTGCTGTTTGTTGTCAAATGAATTTGCTTAACTGGACAGGTAGTTTGCGCACACTTGCTTCGTCGAGTTAGTGTCTTAACGTGTTTTTGTCGGAGGTTGTAAGAAGATCTGCACATGCCGCCCTTATCTGTTAGAAAATGTCTGCATGAGCTGGGCGCTCAATAGACATGAATCTCGTCTTGGTTTGCATCACAGTCCAGTATGTGGCCGAGACGTTTGGCATCAATCTGTAACCCTAAATTGGTTGACCTGCCCTCAATGTGGTCGTCTGCATACGCTGTCGGTTCTTTGTGTTCTCAGAAATACTGTAAATATGCCTTTTGCAAGTTTATGGTGGCTAGACAGATTTTATTCGGTGCATTAAGTTGGCTGCCCTTCCCCTTCAGATAGGGTCAATCAGTCGAAAAGACATGGTTTTCAGTTTTCCAGGGTCATGCTGTAGAGGGTCTTGGTGTCCAATGATCGAGGAGCAGATCTATTTCTTACAATTGGGATCTGAAATCGTAGAGAAGGAATGCATTGCTGCACCAAAATTTTGGTTTAGTGGCTGATAATTTGTGAAGGAGATGCCAGTGGAAGTCTTCAGAAGGTCTTGCTCAGGGACTCAACTCTCTACTGCAAAATGTTTGATTGTGGCTCTGGACTATCCAATTGTGGAACATAAGGTCATGGTGTACACATAGCTATTGACAGGACATATGCTGCAGCTTGGCTTTCCAATGAGTGTCTTCAGGCCTACACTAAAGTGCCCTTTTTGTAGATGTTTGGCAGTCTCTCTGAGACAGTGCTGAAGTGTAATGGTTTTTAAAGTCATGATTGCTTAGCTGATGGACCATGTACTATTGTCTGGTTGCAGAGTTGATGAATGTTGGCCAGAAGCAGGCAGCATTGCAAGCTCTTCATGACCTGATTACATCAAAGAGATACCGGGCATGGCAGAAAACACTTGAGAAAATCATGTTCAAGTATGTGGAGCTTTGCGTGGACATGAAGAAGGGCAGGTTTGCAAAAGATGGCCTTATCCAGTACCGTATCGTGTGCCAACAAGTGAATGTGAGTTCACTGGAGGAGGTGATCAAGTATTTCTTGCAGCTGTCCAGTGAAAGAGCAGAGCAAGCACAGGCACAAGCAGCTGAAGTGACTCTGGATATTGAAGATTTGGAGGCAGAGAAGAGGCCTGAAGATTTGATGCTAAGCTATGTGAGTGGAGAGAAGGGAAAGGAGCGCTCAGACCGTGAGCTTGTTACTCCCTGGTTCAAGTTCTTGTGGGAAACTTACCGAACTGTTCTGGAGATTCTGCGAAACAACTCCAAGCTTGAGTCACTATATGCAGTATGTCTCTATGCAGTATCTGTTACTGTTGAAGGTCCTTGAAAATGTGTATGACTGTCACTGTCATCCAAACTGCTTACTTTTATTTTTGGTCTTTTTTTCTCTTTTCCTCAGGTTTGGGTTTCCTCTTTGCCATGCTTCCTTGTAGGTTGCTGTCATGTTGTCAGATCTGAAATATTCTAACCTATTTTATCAGGTCATCTGTCAATTCTTTTCAGGTTGATGTAAATCACAAATACGGAGAAATTCTCAGTACTTATGTATATTTCTTTATCTGCTTTTATGTTGGCCTGTGTTTAGAGAAGCCCACACCCTGATGCTCTGAAATATATTCCTGTAGTCGTATGCTGGGATCACAAGGTGGTTGCATCCCTTTGAGCTTTTGTAGATCATTAGGGTTGGGGCCAAATGTCCAAGTTGTCTAATAAGAGAGATTCGCTGTAATTCTGCAGAGTCTACTTACTCTTGTAAGTCAAAGTTGGTAATGACCAGTTTGTTTTGACAGATGACAGCTCATAAGGCATTCCAGTTTTGCTTGCAATACAAGCGAACTACTGAATTTCGGCGGCTTTGCGAAATTCTTCGCAATCACTTGACAAACCTTAATAAGTATAGAGACCAGAGGGATAGACCTGATCTGACTCAACCAGAGAGCTTGCAGCTGTACCTTGAAACCAGAGTTGAGCAACTCAAGATTGCCACAGAGCTGGAGCTATGGCAGGTGAAACTTTCTTTGGGATGTTTGATATAGCCTCTACTGGGACACTTATCAAATTGCAAATGCCTGAAGAAGCATAAAATGTCTGTTGGGCTGTGCTCAAAAGTATCAAGAGATATGTACTGCTTGTTCAGAATCTCTGTGCAATGAATAATTATCTGGTGTGTGAGCTGCAGGAGGCATTTCGTTCAATTGAGGATATTCATGGGCTGATGTCAATGGTGAAAAAGACTCCCAAACCACAGATGATGGCCATCTACTATGCAAAGTTGACCAAGATATTCTGGGTCTCAGACAGTCACCTTTATCATGCCTATGCTTGGTACAAACTTTACAATCTGCAGAAAAGCTACAACAAGAACCTCACAGCAAAAGATTTACAGTTGATGGCTTCATCAGTGTTATTGGCAACCCTTGCAGTTACACCTTATGATCGCAAGCATGGTGCTCACCATTTTGAACTTGAGATGGAGAAAGACAGGAATATCCGGATGGCCAATCTTTTGGGGTTCACTCTTGACCCGAAGAAGGACTCTAGGGAAATTGTAAGTGCTTATTTTTGCAAATATACCCATGCAGGTTTCTATGCTTTCTCAAAACAGATCACTTTGGATTTGAACTCTTTGTATTTTCTTTTTTTCATAAAGTCTTTTTGTGCAGGGAAATATACCTAATTATTTGATTGGTGTTTTTTGCTATGCGATGCTTGTGGTAATATTAAGGTTTTTCACACTTCATGTCTGTATAAGATTCTATCAGTATAAGATTCAGTATCTGAATTGGTATTGATTGTGTGGTCTATTTAGCTAAGTTTCCATTTACTGTTGGTCTTGTGGCAGAAACTCAGTATGTTGGTTAATGTTTGACATTAACCTGTACCCATTGTAGGGAACTGATGAAGTAAGTGGAGATGTCATGGTAGCGTCAATACTATACATGATGCTTTTGAATGTCCCTGAATGCATAGAGACTGTTGCTGTTGTTCAAACTTCTCCTCAATTTTGTTTTAGTGGTCTTGTTTTCTCTTTTCTTTAGTGTTGGGGTTTGTCTTTCTCATGATTGCTGATTGGTGGTTGTTGTCTTGTCAGATTTGAAGTATTCATAACCTTGTTACTGTGTCATCTCTCAATTCTTTTCACATTGACTTAAAAGTATTATTATTGAGAATATCTCAGTACTTTTGAATATATCCATTTGCTAATTTCTATCTCTTCACATATGAGTTCAAGTTTTTGATATGTCAATTTAAGTCTAGTGCTTGTCTCATTCTTATGACAGAAACTCAGTATGTTGCTTCATGTCTGTCATTGACATCTACCCACAGATGAGACTCAATGAAGTCAGTGGGTATGTTATGGTAGCTGGTCACAACCATGTATTTGACCATAGATGTTGCTGTTCAAGGTCACTCTGAATGTCCTGGACTGTAACTATTGTTCGTGCCAATCCACAGTTTTTTCTTTGCTTTTCAATTTTGGTGTCTCCTCTCTTTCCCATTTGCTGATTTATTGTTGAATCTGAAATTTCTCTAACCTTTTTATTGGGTTATCTCTGTTCTTTCAGATTGCCTCAAGTTGTTAGTGTGGAGAAGTTTCAATACTGATGGATATGTGTATAGCAGCATATGTTGGCTTGTCTCTGATTCTCTTTTCTTGCTAATGTTTGCAGTTGTCAAGGGCAGCACTACTCTCAGAGCTTGTAAGTAACTTTTTACCAGTTTTTTACTGTCTATAGCTCAGTTCATTGACCTGAAGATTTTCCTGAGTACATTTGAAAGTGAAAATCCTTTGAATGTGTGGCTTCAGTTATCGACAAAATCTGAGAGTCTGACAAGTAGCTTGTGCAGTTGTCATGCAATCCACTTTTTTTAAAAATTCAACAGAAGAATGTCTACATTGATGTTCTGCTTCTCAGATTTATATGCTCAGCCTAAATTGTGAACTTAAACTGACTTCCACATGAGACTGCAGTTTATTTGAGATGGGATAAGTTTGCCAACATCAACTAGAGTTGGCTGTACTCCTCACAAAGATTGTTCAATTCTTTGTTGATTTCTGGGATCTGAGCCTTTTTCTCATGTGGTGTGTCTTGGCATGCAGGTTGGAAAGGGTGTGCTGACTTATGTCTGTCAGGAAGTAAAGGATCTGTATAATTTGGTTGAGAATGAGTTCCACCCACTTGACCTTGCTGCGAAGATTCAGCCCCATTTGTCAAAGCTTTCAAAGCTCAGTGATAAGCTGTCATCTGCATCACCAGTTCCAGAAGTGCAGCTGGAGCAGTATGTCCCTGCTTTGGAAAGGCTTACCACCCTCAGAGTACTTCAGCAGGTAATACTCCATCCTGCAATGATTTATTGCATGCTGAGTCACAATTATGATTGCGATTTCCTGTCCTCTTTCATGTGATCTTAATGGTGGTTTGAGCTCAGGGAATTGAACATCTGTGTCATTTCTTGTTATTTTGTGTTAATGTATATTTTCATGGACAAGTTTGAGCTTTTTACTTGTTTTTGGGGAGAGGATGTTTCTCTGGATGTGTGAATGTCCTTGCACACAGAAGCTTGTCTTTCCCTTTGACAAACATTTGTGGCTCTGGTGTGCAGGTGTCTCAAGTGTATCAGACAATGAGAATTTCCAACTTGACGCACATGATCAGCTTCTTCGACTTCTCCACAGTAGAAATGGTTGCAGTTGATGCAGTAAAATACAACTTTGTTCAAGTCAAAATTGATCATCTCAAAGGAGTTGTCAGTTTTGGTAGTCAGGTAATTATTACCAGCTGCTTGTCAAATGCTATTATGTCTATAGTTGTTTCAACCACCAAAGTGATCGAATAGATTTCAAGCAGTTGTTGCTAACAAGCTCAACTTTGTGCTTAGTTTGCCAGTCGTCTTAATTCAAATCCTTGGCCATCTAAATGTATTCATTTGGTCTGCCAGGATTTAGAGTCTGAGAAGATAAAGAATCATCTTACCATCCTTGCCAAGCGCTTCAACAAGGCTATTGGTATGATTCAACCCCCTGCAATTGAGAGACCCTCCAGGCAGATTCAGCCTTTCTCTGAGCTTCAGGTCATTGTTGAGAAAGAGCATAAGAAGCTGTTGGCACGCAAGGTCCTCATTGAGAGGAGAAAGGAAGAACAGGAACGGCAAATGCTTGAAATGGTGGGTTGAAAGTTTTTACTCTACTATTGCATATGTTTCCAGTGCTTTCACTTTAGGTGATGCAAGTTTTCATCTCCATTTTTCTTCCACATGTCTTAGAAACCTCAACCATCCATTATGGGTGAGCTGATTGTGTGGTGTGGATGAAGGAAAGGGAAGAGGAGTCAAAGAGATTGAAGCAGCAGCGCCTGACAGAAGAGGCTGAGGCCAAGAGACTTGCGAATGAATCAGCCAGACGAGAGGAGGCTAGGATTCGTAAGGAGATTGAAGAGAAGGAGCTTGAGGAAGCAAGGGCTCTGCTTGCAGAAGCTGAGAAGAGGAAGGGAAAAAAAGGAAAAAAGGCTGCAGGAGACGGGGTGAGTTTTTTTTGCATATTGCTTCGTCTCTGATAGATACTGAAGTGTTTATGGCTTTGGCATGTGTGGAATGACTGATGTCAATTTACAACTTTTTTACAATCTGAAACTGCAGGAGGTGACAAAATTGACCAAGCAAAGCCTTATGGAGGAGGCACTCAGTGAGCAGATGAAAGAACGGGCAGAAATGGAGCGCAAGTTGCACAAGCTCTCCAAGACCATGGATCACTTGGAACGTGCCAAGCGGGAGGAAGAGAGACCACTGATTGAAGAAGCTCATCGGAAACGACTGCAAGATGATGAGAAGTTTTACAAAGAACAGCAGGAGGTAATGTTCCAGTTGCAGTTGGCACTCAGGGCAGTCTACATTTCTATTTATGAACTGTTGGAAAGCTAGGCTGACATGATATATCTCAATTGTGTCTGCAGCAAGCAATTGAGCAGAGTCAGAAGCAGCATGAAACTGATTTGGTGGAGAAGAACAGGCTCATCCATATGCTTGAGGATAAGGTGTGCTTCATGTGCTTTATGTAGTATTTGTTTGATTGATTGGAAGAACTGCGTCTTCCGGTGTTCACCTATCATTATCCAAATTGCTGAAGTTAGATAATTATCTATCTCTAACTGACTATTTGTTGTGTCTGTATTTTGTGAGAGCAGAATGTTTTCCAGCAGCAAGTAGTCAGCCGACGTGAAGGGGAATTTGAGAGGCTCAAACGGTTGCGTGAGGAAAGACTCGCAGAGGAACGTTCATTGAGATCACAGGAACGTGAAGTAAGACGCAAGAAGGAATACTATAGAAGACAAGAGGAAGCTCGTTTGCTCAAGATTCGTGAGGAAGAAGAGGCAAGGAGGCTAGAAGGTTCTGTCTTCATTTCCCCAGAGATAACTTTTTAGTCTTGGTCTTTCTTGATGAGCAGTTTGCAATCCTTGTTGAGGTGAAAAAAGTATATTTTGTGCAGAAACTTACTGGTGGTAGAGGCAATTTAATAATCAGATGTCCAGGGGCTCTCTATCTCTCTGCAAATTTAGTTGTGATCATGTGGCTGGCTGATGAAGTGGCTATTGGATTGTTCTGGCTCCAGAGGAGGAACGGAAACGTAAACAAGAGGCTGACAGGCTGGCCAAGCTGGAGGAAATTGCTGCAAAACAGCGACAGCGGGAGATTGAGGCTGAGGAGAGGGAGAAGCGTGAAAGAGAAGCATTACGATCAAAGATTGAGGACAAGCCTGGCAAATTCATCCCACCTTCACTTCGCAAGAGACTGGAGACAGAAGAACCCAGGCGTAGTAGTATGGAATTTTCAGATAACTGGAATGACCATCGGGAGGCCCATCCACCAGTGGAGGAACGTCGACCTCTACTATTTGCAAGCCGTGCACAAGCTCCTAGCCATGAATCTGAGCGTGGACCACAGGTGGAAACTGACAGTGCTCCTCTGCCTCCTCCAAACAGGTATCAACCTCCTCGAAGCCGTGAGCCACCAGAGGTCCCAAATGCAAGACCAGGAGCTTATGAACCTCCACGAGGAGGGTCCCGTGACACCTATGCTCCTCCACGTGGAGGTGCAAGGTATGGTGGAGGTGGTTATAGTGATGGACCACCACCTCGCCCTGCACGTCCCTTACATGGGAGCAGACTTTCAGAGGATCGCTGGGGCTCTGGAGGTGGGAGTGCAGGTGGGTCTGATCGTGAACGCAGTACCCGTGACAATGAGCGACCAGACATTTGGAGGCGAGGTTCCAGTCAAGATGTGCCTCCACGGCAGCCTGAAGAACAGGCTTCTTAATTCAGGCTGTGCCCAGTCTTTGTGTATCTAGCTTCCTCACCATCAGTGTTTTGTGCACATAGCTGGGTGAAAAGTGATTTGAGTGTAGATGCGTGTTTGGCCATCTGGAGGGCATCACACTGATGAAACAGCCTCCTTAGTGAAATTTATCAACCACTTCCATTACTGCGATCATAGTTTTCGTGCTCTTTCCTGAGGTGATTTTGTAGCCGAGAGACTGTCAATTGCAATAAAAGATTTCTGAAAAGCCATATGCTATCATTCCACAGTACTGCTCCTAAGTTTCATGCGAGTGTTTATGTGTGCTCCCAAGATTAGGTCATCCTTGGGGTTGAATAATAGCTTTAGCAAGTAAGCAGCTTTTGCTCATTGCATGCATGGAAAACCATCAATAACTGAAGTGCTTTTCTGCTCAATTTGATATGTACAGGACTTATACACCCTGAATTCAATTGTGGCAGTGCCTTTCTTCGTGTGTTCCTGTTCTTCAGCCTCACAGCTTCTAACTGGGCTTGAGCATCCTCAGCTATGGCATGTCTTGAAACTGAATGATGGATTGGGTTCTCTTTCCTGTGGCAACCAATGCTTGAAGTTTGCACTGTATATTATTGGCCAAGATTTGAGCTGGTTCTGCTCTCAGAACATCTGAGTCTAGATGGGACCCATCCCATGCTGCCATGGGAACAAGGGATATCAACATTGAAGTTGAAGTGAGCTTGCAATGCCTTTTTCCCTGCTTTGTTCTCTGCTATCACCACTTTGTGATTGCCATGTAAGGAGTATCCCTCTGTGTCCACCTTTGTGGCAGAGATTGTAAATCTAGTACCTGATTCTTATCGAAGCCTGAATTTCCTTATTCAGGGTTCTGCCTGCTCAGAAGTGTGAAGATCTTGATGTGGGTTTTTGATGATCTCCAATCTGGTATGTTTGTGCACTTCATTTTGATTTGCATTTTGCAGTGAAGTTTTCTGCAATGTCTAGATTTCATCCTCAACATTACAACACTACATAGCCCAATAGCCACACAACATCTGAAAATTTCTCAATCTGAGTTCTGTTTTTCTGTATGTCTTTGTGGGAATTTCTCAATCTAAGTTTTCTTTCTGCACATCTTGATGCTGAAAAGCAAATTGTATCAAACCACTTTCTCTTTCCTTTCCTGAATTTACAAGGAGTGGAAAGCATGTGGCATAGGTGGTGTCTGGTGTGCAAGGATGCAGGGAGAGCAAGCTCAGTTGTTGGCTGGATGCTTAAATCCTCTCCACACTTGGTGTCACAAATGGATTAAGAATCTCTTCCACTCCATATTATGGGCATTTTATAATGGAGAACAGGGCTTCATAGTGGATTCTGCTAGGTAAGCTAATCAGGGCAATCCTGACAGGATTGCTAATTATGTAATCTTACAAGACTGAATGGGCTGGGCTTGCAGATTATGTAGGGCTGAGTAGTCTGGGCTATTCCATGCCAAAATAACCTTCTAGAAAGGCAGAATAAGAAACAATTGATCTTAAGTTCCATATTTATTTAATTGTTGTTCTTTTTTTCACCCTGGCTTCTATCCCCACTCCATTTGTAATTCCCAATTGTGGAATGACATTAAAGTTATCTGCAAAGACAGTAAACACCCTGAGTTTCATTGAAGTTAGGATGAGAGTCAAAATACACAATGAGAGAGGAAACACAAATTTCCTTCTCAACCCAAATGATTTCAATTCCCTTGTCTTCTGTGCTTTGTTTGCATTTACATGTTTACCTAAGGGTCTATCTAAATGATTTGAGTTTTGTGTTTTGCTTGCGTTTACATGTTTATCTAAGGCTCTACTTATGTTATGGGATACTTAAAGGAGGACTTAGGGTTAAATAAAGCCTATTTAAGAGGTTAACTAAGAATTATCTACGAGGTTAGCTAAGGATATTTTAGAGATACCTAGGGATTACTTAGGATTTTTTTGGAGATACCTATGGATTATTGAGGTTGTCTAGAAATTTTTTAAAGGATATCTAGGAGTTATTTAGGAGGTCACCTATGGACTATTTAGGGAGACATTTATGGACTTACTTAGGTTATGATATATGTAAGACTTATTTGAAAGGTTACATAGAGCCTACCCAAAGGGTTACCTTGGGGTGATCAAAAGCTTACATAAAGGGTTACGTAATTTTTAAGTAGCCTCCTAGCTTATTTAGGTAGGCTCTCCAAATAATTGTTATGTATCGCTTAACCTAGGAAATATTTTGTTTGTTTTTTTTTTTTTGCTTTGCAATCTTTTTTATTACCTACTATTTTCAACTTTTCATTATTTTCTATTAAATGTTGTGTGTAAGTGTGTGTGTTGAATTTTTTTTTCTACTCACTTTTCTTTCCCTACCTATCCTTTTTTTTCCCAGTTTTTTTTCCACTTCTTACTTATCTTCAATTTTTATTTATTTATATCTTCATTCTACCCCTTCCTCCCTCAACCTTATCCATTCAACAAACCTCCATTACCTGCACCTTGTACACTCTTGAAAGGAGTTCTGACAATGCTTCTATCCCAAGTTTGGGAGGGAGCCAATAAGGACTCCTTTGATGATGAAACCCTACCAATCTAAAATAACAAGGGGTGTGTCACACTGTGGGCTTGCCATTTCCGTTAAAAAGTATCTTAATAAGGCCAAAGAAGAATTATGCAAATATTTCACCATGCAAAAACATAATTGTCTAAAAAGTCCTCTAAAAGAAACCAAAATCCTTCAAGATACCGTAACCCTATAACTAATCTCAAGCTTCAACACAAGCCAAAATATCATCTTTCAAAAATCCTTGTATAAAAATAGACCTACTACATAAGGGGTCAAAATCCATTAAGCTACTATACTCTATAATTAATCTAAACACAATATCCTTGCCTTGGTAGTAGGCAAGGCCAATAAACCAAAGCACCCCAAAAAAGGAGGCACTCCTTTCCTTTTTTGAATAGCTGCACCTTCAGTTTTGGAAGTTGAAGGTTGTTCAGTTACATAGTGGAAAGATGCCCTGAAAAGAACAAGTGGCAACACAGAGAAAGACATGAGATAAGTGCAACACTAGGTTTAGGGTTAGTGCAAAATGGAGGGCCAAGATCTTGCCCCAACATTATCTTCACCAAGTTTCTATACACCCAAGTTTATGGCCCTCCATTAGCCTCGCCAAAAATGGCAAAGAACAACATGTAGGCAAAAATATTAACATTTCTTGCAGCCAATGACATAAGGCAGCATGCACCCATTTGTCAAGTTTTTTTTTCCTTTCAGGAAAGGGTAGGGGTGTTGGAATTTTATTGTTCGGAAGGTGTTCCCATCAAGCTCTCAATGGGCTCTCAAAACTTTTATCAAGTTCCCAAATTGTTCCCCACTATGTTCACATTAGCTCCTCACTTACCTCATATCCTTTGCCCTAAGTTTCTATTCTTTGTAACCTATGTAACAAACAAGGAGATTACAATATATTTATTTATGGACTTTCCAAAGATAGACTTTTAAAACTCTATTTTATTCTTTTGTGATAGGCCAATCAAAGATGTTCATAACCAAAAAAAAAAAAAACTTTGAGGGCCCCACGACTAATTAATATGAGTCACAGTTTGTGCCCTGCCCCCCCCTCCCCCAACTTTAGCCGGGGCCAAAAATGGTGACAAATAGTCTTGTAAATAAAAAGTTCCATGTAAATGAGGAAGCTCACGAGGAGTCCATGTTTCTTCTTTGGGGGGGGGGAGGCGGAATGGATTCTTTCCACCTTGTTCTCAATGTGTTCCCATCATGATCTCATAAGATTCTCATTAAGTTTGAAAAGGGTTCCCCAAGTTCCCAAATTGTCCCTCAAGACGTTCCCAATAGCACCTCAGATTTATCCCATGTGGTGATTTGCACAAAGTTCAACTCTTATGCCAATGAATATGGCTCCTTTGGAAATTAAAAAAATTAAAATCAATTGTGAGCGCTCTCATGAATATGAATCAGAATGTTAGGTAACGACCCGTTGCCCTTACAAGCCCAAAATGTGCATAAGAGTCCGGGAAGTCAAAGTACTCCCTGCAATAATACATATGCAGGTACAAACGTGGGTACTTACCGTAGTACCTTTCCAGGTTGGGCACTGAGGTGTTGATTAATTATTTTCATTTTCAATTCTTAATTCAGTTGTTAAAGTTTGAATTCTGAGAATTTCAGCACTATGTTTAAAATTTATTATTACCAATGGCTCATATAATAGAGATTTACTGCTTTTTTGGTTAGGTGGTTCAGTAACTAACTACTGAAAGTTAGATCCAGTACAGGGATCAAATTTGGTTAGCTGCATAAATTTTTAAAATTTTCGTCATAACTAACTATTAATATCCAAAAAATTCGACTAATTAGAAAACTATTTAATTTATTTCGAACCTGAAAAGGCACTGCGGTATTCTGTATCATATTAATCCAACCTTTTTTTGCAATGAGCCAATTTGATTGGCCTATTGCAAAAAAAACTTGAAGCTACAGATGCCTCCCAAAATAGAAGATTCTACTAAAGATAGAGTGCCTTGCCCTTTGGCCCACCTATATAGGTGAGAACCTTTTTTTTGCAATGAGCCAATTTGATTGGCCCGTTGCAAAAAACCCTGAAACTACAGGTGCCTCCCAAAATAGAAGATTCTACGAAAGATAGAGTGCCTTGTCCTTTGGCCCACCTATATAGGTGAGAAGGTGAGGACTTTGGGCAAA
>Ga0209208_10005704_pt1 | contig 17283 bp, 21 predicted proteins | sample S1TSphfallax_3_FD_187694 | JGI IMG/M metagenome (GOLD analysis project Ga0209208, IMG submission 187694) | Host-associated microbial communities from peat moss isolated from Minnesota, USA - S1T2_Fd - Sphagnum fallax MG (SPAdes) (version 2) | ecosystem: Host-associated > Plants > Peat moss >... | reverse complement strand
TGTAAGAGAAATGTTTAAATTTTTTAATTAATTTCCAGTGATGAAAATTACTCAATTCATTATCACCTCCACAAAAAATCCCACTTATCAAGGCTTTTTCCAATATTACACCAAGGAGCTTGACCCAATTCCCCTAAAATTTTTCGTTGAATTTTTTAGGTTTAGGGTTTTAAAAATATCTAATTTAGGGTTTTGAATGTTGAACACTTTGTATAAACCCTAACCCCACAAGCTTGTTCAACATTCAATAATTGTTGCATCCTTAGCAGTGTTGTCTTTCAAACTGATTAGTCGATTTTACACTTTAAAAAAAGACAATAGTTTCCAAAATTTCTGGTCAAAAAACCCCAAAAAAACATTGATCGACCGTTACTACGTTCTTACGTTTTTAATTACTTCTAACTTACTAGGGGTGATGTGAGTTGGCATCTCGATTTGGCACGTGGAAAGTGAAACGATTGGCATTGGCACTTCAAAATGTCACATGGATTTGGCGCCAAAAAAACAACTAGCTCTTCTTCCTTTCCTGTTGAACGCCAAAAAAAAGCCTTCTACCTGCTACTAGGTGAAATGAGTTGACATCTCGATCTGGCATGTCGAAAGTAACGTGGATTTGGAGCCAAAAAATACCACCAGTTCTTCTTCTCCTCTTGAAAGTCCAAATGCTCTTTGACCTACTAGGTGATATGAGTTGACATCTCGACCTGGCATGTCGAAAGTAACGTGGATTTGGAGCCAAAAAATACCACCAGTTCTTCTTCTCCTCTTGAAAGTACAAATGCTCTTTTGACCTACTAGGTGATATGAGTTGACATCTCGACCTGGCATGTCGAAAGTAACGTGGATTTTATCCCTAAAAAACAACCAGCTCCTCTTCCTCTGAAAAGCCAAAAAACCCTTCTACGTATTAGGTGATATGTTTTGGCATCTCATTTGGCATGTGGAAAGAGACACGATTTCCGTTGGCCCTTCAGAATGTCATGTGGATTTGGCGCCAAAAAATGAACCAACCCACCAGCTCTTCTTTCTCTTGAAACCCTAAACTCCGCTCTGCAATTTTGCTTTGTTTTCTCGCAGCATTTGTCCTTGCCGTCGCGTGCGTCCGCGGCGACGCTCCTGCTGAAATCTTGTTTGGAGAATGGAGGATGAGAAGGAGGAGGAGGCTGCGCCACTGGAATTCTCAGCTTTTCCATTCAAGCCCTATGGCATCCAGACGCGATTTATGACCGCTGTGTACCGAGCTCTGCAACAAGGAGGCGTCGCCATCGTCGAGAGTCCCACGGGTACCATGATTTCTGCGACTTTTGCTTTCATTGCTTTGCCTTTGCGATGTCTTTGGACGTGCATTTTTCCTTTTTTGCAAGTGCGAATAGGATTTTTAGTAGCAACATTCTTTCTGGGCTGTTCGTGGAATTCGCTTATTGTCTAGTTTCGGTTTCTGTTGTTGATTACAGGTACTGGGAAGACTTTAAGCTTGATTTGTAGTGCGTTGAAGTGGCTAGAAGATGAACATGCGCTTCGTCTTGTCGGCCGTCCTAAAGCTGAATTACAGAGCTCGTCGCTCAGCAACGGGGTCGATGAGGATCCGGATTGGATGCGAGACTTTGAGGTGAACAAGGAGGAGCAGAGGCGTAGGGAGAAAGAAGAACGGAAACAGCAGCTGAAGAAGCTACAAAAGTCGAATTTGAGTATGAGCAGAGTCTCCACAGCTCGATCCTTCTTCGGTGATGCGGAGGAGGATGACGCGTATTTTAACCGCAAGCGTCAGAATGGACAAGTGAAGAAGAAATCGGTGACGATTTCTTCAGCGGATGAGGACGACGAGTTTCTGATTGAAGATTACTGCAGCGATGATAATGCTCCCAGGTGCAATTCCCTCAGTGGTTGTTCAGGGTTTGAGATCCCATCCCCGAAGTGATGCTAGAAAGTCCAAAGTAGTCTCTGGAATAAGCAATTCATCCATCTCAGAAATCTCTATAACCTTATCATTTCGATCAGCCCTCAATTGTACATATGGAGAAGTTCACAGCACTTCTGAAGGTTATGTATTCATTCTACTCTGAAAGAGAATCACTGGTTGGAGGGGTTCTTGCATGCTCAGGAATGGTGCACTAAAGCGGAAGACAAATAAGGATGTGTCCAGCAGCAGTGATGAGGATGTGGAAGAAGATGATGATGATGAAGAAGTAGAGCCTCTGAAAGTTTTCTTTTGCAGCCGCACTCACTCACAGCTGTCGCAGTTTGTAGGAGAGCTGCAGCGAACTGCATTTAACTCTTCACTGCAAAGTGTCACCATTGGGTCACGCAAGACACTATGCATCAATCCCGGTGAATTACACACCTGGTGAATTGCAATCCTGTTCCAATCTGCACTCATCCTGCTAAAATTCAAATCACCTATGTTCTGCCACAGGCTGGTCAGTGCTTAATTGGATGCCATGTGGATGTTTCATTTTGTAGAGGTGATGAAGCTTGGAAGCTCTGCTCGGATCAATGAGCGCTGTCTAGAATTGCACAAGTCAAAGTCTAATGAGCAGACTGGTACAAAGGTTGCCCCTTTTGCCACTTCGCCCATTATCATCCCTCCTTTGCTCAACATTGTATCATAGACAGTATGGTACATACGCTCTTGTTCACCATTTTAACTACACTGTGAGTATGCTTGCAGTTTGTTAAAGAAGCTGGAAAGCAGCGGAAGAAGTCCAAGAGTGCTGGTTGTCCAATGCTGCAAAAGAAAAAGTTACAGAGGCAGTTCAAGGACGAGTTGGCTAAATCAGGTGCTCTGGACATAGAGGATCTGTTGAAACTGGGTCACAGGCTGGGGACATGTCCATACTATGGGGCTCGCCGAGCAGTGCCTGCAGCTGACCTTGTGGTGCTCCCTTACCAGTCACTGCTTCACAGTGCTACCCGTGAATCCCTTGGAGTGAATCTCAAGGACTGTGTTATCATAATTGATGAGGCCCACAACCTTGTTGACACAGTCACTAGCATTCACAGTTGCCAGGTTACAGCTTCTCAAGTAAGCAATTGACTTGGGAAAATAACCCCTTGTCATTTCTTCATGATGTTGTGCTTGCAAGCTTCCCTCATATATTAGTATATGCTCCATAGTTCTGAATACCTGGTTTTTTCATTGTGGACACAGCTCCAACAAGTCAGCTCCCAGCTCTCCGAGTACCTTGAAAAATTCAAAGCCCGGTTGGCTGAAGGGAACTGCCACTACATTCAGACCTTGCTACAGCTCATTAAGGCCTTTCTGGACCGTCTCTCAGCTCCTAAAGCTACCAGCAGTGCTCCATCTCATCGAGGCATCTCAAATGGGGCTGATATTGGTGCAAAGAAGGCTGACATTATGAACATCAATGATTTTTCCTTTTCACTTGGAATAGAGAGCATCAACCTATTCAAGCTCCGACGCTATATCAAAGAAAGTAACATTGTCCACAAGGTCTGATTTTCCTCAATTATCTTAACTAGCATTTTTACAGCTTATTTGTTCCAGGTTCCTGTCTCTCTTTGTTTTCTGTCTCAATCATAACAGGATGTTTGATGTTGCTACTGTGATGACTTTGAAATTGGTACATTCCTACAATTTTGGAAGTTCTATATCTTGGAGTATATGTATGACCATATTTGAGGACTTGGTGTAGGTGAGCAGCTATGGAGAGAAAATTGCCTTGGAGCAGATCATTCCCTTGCAACAAAGGAATGGTTTGGCAATAGGGTCTATGCTCCAAAGCAGCAGTTCCATGACTGGATTCCATGCCTTAGCAGATGTTATTCTTGCTCTCACCAATGCTGATGCTGATGGTCGAATTCTGGTGGTGCCAAATAGTGGAAAGAATTGTGAGCCCACAGATGGATATATCAAGTTTGTAATGCTGAATGCTGCAAAGCACTTTGTTGAGGTATGACTGTAAGCCACATAATTCTGTATAAAACAGGGTGATATGTTTGCCACTGTCTGCACTTATTACGGTCTTGGTCTCAGCAGGCTTAGCTCTCTTATGAGACTGATATGAGCACCATCCAAGCTTTTAGAGTAAGGTTAACAGGCTGTAAACTCACAGCAGCACTTTATTTCATCACAGCACACATTTCAAAATATGTAATAGGAGTAGCATATATCTGGCCTCTTATCTATCTGTACATCTAGTCTCATACAATTATCTCAAGTATCTAGAACTAAGCCATTGTCAGCTCATGTGTAAACATAGAACTGCATATCGACATGGGATTTGTGATTGGTGGAGATTCCTATGTTTGGAGAAGAACCAAGATGATCACATGTAGTGGTTTGATGCAGGTGGTCAAGGAAGCCAGAGCTGTTGTACTAGCAGGAGGCACCCTGCAGCCTATTTCTCAGCTGTATGACTGCCTCTTTCCACACTTACCTCCTGAGAAAGTATGTGTGTTTGTACCTTGTTCCAGTTCTGCAGGTTCTGTTGTCCTCCCAATCCATCTGCTTTGAGTTATGCAGTTGGCCTTCTTTACCTTAAGTTGGGCAGAATAGTTAGCAGGTTCATGGAATTTCTTGTTTGTTTTGTGAGTGTGTGTGGAAGGCAGGGTTCTGATAAAAGCTTCCATTATATGGCTGTTTGCAGGTCCACACATTCTCATGTGGGCACATTGTGCCCCCTGATAGCATTCTTCCAATTGCTCTTGCTCGAGGACCTGGAGGACACACATTTAATTTCACCTACCAGTCTCGTGGAACACCAATAATGGTACACATTATGAGCATCATGTCATGGTGCACCTCACCTTCTCTCAATATCTCATAAATGTTAAACAGGGTAATGAATGGGATGAACCTGTATCACAACACGTGCAAGTTTTTTGTCTAAGGGGGTGAGTGCTTGTAATAGAGAGTTCTTTGCAAGCAGGAAGTCACAGGTTACTGTGCGACCACTTTTGTGTTATATTTGAATTTTGCCATGGTGGGATTGATCAGGTAGACGAACTGGGAAGGCTGATAAGCAACATTTCATCTGTGGTTCCAGAGGGTATTGTTGTCTTCTTCCCATCTTTTGAGTATGAAAGCCAAGTGTATACAGCCTGGGAAAGGAAAGGCATTCTGGCAGCAATTGAAGCCAAGAAGCATGTGCTCAGGGAACCACGCAACACCTCTGCAGTTGAGGCGACACTGCAGGAATACAAAGAGAGCATCACCCAGGCATCTGACAAAGCTGACAAGACAATGAAGGGGAATCAAAGGGGTGCCATACTTCTCTGTGTGGTTGGTGGAAAGATGTCCGAAGGAATCAACTTCAGTGATGGTATGGGACGATGTGTGGTGATGGTGGGTCTGCCTTACCCAAGTCCATCAGATCCAGAGCTTATGGAACGAATGAAATACCTAGATAGCCTGCCAACCAACCAAATAATCAGTGGGAGTGACGAGCTGGTTGGAGTATCAGGTATCCCTTCATTGCAGCCCTGCAGGCAGCGAGGGAGGGAGTACTATGAGAATCTCTGCATGAAGGCTGTCAACCAGTCAATAGGTAAACGTATTTTCCCAACAATCCCAACAATTGTGAATTTTTAATACACAACAATAATTAGATGCCAATATATCTGCTATTCTTGCTAGGTTTTGTGGATGATGCATCAGTTTGGGATCATTGAAGCTTGGAAGTAAATCTTGCTGATAAGGAAGATGTGCTCTCCAGGAAGAGCCATAAGGCACATTGGAGACTATGCAGCAATCTTGTTGGTTGATGCACGCTACACATCAGGATTTGGGCCTCAAGGGCCAAATGCTTCTCTGTCAGGGCCTGCCTCCAAGCTTCCAGGGTGGATCAAGGAGAGGTTAGTAAATGTGACTGGGAGCTTTGGAGAAGTGCATAGGCTCCTACATCAATTTTTCAAGCTTAATCAGCAGAGATGTAAACTGGTTCCTTGATCTCCAACTGAGAAAATAGAATTGAGCATAGAGTACTGCGACATGTCTTTTGCATACTTCAGAGGGATTGAATGAGTCAGCTTTGAAATTCCTGTGAGGAAAACTGTGTGACTGTAAATCATTTAGTAGATAGATGCATGGGTACCATACAACTGCCATACAATGCAGCTGTTCTGTGCTTGCAAAGTAAGTTGCAAAATCGTGGGCCTGTCCAAAGTAAGTCACAGGATGATTCACTTCTTCCTTTGACAATTCCAAAGGTGACATCATAACTGAAACTGTTTGCACATTTCATAGATGAGATCTTGATGGTAGCCAACTTCAGGACTGAGTCTACCTGTTGAATCTGGAAGTGCAACTGAGGACACAGTTTTTTACAATACATCAAATTTGCTACTGAGAGTGTTTTTCATGCAAAGTGACCATCAATTTTTGTTCCTTGATTGAGCATATTAGTTGCATAAACGAAGCAAACAAGGAATGTGCTTTGGTTACCTTGAAGATAATGTATGATATTGTAAATATTAGATTCTCTTTATAAAATTATGAATCTATACGCAAATTAGCTTAACACTAGCAAGTTTTCAAAATCTCTTGACTCAATTATGGGTCATACACAATTCAAGCTTCAAGAATGGAGTTTGTTTGTTATTTCAAAGACATCAGAAAACTTACAAATGACAGAAATGCAAGGGAAATCTATTCTTTTTTGTTGATAGATATATCAAGTATAAATAGAACAGAAGAGAAGAGAAACATTTGTTTACTTATGGTAAATCTAAATGGCTTGATGCTTCTTTTTTGGACAAAAAAATGCAAAGTTTATTGATGGAAATAGAACTCCAAGTTTTACTAATTTTGCAACTACATGCAATATGATGTCTTTCATGAGGTTTTTGTCATGGCTTGGTTGATTCATCTCATGCTTGTCATTTTGAATGTATTGGCAAAGTCTATAGACATGAGAAAACGAAGCATTAGTATGATGATGGCTACAAATTGGGAATTTGATTTTCTTTGCATATTTTGGCTAATATTCTATTAGAACTAAACCAATTGGATAAGGATTCTAAAAAAGAACTAAATTGGGAACAACTATAGAATATGCATTCATAAGACATTGAAGAGGATGTGTGAGAAGACCATTTTGCAAAACATATTGTTTAGCTAACGTCATGTTTTGAGAAAATATCTCATGACCCTCAATTGGAGTATGGCACATCACCATGTGAACTTATTATTCTTGAGTTCACATTTGAATCAAAGTTCTTAAATTTTTTTTTATGTGTTGGATTGTGTTATCCAATGCAAGAGACACAACAATGCATTGAGAAGTTTATTAATTGTTTGAATTATTGATTTTGTGATTTTCCAATCTTCAATTTAACAAAATCATTCAACCCAAAACACTCCCCTAAGGATGAGATACCAAAGGAAAGGCACATTGAATCATTGTTGGATGAGTGTTTAAACCATTTTGCATCATCAAATGTAGCAACCATGGACTTTATGACTATTGATGCATTTTCATGTCACAAAAAATGTAAATCTCATTTGTTGATACTATGACTTTGAATTGCAAGAATTGCTTTATGCTTTGAAGCATGATGAATGTTGTGTAACCATTTTGAATAGTGCAATAGGGATTGTGATTTGTACTAGTGTTGAGTAATTATTACAAATGGAAATTGATAATTGGTGGTTTTCAAGGTGGTTTTATAAAAACTGAAAACCAAATTTGATATATTTTGATTTTGCAAAATGTGAGAATGCTTGAAGAAAAGACCTAAAATACTAACTAATAATCACTAGTGGAAGGTTGATGTGAGACATTTAACAATGGTTATTTGTTGGACAAAAATGTTTTGCAACCCATTTTTTAGTAAAAGTTCTACCATATTTTTATCCAAAGGAAGTTTGCACTGAACAAGGCAAAAAACCTTTGTTGATATGCTGAAATTCCAGATGCAAAACCGTCGCTATGTTGGTAATGGGTGGTTGATTGATGGTTCATCCAGGTGGTGGCAACGATGGCACTAATCTAATCCAAGTCCATTGTTGTAGGAAAGGGCCCTCTTGGAGGAGGGTTTTCAAATGGAGATGGTGGTCATTGATGACAAAGGGACCCCATGGAAAAGCAAGCGATCAAAAGAGATAATTTCGTTCCTATCATAATTTGAAGTGCATGCAATGTTATTGTGAGACTTAGTTGTGATCAACCATTCCCAAATATACTCATCATAGATGAGAGAGCTTGAAGAAGAAATGAAAAGAGTGACATGCAAGGACTAGTTAATAATGGAGATGAATTTCATCAAGATTTGATAGTTTGTGAATAAGTTGGGAGTTCGAGAAAATAACAACTAGAGCAACATGCATAGATGTAGAGTAGGGATGCTCAAATATCTTCGGCCACTCTCAACATTAATCACACTATATTAGTCTTTTAGGTCATCGTTGTCACACAATTTTAATCAAAACAATTACAAACTTAACATCCAAATGATTTAGTAATGAAAATCGTGTAAAATTTATTTATTCATGTGTTCATATGTTTCACATACAAATATTGTGCATTGAAAACACATTTAACATATGAATATACATGATGATGCAAAGTTTGTTCATTTATAGGTTCATTTTTCATTTTTCATCACATTTATTTATGTGTCATTTACGTCATTCAACACATGACAATCCATGTGCAAAATGTACAAATGTATGATTAAATGAACTTTGTACAATTTCCACTACCAAATTGTTGTATGTTAAGCTTGTGATGAAATCTCATGTTGGTAGCATTCTCATCATTGATATTTTCTTTCAAATCACACAAGAAAACCTAAAACCTCAAACATCCAAATCACCAATTTATAAAAATTAAATTTTCATTTTCAAAATAATTTAAAAAAAAAAAACTTAGCTGAAACAATACTTGCATCCATAAGAAAAGAATGTTCACCCAAGTAGTGGTTTTTTATTTTTCAGTTTAGAAAATCAAGTTGCAAAAGAATTTGTGTAGGGTTAGGCTACTTAATCAAAGGGATTTTTAAAAAAAATTCCTGAATATTCAATTCCAAACTACATTTAAAAAAAAAAAACCAGCAAATTCCAAGCTCTTAACAAATTTAGGGTTTTGAGAAATTAGGGTCCTTGATAGGGATCCCTAACAAAAAGATCCTATCAAAAGGCCTCTTGTTAGGATCCTGTTAAGGACCTCTTGTAACAGTGGCCCCTTTGTGTGCATCCTGTCAAAGGCCCAAGAGAAGGCCCTTTGACAGGATGAACAAAGGACCACAACTACAAGAGGCTCTTACAAGAGGACCTTTTGTCCAAATGGTTGAAAAAACAGGGTATTACCGACCATGCAAGTGGAAGAAGGGGCCAGTAAACTGGGGCTTACTGGCCCCATTTTGGTGGAAACTTTTGCCAAAACTGGGGATGAAATTAGAAGGAAGGATGAAGACAATACACAGGGGGGCAAAAAAAAAAACAAAAACAAGGGATCAAATTAGTTTTCTCACCTAAATTGGTCCACAAGGGAATCTCACACCCAGTTTTGGATTTACAAAGCACCCAATGTGTGTGTGATGAGCAAGTGCGTCAACTCAACAAGCAACATGAGAGAGCTCCATCAATAAAACCTAATGTGCAAAATGAACCTCAAAACACCTTGCCCAACTCTAATTATGTGACTTGTGAACCCTAAATCTTCTTTACTAGTGGGCATTGAAAGCATGTTGGCAATGAGGGGGTGTGTGCAAATAATGTGAGGGTTTGGGGTAGTGAGTTTTAAAAGTTTCATTCTTCCAAGTTCCGTGTTGCATCATTCATTAGTGACAATGCTTGTGAAGTTTGAATGAAGCTCTCCTTCATCAAGACTCTAAGAAACACACACATGAAGTGTGTGGATTGTACATGTGATACATGACTTTGGAAACAAAAAATGGTTTAGAAAAACATTCAAAATAACAAAGGTGGCAAATAAATTGTTGTGTGTGCTCCAATTTGTTGCTCAACATTCCTTTCTTCATGTATAATTTGGATATTGGGTAGCCAAAATTATTAATTTTTTTAGAATTTTTTTTGGGTCAATTACACATGATTGAGTGAGTGGCTTTGTCATCCTATAGTTCTTTCCTAACTCCATAAAAAACATAATTGAAATTAAATTTCACATTGAATTGGGAATCAAATTTGTCAATCATATTTGGAAAAAAATAAATTGAGAGAATCATGAAAATTTTGAATAAAACCTTGAAACCAATGAATAATTTGATAATTAAAAAAAAATGTAATTAACAAATTGATCAAAACTAGGATCACTTGCTTTGCAACAGATAAATGAATCAAGTGTCGCCTTTTTTGGCGATTTTCTGCCACAAAATAAATAAATAAATAAATAAATAAATAAATGATCGTCGTCATCCAAGGTCTAGCAACATTTTATTGTATTTTAAATAAAAGTACGTGTATATGTACGAGTATTATTGTATGCGAATACGTATGAGTTTGTGTGTATAATACAGGTTCTCGTCTTCCCTCCCTCCGTCTCTGTCGTTGTCCTGCCCTTCTGTTTTCGATGCAGTCGTGCGGTTCCGTTCGCAACAAGCGCCAGCAGCCCGGAAAGCAGACGGACAAGAACTTATAATACGGCGCAACAAGATGCGGAGAAGAGGAAAGAACATGCGGACAAGGGACTAGATCGAAGGTTCGGAGAGGAGACTATGAAGAAGCAAAACCAGAGCCCCGTGATTCTTTAAGTAAGTATGTACCTGTAAGATCAATCCCCCTCTTCTTTTTTTGGTATCCCCCCTACTTTTTCCCCCTTCTTTCCTATTTTGTATCTTTTACTACTTGCACATTTTAGCAGACTGCTGTCTTCTGTTCTTTGTTCAGCTTCTCTTCATCAAAATTTTTTGGCAACAGCTTCACAGTCGTTATTCTTTTATATCTTCTTTTCCGTAATTTTTGTTGTCCGTTTTGTTGTTTTCCTCCTACATTCCTTCTCCATCTTTTTTCTTTTCTTTTTTTCTTTTTCTCCCCAGCAGCTGCATCGTCGTGTTTTGGCTCGATTGTGTATGTCTCGATGTGCGGTATTCTCCTCTTTCTTGCTGGTCGTCAGTTTTCTTCTTCTTCTTGGCTATTTTTCGGTTTTCCGTTTCCGCTTCCACACATCTATTTTATCTGCTCCTGGCAATCACATTGATGTCGTCGCTATCGGTACCAATTTGTATGATTCTCGTGCGTGCAGAGTATCCGAGGTTTTTGATTTTGTCCCGCACAAGATTTTTGTGTTTTAAATGCTCTTTGTATCCGCCTTTTTCTGCTCGACAATTTTCTTCTTTGGCGCTTTTCTCTGCTTTCTGTATCCGCTTCCACATAATTTCTTCTCCTGTCAACCACAGGAATTTGAACTCGTAGATTTTCTGTACCGATTTATATCTCTCTTGTGCATACACAGTATCTCAGGCTCTGATTTTGTCCCGCATAACGTTTTTTTGTTGCTATGCTCTTTTTATTTTAGGAGCAGCTAGATTGCTTTCTCTCCTTTTCGGTTTCTTTTGCTGCTTTCTTGGTTACAATGCGTTCAATACGACTTTTTTCTGCGTGCGCACATTTGTAAGGAACTACACTTGTGTGTGACTTCCCACGTTCCCGCTTCGTTCACAGTCTCAAATTCGACAATAATTTCTTCTTCGGTTTGCGTCCTGGATGACCTTTGCAGTCTGCGGGTCCGTTGCCGCCCCCTGGTGTGAGAAGAAAGCTCCTGTGCATCCTTGAAGAAGAAGAAGAAGAAGAAGAAAGTCAGATTCGAATTGCCAGTGATCATCACCTTCCTTATAGAGAGGCAATAGACAACATGCCTGCAAAGTCTCTTCTAAGAAAGTCAATTCGGATTTCACAAGGTGCTCTGTTTTTACTGACAACTCTGTCCTTTTCTCTCTGAACACAGGCAGCCACTGCAGGAGTACCTAGCAAAGCAAATTGAGGTTACAGTGTGGCAAAAGGGCACGGGCCAAGTGCAAGAAAGGGTGCAAGTACTGTGAAAGTTTTGGGTGCGAACCAAGTTTCAAGAATCATACACAATGTGGAGGAGAGGGGGGCTTTGGGTTCTGCTCATGATGCTCAATTGCATGAGTTTTGAGAATCCATGGAAAACTTGCAAGGGTCAATCCCCGATTGATGTTGTTGATGGTGAACTTGCAACAGATACTCCAGGTTATCAAAAGAATATCTTCGGCCACATCAAAGTTATTCCTCCCAACTTTAGCTATGGCATCTTGAAATTTTCATTGCTGTAGTCAGTAAGAAAGTGAAAATGGTGCTCATTCTTTTGCAATGCTGGAGTCAAAGATTTTGCTCAATTCAAGACCAAATGACTTACTCTACCTGTTCAACTTAGTGAGTGGTTTGATGTGAGATTACATTGTGGCATATGCTGTCTCACCCCTTGATATGTTTCAGTCTTATGCTTTGATGCTTATTAACAAAGGATCTGCTCAGTAAGCAGAGATTGGAAAATTATTTGGGACTGCAGATTGACAGTGATAGATCTCTGTGAGTCTTTTGCTGCTGTAATGAATTCAGAGTGTGTCACCTCAGATTAAAATGTTAAATTATTCACTCATTCGGAAGAGCACCTGCCAGGTGAGGGAAAGTTGCCAATCCCACATATATGACTGGGAGTCACGGCCACATAGTGTATCAATCACAGAGTTTGGTGCTGTAGGCGATGGCAAGACCCTAAACACACATGCATTTGAAAATGCAATGTTCTCCCTTCGCTCCTATGCTGATAAAGGAGGTGTGCAGCTGTACATTCCTAAAGGGACATGGTTGACTGGTAGCATTTCACTTATCAGCCATCTTACACTGTTTTTGGAAAGAGGGGCTACAATTCTTGGTTCAGAGGTATCTTTCTAATTTCTTATGCCGACACATTAGTGCTTTGTGATTACAAGGTGGTAGAACTCATGCTCATCAAGATAGATGGTGGGATCTGTATAGTTCCAGAATTTCAAAATATATTTGTTGATCACTCTGATAGTTAGCTTGCTAATGACCTTTGATGCATAATGCAACAGCCTTCATTTTTCAAGGTTCCAGACTGGATGATTGTATTCTATAACTGTACTACATGGCTTGTCATGGACATTGTATCTGCTTGCATAAGAGGTGCTATTTTGCTGTCTGGCTCATCCTTTTCTGCCACCTGTCAAGCCGAATGAACTTTAAATGGTGTGATATCTGTGGTCCCTGTTATTCATCTGTACATTTCCATTAACTGTGCTGACATCCTATATGCTTGCAGGACGACAATGATTTCCCAATCATTCCTGCTCTGCCATCATATGGTAGAGGTCGGGAGCTCCCTGGTCCAAGATACAGTAGTCTCATAAATGGAGAGAATCTCACTGATGTTGTAATCACAGGTGCTTTCTCTATTTCCAATTTTCAGCCTCTATTTCTTTCACATTCCCTTGAATTTGCCCTGATGATTGGATGTTGATCTTGCTGGGCTGAAGGAGAAAAGCTGCTTCATCCTGATTTTTGCACAATCTAACAATGCAGGTTCATCATCCCGTATCACTGGGCCAGGATAATATGACCTTGCCTGGATTTCATGCCTGGCCTTTGGTAAACATGCATGTTATTCAAAGTTTTTGTTGCTGCCTTACCATGGCAGGTGACAATGGGACAATTGATGGACAAGGATTGGTTTGGTGGACTGCATTCCACAACAAATCGTTAGGTTACACACGAGGCCACCTTGTGGAGTTGATCAACTCAAAAAACATTCTCATCTCAAACCTCACTTTTCAGAATTCTCCCTTTTGGACTATTCATCCTGTTTATTGCAGGTACTCACATTTAGGCTTATATCTGTCTCCTATTTTCAATCTGGCAGAGAGTGTGAACACTTTCTCAGAATGAATGTGGCAGTCTACCAGTGCAATTCCATCAGTAGTTGTGTAATATGATGTTCATGTATTCTGTGCAGAATCTTGTGTTTCGCAGCCTGTGTTCCTTTCTGTTGGAACCAGACTATCCTGATGTTGATGTGGTTGGCTCTTGCTTTGGTCGTGGGGAGCATGTGTAGACTAAAGCAAGGGCTGCATTTCTATTTTGCCAATGTGTCTCAGATATGTGGTGATTAAACATATGACCATACTGGCCCCACTCCACTCCCCCAACACCGATGGCATTGATCCAGGTACCTACATGGCCCAGAAGAGGAAAGAACCAAGGAGATGACAGAGTTGGTCAATGTCCACCATGAGAGAAAGGAGGTTCCTAACAGTGGTCTCATCAACCAGGGATTAATCACAATGAAGATAGTTTCCATTGAAGGATGTTGGTGTTTGCAAACTCACAGCTTTCCAAGTTGGTGCAGCCTGCGAGCAAGTCCTTGGTGCTCTTCTCAGCTTACTTCTGGTCTATGACTGCAGACTCCTGCCAACATGTGTGCATCGAGGACTGCTATATTGCTGGTGGTGATGATGGTATCTCCATCAAAAGCGGATGGGATGAGTACGGGGTGTCATTTGGGAGGCCCAGTTCCCATATTCAGATTCGACGAATAATTACAGACTCCCATTCAAGTTCTGGCATTTCATTTGGCAGTGAGATGTCTGGTGGAATCTCTGATGTCAAGGTATGTGTGACCCTCATGTGAGATACAGAATGGTTAAGCGGAGCTCAAATGAATGTTACCTACAGAAGCCTGCATTACTTAATTATTGATGTGTGATTTGAATCTCTAGGTGAAAATGTGACTTCAACTGGGTTAGCATGAGTTAACTGAGGGAAATGTGACATGAAAGCATGTATGCTGAACTAAACCTTTATTTTCCAGAGTTTGTCGGGACATCCATGATGAGCTTCTTCATCTGTCAAGGTGGTCTTATAGATTTGACAATCGATCTTCTCCAGAAGATCTTTATTATACCCACTTCCATATACAGATTCTAAGTGAATTGCCTGAAATCAATTGAACCAGTCAACATAAATGATTAAATCTGACTGTGGTTCTGAAAACAGAAGTATTACTAATGTGGAACTATATTTGGTATCAGAACACTGACTAATAAAGTTTGTGGTACAGGTAGAGGACATGGTCATTTACAATCATCTATTTGGAATCCGTTTAAAAACAGCAGTAGGGCGGGGAGGCTACATATCAAATGTGTCAATTTCAAATGTTGTGATGCATTCTGTGAGAACAGGGATTGCCATCATGGGAAACTATGGGCAGCACCCTGATGATGACTGGGACCGAGAAGCCTACCCCTTAATCAATAGGGTAACTATCAAGAATGTGGTGGGTGAAAACATCACACATGCTGGATTGCTTAGTGGAATTTTGGAAAGGCCCTTTCATGATATTCGCCTCATCAACATTGCACTCGATGTCACATCTGACAGTGCATGGAACTGCTCAGCTGTGTCAGGATCATATTACTTTGTTCTGCCCAAGCCATGTGCTGATCTGGAGCAAAAAGGGGTGCAAGAAGAGTCTGAAGAATAAATGATCAAGTGACATCCTCCTCACTGTGAGTTAACCCTGTCTCTTGCCTTATAAAGCATGTACAGTCTCCATCAGATCACTGCACAGAGCAACATTGATGAAGAAGTGTGTCCCAAGTTCCCCCACACTGCATTGGCATGCATTGAAAATGAACAGGCTGTATATATCTCACTAGTTCACAAAATTATGGAGCTTATCATACTTGGATATCTTGTGTACTTGATCTGTACTAGTACTAGTACCAAGCTTGGTAGGGTCCTTGCTACCAGAACTGATACGAGTGTCCATACAAGTGCAAAGCCTGTATATACCAGACCAATGCTGGTCACAACAGAGTCGTCCAATTGCTTCCAAACATGCAAACAGAACCTCAAGAAGCAGCAGATGTTTGCATAATAGTTTTGTCGGAAATTTTGGGCAGACTAATATATAAACATATATATCTACACCCACTGACAGGATTCAATAAAGTCAATGGGCCTATTATAGTCATTACTATTCCCAAAGAAGTTAGCAGTCTGACACTTTGTGAGTGAGTGAGTGAGGCTCATTACAGTTATGACCAGTGTCAGGTGAGTAATAGAAATTGCACCAAACCCCAAGTCTGACACTTTCTGAGTGACACTCTCGTTACAGGTATGACCTCTGTTGTTGGTCCAGGCAGTTGTAATTTTTTTACAAAGGGTATGACTGGTCAAGTGATGGGCTACATATTGGATGCTAGTTATTTTGACAGGTTTCTCGTTGAACTGGTTTTTATTTGATGGGCATGAATTGAAAGTGGTGGGTTGAAAATGAGCACATAGAACTAGTATTTTCTCCATGTTAAAAAAAAATTTCATTGGAAAGAGAACAATATCTTTACATCATAATCCAAACATGAAATGTAAGATTACTAATGAACACTTACTTTTGTAACTCATATAGACTACATCCTTTAAAAATGAACAAAATTTGCAAATCAACACCAAAAATCATTGGTTGTACATACAAAGAACTAGAAATTATTACACATAAATTTGAGCACAAGCAGAATGTTTAGAGTAAAAAGATTGTGAAGAGACAAGAATCTTGAAACTTGCAATGAATATTCAGTTAATACAAGGCATAAACTCATGTATTTTGCATATTCTTCCACCTCTCCAGAACGTCTAATCAATCCAAATCAACACAATGTTGAATCTAAATAAAGATACACAAATTAAGTGTGTTCAAGGGTAACCTTGATAATAAAGCACTTTTCATTGCATTTTGCCTCTAAAAAGTCTCATTTGCACAATTCTATGCTTGTTCATATGGTAAAAAGTTTTTTCATTATCTTGTTTATGTCCAATTGGTACACTAATCGAGTGTGCTATTACGTTGAGCCCATGCCTCATGAATGTCCTTATGTACATGTTCACGGCTCATTGTCTCAACATTCAAGCATTTATGCTTGACACAAATTGCAATCATTTTCACTTTTGACAAATTTAAATCAACAATTTTTCTAATCATTGATCGAATGCACTAATTTTTTCAACCCCATTTTTTAGATAATGCCTAGTGCCAAAGAGCTTGGTTGTATTAAATATATGTAAGTTTGGGAATGGACCTACAAGTTTCTAAACATGTTTTACAACTATCCTCCTTGTAAAGAATTTGGCTTCACATATAAAACCATGATTCAAGTGATGTATAATTTTACACCATCTTCTTCTCTAACATATACCAATCTCATTTGTGATACAATGACTTTCAAAGCAATTTTCCTAAGCACTTAGAAAGCCTACCAAATCTAGGATTTAAGACCACATAATTTTTTTTGGCATAAAATAAAAATGTAGACATTAAAGCTAGATAC
>Ga0209208_10005703_pt1 | contig 17284 bp, 13 predicted proteins | sample S1TSphfallax_3_FD_187694 | JGI IMG/M metagenome (GOLD analysis project Ga0209208, IMG submission 187694) | Host-associated microbial communities from peat moss isolated from Minnesota, USA - S1T2_Fd - Sphagnum fallax MG (SPAdes) (version 2) | ecosystem: Host-associated > Plants > Peat moss >... | reverse complement strand
CGCGCCCACCGGTCAGGTCGGCAACCTCGGGATGCTGCGCGCGACCGCAGCGGGCGCAGCGGTCCCGTGGACGCGCGATGCAAACGATCTCTGGACGTTTCACTTCGCGGTCCCCGCCGACGCGACAAGCATCGATCTGACGTACGATCTCTACGAGGGCGCACCGGCCGGCGGCGATCTGTCCGCGCACATCGGCGTGCTCGATTGGAACCAAGTCGTCTTCGCTCCGCAGGGCGCCACGATGCGCGACGTGATGGTCGCCGCAACGATCGTGCTGCCCGCCGGCTGGACGGAAGCGACGGCGCTGCCGCTCGCGAACCCCGGGCCGGCCTTTGCGAAGCCGAGCGGCACGGTCCGGTTCGCGCCCGTCACGCTCGAGACGCTGATCGATTCGCCGCTCTACTGCGGCGACGAAGAGCGTGTCGTGCCGCTGACCAGCGCGAACGGAATGACGAACGAAGTCGACCTCTTCGGTGAATCGGCGAGCGACATCGATCCGACCGCGGCACAGGTCGACCGCTGGAAGGCGCTCGTAACGCAGACCGACCGGCTGTTCGGCGCACGCCACTGGACGCACTATCACTTCTTGGTCTCGCTGAGCGATACGATTCCGCCCAACGGCGTCGAGCACCATCAATCGAGCGCGGACCGGGTCCCCGAGCGCTACTTGACCGATTCCGACACGTATCGCGCGATGGCGGATCTCCTGCCGCACGAATTCACGCATTCGTGGAACGGCAAGTACCGCCGGCCCGCCGGGCTCATCACCGACACGTTCCAGCAGCCGCAGAATACCGAAGGCTTGTGGGTCTACGAAGGGCTCACCGACTATTATGGCGTCGTGCTCGCGCAGCGCGCCGGGCTTGCCGAACCGGGTCAGTTCGAGGACACGCTCGCGAGCAATTACGCGCAGCTCGACGCGGAGCCCGGTCATCGCACGCGCTCGCTCGGCGACACGGCAAAGATGCAGGTGATCAACCGCGTCACCCCCGGATCGTATGCATTCTTCTACGAGCGGCGCGGCTCTGATTATTATCCCGAAGGCGTGCTCTTGTGGCTGGACGCCGACACGATCATCCGCACGCGATCGCACGGCGCGCGTTCGCTCGACACGTTCGCGCAGCGCTTCTTCGGCGGCCCCGACGTGCCCGGCACGGTCATCGGCTACACGCGCGCGGACCTGATCGCCGCGCTGCAAGCGACGCAGCCGTACGACTGGGCGACGTTCTTCCGCACGCGCGTCGACGACGTGCTGCCGCATCCGGAGTTGGGCGGCATAACGCGCGGCGGCTGGCGGCTCGTCTACACGCCGGAGCGCACCGATTGGCAGATCCGCGAGGAACGCAACGGCGGTTCGCTCGACGCGACGTACTCGCTCGGCGCGTCGATCGGCGCGACGGGCAGCCTGCCATTCACGATCGAGGGGATGCCGCTGGCGCGCGCCGGAATCGGCGGCGGCACGCGCATTCTGGGCGTCGACGGGCTGACGTTCTCCGTCGCGCGGATGCGCCTCGCGATCCAGGCGGCGCAGCAGTCGCAAGCGCCGATCGCGCTCATCGTCGACGACCGCGGCGTCGTGCGCAGCGTCGAGGTTCCGTATCACGGCGGCGAACGCTATCCGCGCCTGGTCCGCGATCCCGCGGAGCCGGATCTGCTCGCCGCAATCACCGCACCGAAGGGATCTCGCTGATGCGCGTCCGCGCCGCCTTGCTCGCCGCGATCGTTGCGGCGTTCGTTCCGCTTCCCGCCGTGCGTGCCGCCGCACCGCTGACGCTCGTCGTCGATGCACGCGATGTCGCGCGCGACATCCTCCACGTCACGCTCGACGTGCCGATCGCGGGCGGCCCGGCGACGCTCGTCTTCCCCAAATGGGTGCCCGGCGAGCACTCCCCGGCGAACCCGCTCAGCGACGTCGCGCTTCTCGTCGCGTCGGTCGACGGCAAGACCGTCGCCTGGACGCGCGATCCGTACGATCTCTATGCGTTCACGTTCGCGGCGCCGCCCGCCGCGACCACACTCCACTTGCAATACGACGTGCTGCTCGAGCCGGGCTACGCGACCGATCGGCTCGCACTGGTGAATTGGAATCCGGCGCTGCTCTATCCGGCTGGAACGGTGATCGCACAAACGCTCGTCGCCGCGGCGCTGATCGTACCGCCGGGCTGGGAAACGGCAACGGCGCTCGACGGTCCCAAACGCATCGGCGACCGGATCGACTTCGCACCGGTCAGCGTCGAGCGGCTCTTCGATTCACCGGTGCTCGCGAGCGCGAACCTCGCCCGCATCCCGCTCGGGCCGACGGCGGAGCTCGACGTCGCAAGCGACGCGCCCGTCGCGCCGGTCGTCGATCCGGCCGTGCTCGCGCACTTCAAGACGCTGGTCGTCCAGGCGCAGTCGTTGTTCGGCTCGCACCACTGGCGTTCGCCGTATCATTTTCTGATCACCGCGAGCGACACGATCTCCTATACCGGTCTCGAACACCACGAGTCGAGCTGGAACGGCGTGGACACCGATACGCTCGCGAGCGACGCCGCCTGCAAGAAATGGGCCGGTGATTTGCTCACGCACGAATTCACGCATTCGTGGAACGGAAAATACCGGCGTCCGGCGGGTCTGGTGCGCGCCGACGATCAAGCCGATGAAACGACCGATCTGCTGTGGGTCTACGAAGGCCTCACCGAATATTACAGCGACATCCTCGCCGTGCGCTCGGGCTTCTGGACACCGGCTGAATATCGCTCGGCACTCGCGGCGAAATATGCCGAGCTCGACGCAAAAACCGGCCGCACCGCGCGCTCCCTTGCCGATACGACCTTCGATGAGCGGCTGCGACTCACGGCAGGTCCGCATGCGAGCTTCGCGAGCGCGCGCCGCGCGAGCGAAGACTACTACGATGAGGGCGAGCTGATCTGGCTCGACGCCGATACGCTGATCCGCGAGCGGACGCACGGCGCGCATTCGCTCGATGATTTCGCGCGCGCGTTCTACGGCGTCGGGGGCGACACGGGACCGGCGGTGCTGCCTTACACGCGCGCCGATCTCGTCGCCGCGCTGAACGCCGTGTTGCCCTTCGATTGGGAGGGCTTCTTCCACGCGCGCATCGACGTGCCGACGGCTCACCCGCCGCTGGACGGTATCACGCGCGGCGGCTACGCGTTCGCGTTTGCAGCGAAGGCCGAGACGCCGAATCCCGCGACGCGCGCCGGGGGCAGTCCGGCCGATTATCGCTACGATCTCGGCGCGAGCATCGGCGGCAGCGGTGCGGTGAATGACGTGATCGCCGGATCTCCGGCGGCGCGCGCGGGCCTCGCTCCCGGCATGTCGATCGTCGCGCTCGACGGCCGCCGCTTCAGCAGCACCGTTCTGAACGCGACGATCGCTCGCGACGCGACCTCGAAGGCCCCAATGACGCTGCTCGTGACGAATCATCAGGCGTTCGCAACGCTCGACCTCTCGTACGACGGCGGCATCCGCATCCCGGTTCTGAATCGGGCGCCGGGACCGGACCTCATCGAGGCCATCCTCAGCCCGCGCGCTTAGACGCGGTCGGCGTCGTAGATGATGCGGATCGTGCCGACCCGCCGGCCGCGCGCGAACAGGCCGACCGAGAGATCGTTGTAGACGATGCCGGTGTCGCGCGCGTAGGTGAAGACCGCCCACGGCCGCTCGCCCGTAAACTCGAGCGCGCACCCGCGCTCGCGAAACGTGGCGTACGGCGTGCGCGCCGGCAGCGAATCGGCGGCGGCGCCCAGACCGACGCGCGAACAGCGCAAGCTGAGCGCATCCTCGAAGAAGCGCTTGATCCGGTTGTGGTTGAGGTCGGTCGTATAATCGCCCGTCCAGTCTTGGCGGCACTCGTGATAGTGCCCGAAACAATAGCCGTTGAGATCGACGGCGAACATCGCTTTGATCGCTGCATGAAGCGGGACGCTGCGGTCGATCGCGGCATTGAAGCCCCCCTCGACGGCCGCATCGTAGCGCGTCGCGAACTTGGGCGGATCGAAGCCGCTCGCCGGAACGCGCGAGACGTCGAACAGGCGCGCGAGCGACCGGATTCGATCGCCGGTCACGAGTTGATACGACGTATCGAAGCAATCGTCGAGCCGGATCGCACCGCGCGCCAGCGCGTCCTCGAAGACGCCGTCCATTTCGAGCGCCGCCGCGAGTCCCACGACACGGACCTCCTCGGCGGTCGTTCCGAGCGGGCGCGCGGCGGCAAGGCTGTGCGCGCGCATCCCCAGCATCGCGAGTTCGATGCGCCGCACGTCCGTCGCGATCTCGGCATCGCCGGCGGCGCGTTTGCGAGCCGCCTCCGCCACGCCCCGGGCGTCGCCGAGCGCCGCCTGCTGTTCTTCCACCACGCGGGCAACCAGCGCGGTCTGATCGAGCGTCCGGTCCAGCTCGCCGCGGATCTCCGCGACGACGCCGCGCAGTTGCGAGGCCGCGTCGTGAACGGTCGCTGTTTGCGCGACCGCGTCGCGGGTGGCATAGCCCATCTCGAGGCCGGCGCGCTTGACGCGCCCGAGCACCTCACCGATCGATGCCGTCGCCGCGAGTGTCGTATCGGCCAGATGCTTGATCTCATCGGCGATGACGCCGAAGCTGCTGCCCGCTTCGCCCGCATGAGCGGCTTCGATCGCCGCGTTGATCGCCAGCAGCGTCGTATCACCCGAGATCGTATCGATGATGTCGAGGATCGCCGCGGCGCGTTCACCCGCGGCCGAGGTGGCGACCGCGTGTTGTTCGGTTCCGCCAACCTGGTCGCGAACGTTCGTCACGGCGTCGAGGGTGCGGCCGATCTCGTCGATCGCGACGGCAAACCCCGCCCGCAGCGACTCGAGCGCGCGGCGCATCCCGGCCGCCGCCGTTGCCGCGCCGGTCGCGCCGACGGCCGTCTGTTCGATCGAACGAACGGTCTCCTCGAGGTGGCGGCGCAGCGAATCGAGACCGCCCGCGATCGCCTTCCACTCATAACTGTTGCGCGCGATCGCGACGGCGAGCCGCGTGATGATCTCGAGCATGTTGCGCTCGTCGGCGTCGACTTGCGCGCGCAGCGCCGCGGCGGCGGCGCGCAGCTCGAGCGGCAGTCCGTCTGCGTCCACGGTGGCTGCCGAATCGTCGACGGCGCCGATGACGTACGTCGCCGTCGTCTGACGCAAGCGGCCCAGCGCGGCGCTCAGATCGAGCTCGCCGGCACGCCGCGTCGCCGCGGCGATCTCGGCGGTGTTGGCCGCGACGCGTTCGACCGCCGCGGCGATTTGCGAGAGCGTCGCACTCTGTTCGCCGGCCACCGCGGCGACTTCGCCCGTCGCACCCGCGAGCGCGCCGAGTTCCGCGCGGTTCTGGCGCGCGCGCTCGCGGCCCGCGCGGACCTCCGCAAGCAACCCGTGAAGCGTCCGCATCGAGTCCTGCAACGCATGCGTCACTTGGGCGCTCGCATCGACGAGCGCACGTTCGATCTCGCCGACGTTGCGCGCGGACGACGCGGTCGAGCCGGAGAGTTTCTTGACCTCTTCGGCGACGATGACGAAGCCGTGTCCGGCCTCCCCGAGATGCGCCGCTTCGATCGATGCGTTGATCGCAAGCAAACGCGCTTGCCGTGAGATGCGCTGCAACTGCCCGAGAAAGGTCGCGATTCCGCCGGCGCCGGCGTCCATCGCTCCGGCGAAGGCCGACGTCGCATCGACGGTTGGAATGAGGTGGGCGAAGCCCGTCTCGAGGGCGGCGATCGCGTCGTCGTAGGCGTCCATCGCGGCCGTCATCGCGCCGACGCCGACGCGCAGCGCTTCGCCGGCGTCGGCGACGCTCGCGGCACCGCGATCGATCTGGGCCATCGCGGTCGCCGTCGCTTCGACGTCGACTTGCAGGTTCGTCGCGAAGGCCGTGATCGCGCTGAGTTGCTGTGCGTTCAGCTCGACCGCGCCGACGGCGTCGTCGACGATCGCGCGAAAGGCACCGATCTCGCGAGCGAGTCCCGCGACGAAACCGCGCGTGAGCGCAACCGCCGCCGAATCGCCGCGCGGAAGCCGGTCCAGCGAGAGATCCCGCTTCGAGGCAGCATCAAGGAGCCACTCGAGTAAAGCGGCGGCATCGGGGCCGGACGGCTCGAGCATTCGGGCCATATGGGGTTGTTCGGCAGGACCCGGCACGAATTCATACATCTGAAAGCGAATTCGTCGTGATATGAAATCGACGGCGCATCGCGCCCGGCAGCAGAGCGCCGCCATCCCCGGATTGCTCGGCGCGCGCCGGACCGAGCCACTCCCGCGACGCAATCTCGTCATCTTCGACGGCACCTGCGGTTTCTGCACGTGGAGCGTCATGCTGCTGGACCGGCAGCTCGGTGTCCGGGTGGCGTCGATCCCCGCGCAGTGGCTCACCGATGCGGAGCTCGTCGGGCTCGGCACATCGCGCGCCGCGTGCGCGGAGGCGGTCGTCTTCGTCGACGCGAGCGGGGTCCCGTCGAGCGGGGCCGACGCCGTCAACGCCCTCTTGCGCGCACACCCGCTCTTCGGCGCGCCCGTGGCGCTCGCGCTGCGCGTGCCGGCTCTGCTGCGTTTCGAGCGGTCTTGGTATCGCTGGATCGCGCGGCATCGGGTGGCGATTTCTCGCCTGCTCCGAACGCGCCGCTACGCGCTCATCGGCGAGGGGGATTCGGCATCGTGATCGCGTTGCGGCCGCGCCGGCTCGGCGCGCCGCATCTCGCGCTTCGCGAGCGCCTCGTTCAGTAACGCCGCGAGAACGATCGCGGCGGTGGCGGCGTGAAGGGCACACGCGCACCACAGGCTCGCGTGCAGACCGGCGACCCGCACGATCGCGCCGCTGAGCAGCGGCGCGACGGTCGTTCCGATCCCCGAACACAGCAGCAGAAAGGTCACCAGCGACGGCGGCGATCCGGGCAGTTGTTCCGAGCCGATCGAAATCATGATCTTGAACATGCACGTCGTTGTAAAGCCGAACGCGAACGTGACGAGAAAAAATGCGTGAACATTCGTCAGCAGCGCCAGCGTCAGCGTGAGCGAGACGCCCATGACGAGTGCGAAGATCAAGACGGCGCGCGGCGGAAGACGGCTGACGACGAGCGCTGCCGTCACGAGCCCCAAACTCGACGGTCCGAAAAACGAACCGACGATGCCGCCGGCTTGCAACGAACCGAGGTGGAAGACGTCGTGCAGAACGGCCGGCGCCCAGAGCGTGAACGTCGTCTGCCCGGTGAGATAGGCGGTGATGCCGGCTGCGAAGAGGCCGATCGTCAGATACGCGCGCGGACGCCGTGGTTCGCGTGTCGCCTCCACCGCCGCGCGTGGTCCGGTCGTCACCGGAAGTCGCACGATCAGCGCCGCAACGAGCGCGACGAGCGCCACCGCGGCAACGATCACGTAGCCGCTCGGCCAGATCCAGCCGGCGGAGATGACCGCGGCAGCGACGGCCGGGATGACGAAGCCCGTTCCGCTGAACGCACAATCCGTACTCAAGAAGGCGACAGCGCGCGCCCGATCCACATACAGTTTCGCCAAGATCACCGCACCCGCGGAGAGCCCGGTTCCGACGCCCAGGCCGATCGCGAACATCGCACCGTACGCGACACCGAGCTGCGGCGTCAGCACGATCGTCGCGACGCCTGCGAAGAGCACGAGATACGCGCCGATGAGGATCCGGCGGATCGAGAACAGCGCGAAGATCATCGTGCTCAGCACGATGCCGCCAAGATTTCCGGCGCTCGCGTATGAGAACACGATTGCCGCTTGCGCGAGCGGGACGTGAAAGCGAGCCGCGGCCGGTTCGAGGATAACGCCGCTCTGCGTGAAGATACCCGCGACGACGACGTAGGTCGCAACGGCGACGGCCGTTGCCGGGATCTTTGCCGCGTTCACCGTACTCAGGTTGCAAATTGCAGCGCAAGACCCTTGTTCCGATTGGAGCACCCTGGTGAAACGAGCCGCGCCGACGTTGATTCTCGGCGCCATGCCCTCCGAGATCCGAACCATCCAAGGCGCGCTGCGCGGCCGACGCTCGGGAACGTACGCCGGCTTTCCCTACGACAGCGGAACGATCGGCGGACGCCCGGCGATCGTTGCCGTCACCGGCGTCGGCGTGACGAACGGCGCGATGGTCGCCGCGCTGTTCATCAACGAATTTCGCCCGCGCGAGCTCATCGTTTCCGGGACTGGATCGCGTTTCAACCCGCGCGTGCGAACCGGCGACACCGTAATCTCACTCAAAACGATCCACCACGGCGCGGGAAGTCTGACCGCGCAGGGGATGGTGTATCGCAAAGTGCGCGGTCCGCTGCCGGGTCAGATGACCTCGTGGTTTTTCCGTCCCGATCCGGCACTCTTGACTCGCGCGCGCGCGGCGATCAAGACCTACGAACCCGAGGACGTGGTCGTCGACGGCGAACGCTACACGCCGCGCGTGTTCACCGGCGTGGTCACCGCAAGCGATCTCTTCGGCGTCTCCGACGAGAAGATCGCCGACATGCAGGCGAAACTCGCACCGGATATCATGGAGATGGAGAGTGCGGCCATCGCGCAGGTGTGCACCCAATTCGGGGTGCCGCACATCGTGTTCCGGGCCGGCAGCAATCGCACCCAATCCAACCCCGGCAACGACTACCGCCGGCTCGGACAGATCGCCGCCGCCGCGGCCGCTCGCTGGACCGTCCACTTCGCCGGCTCGCTTCCATAGGGAGTGTCACATGCAGTTTCGTCACATCGCTCTTCCCTGCGCCGTGATCGCGCTTCTCGGAACCGCTCCGATGCCTGAGCCGAGCGCGCTGGCGGCCCGCTCCGTTCCGGCCCGCTCCATTCCGGTTCCGACCAGCGTAAGTCCGGTCGTGCAACGCGTGATTGCGGAGCCGATCGTCGTCGAGGAGCCGCTCCCGGCCGATCGCGATGCGATCAAGCACGCGATCGCAGCAATCGACGCCGGGGAAACAACGGCGGTCGAAGCGCTGCTGCGGACCTATCCGGCCCGGATCGCAACGCAGCAGATCGCCGGTGTGCGCGTGTATCGCGTCACGCCGTCGAACGCCGATCCGGCCTTGCACCGGCGGCTGCTCGTGCACGTGCACGGCGGCGCGTACGCGCTCTTCGGCGGATTTGCGGCGCTGCGCGAGGCGGTGCTCGTCGCGCACTATACACGCACCACCGTGCTCTCGATCGATTACCGGATGCCGCCCGATCATCCGTATCCGGCCGCGCTGGACGACACGATCGCGGTCTGGCGCGACCTCGTGCGCAGCCACGATCCGCATGCGATGGCGCTCTTCGGAACGTCGGCGGGCGGTGGCCTGACCCTCGCGGCGGTACAGAAATTGCGCGCCCTCGGCGTGCCGCTACCGGCGGCGCTCTTTGCCGGCACACCATGGGCGGATCTCGCGCGCGATGATGATACGCAATTCACCAACGCGGGACTCGACGACGTTCTCACGAGCACGGAAAGTTTGGGCGACTTTGCGCGCCTCTACGCCGGAGGGCATAGCCTGCAAGATCCCGGCATCTCGCCGATCCACGGCGATTTTCACGGGTTCCCGCCAACGATCCTGATCAGCGGCACGCGCGACCTGCTGCTGAGCATGACCGTGCGCACGCATCGGAAACTGCGCGCGGCCGGCGTCATCGCCGATCTCAACGTCTTCGAGGGACTCTCGCACGCGCAGTATCTGCTGCTCGATGAAGCGCCGGAATCCGCGCAAGCCTTCGGCGAAGTCGCCGCGTTCTTCGATCGTCATCTCGCGCGGTAGCCGTGGATCCATGACGACCGACGTTTCCCTTGGTGCCGAAGCTACGCGGTAACGGGGACCCGTTGCGCGGCGGCGTCCGGTTTGCCGTTCGCCGTTTTCGCGAACTCGAGCACGACGCGTCCGTCGACCTTTCCGTTCTTGAGCCGATCGAAGACGTCGTTGATCGACGACAGCGGTTCCAGCTCGACATCCGCGCGGACCTTGCCTTCGTCCGCGATCGCGAGCGTTTCGACCATATCTTCCCGGTTGCCGACAAACGATCCGCGGATACTGATGCAGTTCGCCACGACGTCGAAGAGCGGCACCGGGAAATTACCCGGCGGCAGTCCGACGAGAACGCACGTGCCGTGTTTGCGCGTCATTTGGATGCCTTGATTGAACGCCGGGAGCGATGGGGCCGTGATCAAGACGCCGTGCGCTCCGCCATCGGTCGCTTTCTTCACGTCCGCGGCCGGGTCGCTCGACGTCTTGGCGTTGACGACGGCGTCGGCGCCGAGTTTTTTCGCGAGCGCAAGCTTCTCATCATCGATGTCGATGGCGCACACGTAGAGTCCCATGAACTTCGCGTACTGGATTCCGAGATGGCCCAACCCTCCGCAGCCCGAGATCGCGATCCACTGACCCGCCTTGGCCTCGGTTTCCTTGATGCCCTTATACGTCGTGATGCCGGCGCAGATGAGCGGCGCTGCTTCTTCGGGCGTGAGTCCCGTGGGGATGTGGGCGACGTACTTCGGATCGGCCAGCAGGTACTCGGCGAAGCCGCCGTTCTGCGTGTAGCCGCCGAACTCGGCATGCGGGCAGACCGGTTCCCACGCGGTCAAGCAATATTCGCACTGGCCGCACGCCGAGTAGAGCCACGGCACGCCGACGCGGTCGCCTTCCTTCACGTTCGTCACACCGGCCCCGACGGCGGCGACGCGCCCGATCGCTTCGTGTCCGGGGATGAACGGGGGCTTGGGCTTGAGCGGCCAGTCGCCGTCGGCCGCGTGGATATCGGTGTGGCAGACGCCGCAGGCTTCGGTTCGTACGAGGATCTGGCCGGCGCCCGGCGTCGGAATGTCGACTTCTTTGAGGACCAGCGGTTTGCCGAACGCTTCGACGACCGCGGCTTGCATCGTTTTGGCCATGAGGAACTCCGGTTTCTTTGCAGTTGAAATGCGATGAGTCGATGCGTGATCAGGCCGCGGCCTTGCCGAGACCCTTGACCGCTTCGATCATTTTTCCGAGGACGGCCGAGGCGTCGCCGTAGACCATGAAGGCTTCCGGTTCGTAGAAGAGACCGTTGACCACGCCGCTGTAGCCTTTGCCCTGGCCGCGCTTGACGACATAGACTTTTTTCGCTTTGTCGGCGTTGAGAATCGGCATGCCGAAGATCGGCGACGATTTATCCGTCCGCGCGGCCGGGTTCACGACGTCGTTGGCGCCGATGATGAGCGCGACGTCGGTCGTCGCGAACTGATCGTTGATGTCGGCGAGCTGGAAGATCATGTCGTACGGCACGCCGGCTTCGGCGAGCAGCACGTCCATCTGGCCGGGCATCCGGCCGGCGACGGGATGGATTGCAAACTTGACGCTGACTTTCGCCGCCACCAAGAGCTTCACGAAGTCGTAGAGCTTCTGCTGCCCTTGCGATACGGCAAGCCCGTAGCCCGGAACGATGATGACGCTCTTCGCGTAGCGCATGAAGATCGCGGCGTCGCCCGCCTCGACGGGTTTTTCTTCGCCCGCGATCGCGCTATGCTTCTGCCCCTTCGTCGCGCCGAAGCGTTTGAAGAGCACGTTGAAGATCGTCCGGTTCATCGCTTGTGCCATCAGCACGGTGAGCAGCGTACCGGCGGCACCGACCACCATGCCCGCGATCATCAGCGCCGGATTGTGCAGCACGTAGCCTTCGAGCCCGACGGCGATGCCGGTCGCGGCGTTGTAGATCGAGATGACGACCGGCATGTCAGCGCCGCCGATCGGCAGCGTCATGAGAATGCCGAACACCAGCGCGCAACCGAAGAACAGCGCGATCAGGCCCGGCAGGGGAAGCAGTGCCGGGCCGCCGGCCACCGCAACGACGATCGCCGCGCCGACCACGAGCGTGACGGCAGCGACGACCAGGTTGAGCATTTGCTGACCGCCGAACTGCAGCGGCGCCTTGAGGACGCCGTCGAGTTTCGCCCAGGCGATGATCGAACCCGAGAGCGAGAGCGAGCCGATCATCGCGCCGAACAGCGTGACGATCAGTTCCGTCGTGCCGTTCGTCCGGCCGCCGAACAGTTCGACCGCAGCGATCGCGGCAGCGGCACCGCCACCCATCCCGTTGTAGATCGCGACCATCTGCGGCATCGCGGTCATCTTGACGGTCTTGCCGCTCCACCAGGCGATCGATCCGCCGATCGCCATCGCGAGAATCGCGAGTCCGAGATTCACCCAGATATGCGGCTGCGCCGCCGGGTCCAGGTTGAAACAATACAGGAACGCGGCGATCACGGCCGCCAGCATGCCGACGCCCGCGACGCGAATACCGGATGCTGCGGTCGCCGGCGACGACATGCGTTTGAGGCCGTACATCAGGAGCAGCGCCGCCAAGAAGCCGGTGACGGCGATGATGAGCTGCGAAATCAGCGTGAGCATACCGGCCCGCTACGCTTTCTTCGCATGATGCGTGACATGCCGACGTTTTGCGTGATGCGTCTTCGGTGCGTCGCTGGATTTGAACATTTCCAGCATGCGTACGGTAACGGCGTACCCACCCGCGACGTTACCGGCGCCGAGCAGCACCGCGACGAAACCGATCGCCTGTTCGAGCATGGTCGTCGCGTTGAGCAAAACGTAGAGGCCGCCGACCACGACGATGCCGTGAACGAAATTCGAGCCCGACATCAGCGGCGTATGCAGAATCGCCGGCACGTTGCCGATGATCACCCAGCCCGCGAATGCGGCCAGCATGAAGATGTAGGCACCGGCGTAGACGTTGATCGTCATTTGAGAGTCCATTGCGAGCGTCCAGATCCGTTCAAGCCACTTTCGCGGCGGGTTTGGTGGCTTGATGCTTCACGGAATCGTCGTGCATCTTGCCGGCATGGGTCAAAACCGTCTTCGCGAGAACCTCATCGGTCCAATCGATCGTGACGATATTGTTCTTGATGATCAGGTCGAGGAAGCTGTACTGATTGTTCGCGTATAGCGTGCTCGCGTCGTCGCCGAGCAACGACGGTACGTTCAGCGGCCCGGCGATCGTCACGTTGCCGATCTTCACGGTTTCGCCGGGCACCGTGTCATCGCAATTTCCGCCGCCCTCGGCTGAGAGATCGACGATCACCGCGCCTGCTTTCATGCCCGCGACTTGGCTCGCGCTGATGAGCTTCGGCGACGGCTTGCCGGGGATCGCGGCCGTCGTGATGACCAGATCCGCGGCTTGAATGTGAGTGGTGAGCACGGCGGCCACTTTCACTTTTTCTGCCTGGGTCAGCTCGCGTGCGTATCCACCGTGACCTTGCGCGTCGATGCCCGTATCGACGAAGGTCGCGCCCAGCGAGTGCGCCTGCTCGGCCGTCGCCGGACGCACGTCGTACCCCTCGACGACCGCTCCCAGCCGATGGGCAGTGGCGACCGCCTCGAGACCCGCGACCCCGAGGCCCATGACGAGCACTTTGGCGGGACCGAGCGTCCCGCCGGCCGTGGTCATCTTCGGAAGGACGCGGTTCATGAGCGTCGAGCCGATCTGCACCGCGTAGTAACCCGTGAGCGCCGACTGACTGGAGAGCGCATCCATCGCTTGCGCGCGCGTGATCCGCGGGATGCGCTCCATTGCAAAACAGGTGATCTTGCGTCGCAAGAGTTCGGCGACGAGCGCCTTCTGATGTTCGGCGTAGATGAACGAGACGAGGATCGCGCCTTCCTTCATCGCGCTGATCACTTCGAGAGCGGGCGGCTGCACACAGAGCACGACGTCGGCGTCGCCGACGAGTGCCTTGCGATCCGACACGAAGGCAACGCCCGCGTAGGCCGAGTCGGGGATCGCGACCGCGTCGCCGGCGCCGGACTGCAGGTGCAGCTTCGCACCGAGTTTGATCAGTTTCGGCGCGACCGCAGGGACGAGCGCGACGCGGCGCTCGTGGGCCTGGGTCTCCTTGAGGACGGCGACGTTGACGAACATCAGCCGGCCGCGATGACGGTCATCATGACGGCGCGTCGATCTTCCCGAACCGGACCAGCTTCTTGTTGGTGAACTCTTGGATCCCCATGTCGCCGAGTTCGCGGCCGTAGCCGGCGTTCTTGATACCGCCGAACGGCAGTTCCGCATCCGACCACGAGATGTTGTTGACGAACATCATCCCGGTTTCCACGCGACTAGCGACACGCTGTCCGCGCGCCTCGTCCTTGGTGAAAACGGAGCCCCCGAGACCAAAGTCCGAGTCGCTGGCAAGCGCGATCGCTTCGTCCTCGTTCTTCACGCGGAAGAACAGCGCGACCGGTCCGAAGAATTCTTCGCGGAAGGCCGGGTTTTGCGGCTCGATGTCGGTGAGGATCGACGGTTGCATGAAGGCACCCGGCCGATCGATACGCTTACCGCCGAGCACCAGCTTCGCGCCGTGCGCGACCGCCGCGTCGACTTGCTTGAGCAACTGCACGAGCGCGGACTCGGAGGAGAGCGGACCCAGTGTCGTCTTCTCGTCGAGCGGATCGCCGGGTTTCAGCGCGGCGAGCGCAGCGCTGAACTTCTCGAGGAATGTGTCGGCGATCGATTCGACGACGATGAAGCGCTTGGCGGCGCAACAGGTTTGGCCGGCGTTGTACATCCGGCCCCAGACGGCCCACTTGATCGTATGCTCGAGATCGGCATCGTCGAGCACGATGAACGCATCGCTCCCGCCGAGTTCCATCGACGTGGGCTTGACGTTGGCGCCCGCCCGCGAGGCGATGGCCTTACCGGCATCGACGCTGCCGGTCAACGCAACGCCTTTGATGCGCGGATCATCGATGACACGATCCGATTGAGCGTGACCGATCAAGAGGTTCGTGTAGAGTCCGGGCGGTGCGCCCGCGTCGATCCAGAGTTTCTCGAAGGCGATCGCACACTGTGGAACGATACCGGCGTGCTTCACCAAAACCGTATTTCCGGCCATGAGATGGGGACCGGCGACGCGCGCCAACTGGTAATACGGAAAGTTCCAGGGCTCGACGCAGAAGATCACGCCGAGCGGGCTGCTTTCCATGTGCGCGTGACCGACGTTGGGGTGCAACGTCACCGGAGCGAGAAAACGCTCCGCGTTTTTCGCGTAATACGCGAGGATGTCGGCACTGAAGTTCACTTCGCCGCGGGCTTCGTCGATTCGCTTGCCCATCTCGAGCGTCGCGAGGCGTGCGAAGGCGTCGAACTGCGCGTGCATGAGCTCGGCGGCCTTCGCGACGACGACCGCGCGTTCGGCGTACGTCTTCTTGCGCCACGTCTCGTAGCACTTCTGGGCGGCAGCGATCTTCGTTTCGAGCTGCTCGTCGGTCGTTTCTACGAACGTTTTGATCGTCTTCCCGTCGAACGGGTTGACGCTTTCGTATTCCGGAGCGAGGTGGAGCGTCTGTACGGCCATCTTTGACTTCTTTCAGTGAGCCGCCGAACGGCGGCGTCCTCACTGTAGTCTCTTGCGAGCCGAACCGATATCGTTAAATACCCCGGCCCGCGGCCAGCAGCTCGAACGTGCGCGTGGGACGAACTTGAAACGAAGAGGTACCCGAGCCATCGGCTGAACCGAGCGCATTCGCGGCATCGCGGCCGGCCCGAAAGCTCTCGTATGCCGCAACGTTCGCGAAGCGCGAAAGTAGCACGGTTCCCTCGCCGGTGTCGGCATGCAGAATCGTCGCACCGCGAAACTCTGCCGACGCATCGATCGATGCGTATAACTCGGCCGCGCCCGGAACCGGGCGCTCGATGTGTTCGAACCGATACGCATCGTGTGAGGCGGGGTCGACATCTGCCGCGGCGATCGAGGCTGCGACTTCATAGAGGCCGAGCGAGACGGATTCCGCGATCGCACGATGTTGCTCGTAGCGGTGATGGTCGTCCCATGCTGCTGCCAGGTGACGAAACCCGTCGTGCCCGCGAACGCCGACCAGCGTGACAACGCGCCGCCCATTGTGCGAGCCAAAGACGGCCGCGGGGCCGGCATGGACGTTCGAGGTCTGAGCTTTCTCGACGAGGCTCTCATAGGCCGCGATGCACGCGTCGCTACGCTCGGCCTTTACGCGCGCGATGCCGACGACGAGCCAACTCCGCGCGGCAAACGTTATCGGCGCACCGCCCGGGCGGTGATCGACGAGCGTATGCCGTTCGCGATCTTCGTGTGGACGTGACATGGCAAATCCTCCGCACTCAAGCCTAGCGCAGCGAGCCGCCCAATCCCACCCGCGTTTTCACCGATAGGCGCCGGCGAGCAAACGTGATAGGGTCGAGGGACTTTTTCCGGTTCCATCGCCGCTTGTGTCGTGAAAGGTCGTTCGAGTAATGCAACGCACGATGACGAACAGCTCGGCTTTGGACCTCGCCGCGAGGTTGAAGCTCCGCCCGGCGACGCAATCGTTTCCGCTCGAGCGCGTCAACGACGCGCTGCGCGCCGTCGAGGCGGACACGATCGACGGCTCCGCGGTGATCACGATGGGCGACGGCGCCGCTGCGTGAGCACGTACTATTTCGTCGGCAGCGGAATCGCGTCGCTCGCCGGCGCGGTGTACCTCATACGCGATGCCGGAGTCGACGGCCACGACATCGTCATCCTCGAGGAATCGGCGGATTTCGGCGGCGCGCTCGACGCGCACGGATCGCCCGAGACCGGCTATTTCATGAGCGGCAGCCGGATGTTCGAGAGCGAGTACCGCTGCACGTTCGATCTGCTCTCGGCGATTCCATCGGGCTCGAACCCGTTGATCTCGGTTCGCGAAGAAACCAATCGCGTGGCCGTCGAAAACAGTTGGAACGACAAAGCCCGCCTCGTGAACCGCGACGGAACGATCGCCGAGTGTCACCACCTCGGTTTAGACGAGCGCGAGCGCGCCGATCTGCTGACGCTCGTGATGGAGCCCGAACGGCTCCTGGACGGCAAGCGCATCACCGACCGCTTTGCGCCGGAATTTTTTCAGGGACATTTTTGGTACGAGTGGTGCACGCTCTTCGCGTTCCAGCCCTGGCATAGCGCGATCGAGTTCCGGCGCTATCTGCTGCGCTTCATGCACCACTTCTCGACGATCGACACCGAAGCGGGCGTGTACCGCACGCACTTCAACCAGTACGATTCGATCGCCGTCCCGATCGCAACCTGGCTGCACGAGCACGGAACGACGATGCGTTTCGATACGACCGTGGTCGACCTGGAATTCAAAACGGATGCTTCCGAGACGATCACGGTCGAGGCGATCGTCACGACTTCCGGCGGCGTGCCGGCGAGGCTCGCGCTCGGGGCCGCTGATATGGTGTTCGTGACCAACGGTTCGATGACCGCGGACAAGGCGTTCGGCTCGATGGACGCGGCGCCCATCCTCAACCGCGGGAAACAGAGC
>Ga0209208_10005702_pt1 | contig 17287 bp, 12 predicted proteins | sample S1TSphfallax_3_FD_187694 | JGI IMG/M metagenome (GOLD analysis project Ga0209208, IMG submission 187694) | Host-associated microbial communities from peat moss isolated from Minnesota, USA - S1T2_Fd - Sphagnum fallax MG (SPAdes) (version 2) | ecosystem: Host-associated > Plants > Peat moss >... | reverse complement strand
CTCATGATAAATTTCTTGTATATGGAAATATGACTTTTTATAGTTGGAAATATCTCATTCTAGGCTATTAATGGGTTTACATTAAAATTGGTTTCTATCAACAACCCATGTGGCTCAAGCTCAGCAAGAGGTTATTTCTAGTATGTTCCAAAAATATAAGTGTATTGTTCCATACCATTTCTCTTTGTTCTTTGCACTTGGAAACGGTCACACTACTGCCAGTCTGGTACCACATGTCTTGCTGACACCTGCAAACCTCATTTGGCATTTTTAGTTAGAGGGTATAACTAGGGTTGGCACCCACCCTTAAGAGTAGGTGTTTAGGGTTTATCTTAAGGCATGGATTTACCAAGTAGAGATTTATGACATAACATTTAATTGTTATGTTATTGCACAACTAAATGAAAGCCAAGAATTTCTTTCACCAAAATATAGAAAACATTAATGGGTTTTGTTGCTTGAGGCTAGTCTTCTCAGTTTTGCCTCGGTTTTGCTTCAGATTGTTCTCCCAAGGTACAAAAATTGAAGCCTCATTACCCTTCCAAAGTCTGTACGTTGAGAATCCAATGAAAGGACACTTTTTACAAAAAAAATTCATTGCATAAAATTAACATTATAATAATTTATAAAGCTTAGATGCCAATTGAGGGCATAAGCAGCTGACTCCCAACTTTCACTCTTCCTCAACATCATGTGGAAAAGGTTTTTTAGTCAATATGAACTGACTTTAAAGAATGAGATTGCACTAGAGTGATAATGTGTATTCCAATTTCCTCAAATCCTTAATAATAATGGGTCCCAAATGAGGAGGAAGAAGAGATTTGAGTTTTGAAATATTGAATGTCAGAACTTTGTGTTGTAATTGTGATATGAGCAATGTCTTGTCCTCATGGAGACTTCATGTTCTCAAACATTCATTTTCTTCACTTCATGAAACTTGGTGCTCAAAACTTTCAAAAATTAAAATTCATATTGTTCTATTGTTGCAGATTTTTTTGTGGATTGATGTGTGTATGGATGGGTGAAGAGATAAATGGTTCGTTAGATGGCTGACATACACAAGCCACATTGTCGACCAGGAGGGAATACGCGTATGCAATAGGAGTTAGACACTTAGAGCTTCTTCTGGATTACATGCTGCTTTGTCGAAGAAGACTGGTGCTTGCCCAGAAGACGGTGCCTACCCCATACTGCCTTGCACAGTTTCGCATTTGCATGCTACAGTCTCCCATAGTCGAAGACTGTCTTGTATTGCATGTCACAGTTTCCAATGTTCCAACGATTTTTTCTCCTACACTCTCCTCCAGTGCTCGACAACATTTTCTGTAGAATTTAGATTCCCATGCTATCCTGCAGAGCTTTTTCTTTCTTGTGCATGCTACGGTCTCACATACTCTTTTGTGCATTACGGGAGTGTGAGAGAGCTTATTTGCTCTCTTTTTTGGCCAAAGAAATTGGAAAGTTCTGCTGAGAAAGAAAAAAAAAACTCGTTTCAAACTTCCATCTTATCACGAGAAAGAGAGTTTCTCACACTTCTTTAGACGATGAAACGTTGGTTAACTTTGCTCCAAAGAAAAGAGAAACTCTCATTATGAACAGTAAAACAATCGTTTCAACCACGAGTCCTACACGGCGCCGTACATAACTTTCAAGAAGTGACTCCCGTTTTGCGGGAAGGCGTCACTGTACATGTACGAATACTTGATAACGAACACAAGAACAAATTCCTAAGCTCTCCCTACATATGTGCATGATCAGAGCAACCTACCTCACCCACGATTCCGTCAGCATTAAAGAAATGTGCTACTAAATAGAGCTTTATTCCAACACCTTCACTTCAACAAACAAACATTTCAATACATGGAAACGTAATATTTTCTATCCGCCAGGAACTGAAAATCCAAAAGAAACGAGTTACCAAAACAATCTGAGCCCGTCACAAACAGCCGACGCCGAAGCAGCGCTCTCTGACGAATGTTGTTCACATGTCATGACTGACTACTGGATAATCATGAAGTTCTCCTACCAGCAGGACCTCGCCCATACTGGGCATATGGTTGGCTGAGAGAGATCGTAAAACAAGAAAGACCAGTTGAAACGACCGGATGCACAAGTTCCAGACCTCTCCCAACCAAGCACATGACCAATATGGGAGAGAGAAAAAAGGAAGTCAGTCGCATCAGAAACAGAACATCAGAAACCGACTCCCTTGAACAAGTCCGTCGAATAAATCACCGCATCACAATCTCCTCCAGTGAACCACAACGTTAAGCAAGACACAGCCGAGATCTGTCTACAAATCCCTCCAGTCTCTGGACGGCAAGAGAAGACGAAGCACGTTCTGATGCACTTGAAGAAGAAGAAGCAAAAAGAGACAATGAAGGGATTGCAAAGCTGAAGCGGAAATAAATAATCCGGTGGCCCAGTAGAATTATTGAACGGTTAAAAAATTAAAAAAAAAACGTTTTTTCACTTTAGAGATGGGCATTTCGTATTGGTCCACCACCCCCTAAAAAAACCCCACTCCTAGTAGATTACTAAAATATATATAACCTTCCCACATGGCCCAATGATGTAAGTGAAAACCCCAAGAAAGAAATGCATTTCTTCTCATGGTTTCATATAAAAAATTAAAAACCCAAACAAATGTATGGTATTAAAAGAATTCAATAGAAACCTATAATTTAAATAAAATTTAAGGTGGCTTAAATATGCGGATATTATAAAAATTAAATAATAAATTGGGTGAGAAAAATTAATCCTTTTTTGCATAATATGCAAATATAGTGTCAAATTTTAACATACAATATTCTCCTTGGGTCATTGACTCCTTCTTGCAAATTTGTAGACCTCACATTCATGTGATAAATTTGAAAAATGTTCTTTCTCTTGGTCTTTTAAACAAGAACTTATATCCTAGTGTATGATGTGTACATGTCAATTCCCTTCAATCCCCCAAAAAGGAGAAATTATGGACCTGTATGGTGCATATTGCCCCACCTCATTGGTTGATAATTGGAGATAGCAATCACCAAGAAAGTTGAAATGATCATAATGCATGCCCTATGGAACATTCCATCCATCACATGCATACATAATACCCCATGTGTAGCCTCTTTACCTCCCTATGGGTTGAGGGAGTAAAACCAGGCCTCAAGTGTTCCTATAACTATGTTGACACTCACCCTATGGGTGAAGATCCATGCATTCAATATATATTGCACTCTTAGTTCACTTATACTCTAATGGTGTGGGCCTCAAAGACAAAGGAAATTTATTCTATCTATGAAGGAAGGTAGTTTGTTTTGTTTTGTAGTCATGAGATGCACTGAACCGGGATGCTTCAGATCGTGTTCTTGATGTCTTTGGAAAGCTCTCAACCAGGAGGGGTGCATGGGCTTGAGTCCATGACGTTTTGAACTTGTGGTGCAAAAGTTCTTGAATATTGATTTATACCTCAGCTAAAAATTTCGGAGATATTGATTTTCAAGCGATTTCTGCTGCTGAAAACTCAAATAAATTCCCAAAAACCAGGTTTTGGAAGGAAAAATCAGTTGAGGATGTGGTAACACTTGGGCCAACGGCACGGGCCACACTAGTGTGAATAAATGGAAAGTTAACACGTAATCCTGTGTTGTTAATAAGAATGGAAGGGTTGATTGGTTGCATACCCACCATATAACCAACTAAGTTGTCACTGGAGGTTAAGTGGGTGAAAGAGCTGGCAATTGATTGAACAGAAATTCTGATCTGTTTTTTGTTTGTGGCAAATACTCATGATGATGATGATAATGGGAGGCTCCATTATTTCAAAATTTTCAAATATACCCAGGACCTGTAATATTGGTAACCTTCAACCTATTGAATTCATGGATGCCAATAACTCTCATCTTGGATAGATGGATATAAAGACATATAAAAGAATGTTTGTAATAATAATGTTTGTGAATTGGCACTGGAAGAGAAATGACAGCATTCCGAGCTCATTCGAACGCAACTGACACCACTGGAAACAAAGGTAATTAAGTACTTATCCAACTATGGATTCCTCTGCTCTTCTTGAAAAGCTCAATGACCTTTGACAGCCATCTAGGTACACTAGGGAGCCAGATTACACATGTGTTAGGATTAACAATGCTTATTGCTAATCCCTAACCTAGACGTACCACCCTAGGTTACAAGGAAGTTTCCAACTGCCATTTTTTCAACAAAGCTTTTCATGTCCAAGTACAAATGGGTCCACACTCAAACAGATCTAGGGTGTAATTTTGAGGTGCTACAAAAGAATTTCACACGCTCCCCCTGGATCCAACCCACTCAAGAAAGTTTTTGTTGGCCTGGTGAAGGTGTTGACAACCAAAAACGTACGTATATCCTTAATGAACGGTTAAGGTTGAAACCCGTAAATGGACTTCCCTTACTGCGATGGTGGCTGGCCTCATGGGAGAAAATTCTGATGATTTATGGTGATTGAAATTGGACTTCTAGAGATATGAACCTTTGTTGGTCCAGTTTAGAGTTGCCCACGATATGTAATTTGGTCTACGCATTGCTAGAAGAGCACTTATGGATTGATCTATAGCAAGACCATACTTGTAGACTAAGGACATCTACCATTAGGTTGCTTTGATCCCAGATTTTGACCCAATAACAACTTTTCATTATGTTTTTCCAGTTAGGCTCTCTTTCCATTAGATCGCTCTGATCACAGATTCTACCCCAGTAACAACTTTTCATTATATTTTTCCAGTTAGGTTCTCTTTCTGATATGTTGCGATGATGACAATTATGATGTGTTGTGACAACAGCAACCTAATGGAAAGCCACTGATATATGTCTTGTTTCTTAGTGAAAGGAGAGTTGCTTCTCATTAGAGAGAGAGGCAAGAGCTTTGAAAATATGTAATCAATGTCAGGAACTCTCAGAACGCATATTCTCATGAAAAAAAGATAGATATCACAGTATGTTGAGTCACAATTTGATTCACAACTCATGTAATTGGTCAATGCTTGACCCATAGAGCTGTGAGATGACAACGAGCACAACTAGTTGAAAAATCATAATGGGAAGTTGCTGCGATCACAGCTGCGGGTTTCCTTCCATTAGGTTACAGCGGTTATAGTTACACATAGTGTCTTGTGATCACAGTAACCAAATTGGAAAGCCACTGACATAAGGCCTTTGTTTCTTGATGTATAAGGACAGTCACTTTCCGTTCCATTGGAGAGCTGCAAGTGCATTGAAAATATGTAATTAATCATGCTAAAAACTCTAGGAACGCATCTTCTTGGAAAGAAGATGACATATGTTTGACTCACAGCTTTTATAGCTCTTGCAATTAGTTAATGTTTGACCAATAGATGTACGAAATGATTCTGAGCACAATAAATTGAAAGAACTTAACGAAAAATTGTTGTGATCATAAAATTTGTGATCATAGCAACCTAATGGAAAGATGTCTTTAGATGTGCTCATAACGACCTTAGACCTCTACAGATGAAGCATTGACCAGATCATAGAATCCGTGATCATAGCTACATAATGGAAGGATGTTTTTAGATCTGTTCACAGTTGCCACCTTAAACCTCTAGGGGTGAAGCATTGACTAAATGGAAGAGTTGTAAAAATTATGAATCAGACTATGAATCATCATAAACAACATTGTTCCATTAAGGTATTGTGAACACAATAGTGCATGGGAATGTCATTAAAGTGGAACCTTGTTTTTTTGTTGCATGGGAATGTCACTAAAGTGAAGCCTTGTTTTTTGTTGCATGGGAATGTCACTAAAGTGAAGCCTTGTTTTTTGTTGCATGGGAATATCATTGAAGTTGAACCTTTTTTTTTCCTTTGCATGGGACTGTCATTAAAGTGAAAGCTTGTTTTTTGTTGCATGGGAAAGTCGTTAAAGTGAGACCTTGTTTTCGTTGCATGGACATGCACTTTTCATTATAAAGATGTAATTAGACAAATCTGCAAGTAATTAATCTTAAGAATCTTAAGAACATTTCATATAATGTAAGGAACTGGCAAGAATGTATGATTCCAAAAAAAAAATGACAAGTGTCAACCTATGATTATTCATAGGTTGATTCATAGGACATTGAATTCTACATTTAATCACATGTTTGACCTATAAAATTGTGAGGTGATTATTAGCATAACTAAATGGAACAAATGTAGTGAAAAGGTGTTCTTGAAGCAAAACTTATGATTACAACCTAATGGAAAGATACCTTTAGTTTATGTAGGACTACTTAATGTTGGAAGAATATTGTCAAATGATATTGATTATTTGGTATAACATGTTTTACATTTTCAGAATTATTTTACCAAACAAACCATAACATGTAAGAAAAGATTCATGAAACATTATGGTTTTATTTCAAATAACAAAATTGGTTGCATGGTATGATTCAAGTTCTAGTAGGAGGTCTACAATCTAATTTCAAAGAATAAAACAAAAAAATGCACAACACCCATAATTAATCATTGTGGTTTAAATTAATATTGGGCAAGTATATGATTTATCATATATTGATCTATGGTATAAAAAGTCTTTTAGAAAACAATGAAAAGAATAAAATGCAATAATATTGAGGTATTCAATAAAGTGTCAACTTTACATATTGTTATGCACTATGAAAAATCTTGTGCACGAAGTTCGTACTTCCATGCAAATAGAACACATAAAACTTGCAAGAAACAACCTTGTGTCCTTTGGAATCTCAAAAAGTGATTTGAAAACATGCAACTTGATATTATATCCCAAACATGAATTATTTTGAGCACTTACATAATTTTGAAGGATTTGAACTTGCAATCTAAATAAACTACTTAAATAATTTGCATTGGGTGCCACAATCAAGATCAGCTATTTTTTAATTTTTAGGAGTGTTAAAGGGAGTTTGGTCCTAAATGTGATTCCCAATGCAAATCTTGAAATATGTAGCCAAAGGATGGTTGCCAACACATAGTTGCATTAAATGCAAATCATAGCACAATTCAACAATTTCATACTAAATTTTGTTGTTTGATTAAAAACATTGGACTATTTAGATAACAACAAAAAAGAGATTACAAAATGAAAATGGAACCACAAAGAGGTTGTACTAAGTACAACTTTAAGCAAAACTTTATTGTTTACTAGATTTGAAATTCCATTCCTTTGTTTTAAAGAATGTACTATTAATCCTTGAATGCCTAATAAGCAAAAAATGATATTTAAAAAATATTTAAACTGAAATAGCTAGCAAATTCTTTCCAAAAAAATTCCAAATTTTTCTTTTGGTTAGTTAGAATGGTTATAGGCTCCAAATAATATATTGAATCATGTCTTAAGAATTCCATGTCATGCAAGGGGGTTTAGATGAAAATAAGGAATGCATTGACCTTATTGTATGCCAATAGGCAACAAAAACTCATTTAAGTGAAGATAATGATTTAGATGATATTGCAAATAACATTTTTTTCCATTTCCAATTTCAAATCATGATGTTATAAGACATGTAAAAAATATCTCAAAAGAAAATATTTTTTAATGCTTTAAAAAAAATTTAAATAATTATAGTTTTTGGAATTTTAAAAAGTCCATAACAAATAAATTAAAATTATATTCCATTCATTCAATGGATCTTCAGATTTTTAAACGTAATTCATTCAATGTCCCAAAGTTTCAAACACATAAGATTAACATATTGTAAAATAAAAGTCCATATCCTTGAGTTTTGCAAGTGTGATAAAAAAATGTGAGCAAAATTTAAAAGTCCATTACTTATTGGCTATCCATGATTTTGATTTGATTTTTTCACTTTTGAAAGGTTGATTATGAGAGCTTTAAATAAGTGATTCCCTTTTTTAATTATTTCAATGGATCTTATTTTATTTATTTTCTTCTACTTAAGGAATATTAAAAAAATTGCCATTGTTACATCCATATAAGGTCACCATAGTGTGCAAATAACCATCTACAACATTTTTAACATTAGGAATAACTTGGACCTAGTGGAGAAAAATAGGTCAGCTTGAAGCCCACCTATAAAGGCATACTTAATAATTAGAACTTGTTTAAAAGGTAGAACTTAAAGCTCTAAAAATAGATGAGAAGAGTTGGATGCAAATGATTTGAATAATTCGTTGATTTCAAAGATCTATTATAATTAATTTGTTAGACATCCTATTTTATTTCCTTCACGTGCAATTTTTTATTTAGTTGCAATTTTAATGTTTTAACTTCCATTAACTAATGTAAATTGTTACACATATTAGGACTAATTTCTTTTCAGAAATATTTTACCAAATAAATGGGAAGTGTCAGCACAATTGTTAGCACAACTCCCACCTCTTTAGATTTACTACTCCCAGATGCAATGAAATAATGTTCACACAAGACACAATTCTTGTACCAAATTTTGTGGAAATGATGGTATTGTTTGGTGAAATATAAAGGACTGATGTTAGGTGGGGAAGTATGTTTCATGTGAAATTCAGTACCACTTTGGAATTCCAATAAAAACACTATTATGTGTAAGGTAAAGCTTGATGGGGTTGGCTTTTACACAACATAAAAATCAGGCATTTTTTATATATATATTTTTCATGTGATACCCATAGTACAGTATTTGAAAATGTAATACCCATAGTACGGTATTTGAAAATGTAATACCCGTAGAGGTGGGCATTTGTGTTTATGTAAAGGCCCTTGGCTCTTTATGCCACAAAAGGCACTCTCCAAGTACACTAAAAGAAATCAGCACAAGTTTTTATGAGAACTTCATTTTCATCTTGAATTGCATGTATATGGACACTAGATAACACATATCAATGGTTATCTCTGGTTAGCAAGAGAGGAAACTAAATTATCAAAACTCAGACTATTAACTAAAGGAAACAAAAACATTTAAGCTTCATGTATCACCTAATCAACGTCCTATTATTTCACCCAACAACGTACAAGACCAAACAAAGAAATGCATGGACCATGTGTCAATTTGGTGTTTCATCTTTTGCTTTCTTATTGCCTACCCATCATGTGAAAAACATGGTACCTTGAAGGGATGCAACTTTTTTATGGGCCCAACTTTGGAGTTGAGCTTCTTCCAATTGGATTCTTTCTATGGCATCTTTAGTTGTGTTTATGTCCTTGATTTGGACCATATATCAGTGTTTTGTACCCCATGTAACATGGCAAATAAAATATTAGGTACTAGAAACCTTGATCTATCTAGGATTATGGGTGGGGATGGAGACAAAATTTGCACACTATATTGCCTATGGTAGATGCTAATCGAGGGCCCACATGTAGAAGGGGTGAATTTTCTCCTAGTTGAACCCACCCAAAATCCAAGGACAATCGTACTTTCTTGAGTTCTTTTTCTTGGTTCTAAGGATTGTATAATTGCATAATTGTGATGGAAAATGAGTACAACCAAGTCTAGAATTGTTGTATCTTCTTTACTATGCACAAGATCATGTGCACATGGGCAGTTGATTTTACAAAGTTTTTTTATGTATTGCATCCCCAAGGCCAAAGTGAATGTATATGTAACAAAATGAAACATGTCCCATAACAAATCATTTCAATTTTGCACACATTCATGAACCAAACAAAATAAATATGGCAAGTCCAAAACTCAAATTATTTTTTGTTGTCTCAATTACAAGCATCAATACTTACCAACACGATATTGTACCTACAAGGCCAATTTGGCACTATATGGCTAGATAATTATTAAAAATGGCACCAAGCCGCAAACTAGGTTCAGAAGTAAACACATTCTTGCCTAAGGTTCACCTTTTGGCTACCCAAGCCCTAAATAGCACAAAAGTTAAAACACATAAGAACTTGGGTGCACAAGAACAAGGAAAATTACACCATTGTGACTCTTGAGGAATCCAATTTTTTTTATTCTCTAAATTTTATATTTGTTGGCAAGGCAAAGATATAATGTTGATAATTGTTGTAGAGTATAATAGCTTCAAGGGATTTTGCCTCCTATCAACTAGGTGAGATGATTCATCCTAATTTGGTTGTAAAAATATTTACATTCATCTTTTAACATTTTGTTTTCTTCGTTACCCTCTCAAATGTGCACCCAGCCCAATTGACTTTGTCACCAATCCATAACCACAAAACTAAATATGAAAATACACTTTTCAAAAATGGTTATGGCACCCATCACCCGCAAAAATTCATGTAATTCTTTCAAAATATGACAATGTGATTGAAAATATTCAAATACACATGTCATGACTCATGATGAGTCTTTTTCTTTGGTTTGAAATTTTGCACAAATGTGAAAAATAAATATGAAAAGAGAATATTGATCATTTTTTCTTTTGAAAAAAAAGTCATTAGATTTGCAAAAAATGAAAAATCACATTGTGACATTTCTCTACCAGTTTTGGTTCGGTAACAAATTTTGAAATGTTTAAATAGGTACATGTTGTCATTTAATGTGAGATCCCTTTTGGGTTCCTCATAACTAATGTCATGCAGAAAAATGGAAAAAAAATCACGATTTTTTTTCTTTTACAACAACATGTACATTAAAAAAACTTTAATTTTTCCCTTAGCTATGACCGACTTATCATAAATATCAATTGTTGATATTATATTAATGGTAGGGCCATTGTGTATAGCACACCTTGTTAAGAGAAAATTGGGAGGTCACTACTTTCAAGATTCAATAGGTAGTAGCTAGGGACATAGAACAGGAAGGAAAAGGCACCTATGATACTTGCATAGCCCATCAACAAGCACTAAAACATTTGGGCTTCCAAATATGAAGTCATAAGTGCATAGTTGCTAGGTTCACATGTAAAATATTTATATATTGTCTCACATTTTGAAGTTTTCATGTGAATTTTTATTTTTTTGAGAATTTCTTTTTTGGGGGGTTTTGAAATTTCTTCGTATTGTATTTACTTACATTTGATGAATTGCACATTGCATTCATCTACATGGGCATGTCATGTTTTGCTTTCTCATGTTCTGCAAAGCAACAGAAATCACTTTGAAGTTTTACCAGCAGCCTAGTTGAAGGCAACATGCTAATGCTAACTAGCCCTTAATTGGGTGAACCAGCACCCGCATTGGGGACCATGGTAAAAATCCCAAAATCCATCTAAATTAATTCAAAATATTAGGGAAAATCTACACTGATTAGACTAAATCAAATCTAACAATTTTTGGGGCTTTGTATGGCCCACTTAGAGAGGCCTCGCTCAAAACGATGAAGAAGGTACCAACATGGGTGCTGGCTGGTTCACCCTGGCCCTTGCATCTAGATCTGAATGAATGTACGTTGTAAACAAAGTTTACATTCACATGCATGGCAAGTCTGCTTTGACACCATGAAGTTAGTTCGATGCGGGTGTTTAGCATCTTGTCTTCATTTGTGTTCTCCTATGCCCATGAAAGTTCAATGTAGTGTGTTTAGCATCTTGGCCTCATTTGTGTAAGTTTTCATGCCCATGAAGTTTGATGCGGCGTGTTTAGCATCTTGCCCTCATTTGTGTTTGCATGCTGCACTTGGTGCAGACTGCAGACCAGATATAACTCATGAGTCGAACTCCATGAAACCACTTTCATGTCCTATGGACTTTCATGTATTTGTTGGGCTTGCCTACTACCAAGAAGGCAAGGAAATTGTGTGTAGATTCATTATAGAGTATAGTAGCTTAAGGGATTTGGGCCTCTATGTAATAGATCTGTTTTTATATGAGGATTTTCAAAAGATCATGATATTTTGGCTATAGTAGCTTAAGGGATTTGGGCCCCTATGTAATAATAGGTCTATTTTTATATGAGGATTTTCGAACGATGATATTTTTGGCTTGTGTTGAAACTTGAGATTAGTTATAATAGAGTTATGATAATATCTTGAAGGATTTTGGAAATTTCTTTTAGAGGATTTTGAGAAGATTATATTTTTGCATGGTGAAATATTTGAGTAACTTCCATAATTCTACTTTTGCCCTTCATAAGAGTTCGTCTTGAACCTGATGATTGCAGGCAGGCAGGCTGTATATCTTCTCGAGACTACAGAGAGCCGCCTGTAGTCAGATTTTATGTAAGGATTTTGGAAGAGTGAGCCTTGTGTGTTAGATCCTCTGTGGATTTACTGGCAAGTCTAAGCAGCTTTAGCAGGTGCAGCCATGTAGGGTAGCCTGATCCTATGACCGAACACCCAAAATAATCACTACTGGGGGGTGGGTAGCAAATAAGGATTGCCCTATTTGGTGTTCATATGTTGCCCTATCACTGAACATTTGGTGATAAAAATTTGTGTTTGGCATTTTTTATAGTTCCAACTAGTGACATTCAAGTTATGTTTGGTCATGGGAGTGTTAGAGAATTTTGATAGGGGGATTTTGTTCATTTATCTCATGGGAGGTGTTTGGTGATGAAGGGTTAAAGAATACTATAACTAACACACACACATATATATGTGTACATCTATATGGCAATTAACCATATTGTCTGACAAAATTGTTTGATGAAAGGGGTATTTTAAGGTAGAATTATAATTCTTGTTGTTTTATGACTAAATTCTTTTTGTTTTATGACTAAAGGTAATGTCTGGACATGGGCTCTTATACATCCTGCAAATCTAAGAAATCCAAATGTACTTGGGGCTTTTAGGTGTTTGGTGAAAGGAAAGATTTAGGGTGGATTTACAAATAATGAACTCCATTATGTGTTTTTTAATGTTTGGTGATGAGTATAACTTATAGGGTTGAAAGGGGTACAACACATTAAAGGACTCTAGCAACACATTAAACTACAAAGTTTCTAAACCTAAGGATTTAAAAAATTCCTAAGTCTCTTTCCCACCAAAACAACCCATCACAATCACAATATTGGGTGTCTAAATGTAATTGTATTACTTTTAACTTAACTTAGTTCAATTGCAAATGGACATGTTTAGAGTACCACAACATATGGAAGATGAACTTCAAGCATTCTTAGAGTTGTTGTGTCCTAGTGTAATAGTGCTCAAGTCATAGATGCCTAAAGAAAGTGAAAAGATTTTAAGCATATTAGTCAAAAAGGAAAAGATTGAGTTGCTTAGCAAAGTGAAATAAAAGATCATAGAGTTGCCCAACAACAGGAAGGGAAAAACCAAAAAGTTACAAAGCAAAGGGAAAGATAACATAAAACTACAAATTGTGAAAGAAGAAACACTAAAGCTACCCAAAATAGAGAACCACCAAGATGAGAACATAATTACATATATTGACAAGATTTACAAGGAAAGTTTTAGCAAATTCATTTACTTCCGTTGGATAGCTAAATCAATTGTCCCTGTAGTAGGAAAGAATGCAAGAATAGTGGGTCAATGCAAATTTCCTGGAATTCGAACACAGTGTACAATTCAATACATTCCTACAAGCAAGTTCATTTAGTTTCGTTGGATAGCTAAATCAATTATCCATGTAGTAGGAAAGAATGCAAAAATATTCGGTCAACGCATATTTCTTAGAGTTCAAGCACAGTGTATAATTAAATACATTCTTATAGCCTACACATCAACAATAGATGAAGATTTAGACTGGACTAATCTTGCAAACATCTTTGATATAATCAACACTAGTGTATTGACACATGAATATGGATTGCACAAATACATTTTATTAACACTTTTTTTGTTTTCTTGGTCTGAACATAGGAAAAATAAAGGAGTATCATTAGTGGGGCTTGTCAAAAAAAATGTATGTCAAAGTTTGGATTTGCAAGTATTTCATTAAACATGTTAAACTCAAAAATTGCCCACTGTGTTAATTGAAAGAACTTGTGTGACTTGATGGTTGAAGTGTTAGCATTATTCCATGAAGTTATGAGTTCAAACTTGGAAAAATGCTCTTGTACAAATATGTGTATGTGTATGCATACAAATGTAAATATTATATTACTTAATTTTAGTCTTTTTAAATGACATGATGAATGATGTTTGACTATTGTTGTTGGATGCCACATGGATTTCTTAGGGAAATTATTTTTAAAGAATCTTAAGACCTAAAAAATATAATTATAAATATAATTATGAAATTCCATTGTGCACCAAATATGGTTCCACTAAAAATGTTTTAATCAACTAGTTTTATTCCACTAAAACCAACATAATTAAAAAATAATGATTTTTTTCCATTGTTATTTTATATGGTTGTTTGTTGTGATGACAAGGTTAGCCCAACTAATATAATATGATCATGCAAAAATGGCCCTTTGAATTTTTATTCACACCAAATTGTTATCGCATCATGATAAGGAAAAATATCAATGTTATAAAAAAATTATGAATAAATATGAACAACCAAAGGGTGAAAACACACTACAATAACTCCTTCTAGGGTGTCACATTATACTACTTTTTAGGGGTGTGCATATTTGAGTGTATCCCACCTCAAACTTTTGAAAGAATTTCACAATATTTTTACATCTTATGTTAGAATATAACCTAAGCAAGATATTTTTAAAAAATAATTTCATTTCATTTTATAAAGTGGGAGATTGGAATATATTTATGGAAATAAATGTAGTGTACTTATGTACTCAAAAACACAAATATATTTTTTAAAAAAATTAAATGATTTAAAATTTTTGTGAAAGTTAAAAGTATATTGAACCATGTCATTTCACATAATTTGGACCATGCTCAAATACCATGTGATTAATTTGAAAATTTTCATTTCAAAAAATGGGTTTCTAAAGCAAAGATGCAATAAATGTGCGGTAAATTGAAATTTTAACAAATAATCACATTCACATGAAAGATGACAAGCATAGCTAAATGGGCCATATTTTACATTCCATTAAAATTGATTATTTTAATGATTAATGAAACTTTAAAATTAGTGCAATCAAAATGAAACAATGGCCCTATTATACCAATGTATAATATATTCACAAATCTTTCAATATATATAAATAATGAAACTTATTATTTAAAAAACATAATATTACATAACATTAGTTTTGTAAAAATAATGATTATAAGGCCCTAAAACTAAAATTGATACCCATAATTAGATGTAACATACTTTTGGAACAAACATATTATATGTATTATAATACTAAACCCAAGAGTGTCCCAAAGGAGGTCTTTTGTAATGTGTTTTCACCCAAAATCCAAATGTTTTCCAAGTTGGTTTTGAAGTTTAAACTACATGAAGGTGAAGTTTGAAAAGGTATTTTCGTCTTTTATTATTTCCATGTTATAGACCAAAAGTCCAACTCTACAAGTTTTATGAACTTGTTCAATCTATCATACATTAGGGAATTAGTCGTAAGCATTTTCCAAATTTTGAAACATGGATTGAAATTTGCAATTATGTCCATCACCAATTAGGCATTGTGGATGGGTGCAACATTTCTGGACCACATTGTAAGACTTTGTTGTAGCACCACACATTGCCCTAGGCCTTAACACAAACAACAAGAATCTAAGAGGGAAAGGGCAAGAGGATACAATTGCAATTCATGCCCCCTGAAAAGCAAAATCATTGACTCTCTGTCAAATCTAGTCCCGCCCACAAGCTTTGTTTCATGAATCTGGCTCCACCCACAAGCTTTGTTTCATGAAACTGGCTGCCAATGACACTTCACCCTGGGCCCAAGCCAACAAAAGTTCAAGACAAACTGGAGAGGCTATGGGCACTATGAACTTTGGAGCTTTCCAAGAAACAATTCCAGTATGGAGTTGAGACTTTTTCAAGGGTGAGGCCTCTTAAGTCTTTACCCTTTCTACCACAAAGTCTTAAAACCTAAGATAGAAAATTACACTATGACTTGATTGTTTTGCTATGCAGAACATGTGTCCATCAGTGCAGAACATGAGTCATGTAGGCTGCCACACAGGATCTTTGATTTCTCTCTCCGTCTAGATACAAACACCAAAGTACTATGTACTGACAAGGGAGTGTCCTTAGCAAAGGGAATTCCTTGTAGGGGTATGGGTACTAACCAATTGAGACAGAAAAAATGGTGAACAGAGGGAAATAGAAGATGCACCGAATCCAAATTATTGATGGAAATATAGATGACATATGGACTCTATTGTCCATTTGCTAATAACATGTTTCCAGTCAAATTCCAGGTCTTTTTGTTAGGACCTAGAAACAATTGGCCAGATCCATCCTTCTTGTTTTTTTGCATGGCAAATTTCATGTTCAAATCTTGATCTCTACCAGGTAAGGTCTAGAATGATCACATTTTTAAAAGACGTGTATTCTTTCGTGTGTTGGAACTGTAAGATCATAGTGTGCAATCTGATGGGTGTCCATTTGTCTTTCTTTGCAAAAACCCAACTACTATTAGAAACCCACTAGAAAGTTGAGGTCAAAAGTTCCCATCTTACAATTAGATGATCCCACCATGTATTGTAAGTACTAACATGCCAAATTTCAAGAAAAAAACTGATTTCTACTGCACCTTGGTGTCCCTTGTTTATAGGTGAAATTTCATTGAACTTATGCTGAATTTGGCTTCATAGTTTTCACCCCAATGAACTTTTCTTGAAGTACTTAACCTCAATTTGCTGAATACAACTTCCCTTCCCAAGAGATTCCATATCGAATCCCGGTTTCTTAAGTGATTGTATCCATACCCCTGTAATCCATAACTACAGATGAGCTCTCACTCCATAGATACCAAGATGGGGAGTCTTTAAGGGAGAAGAGAGTTTGGGTATAACTTCAAGCCAGTCTGCAGCAAGAAACCAGCTGCAACCAACCAAGGTCCAGTTCATGTGCCAGAAGCAGCTAAAGTTTTTCGACAACAATGGGTTATCTCACAGTGTGATAATAAAGGTCCCTCCTGAGGGGTTGGCAATTTACTACTTGTGCAGCTCTTGCCCTCATCCCACTGACAGAAGAATGCCTCCTCCTTTCATCCTTGGGAGCAGAGATGGCATAGCAACCTACGTGAACAAGCACAACAGTCTGGAATTTTAAAGTAAACTGTAAACCTAAACCCTAAACCCATCTGACATAGATACAAGTCTGAGGGTGAAAGAGCGGTCAAGATGCACAAAGTAATAGTGTTCAAGCGGAAGTTGTATAGTAGGTGGCAGCTATAGATGGTGAAAACAATGTCACCACATGTACAAATTAGCACTAGGTATGTCAAAGGTGAGGACTAGGGTAGTCCAATCTAAAGATCCCAGCACAAACTGAATGCAGAACAAATGCATGAAGGGCATACACAGTACCACCCACAAGAGAGATGAAGATGTCAAAGCAGGTGGCACAGATACTGCTGTGCTTCTTGGGTTCATCAGTTCCT
>Ga0209208_10005701_pt1 | contig 17289 bp, 17 predicted proteins | sample S1TSphfallax_3_FD_187694 | JGI IMG/M metagenome (GOLD analysis project Ga0209208, IMG submission 187694) | Host-associated microbial communities from peat moss isolated from Minnesota, USA - S1T2_Fd - Sphagnum fallax MG (SPAdes) (version 2) | ecosystem: Host-associated > Plants > Peat moss >... | reverse complement strand
TTTGCTCGTGGGTGAATACTTGTTTGAAGCTTTTCACTGGGGAATAGAAGTAATGAGAGAGAGAGAGATTAACAATAACACTAACCTCGATGGCTTTGATGGGGGCGACGCGAATGACATTGATGGCGTTGCCACGGAAAAGCCCAGGCCATCCTTCATTGGTGATGATCTAGTGAAAGATTTCAGGGAGCGAATGGCCATGGCTGCCAACCATCAAATGCATGCAGATGGTCTCCAATGGTGCCACTGCAGTTCTTGAGAAAGCTCCAGCTATGGCTCCGCTCAGTAACCTTCTGTCGTTGGGCCCTAGTTTCAGCTTGAAGCCCGATTTTCTTCTTCTTTCTTGTACCACTCTGCGTATTTTAGGCCGTATTTTTAAAAAATAACAAAAAAACATATAATACGCGTATGTTTGAATCGAGTTGAGCGTATGTCACAACTAGGACAGGAATCCCCACTCGATCCTGTCGAAGGTTTTTTCGAAATCCAAAAGTAACAGGACTAGGTCCTAGTCACTCTACTCAGCCTAGTCCAGGGCATTAGTGTTGGGTGGTTCTTGAATGGGGACATGGTTCTCAAATCGGTTCTCAGAGTGAGAATTGACGAATATCAAATTTATCGGTAACCGGTTTGAGAACCGATCGACCTTCCAGTTCTCACCCATGTGAGAATTGATATTGAGAGTCTAGGGTGAGAATTGATACCAAGAACTAGACTCTGTGGTTGTTTTTTTTGTGTTGTGAAACTAAACATGGAGCAATCATTTTAAAATGAAAATAAAATAAATAATGCAAATGGATGTGAAATAAGCACGGATAATGTATTGGAAGAGAAAGAACAAGAGAACGATCTGAAAACCATGATAGTTTACAAACAAAAGCAACTATAAATTCAAAAAGAAAAAATGAAATAATGAAGGATAATTTCAAAAAAATGCATGTTCAAAGAAATAAGTGAAAAAATCACAATGGAAATGCAACATGTTGGGCATTTTATTATGTATTAATATTGGCAAAATGTGTTTTCACTTTTGTAAATTTTGATTTGTGGGTGTCCAAAATGGCACATGATGTTTTTGCATTGATTGTAAAGTTTTTGAAAGAAGGTTAGATGTTTAAACACATTACAATTAGGATATTTGAAGCATATTTGAAACAACAGGGCAAACATTAATAAGAAGTTTGCAAAACCTTTTAAAATATAATCCTGAGTTCAATAAGCAAATAGGCCTTGGTCCTTAGAAAAATTATCCACTTACAAGATTTATCCTTTTATTATTGAGCGAACAATTATCCTTTTAGGTTTTAAGTGGATAATTATCCCATTAATGAGCAGATAATGATTCTTCAATCTATAACTAACCTGTATGACTCATCTCCTTTACCCCCCTGGCAACCCTCCCCCCTCTTCCTAACAAGCCCAAGACCTAAAACCCATGTCCTCTATAACAAAGCTTTGATATTTGTGCATTCTAATCCTATGATGCATTCTAAACATGTTTTGTGTTTGGCCACATGCAAAACATTATTAAAATAACTAAGGATTAGTAGCACTTCCATTGAAGAACTATCTGATTCTCACTTGTTGTTGACGGCCCAAGTTGCTAACCACCATGTTGTTGAATATACTAACAACACACTCCAAGTGCATTTGAACAATGCCATCAAAGATGGTGGGCTGATTTATGATAAAAGCTATCAATGCCTCAACATGTGCCACAACTTGCTACAATGTCACAAGCCTTGGTGGTTCGGGTTAAAGTTGTCCTCATTGGCCTCCTCAAGGTCTCTAACATCCTTTTTTTGCACATTGATAATTTCACATATTAATTTTGATAATTAAATATTTAATTCTAATAATTTCATGTTTAATTTTGAGGACATTCCAAGGCAACATTGATCATCAAAATGACATGACATTGACCTCTAAAATTGTATTTACTACACTAGCCACACAAGCTCAACCATGGCCTACCCCTCCCCAAGCAACTTTAGATATTGCTTAGCAATGAGGGCATCATCATACCCAAGCCTACTAATTAGCATGCTCAATACAACTTGTTGTTCTTGAAACTACACCTCTAGGAACACCTTTGGGTCGCCCAAGTTATGCTAGGACGCGGAAAAGATTTTGACTTTTCACCAACAATTATGGATGATGGAAGGGCTCATGTTTTCCTAACTAAACAACTTTAATGGATGGCCTAAAATACAAATAAAAAAGAAAATCATTAAGGGGGCACACACACAAGCCACAATTCATGGTGTTTGAACTTAATTAATAGCTTGATTATTTCTTTTTTTGGATTTTTCAAAAAAAATATCAAAATCATCAAAAAAAAAAGATGTCACATCCACCATGGTGTTCACATCTAAGACAATTGGTTTGATGTTGGATAGATCCACCAAATTGTCCACCACCTTGTCATACTCGCTGAAAGATCCAAGCACATAACTTGTGCTTGTAGAGGTACTTTAAGGCAAATGATGTTAGTGTCCAAGGGTTGCATAACTAATGTTGTGTTCTTGGGTAGGAACAAAATAAGCATGTTGGATAGGTGAATGGTGTCAAAGCCTTCTAGCTCTTTGTGGTCGTTGCCCAAAAGGATGTGTCATAACACATTATCCATGATGAACATGATGTGCCATTTTGTGCGATGCATTTGGTTGTTAAGCTTTTCCACCCAATCCATAAAGATTTGTAAAAATATAACCTTTTAGAAAGCCTTACCTCCCAAGGCATATTGTTGCAAATATGTTATCTTGATTTCTTTAGGATTGAAATTGAAACAAAATAAATCAACATGAACTTAGTTAGGATTGAACCATGTTGATCCAATCATTTAGGACTTGTTGTTGGTGTAGTATTCCACAAGCTCCAATGGCTAGAAGCTCTTACCAAAGTAGCGAGGGCGTTTATTCTTATAGATGATGATGGACTTCAACTTGTCTGGCCCCATGCAATTGATGATGAGGCCCAAGGTGATGTGCTCCTTGTTGACATTTTCTCTTTAGATCGCTTCCATTGACAAGGTCTTGTTGGGCTCTATGTGATAAAACATGCATGTCTCATCCACGTTGTAGACGTCATTTGGTAGAAATCCCTATAACATAGAAACCAAGGTGGTCATTGATGCTCTATGTTTTCAAAATAACCTTCCAAGTCTTAATCAAGCACATACAATTTTTGTTTAAGTTTTTTTTGGCAAGCATAGATAGTCATAAAGGAGAACTGTTAGTTATGAAATGTGTACATGTTTTTCAATGAAGCCTAGAAGCTTCTCATGGGTGTGTGCAACACCCTTAACATTAGCTACATTAGCCTCCTCATGTTCATTTTGAAGCATTTGATGTTATGGCACTTCTTAAAGTTGGCCAACCACCCATTTGAACTATTGAAGTCCCCTTCAACTTCCAGTTTCTCAGCCAGAACCTTGGCTTGCATGGAAATTGTGAGGTTGTTCAAAGAAACCTTCGAGTGGTGCTTCTATAAAAAATAAAAAAATGTTAGGAAGGCATACAATTATGTGCTTGATGTAGAATAGGTATGTGCATCATACATGTTAGGAATTTAGCCTTATTTGTAGTCATATAAACATTAACATTTCTGTACAAGCTTATTAGAAAACAAAAAAGTTTACTTGGTAAAACCACTTTAAAAACACCTCCTCAAGCTTAGGTCACTTTGATTCTTTTTACTTCTTCCTGTCTAGTGCAACGTCTTCCAGAACTAACCACTTTTCCTTTTCCTTGAAGATCTTGTTGATTTACATATTACTAGGAACTATCTCCCAATGCTTTTGGGCAAACTCTATCAACCTCTTATGTGTTAGTGCTTGGAGTTTGATTCCTTTAACTCACAAAGCTTGCATTTTTGTGTTCCAATCAATGTAACCTAATTTGCCTTTTGCCTTTTTCTATCTTCCATGGTTACTACAAGATCACCTTGATCAACCTAATCTAAGTTAACAATGACTTCATAATTGCCTAATTATTCACGTCGTGTTTTTTTTTTCCCCCACTTATCCTTTCTGGATCAATGTTCTTGACACTGAATGTTATTTTTCATACGAAGTGATGAATCATCATGCAATAAGTAAACAAAAGGCTAAATTTTCAATATCTATTTGTGTGGTAAGCGAATAGGTTATATCCACTTTAAGAACACAATTTATTAAATATTTTTTTTGTCCCCAAGCTCTTTATCCACTTACATCATTTTATTGCCTTAAAAAATGTGCACTTATCAATTTTATATTATAATATGGTTTGATAAAAAAACATCCTTGCTTATGGAATATGAAGGTGTAAATTAATTTGTCGCATGCTAAATTTATGATTGATCGCATTGAAATCAATAGTAAGTTGTGAAATTTTACATGTGACATTTTTTGGTGTGCTCCCAAACTCTTTAAAAAACCCAAATGTGAATCCCAAAGTGAAACAAAGGGGAAAAAAAAAGTTGGGGCATACTGCCTAACTTGTAACACTTTAGGGGTAGGAGTGCATGTTAGAGCTTTGGGATGGGATTAAGACAAACTCACAAACGAGAGTTCAAAATGAAATCAACCTACACAACCAAGGATAAAAGGCGGTTAATGCAAATTGAATGGAAATGGTGCGATGAATTTAGTAAAGACAACCTCAAACATAAGCTTTACATGCCCCACAACCTTTGGGAGGAGGCACCACTCCCCTCCCTATAATATATTATGTGCCTCTCTGCAAGGTCTACATCCAAATGTCACTTTTCCCTAGGACTCCCAAATGGGAGTCCCAAAACTAGGACTCTTGTTATCCCAAAACTTTGGATGCTTATATTTTTTTCAAATAAAGTTTTTTTTGATAATGAAAAGGAAATATCTTATAGCCCTCAAAAAGATCTCTCCAACGATGTATAACACACCTCAATCGGAGCTCGTTTAACCCTTGCTTTCAAGGGGTTTATGGTCAAGAATCAAATTCCCAATTTGATTCCCACCCCTTCTTTTGATCATATTTGACCACTACTTTCAAGGGGTTTGTGGTCAAGAGTCAAATTCTCAATTTGACTCATGCCCCTTCTTTTTATCATAACTTATGCAAATCAAGTTTAAATGAACAATGCGAAGGCACTTTAAACATCTACATTTCAAGACCTTTGTAATGGTGTCCTAGGGGCCCAATTTGGTGCTTACTTTCCTTTCCAACCAAGGCTTTGAACATTCGTGACTCTCGCATGCAACTCCCAAATTGGGAGTGCATTTGGGAGTCATTGGGCTCCATCCCTTATATTCTTCCCCATTTGTGAAAGTGTGTTTCACACCAAAACACACTTTCTTGGCTTCATGGGCCCTTGCACTCCACATTTAATCACGAACCCCATGTTAAGGTTGTGACATTTTTACTTTTTTATCGTTTTGAATCTTTATACTCTAAAGTGTTATTGTTTGATTAGTAATGTGAATTGTGTAGGTTTGCAAGCAAAGGGATCATGTTTTTTAAAACCCTTTAATTTCAAGAAACCATTACTTTTTGTTACAATAAACAGATTAGTTTTAAGGTCAATATATCACAAACTTATTAGCTTCATCATCTTGTTTGAAATTCACATGAAATATGTTATTTCATGGGTTTGTGTTTTTTACACTCAAATGTCATGTATTTAAAACATATACGATGCACATGTAAGTAGGATGAAATATTTTCAACTATTATTTCATCCTATTTACACATGCATCATATGTGTTTTAAACACACAACATCTATGTGCAAAAAACATGAACTCATAAAAAAATGATTTTTGCATGATTTACATTATCAAATCATGGGATGGGCAGTTTGTGATGTGGCTATCTACCTCCTCCAATCACATGGCATATATAGAAATGAACTTTTTTTTATCAAATGCTTTGATTGATACTAATAATTTTGACTTAATTATTGAATTAGACTTTTGCAAAAAAAAAATCAAGAAGGAGGTCATTAGGGTGATTGATTTTTTCCTTTCTTTTTTGACATGATATGATGAAAGAGAAGTTCATAATATGATAGCCTTGATGTTAGATCCTAGATTCAAGAGTTTGAAATTGAACTTTTCTTTTATCAAGGTGGCCATAACTAAAGAGCATGATAGGAAATCCTTGTTTCCTATGCTTTTGAGGTCTTATTATCATTTGCATCCATTGTCTGAGGTTGAAAGTTCCATTGCTTACAAAATTGATGAAGTTCCATAAATTTTGGAGATGGTATTTGACACCAGTGAACTGACAAAAGAGCTTGTTGATATTTCATAGATATGAGATGGATGCAAAAGGTATCAAATGCTTTTTGGAGTGGGGGAGGAAACATGAAACCATGTTCCCAACTATTGGTTTTTTAACTAAACATTATTAAAAATTGTAGGTTTTCAAATTGAAGTTGAGAAATGTTTTCCCTTGTTGGAATTCTCAATAATTTGAGGAGATGTTGGTTATAATTAGATAAGCTTGAGAAATTAATCTTAATGAGTAGAAATTAGCCAAATGATGCATGAATGAGTTGCAAGGCTCCTAATAATCTAGTAGATTTGATAAATTTTGAATTAGGCTTAGGACATGAGTTAGACGATTTTGAAAGCTCATTTGAGCAAGATAAATTGAAAGAGTAATCTAATTTGTTTGTTTTGTATATCTTGCAATCACATATTTTTGTTTAGATATTAGAGAATTGTAATGATTGCTGATTTTTTTTTGACCTATGAAAATTTGAAAAAAATATTTAAATATCTTAATCCTAAAACCTGAAAGCAAAGTTAAAGAACTGGCTTAATATAATATAATTGACTAATCTAAATGATTTAAGAACCAGACATAAGGAAAAATAAAACTAAAGAACTGGACAAGGTATGATTTAAGTGAGAACTGGATTGGTTCTTAAATTTTAAAAAAAATGGGACCCAAAACAGGCAGTTAGAAAAAATTGTTAATAACCACCCTACACTGGTACTCACTACCTGCAATGACAAGTACGTATGTGCGCATATAATGTTGGGGCCCATAAACATGCAAAATTGAACAGTATAAAGTGAGAGGCTACTTGAATGCTACCACTTGAACCAATAATTTTCACCAACCAATCAAAAATAGTCAGCTTAATCCTGTGAAAATCAAATCAGGAATGGATATATCATTGACCTTTAAGCATTATTATGTCTTCCACATCCTCTAGCATTCAATAGATGGTATCGTGGAATAGGGTATGGAAGATAAAAATTTGAATGACATCATAATCAACATCGGTGATGAGGTTTGAATTTTTTTGCCTCTAACAAAGACACAATTTTGGGCATGCTTGTTGAGTTTGCACAAAACTCTGGCTCTTTGCCTCCTGGCATTTGAGCCTCTCAGAGTCTTCTATATTGCCAACCTGCGCACCATACCTCAGGAAGAGAGAGAAAGAAAGATCTTTTTGTTGCAGTAATGTACTTCATAAAAATCCACCTGGATTGAGAACAGTTCAACATTCAGCTGTTTCCATCTATACCAAGATTAGATCATATGCAAAACCATCCGACCCATGAGTTGACACTAACTCCACACACAAGGAGACACAATTTCTCCTCTCACTTTGCTTAAAGACCTTAGACATACTCTCCAACAAAGTTTGTAATTGAGTCAGAACACCTTGGTGAAAGCTCCATGTAACATTGCCCCTTCCAGACTTCAATGACACATGATGTTTTAACATAGAAAGGAAGGGAGTTCACTTTATCCCGGATTTATTCAACAATGTACAATTTGTGCCTCCAAACTATACAGTGGTGCATATGGTGGCACCCTTGACTCTAAGAAGAAACTGAAATTCAGCCCTTCTCAAGCAGGTTCATAAGGTGACCTGAAAGGCCAAGTCAAAACAGGGCAGTGTTGAAGTCTGGAATTGTTGTGTTTCACCACATTTGCTACTCCATCACATGTAGATGCATGAAAAAATTAATGCATGTCTTGTGCAGGTCCCTGCTGGCCAGAGATGATCAGAGAAGGAGATGAATCTGCAGTGCATGGACCTGATGTTTTCAAGTGGTGAACTTGTGTTGTGCTTGTAAGAGCAGCTGCAGGCCTTTGTTCCATACGTCATGAAGCTGTCTCCAAGAATTTGAAGCATGCCAGTGTGAACAAGCAACATCTCTTGCTTGTTGGGCAGAGCACAAAAAGATCCAGCATGCAACAAAGAGAATACTTCAAAGAGGACAAATAATCACTGCATACAAGAAAAATCTATTCTTCTCCCCTTCGCTGGCGCAGAAGAGACTCCTGTCTCTGCAATCTCATCTGTTGCCGGAAATTTGCAAGAAAAGCCTCCACTCTCTGATCGACATCATCATCAGCTGGCTTCAGATTGGTATCCTCAACTGCACTCCCAGCAACACTCTTGGAGCCCATTGCAGATGGCCTTTCTTTGGTTGCCTCTTGTGGTGGTGCCCCAAATGTGCGTTTCTGAGATTGAGGGACTGCAGCCTTCATAGCTAAATACAACTCACCTTCATGTTTCTGAGCTGCAGATGTGGATCTCTTGGCAGGCACTGACATAGTGCCTCCAGTGTGATGGAAGACAGGGTGAGATGGAGGTTTCCTCCCAGAACTCTCCCTGAAGGCACCACTACTGCTACCTGTTTTGCTACTTGTTGACCTCCTTGGTTTCCGAGTCACAATGGGAGATAGATGCACTTCAACAGGAGTAATTACAGTGGCATCCAGTGAAGTTCGAGGAGATCGGGAGGGAAGAGGGGTAGGGGAAGGTACAGAAGCAATAGATGTGGCATGAGGAGAAGCTGGGGGTGGAGGAGCTGCTGTTCGAGTTGCAGTGGGAGAATCTGCAAGGAATTCAGGAATTGCTGATCCAGCACCATCATCCACAGTCGAATCTGTGACACTGGGCAGTGCCTGATGTGGTGGTGGGGGCACCACAACTTCACGGACAGTCACAGGGGAGGCAGGGGGATGAGTGTGAGGAGCAGGTGTTGATGGTTGAATGGGAGTAGGGGTATAGGTGTTGCTTGTCGAGGAGATCTCCTGAACAAAAAATGGTGCCGGTGTTGGACCAGGAGAAGGTGCTGTGGCTGCATCACCATGGGACATGGTGGGAGATGATGCAGGGGGGCTGTGATCAATTACATGGGTAGAGGTGAGGACTGGAGATTGAGTACCTTTGAAAGAGCGGCCGGAGGTGCGAGCAGGAGCAGGAGATGCAGGAACCCCATGCTGAACAGAAGTGGTCACAGAGGCAGAGGCAGGAACAGTAGGATAATCATGATCAAAACGAGGAGTAGAGACAGAGGTCCCTCTTGCTGCAAGATGTTCATGGAAGCTATTACTGTTGCTCATGAATGGATCTTGGAAGCTGCTGTTGCTGTTGCTCATCACTGGTTCATGAGACCGAGGGAAGTCAGATTCATGATCCAAACTCTGTGTAGCGGAGATCTTTGCAGCAGTAAGATGTTCAAACTGCAGGGAAGGGGCAGAAGCACTGCTCTTGCCAAGTCCACGCACATCATCACTCTCAAACCTAGATGACATCTCACGCTTCAGATAGAAAGGAAGTGGTCTGACAGCAGGGAAGTCACAACCAGGGAACGGCACAGGAGCTGGAATGGGAATAGAGAGAGGCCTCATGCCTTCACCCACTGAGAAAATGTCAGGCATCCGCAGAGCTTCTTGTTGAACCACAGTAGTCATGTGCCTCTGGTAAGCAGCAGCATCTCCTCTCTCGTGTAAGCTTCCAGATGGTGCTGCCCCTCCATTACTTAGAACTCCAGATGTTGCCACCATGATTCCCACCACCAGAAACACGAAGCAAATGGATGGAGTGCACCACTCTGCTATCAATTCCTTCATTTGCAAAACAGATTCCGGGGGCTGCACATAGCTCAGAACCATGGGGAGCATGGCAACTGTGAAAACCAATACACTCAGGATGACAGTCTCTACCAGTTTCTTGGTTACTAGACGCTGTGGCTGCAGCTGCTCTTCTACCACCTTCTTGGGGCCGCCAGCAACCTCTGCTCCAAACGGTCCTCTCTGGTACACATCCCTGGGAGCTGACCAGCCATCATCCATCACCATAGTGGAATGGTGGAATTGAAGGAGGAGCTTCTTCAAAACCCCTGCAGAAAGCCAGGTGGTGCTGCACCGCAACAACAACGCAAGCCGCAAAGTTGCGATAGATAGCGGATCCGGATCATGTGATCAAAGGAAATCAAAGCATCATCGTCGACACCACCGCAGATGACGAGAGTGGTAGTAGGAAGGAGGCTCCGAATGGCGACTTTGACATGATCCCGAAATGCATGCAGAGAAACCCACCCCCTGACACAGAGAGAGACAGAGAGAGACAGAGAGAGACAGAGAGAGCTTCGGTAAACGGACCGCCCGGCTAAAGAAGAAGAAGAAGAAGAAGAAGAAGGAACAAGCGCGATCCACAAGTGCAAAACAATTACATACTTGATGAGCTTGGAAGAATTCGGAGAACTACAGTATGTGAAATCAAACTGGCAGTACAGAAGTCCTCGACAAGATTCGAATCATTTCCGACTTCAAGGAAATGCTGCTCCCAGACCAAAGGCGGCTGGCTGGCTGGCTAGCTGTCTACAGGGGATGATGAACACGGAAGAAGCAGAAAAACAACAAAAGGAGAAACGAAGAAGAAGAAGAAGAAGAAGCAAGGGTTGGAAGAGAGGGAAGAAATGGATGATCTAACATCAAGAAGAAGAAAAGGAGGCGGCAATGTGGAGTGGAGAAGAAGGGGAGCTTACAACAAAACGCAGACACAGTAGTCCAGCAGCAGGCTCTCGTCGTCGTGGTTGTTATACTTTGCAGCAGCGACAACAGAAAGATGCATGCGGCATGCGAAACATACGATTTCTGTCTGACAACAAAAGGCGCAATCCCTGAGAATCCTTGAGGAAGGAAGAGGCAACTACAAATCAAAGATGCTCAAAGAAGAAAGAAGGAAGGAAGGAAGTTGGAACCCTAAGAGACACAGAGAAGACAGAGTAGACAATGACGACAATTCCGCAAATCATGAGCCAAAAAACACGCACAGAACTCACTCACAGTCAGATCCAAAACCACAAACAGAGACAGACACGAAGATTGATTGATTGAACGAAGGAGAGTGTTGTTGCTGTTGATTTTTTTCTTTCCTTTTCTTGAAGTTTCAAAAGAGCTCTCAAACACACAACACTATCCCCGACGCCAAGCTACAAAATAGCTTGCTGCTACAGATATTTTTTCTTCAACTACGAGAGCAGAAACAGAAAAAAAAGAGATATCTTCTTCGACACCGGAGCAAATTGAAAACAACGAAGACGACGGCGCAGAAGAAGAAGACAAAGAAGAGAGAAAAAAAACATTGAATAGAAAAGAGGACTTCTACGACGACGACAACAAATTCTTGCTTGCAAAATACAAGAATCGGTTTGTATGGAATTCTCTGCGACGATGAGCACGACTACCGACGATGGCAACGGCAAAACAGCGAACTTCGAAAGGCCCGGGACGTATACAAGAGCGACGACAAAAGCAACAAAAGTCGAGTGGTATTCAAAAAACTCAAAGGATTTTTTTCCAAAAAAAAAAGGGCAAAAAACAAAAAGGGAAGGATTGGGTGGGGGGCAGTTTTTTTTTTCAATTTTCTCATGTTGCACGAAACGTGGCGACCAGTCACAAGAGGATTTAGCCAAATCTGACTATTAAGACAATTGAAAAAAATAGAAAATCTAGGAAGGCTATCATGTGTTGGCGAATCACTACAACCTATTAGCTAAATATATATATGGCGAATTTTTCAAAAAAAACTAAAAATCTGCCCAAATCCTCCAAAAGTCTTGATGATTTTCATAACTTTTTGAAATGAACTGGGATGATTTTTTTGGAAATTTTCTAAAAAGTTCCCTTGACCATGTTACTTGGGACCTTTTTATCAAAAAAAAAAAAGCAAAATGGCGAATTTTCGCCACAAAAGAAATCACTGATTGGGGGTCGATTTTCCTTTTTTTCTTCAAAAAGTTGACCTTTGCTAAAAAGAAAAAGAGGAAGGAATATTCCACTCCATCAGCCCCCACTTACACTTATTACCATAGTACGGTTGGTTTTGGGGGTGGGTGGGGGGGGATTTCAGCTTGGTTTTGTTTGTTGGGTGGGTCTTTTTTCCAATTTTGCCTCATCGAAAATTTGGCGAATTTTTCCACATAAATAGCAAAATTTCATGGAATTTTTACACTATAAACAGAAAATTTTCAATTTTCTGGTGAAAAAAAACTACGAAATTTGTGGGGGAAAAATAAACACTAGGGAGAAGCCTTAATTAAGACCTATACTTGGTAGGTTTGTAAAAATAAGATCTTGCAAACTTTCTGAATTGATGATACCCAGTTTCATGAATTAGGGCACTCAATTTTGTTCACTTTAATGGGCTACACTCAAATTGGGTATGAAACAGGGGGTCAAATTAGGCCTCAAAAGAGGGTGTGATTTCAGGGATAACTCTACTAACTGGGTCGGAGTTTTGGTTGTGCAATCTCATTCACTTGTTCCTCTTTGGAAATGGATTCGATTCCATTTGTGCTCCAACAAAAATTACAAATTGTTCATTTCATGCATCTTCTTCTTCTTTTTTTAATTATTGAATATTCAGTGATATTATTTATTTATTTAATAATTTATTGATTGATTCAAGGTGGGTTGTGACAAAAAGAATTTTTTTCCCTTTAATTTCCCTTTTTGAGGGAAAAAAAAGGAAAATATATATTATTTTCACATTTGTATAGAATTTCATACCAAACAAAAGGCTGGTCATGATTGCAAATCTCTCTCTCTCTCTCTCTCTATCTCTCTCTCTCTCTCTCATCCTAAAGAAATAAAACTGAATTCTTCTTCGACCTTTTTAGTGAAGGAGTTGACTGAAGAAAGTGCAGATATGATAGGCCAAAAGGTGCAATTTCTTTTATAAAAATGTCCCCAATCTTTCTACTTTCAATTGTAGAGCACTGCACAAAGGACTTCTTGGATGAGCTTAGATAGTTCATGAGATATTTTTAGCTCTATTTTTGTTGACTCTGATTGTGAGGGAGAGATGGTGTGGACTCCTGTAGTTTTTCATTTGGTCCCACATTTTGAGCAATGTTCATTCTTATTGTGAATTGTGAGTTCATTATTTGGGAACTCCATGGAATATTTCCTATTTGAACTATTGCCCATTTGAACTTCACTTAAGGGACATAGAGAGAGAGAGAGAGAGAGAGGAGTATTGTGAAAAAAAAAGTATGACAAATTATTTATAAAAAAAGGGAGTGTAAGTATATTTTTCTCACTCCCAAAATCTGGAGTAGCATGCATATTAGGCATATACTAAGAATAAGGTTCAATGTATAGGGGGGAAGGTGTGCTCCCAAGTGCCTCCCCTAACCTAATTCGAGGGTAATAGTCTCACCGAGGACCGTATTCCCAGGGTGTAGGCCCGAATATCAGGGGAAGCCCGAGGAATAAGCCTTGCCCAGCATAAATCACAAAAGGCTTTTGATTCAAATGGGTGAAGAAGAAGGAAATAAACACCAAATAAACACCAAAAACGCCTTCTGAGTACTTGTTTAGTAAGCATATGACAAATTTACTCATATTTGTTTGAAATTCAGTGGCTAATAAAATAGGGAAAAAAATGAAAACATGGTTACATGAAAGCAATAACTAGGTATATGACTCATTTCTCATCTAAAAAATTTGACCTAATTTTTTGCCTTAAAAACTTGTTCTTTAATATTAAAAAAATTGCTTTCTGAAATGTTCTATGTGTGGGGTCAAAAATTTATAGTCAAAGATGCCGATGTCAGTGGAGTAAAGTTGTGAGGGTATACTATGTGTGGAATGCATGTATTTTGTCTTGTTCTGAGTTTTAGGTTTCCCGTGTGTTGCTGTGTAATCAGAGTTAGCAGGGACTTTATTTAGTGCGAGACTTATCTCCAAAGTCTGTGTTGGTAGGAATGAGGATTGAGGTGATGAGGAAAAGCATGGGTCCTTTGTGGTTGTGGTGGTGGTGGTGGTGGTGGTATGGTTTTGTACTAAGATAGCATGTTGTTGTGTGTGTATTTGAACACCTAACCAAAACCCAGCTCAGCATAAACACAAACAAAATTCAACCCAACCACCTCAGTGTAAATGACACACTCTTTTAACATTAGAACCAAGTAACCTCGCGGGCCCCTTGGAGTGCCCAACAAACAAATGGGTGATAGATCTTTGGTTCATTTAATGCTAATGAACAGGAACCCTAACTAGAGCCCTAGCTGCACCTTCAGCTTCAGAAGGTCATGCAAATAATGTTAATGCACCTGGACCTTCCAAACTCGAAGGTGTGGTGGTTAACCCAATGGAAAGATCTTGGAATCCAGAGTCCAGATTGCCATGAAATACCATCCATATGTGAAACATTGGACTCATTTGTGATCAAATTTGCGCTTTCTTCAGTCAATTGCACTTTCCGGAGAAGCACATACAATGGGAAGTATACATTATTGGGACATTAACATCCATGAAAGTATGTTCCAATGTTGGGTGGGTATTAAAACTTGCATCAAACCATCCAATTGGTTGCCAGGACTATTTTTAAGGTTTATAGATCATAAGTTAGTGGTTTTCTCAAAAAAACAATTCAAATAACTGCTCACAAAACCTTTTGGTTTCTTTGCCTGTTCTTTTATGAAAATCTGTCAGTTCTTTCAGGGTTTTGAAATGGTAACTGGAACCAGTGGTTCTTCAATTCTGATTTTTTTTAATAAAAAATCTAGAACCAGCAATTCTCTGATTCTTTAAATATCGTACTCCTTGACAGGATTGGGCAACAAACTGCCAAATAATTAATTAAATTTTAAATCTTAACTTTGACACTTGGTTTTTTAATTTTGATATTTTCAGCAGGTAATGATCATTAATTAATTTAAAAAATTAAATCCTTTTCGTGTTTATGGGACACCTAATGTGTCTAGACTGTCTCAGTATTAAGTTCTTGAACTTTAAGGCCCACAATCAAAAACTCGCAGATTCTTAATTTCATAATAATTATAATTTTTTTTGGGCACAAGTAATTAATTATTTCTCGAAGATTCAACAAAACAAAAAATAATTTAATTTATGCCAAAATCGTTCATGGACTATGGTATCTCATAATCAGAGAACCGAATCATCTTATTTGTAAATAGCCATCAAACATATTCTTAGTATAAGTGGAGGAGGATTACCTTATATAAGGGTGCCAATTACATTACTCAACCAAAAAAAGTCTTGTTCCATATTTGAAGTCTGTTTGAAACATCATCTTGTGAACACAAACAGATTTGCTGCTCTAGGTACTATTAACTTCATTTCCCACCATTCTTGAAACTTGACCTTCCCATGCATGCAATCCTTACTCAACATTTTTGGGCCCAAAGCCTTGTGGCATTGAGTGCAAGGTTTACTTATCTTGTTTGCTTGTTTCTTGTATTGACATTTGTTCTTTCTCTCTTGTGTCAAACTGCAATATGTGTCACTTCATCCGGACTTTGTGGATGGAAGGGCGCTTATACGAAAGTGGTGAGGTGGAGTATGGAGCCGCTAAAATTGTTTTGTTTTGTTTTGTTTTACCATAGCTTGCATGTCTATCATTGCCAAATAGGCTGAGTGTTTTTTCTTTATGGTTTATTTGTGTTTCCAAGGGAGAGATCTTTAGTTCACCTGCCCCCTCTCCCCACCATTATAAAGCTCCTTTGTGTAAAGCAGCAAATAAGGGATGCCCTGACTTTTTTTACACTTGGTACAGTAGTATAGACCAATCTTGGCCAGTTACCCAGGTGGACCCCGTTATTCTAGCTTGGGTTCTGGTTTGGTTTTGGAATCAGAACCAGGTCCCATATCTAGAACCAGAAGGAACCAAAACTGAATAAAGGGTAGCTGGTTATGAAAGAGGGTTCGAACCAGTGTTGTCCAGTTATCAGCTTTTAGATGTATCCTCTGGACACCAATAAAACTTTTTTAAAAAAAATTCATGATGGAGGATATGTACCAAAAACACATCAATTTACTACACCAGCCAGTTAGACATTCATTTAAAAAATAAATGGTTTGTTGATTATGAATAGGTCATTAAATTTTTTAAACATGATGGATATGCACAAAAGTTATGCATATCAAATTTACAATTTTGGTTTCTCAAAAAAAACTTACAAGAGTACAACCTAACAACCTAACCTCCCAAAGTAAGACCAACATGAACAAAACTCAAAACCCAACACGAAATAACTTGTGGTAGAATTGAACCTCAATTCTATTAAAAACTCTACCCAAGTATAGCACAAGTTCCTTGCCCCAACCACACCCCACACAAAACCACCCAACCATACATACAACACCAAACTATCAAACTTCATAATCTATATGTAACTCCTCAAAATATTATGTTTCTTCAATCAAGTCATAGTTGTTATCTGCCAAAGATGATTCCATTTTCATGTATTCTTTCATATCCACTTTCTTCTTACAATTAAAGCATAGATCATTAAGCCAATTTTTCACAATAGTGATGTTATGATTAAGGTTCTCTGCTTGTAAGTAGCAACAACGCAAAGATGTCATCACCCCTGCAAGATTAAACATTCTCTCTATTTCAATTCATGACTCAGGTTTCTCAAGAATTTGTTTAGCCAAGAATGCTACATTTGGAAATTAACCTTCATCGATGCGTCACCAAGCAAGGGGATCATTGCATGTAGCTTGAAGTATAGGCAATCTCATAAACAAAGACAATTCTCCAATAACAAGAGCACGTGAAGACTCTTCAATAGAAGCTCCAACACCAAATAGGTTAGTGTCTTCCTCATTGAATTCTTCACTAAGTCCATCAACGTTGCATTCCTAGACAATAGGGTTTAATTGATGAAAACAAATCATAAGAAGGGGAATGACTGCTTTCACATCATATTCAAAAGCAAGATAAATCACATTCCTTTGACCCACATAATTTTCCACAACATGCAAATGCTTGAATCAAGGATCCAACATTATGGCAAACATGTTATGAACTTGATTTGCATCATAATTTTTTTAAAAGGCTAAGAAAGGTTTGAACACTTTCACAACTTCCTGCCACATATTATGTTGCAAGAGGAAGAGTTCAGCATCAAACTCATCCAAAACTTCAATCCCATTAAAAACCTACTCAAATTCACTTCCATGCTAACTATTAAGGTAATAGGTGTAGTTAAGGCATTTAATAGCAACCAATGACCATGTGATTGGTTCATCAC
>Ga0209208_10005700_pt1 | contig 17290 bp, 18 predicted proteins | sample S1TSphfallax_3_FD_187694 | JGI IMG/M metagenome (GOLD analysis project Ga0209208, IMG submission 187694) | Host-associated microbial communities from peat moss isolated from Minnesota, USA - S1T2_Fd - Sphagnum fallax MG (SPAdes) (version 2) | ecosystem: Host-associated > Plants > Peat moss >... | reverse complement strand
AACTGAAATATTTCAACTTGAAGAAGCACAAAGAAAAACCCACTTTATTAAATGCTTTTCCAAGAACTGAAATATGTCAAACTGAAGAGGCATAGAAAAAATTCCATTTTAAGAAATATTTTTTCAACAACTCAAATATTTCAACCTGAAAAAGAAGAATGCAAAAAGCCCATTTGAGAAAAAAGATTTTTTTAATAACTGCAATATTTTAATCTAAAGAAGCATCATTAAACAAACCCATCTGAAGAAAGTTTTTTAAACAACTCAAATATTTGAAATTGAAAAAAAACCTACCCCAAGAAATGTTTTTTCAACAACTGAAATATTGTAAACTGAAGAAGCACCATATGAAATCCCATTAAATAAAATAAAATCAACAACTGCCTACAACCTGAAGAAGCACCCTAGAAAACCAAATTTATTAATTCTTTTCAATGGCAGAAATATTTCAACCAGTTTTGGTGAAATTTCACATCCTGGCGACAAAAAAGAAAGCCCTTGCGACATGTATAAAAACTTTTGGGGGAGGGGAGGGGGGACTGGTGGGTGGGCACATTGTCCCCACATTACAAGGATTTCTTTTCTTTTTTTTAGGAATTCTCAATATTTAGACAGCAGGTTCTAACATGAGGCCACCAACCATATTGCACAATTCCTAAACCTTTCTACTTTCCTCTCTAACCTGTAGACGAATTTGGCTAGGTCCTCTTTTGGATGATTGCCTAGCTCACAAATTTGAAAAAAATAAAATTGAAGCAACCAAAAAAACAATTGAAATATTCTAGCCTGAAGAAGTACCATAATGAAAAATCCCACGAATTTCTTTTCAACAATTGAATTACTTCAGCCCAAGAAGCACCATAAGAAAAGAACCCATTAAAACTTTCTTTCAACAATTTAAATATTTCAGCCTAAAATAGCACCATCAGAAAAAACAACCCATTGACTTTAATAAGCTTTAAAGTTATTACCCTACCAACTTGGCAGTTTGGACACTAATTATATAATTTTTAGACATGTTGGGAAAAAATCAAATCAAATAACCAAATTTTGTGAAGGAAAACATATCATCTTCAAGAGTATTCTGTTTGTCAAAATGGAAATTTCAAATTAAGTAATTATTCGACAGACATTTGTAGAAGCTGCCAAGGTGCTACGGTGTCAAAAAACTAAATTTCAACAATCATTGGGAATTGTGAATCTGAATCCCATTATGTGACGGTGGGGACTTAGTCTTTTCGGGACGTATTTTCGGAGCACTTTGACGATGATAACGACGGATTCTTCTTTTACATTTTTTAAAGATTTAGGTTATTTTTTGGTTGTAGCAAAACGCGTGGATGAGGCACATTCGGCTGCTTTTGCCCGGTGTCGCGTCAGTCTACAGATTCACATACACCATGAGAATCCTAGCATATAAATTTTTTTTTTGCATTTTTTTGTATTGGAATTTCGTGTTTTAGCGCCCGTGAAGGTTGTGAAGAATCTGATAAGTTTTGTATGCAACCTGTGCAAATAGCCGAACTGCAGAATCTGAATCGAGATGATTCATAAAAAAATGTAGAGAATTTTGCAAGGAAGAGAAAGCAATAATTATTTGATTTGATGAGCTTGTCTTACATCCTGTGTTGGTGAACGCAGAAGTCATGAATGTTTTTGGACTGTGATTTGGCGATGAGCATTGCTAGTGCTTAGAATAATGTGAGCTTGCCATCTGAGGAAATTTGGTATGCTGTGTGGCAGAGAGAGTTGACCAACCACGTGCGGTTTGGAGCATTGTGTGAAACTGTGACAATTTCTATTGGGTGGAAGCGGGAGGAGAGCGGAAAGGGATGGCCGAGTGTTATGTCGCAGATTAAGAATCGATCCTGTTTTTTGTGAAGTTGAGCTGTATTGTAGAAGACAGTGATGATTCAGTGCGGAGGGATTGTTGAAAGTTGAGTGGAAGAGAGTTTAGAGAGAGAGTAAAGAAATTGAGATGGAGGATGCGAATCTCGAAACACCGCTGCTGTTAGGGGCCGTGTGTCAGTCTGTGGACTCTGCGTACGATTCAGCAGCTCACAGCGAGGTTTACATCACGATCTCTGAGGAACCCATACACACGAAACTTCTTGTGACCAGTCATAAGAAAGACGGGGATGTTGCAGAAGAGCCGACTGATGGCGATGACGTTGTGACCAGTCCGCAAATGCAACAAGCGATTTCGATGTTCGAGAACCTGCCGTCTCTAGAGCGGCCTTCGAGTGTCGACCCCTTTAAGAACAAGACACCGGTCATCTCTGGGTTGTACGAGTGGCTGAAAACGCTGCTTTGCTTGCCAGTGCTGGTGCTCCGGCTGATATTGATGACACTGGTGATGCTCGTTGGGCTGGTCGGCACCAAGGCGGCTCTGGCGGGATGGAGGAAACAGCAAGCTGCACTGCCCAGATGGCGGCGTTCTCTCATGGGAGTCACTCGATTATGTGCTCGGGGTGTCCTCTTCTGCTTCGGGTGTGCTTCCCAAACCTATGGTTTTTCCGACCGCCAAGCTCTTACACTTGCATTATCACATGCTTCTTCGTCCGTAGGATGTTTTACTGCCAAGAGAAAATAGTCTTAGTGCCATCACAAGTCTTAAAATGGCCACTTGGGATCTTGAAGATGGAGATGAAGACGAACAATGGCGATTTCTTGTACAAACAATGGATTTGAGATGTAAGACAAGTAGGAAGATGGATTGTTCCAGATTACTGTGAAATTGAGCAAGATTGTTGTGTTTTGAGTTGGTGACAGATTTCATTGGATAAAGCGCACAGGACAACCAGCCCGAAGAGAAATTGCTCCAATTGTGGTCTCCAACCATGTATGCTTCATGGACCCTATCTTCTACTTCTTCGAGCTCTTTCCAAGTATTGTGAGCTCCGATTCCCATGAAAGCATCCCCCTTGTTGGCACTGTAATTCAAGCCATGCAGGTGAGTAGAACCAACATCCACCAGTGTCTGTTTTCCATACCCACAATCATCCTCTCCTACAAAACCAACAATTCTCCTGCCATCTTCCATTCTCTCTAGCCTCCTCTGCATCATACCTGGATTGTAAATCTTTAATGTCATCTTGTGTTTGGACATCCTTGTGTTGTAGGTAATACCTGTGGATAGGTTGTCCCCAGATTCAAGGAAAAATGCAGCAATTGAAATCATTGTATGTATCACCATCCTTGAGCTTGCTGACATTCCAATTCTCATCCTCATTGTATTGATGATATTGTTGATCTCTTGGAAGTTTGGCACACCATGTACCATGTAGAAGCATTAATCACCCTTGATGAGCAACAAATGCACCATGTACCACAAGAGTTTTTTGTTCTGAGAGAGACGTATGTTCTCAACTCATGTAATGTTATACACAAAGACCTTGGGGAAAGACCAGAATTCAATTTGTATTAGACAGCACTTGGATTTGCACCAAAGCCTACACATGTAAAAGGTTTAGCTTGCCTTACCCTGACTGTCTCTGCAGAGAAAGGCTTCTTGCCATGATTTTCCACCAGTGCTGCTATTTCCAGAAGGAACTACAACCAATGGCAGGGCACTCATTTCATTCAAGCTTGGGGCATTTGTTCCTGGACTTCCTGTTCAGCCTGTTGTGATTCGCTACCCATTTGTCCACTTTGACCCCTCCTGGTACAACTCACCTTTAAGCCTCTGTCTGAATGCTGATCATGTGTACTCAAATGAATGCTTGTAATCCTTTACATGTAGGTCATGCTGTGCTTCCTCACTTAAATTTTTTTTTCTGATCAAGGATTTTGTAAAATCAATAATTCAATGCCTGAATTTGTACATATGTGGCTTCTTTTGGGAGCAGAAATATGCAGTAACAAACAAAGCTTTCTTAATGGTTTTGAACTTGCTAAATTTTGTGTCAGTCCGTGGGCAGGGGTGACATTTCTTTGATGAATCTTCTATTTCGGATGCTCACACAAGTCCACAATTTCATGGAGGTAAATTTGTGAATACCATGTATCCTGCTTTCAGGATGTCAAACCAGCTTCATTACATTTGCATTTTCCCAAAGTCTAGTATAGTAGCAGATGGCTGATGTGTCATGTCTTGAAATTGGAGGGGTCTTGACAGGTTGAGTACTTACCAGTTATGTATCCATCTCTAAGAGAGCAGAGCAATCCACCAGAGTTTGCTGAACGGGTAATGTCTTGTCCTTACTTGGTCTCAACCACTGAATTTTGCATAAAAGTCCTCTGACACAGATTCTGTATTGTTTGCTATGCAACCGGACACATATGAATGTACAATTGTATTTGGTTGCAAGCAGGTTAGGTTTGAAATGGCAAAGGTGCTGAATGTGCCAGAGACAGAGCACACACATGGTGACCTCATGTTATCTGTGAAGGCTCAACAACTTAAAATGGTAGGTACCCCACCAGTTGTTACAGAGTGATGAGTGTGAATTTCTTTTGCTCCTGTTCTTTACTTGACTTTTGCATTCACACACTGAATTATCAGAAAGACACATAACCCTTGTAAGCATCATAGGAACTAGCAAGAGAATTGGCCAAGTTGTGAAGTTGCTCACTGACCTCAATATTGTGCTTAGGACAGTCTGCATCAGCAGCCATGATGGTGGAAATGGGTCGGGTTGAGAAGGTGTGTCTCCTAAATGACCAGTTTCCTGTCTTCTTTCTGGAGGTGCATCAATAGATTCTCTCTCCTTTATCAATTGCAGTCAATCTATATAAGCCACCCAACATCCAGACCAATCCGTCATACAAACTTGTGTCGCATCTCCAGTATTGTTGTAAGTGTAGGCTGGGTTGGATTGTGTCCTCCCTCCTCTTTGAATTAAAATCCATCAAGATCATGGACTGAGATTATACCCTTCGTGACTTATGAAAGCTGAGACCAGGTTTAGGTCAATGCCATCAGAAACTGGTTTGTGCCTGCAGTTGTACAATAGCAGGATGAGGGATTTAGTTGTGATCTATGACATTGTGGCTCTTAATGAATGAGCAGTTGCTCCAAGTATCAACAAAGGAGGTGAAGGAGTACCTAGACAAATTTGCTGCAATGGATCCAACACACAGGTTTAATGCACACTCCCATTGATTCTACCTGCAATGCAAGGGGGGTAGAGAGTCGTGAGAAAAAGACTTCTTCAGTGAAGGGCTTTATATATTCTATGTACTCACTATTGATTAGGTTTTTCTCCCCACTTAGCTGTCTAATACATTCTAGGTTCAGCATTATCCCCAAGAGACATACGAGCAAGATTCAGCAGGGGACTATCTTAAGGATGTGCTAACAGATTTTAGGAGTTGTTACAGGTATAGAGAATGCAAATCTGTTTCTAATCTTTTACTTATTGTAAGCAGTGGCAGAGTCAGCATGGAGCAATTTATGGAATCATGTGATCTACAGAACTGTTGGTTTTCCAAGAAGGTCCAGATTTAGACATTGTCTTCTCTTCCCTCCCTATTTATCTGCTAGATCACGGTATTCAAGAAATTGCATTTGGTTTGAACATATACTAGGACTACAACCAGCCCAATGTTTGCTGGTTCCACCTTGGATTTAATCCCATGGTATTTCCACTATATGCTGCAGATATTTCACCTTTTTGATAAGTCAACACCTGGTAGCATCAACTTTCAAGAGGTATCTGTTTTCCTGTAGATCCAGCTGAAGTTTTGGTTGTTGTAGTCCAGGGGAAACTTTAGAACTAAACCCTCATTGTTGGACTTGCACTGAAGGCCCTGCAAACTGACCACACCTTATTGGGGTGGCCAATTCTTTCCAGTTTGTGGCAGTATCTGCATCAATTTCAAAGCACAAGGATTTTGCAAAGCATGTGAGATCAGCATTTGATGCATGTGATCTGGGAAAAAATGGTTACATGTCGCATCAAGAGGTCAGCGCTTCCTCCTGATACATCTTCTTGTTTAAAAGATCAGAAAGTCTGCAATAACTTGGAAGCAAATATATAAGATAACTCAGAAGCCCCTGTCTCGTTGCATGATATCTTCTGAAAATGTTTCTTGGTGTTTGTTATCAGTTTTGTATAGGATAATGGAGCCCTCTTGGCTCTTCCATGTTTTGAGGTCCCACTGTGAGGGTGGTAACCTGAGTGCTGGGAGTGAAAAACATGGAAGAGCCAAGAGGGCTGCCATTATCCAGGATAATAAACTGACAATTTTTTTCATTCATCTAACAACTTACACATATGTAAGAATTCTTCCACGATGTAAAATGCCTGACAAGGGACCTCCAAATAACAAAGGGAAAAAAACTTGCCTGTTCTTTATGTTAGGACAACCATGCTTATTAACATTTTAACCCTTACCATACTTAGAATTCTGATGCATCTTGAATTCAGCATCAGGGCATTCTAGACTCAGTGATGAGAGACTAGATTTTTCATTCATCACCTGTATGTTTATGATTGTGTAGTTGGAGCAATGTTTGAGATTGAGTATGCCCACCATTTCAAGCCACAAGGTACAGTCCTCAGCCATGTTACTCTGCTTGTTTTTTGTGGTTTGCAACAAATTGGAAATTAAGTTTTATGATCTCAAAATGATAGTCTTGCATGGTTGTAAATAGCTCTATTGGGAACGAGAATAGTCATAGATTGTGGAATCTGTTGTTCTGGGATTAGGTTAAACAGTGGTCAAGTAAGCTGGATTCATGTGGTGGAAAAGGCATCTCATGGGAAAGTTTTGCGGTGTTTTTGGAGCACAACCCAGAGCTTCTTGCCATCTTCATGCTGGCAACTTTCCACCAATCATCCCAGCCTCCTTTGTCTCCATGACTTGTGCACTGAAATCCACACAGATCTCCTGGCCAAGCCATTCTGACTGAAAATTACACAGGATGACTTGTGCACTTGAGGGTCTGTACTGTAAAAATGCATATCATTGATGACAGAAATTGTATTGCACTTTCTTCACAAATGGCCAGTATAGAAAGAATAGATTTTGGACTGATTGTTTTAGCTCTGGACTTACTAACTTTTGAGTTGAAGTCAGAGTCTTTCTTGAAGCTGATTTAATAGTATATTTTTGCTACCTACTGCAGACACTATCAAAAAGATGGATTGTAGTTTATCATGGAGTAACAACTGTCTCTCTAGATATGGCCCACAAACCCCCTGCAGTTTTACATGGTGTACCAGTTGAATTTTTATATGCACCAAGGCCATGGAACTATAGTGCCCAGTGTTACAAACCACCTGCTGTTGTACCACCAAGATGCAGTGTTAAGCCTATTGCAGTCAACTGATTTTTTTCCTGATGGTGTTCAGGTAATCTTAGACATGGATGAGATGCTTTCTTCTCACACATGTGAAGTCTGGTAATATCCGATTGATGTCTTCTGGGTGATGTTCACAGAGCCAAACCTACTTTGTTGAGATTTATTTTTGGGCCACAAGATTGTATTACCCCACAGAGCTTCCAACACATGGAACAACTGCCTTGCCCATCCAAGTCCAGTGAGCTCCAACGTCATGTTTGTTTCTCTCCTGATCATAAGGGATGGAACAGTGACAACTGTCTTAAACTTATCAGCATTGTTCCCAAAGGACAGCCTCAAGTTGTTCACATTTCTCAACTAGTTTTCCCATTTGTGTTATGCAAAAGATCTCCACAAAAAAACGATCCCAAGGTTGCTTGAATGCAAGTTTTGCAATTCCAAATTAACTTCCCCAAAAATTCCTAATTTGTTTTCATTAATAATGATGTCCTCAGGGAAATCCCTGAAAATTTCCAAATATGCCATTTGCAAAGATCTCATTTGCAATTGATGCTCCCAAAGTTTCATCTCATAAATGCTCTTGAAGTTTGTCACATTGCATATGATATTCACAATATAGGCCCCAGAGGTTGGGGGGAAGAAGGATAAGGTCAACAAAAATAGGTGTGTTCTGTGTGTTGTCACATACTCACAATCACAATTCTTTGTGAGATACCTCACCAGTGCTTGAAGACTGTAGTAGCAGGAAGCAAACAGACACTCAGATCAAGGTGAGAGATGATCAGCAGAAGGTACCCTTGTTAACCATTCAACAGCCAAATCATCACCTGCTTCAGCTGCCTTTTCAAAATGTGCTCTTGCAGTTGGATCCATCTCCTTGTATCGCTCTGGGGCATTCTTCATGATGGCACCATACTCTGAATCATCTTTGGTGTCTTCGTTACCTGCATCTTCCCAATTAGCACCTGCACAAATTTTAAGCACCAAATTCCTTTTCAATTTATTTTTTAACAGTGCCATCTTCTGCTTTGTCTTCACATCTTAAATCAACATGACACCACTACAAGACACAACTGAGTCAAATCTATAGTTATCCTTGACCAGTTATCATAAGTACAGAACCAATGCAAGAATCTCAATTTCAGACAATTCCCAAATTCCTTTGAATCTCCAAGGAGGACATCTTCAGCAAATATTTCAAGTCATAAAATCTTGAGGAAGAAATTTGATAAGTAGGGGTCTGAATGTCCCAATTCAAGTACTTCCTCCTTAGTAAGATTGCAAATCCTCAAGTTTGATGACTTATGTCAATTGTCTCTTTTTAGCACAGGTAACTGCTCTTCAACAAGTATCCCTGATGCTTTGGATCTAGCTTGGGAGGTAACAAGATTTGCCACAAAATTGAAGGGATATATGGTCCATCTGCAATACACCTACCTTTTGTAATAAGTGCTCCATACGCTGTTGCTGCTGGGATGTGACCCTGCAAACAAAGAAATGTAAAGCTTATTTGTTATAACATACTCTTTACAGTTGCAGTAAGGAAACAATTATATGACCTTACATGTCATCAACCCCTTGAATATAGCTAATGGGCATCATCATTAGGGACCAGTTATGCAACTGCCAACAAGCTCTAGAATATCTGGGAAAAATATTACCACCTGTTCTGCAGCCTTATGAAAGCACCATGCTGCAGCCTTTGGATCTTTGTTCACATGGTTTCCAACCAAGTACATGGCACCCACTAAAAACAGTGCCCCTGGATGTTTCTGAAGTAAATTGGAGAACGTAATCAGAAGCATGTGTTGCTAGTCATTAAACTCTAAAACCCTTCTCCTTATTTGATCATAAGTGCTATTCTAACAATCGTAGCATAAGGTGCATCACACAAGAAATTGACCACAAAAACTACACCAGGAAATAGATGATTATATTGCCAATAAATTGTTCAGCACTTCAATAAACTTAGTGAAGATGGTTGCAGCCAGTGTGCTAATATTAGTATAGTTTACCATATCCTTGCTAGTAATTGAATTTGCTCTCTACTTTATTAACACATTCATCTAAAGTAAGTTAATGTCTAAAAATAAACCAGGAATACAGATTTGCACCTGACAAGCTGCTGATTCCAAATAATTAAATGCTCTGATGTCCATTAGTTCACCCTTCCCAAGAAGTAAACCCTTCACACCAAAGAAACCAAATGTCAATATATTGATTCCAACAGATCTTACCACCATTCAAGGAATTGTTAGAAAGCAGAGCTGAAAGACCAAAACAGAAATGTCAATGTTATCTATTTGAATCACTGCTGCCAGAGATAATGCCAGTGATACTCCTATTTTTCTCCAGGCTATACAATTTTTGTTTCTTCTATAGCAGTTCTTCAATAAATCAATGTTAAGTTGTTCTTGTATACCCTAAATTGCCAGGTGGATGTGTTGTTGATCTACTTGTTCAACAACTTGCATACTTTCTACTCTGGCAAGGTCTTGTGGCTTGGTTCACATAAGGGTTCAATATTTTCATTCCAATTTCCCTGCTGGATGTTTCAACTCTGTTCTCTGTTCTAAAATCTTGCATCACTTGAAACAGAAAACACTAAAAACAAAAACAGGAGAACATAGCCAAAGAAAGAACCAATAGAACAGATGAATAACCTCAGTGCGGATGCAGACCGCCAATTCATACTGAGCATCAGCATCGCCTGCATCAGCAGCCGTTTCAAGCAGTGCTGCTCCACTGTCATACCATACTCAGACCACTTTGTCACTCCAGTTACACCCTATTAGCCTCAAAAGTAAGTCATTTAACAGCATTGTAATTCTTTCTCAAATGGTCAGCCTCATTACTGAACAAGCATTGAATATAGTGGACACCTGTGACTACAGTGACCAAAACTGGGGGACATAGTTTTTGGCTGCATCAACGTAGAAGTCTACATTTACTGTCTCATTGATATATCATTCCATGGATATTGCATCCTGCAGTGATGTTCTTCTATATACATAATGCACCATTTTAGCAAAAGGCTGCTGCTTGTAGGATCTCAAAGTAGATCATTTGGTTTTATAGGTCAGAGTGCAAATTCATGGAGTAATTTCAAGGACTACTCTGAAAGCTTTCCCATGATCCAATGAAGAACCCCAAAAAGTCCTGGACAAAATAGTGAGTCAAGCTGATGAGAGCTCAATGGATACCTCAATAAACAGGCACCAGGAATCTCGTAATAAAGGTGAAGGCGAGCCAATGCCAGCATGGCATATGTGTTGTGTTTATCAACCTCCAGTGCTAACTCAAAGCTCTCTTTTGCAGCCTGCAGCATCAACATCGACCTAATGTCTTCTTATGCTTGTCACCAAAAACCCTAGAACTCATGTCTCTACAAAACAATAGAAGAAGACAACACAACAGCCACAATCTCAACAGCAATGTTTGTGTTTGGTTTATCTCCTAGAAACTTATGTGTTGGCAGATTCAGTTGGAAGGAATGGGTACTCTACAGTTTTCACCCCAAAACGGAGATAAGTTGCACGACAATAAGGGAAAGGCATCAATAACCTTGAGCAAAGGTTTAAGGCGGTGGTCATCAGGATCAGTGTGGTCAGCAAGGCGATCAATCTCTGCTATTGCAGCTGCACCCTTTCCAATGAAATCCCTAACATCTACACCACTGCTACTAAATGGCCTCCTCTGCATCCAACATTCCTGTAACCCCATCTCACAGATGTCTAAAACTGTTTCACATTTTCTAATCATTTATGTTCAATATCACTGTTCCAAATCTGATTCATTTTTTCCATCAATAGAGGTGTTCCAAAGTAAGCATGAGGAGAAACATCAGTGCTTTATAACAAACACATAAGAAACACATCTGCAATCATAAAGAAAAAGACAATCAAGAACATTTTGGCACCAAAGTCTGTAGGAGATCTCTTCTACCTGTATGGGGTTGGCCCTGGAGAGGAAATCAAATCTATAACCTGCCACCATGAATAACGCATTGTCAGCTATATCCTGTCACATTACTTTATAAATCAAGACAGGCACATGCTGTGTGCATGTATCTTGCTTCCCCAAGACCAAACCTAACCTTAGGTTAGTGGTTCTCAGCTTCGCAAATTGGCATGCAGCCAAACCAGTGCCTTGGAACAGCATAACTCCAAGCACTGGTCAATTAGTACGACCTCCATGGATATTTCAATCCAGTTCCATAATTCAGTCACACAGGAACATCAATTTGTCAACTTGAAAAAGGAGGAGGGATGATGCTCACTGTTAAGCACTCGCCATGATCTCGCTTGAATGCGTCCCTCACAAAATCCTTGCCCTCCTTTTTTCAACCTCTGAGCTTTCTGGGTCCATTTTTTTGTAGCCCCAACTGAGATAACTTCATGATTTGAACTCAGATCCAATGACCCAAAAATCTGTTCACTCCAACAACTGCCGACCCTAAACCCTTGACATTCACAAACATTTCCAGCACGATGGCACCTTGCGAAGCTTGGGTACGTAAAACCTTCTGAAGAGGACGCATGAATAAGGTCATCAAATACTTCTGCTGCAGACGGCGGTTCTCTCTCAGAATCCATATCCGCCACAACCTCCAACTCTCTTCTTCTTCTGCTGCTGCTGTCGATATTGCTCTCCAGCACGGCTCCTCCATCCTGCAAAAAAATTGCGAACGAAATACTTGACACAGGCCTCCAAATCCATATCCCGAACCAGAAATAAAAAATCGGTCTCCAAACAAAATCCTACATATAGAGACGTACAACAAACAACCTTACAACGATGCAACAGCCTTGACAGAAATCTACAATTCGCTCGTCACCAAATGCCTACCCTAATCGGTGTGAGATCACTAAAATCCCATAATTGAATGTACCACAACACCGAGCAGATGTTTTGGCAGGTTTTTTTACAATGGACCAACGGCATTCTTTGGGTGAAATAACACCTTGAAGCGCAGCAGAGCGAGGGAAACAACGATAAACGGACTTGAATACTGACGCCACGGCCCGATCACTCCCTTGCACACTTGCGCTGCAGCCATTGTACTCCCTCCGCGATCCTCCTCCTTCCCCTTCTTCTTCAGCTTTTTGAAACACCCTACATTTTTTTCCTATTTTTTTCCTATGATACATTGAGTACCCATTGTACCCAACAAGCATTATATGAAATTTGTTTAAAAAAGCATTGCAAGTTTTTATGCTCAATAAAGCCTTCAGTCGCATGCTTTATTTGGAATCTGGCCCACATTCAACTCCATTTCACAAGAACCCTTATTTTGGTAAACCCCATGACCTTCGGCTTTACCCTACACATCAGGTGTTTCAAAGTAGGAGTATGAGTGACAATAAGCACACCAACTCATGTGGGGTAGCCTTCTTGACCATGCTAAACTTGTTTGCAAAAGACATTTAGGGATATAATAAAGGTTTCTTTCACACAATGATATTGTAAAAACTTTGATAAGTAACTAGGTGCCAGTTTTGTCCTTTGTTCCAAGGATAAACTTAGAATTAAATGATGTTATTAGGTTTCTAAGAACTTATTTGATAAGGTTTTCCTCGAATGTTTATGGTGAGGATGAGCCTTATCATCCTGAGTTTGTGTTTTCTTTTTTCTCTCTTTGTAATGGAATGTTGTCCTTTAAAAAGAAAGGGGAGAAGGATTGATGTTGACACATGGGCAAGGTAAATTGACATGATCGTGCTTATGTGAATCCCCTTCTAATTCTACAGGCAAGTTGAGAAGATCTCTTCACCTTCCATATGTGTGATTCTTGTTGTGAAAAATGAACCCAATGCATATTTCATAATTGCATTTGCAAGTTGCTTTGGTCACTTGATTGGGTTGGTTTACGGAAGAGAAGCTCACTCCTATCATGCCTTTAACCTAATGGACCACTATTGCTAAAATGGTAATACAATGTTATTTACTTGAAAGCTTGAACATAATCATCTAAAGTTGTAGTGTATAAGCAAGTTCATTTTTTCTTAGATTGTTGAAACAGTACATTATGCACTATTTTTGATAGGTTGTAGGTGGGCATGTCCACAAGTTCTTCCAGAATGAATTTTTAAAAAAAAAAAAAAAAGTTTGAAAACATCATTCTCAAAGGCGTTGTGTAAACATGCCATGAAGACAAGATGGGATGAAAATGGGTAAGGAGAGATGAAAAAATTATATGTATTGTGAAACCTCCCCATTTTCTAACACAAAAATGCAAAAACTAAGCCAATTTTCCAACTTATGAAGCCCAATTACATCCACAACCCTTGAGGAATACCACTAGCAACGAATAATTACATAACAAACATCCACCTCTTCCAACAAGGTGGCATAATTGTATTCATAACACAAGGTCATGTTTTCCTCTCACATTTTTAGTTTGATTGTTGATTTGTGTGTCTATCCATAGATTAAGTCCAATGGAAGTAACACATTTGCTCCCTATGGCCATGGGTTCACCAAGATCCCCACTACCATACACAATTTAAACGGCATTCCAATTGGCTTGAGCGCTACCGGCCATGAAGCCCTTGAAGTTTGGATTGGGAACACCCTTCGTCAACATCACCTTATTCAACTTTTGCCACAAGACACATTAAGCTTCCATGTCTCCAGATTGCATGTCACAAATGGCAATCATCATCACTTTACAATATACTTGATCGTACACATGGCAATCGAGGGTCAACCAACCTTGGACATGTTTGACATGATGAAACATGATCCAAATTGTTTGGAGGTCACCACTAGGTTGCATTTGCTTCACCAAACCAAATCCATTCCCCTATCCGTCAATAGACATTTTGAAGAAAAAGACCTTTTCTCCAAACTATTGTCCTAGAAAAACAATTATCCTAAATATAATCATAACCACTATTGGCCTTGAAAGATAGAATGCTAGAGACATACCCTTTATTATTCGAATGTTGTTTATAAGAAAAACAAGGTTTCAAATATTGGGAGAACAAAGGGTTGTGAACTTGTTCATCATTTGACATAGTTTGTATCCTTTGAAAAGTTCACCTAGCTCGTAACCATCCTCGTTGAACAAGTGTTTGAACAGGAAAAAATTTACTTACAACCAAAGAAATAATCGACGAAATAGTTGATAAGCTGTGAAAAACCTCTTCTTGGACTAAGAATTTCACTTGTTCCAAGACATTTCTACATTTTCCCTTAACAACAAGATGAACATGGGTTCCAAGGTGAATCATTCCATAAATCAAATTAAAACATGCTTATGCACAACACAATACATGTGAGCAACACATGCATTAACATAGAACATCATGACATTCCAAATTTTGTAAAAGGGTGGACTTAATGCGAAGCAATCCTTGCTCAAGCCATGAATCACAACAACACATCTTGGGTTTTTCAACTAGTTAATAAAATAACTATTGTCTTTTTTTTATTACAATTGTAATTACAAGTTCATGTTAATGAATATGTAGTTGTAAAAGACATTATGGTGCCATATGGCATTATCATTTTGTGACTCTAGTCAATATCACAACTTGATGGTTTTTACACAAATATTAAAATTTCAAATTTTTATTTTTAATCATCCAAAATTAAGCAATAACAATATTCCATTCATTCTTGTAACTTTTGGTGAATAATAACAACTTATGGTCTTGTGATGATGATGTGGCATGCCACATGGCAACAAAATTGAGTAGTAGTTGCAACATCTCATGACTTGTGACACGAATTTCACATCATGCTTCATGTCATTGATTTGAAAAATTAATCTCATTCATTAGATAATTGAGAATATTGTTGTCCTTTCATATTAATATCAACTTGATTTTCCATTTGATGATGACATGCCATGCCATTTAACAACAAGGTGTAAAAAAAATTTCATGGTAATCCATGATTTTTTTGTGACACCATAAATTTTTGTGTGTTTTTAATTTATGGCACCAATATTTGTCATGGCATGCCATTTTTTTTGTGTGCCATGAGATTTTTGAAGTCATGAATTCACATGCACGTGTATGTGTACTAAACAATCTATTGTTAATTGTAATTATGACTACAATATTAATAGTTGTTTTTAAAAAGGTGACACATAATTCCTTGACTTTTTAATTATTTAACACACTAACTTATATTAACATACCCATTAAATTAACCTATGTATGTAGGTTACCTAATAAAAACCTACTTCATAATATAGGCTACCTTGTAAACTATTTAACTAAACATAATAAATTTATTACATTTAGTATGTTTATGTATACCTAATAGGTTACCCTACTAATAAGTTAACCTAAGTAAGCATAATGCATAATTTCCTAGCTTTAGTTTTTTTTGCCAAATCAACCTAAGTAGCCTCATTACAATATATATTATCAAGTTTGTAACCACCTCAAGTTTGTGTGCAACTAGATCCAATTATAATGTGATTGGATGCAATTAAATGCGACTAGATGTGGCATAATTATTCTAGATTTGTTTTTTTAGCTTAAGAATGCCTAGGTTAACCTAAGCTAGGTTATTAAATAGTATAAGTTAACAAACTAGTTCATCTTAAGTCAACCTAGGGATGTATAGGTCTAGGTTAAGTTGGTAGGTAGTAGGTAGGTTGATTTAGGGTGGCTAAGGTTAATTGATGGTTAAAACTTTTGAGTGATATAACTTTGTGTTAAATATAATTGGTATAAAAAAATGTGATAATGCAATGGATGAGGATTTGAACCCCAAAGTGAAGGTGAAGGGTTCAAATCCTCACACTTAAAACTTATAATACCTAGGCTATTTAACTTAGGTTAAGTAACCCAGTCTAGGCTTTTTGGGCTAGGAGTTTAACGTTTATTTTTAATCTAAGCCACTTAACCTAGGTTGCTTAACATAGGTAGTTAGCCTAGTTAACTTAAGCTAGGTTGACTTTCAACTAAGTGAGCTAGGCTAGTTTGCCTAGCCTAGCTAGGTTGACTTTTGGTCACATTAACTACATGGGCTAAACTAAGTTGATTTTTGGTCATGCGCAATGACTCATAACGTGTTTATAAATTTTTGACACATGTCATCCATCCATCAAGGCATTTTTTGTAACACTTAGTCAAATAAAATGACTAAGTTGAAATGGCATGCATTTTACGCGTCATACCAAGGTCACCAATGACATGGAATTTTAATATTAAACCAAAATAAAAAAAATCTTAGTCAATAAGATGATTGGGCTTTGCAATTAAATGTGCTTTGCGATTAAATGGGTAAAACAACATGGGTTTAGTAACTCTTGAGTGAGTAGTTGCATATGTCATTTCTAACTAGGACATAATTGCAAAGCCTAATCACAAAACCCAAGATGTGTTGTTGTGAATAGTGTCATGAATCCAAGCGATTTTAGTGGGGTTTCCATTCATCACCAAATAATTGCAAAGCTAGTTTTCACATTCTATATAACCCAAGCAGTTTGTACTAAGAAAAGTAAGGTTGAAATCATTTTGATATTAGTCATTTTGACCTTGCACCAAAAATGACCATCATATGTTTTATCCATTCCTTACATCTAACTAATATGGCCATTTGGATTGTTAACTGGTGGGAGTTCAAAGAGGACATCCCCATCAAATGTTGTAGGAATGCAAGGACATTTTCAATGTATAGTGTGTTGTAATTGACCTATTTCAACTTGAAGGTGGCATGGGGGGAAAAAGACATTAACTTGAAGTAATCAACTACAACTAGTGTGTACCCGTTGCGTTCGCTGCCGAAATAGGCATTGATGTGAAGGATAATGCAATCAATACATTGATTTAAACTTCAAATGTTCCCCCTAAAAAACATAAATTGAATTTGTATTTAATTGCTCATTTTTTGCACATTGTTTGCTGAATTTCTCTTTTAATCTTTTGATGTAAATATCAAGCTCCATTAAAGCAATCCACCTGTTTCAATTGTCAATTTATAATGCTAAATTTTGTAAAATAATACCATTTTACAATATAAAGATGGAAATAAAATGAAAGAAAACTTTCACCCAGTATTTTACATCAGGTAAAGCCC
>Ga0209208_10005699_pt1 | contig 17290 bp, 11 predicted proteins | sample S1TSphfallax_3_FD_187694 | JGI IMG/M metagenome (GOLD analysis project Ga0209208, IMG submission 187694) | Host-associated microbial communities from peat moss isolated from Minnesota, USA - S1T2_Fd - Sphagnum fallax MG (SPAdes) (version 2) | ecosystem: Host-associated > Plants > Peat moss >... | reverse complement strand
AAAAAAAAAAAAAAAAAAAAAAAAAAAAAAAAAAAAAAAAAAAAAAAAAAAAAAAAAAAAAACACCCCTTTGGACTATTTTAATATACCCGTAGGGTAGATACAAGGTGGTCCAAAGCTTGACTTCATCCATGGATGGTGGTGCTTCGTTTAGGTACATAATAGGAAATATGGATGGATGGATGGATGAATGGATGGAGGATACCACATTTGTCGGCACTCGGGTACATGAATTAGGTTAATTAAAAAATAAATAAGACATACCATTTGGATATCAATATGGAAGTTGGAAGGGGTAAAAATGATGACAATTTTTTTGGTAAACTATTGGAATTTGGAAAAAAAGAATTAACTCACAATTTTTATACAAAAAAAAAACATTTTAATATGTTCTTTCACAATTGATGCAAATATTAAAACACAAGACAAATATTATCATTTTGGCATGAAATAATGGAAGATGAGAACTCAATGTAAATTTAAATTAAAAAAAAAAAAACCCCAATGTAAACTAAAGCTCAAACAAATTTTTACTAATTTCTATGTAGGTTGGAATGGAAGAGTTGAACCTAAAATGTATTAAATAACAATAATAATAATAATAATAATTTTATTATTGTTTTATTAAATTTTAATGGAACATACTAAGAGTGACATGAAAATATAAACAAAAGGAAAAAAATACTCCAAATGATAATGAACAAAAATTGTTATATTTTTTTCCTTTGCTCAATAAATTAAGAAGGATTGTGAAAATGTCACCAAAAGAAATATGAACCCTATCTATAAATTTGATTTTCCTTGTATTGTCCAAAATGGAGGATTATAGAAAAAGAAAAAAGAAAAAAAAGAAAAACACAAGTATATGAAATGACCACTTGTTAAAGACATGAAGTATTATTATTAGTATTATTATTATTAAATTTTTATTCTATTTCAATTGGAAAAAATGAAAAAAATGAAAAAATCACAATAGGAACATGAACCCTATTTTAAAATGCTGAAAATTTTGAATTTTCTTATAAGGTCTAAATTAGAGAAAAATAATTAAAATTGAAAGGAAACACAATAACATGAAATAACATTTTGAAAAGAGAAATGAAGTATTATTATTATTTTAAATTGGTAAAATTAAATTAGACATGATAATAACATCAAAATAAATATGAACCTTGTTTATAAAGGTCAAAAATATTGAATTTCCTTATAGAGGAATTTCCTTATTATTATTATTTTTATTATTATTTTCAGCAGACAAAAGCAGGACATGGGAATTTATTTTGAGAAATAAAATAAAAAACTAAAATAAATTTATGATTAAAGATCGTAATTAGGGTGTTAATTAAGTTTGATTAGTGAATGAGTCCATTAACAAGAGCTAAAGTATTTGAAATGGAGGGGAAAAATAAAATATAAATAAATAAATAAATAAATTGGAAAAACAAGGCAGGTACATGAAATTGCCTTTTTGAGGAGAAACCCGAATTATGATTATGATTATGATTATTACTATTTAATATTAGAAATAGAAAATAGAAAATAGAATTGGTCTGACTGCAGCTTTTATTAGTATTACTTTTATTTTTTATTTTATTATTTTCAGGGTAGAAAATCAAAACATGGGAAAATAGGATTTGTTACAGACCAAAGGGGAGGAGTAGTTAATTACTACCTACCTACCTATCTACCTAGTAGTACCTACTGCCCGGATTAAGGCCCTAATTAATAATTAGGGGTTCTAATTAAGTTTGAAATTCCTTTTAGGCTCTACTAAATAGAGGGAAAACCATCAAAATAAAAGACAAAATTGTAGGAAAATAAATAAAATAATAAATAAATAAATAGATCAATTATTTAAGAATGCGAATTAATAAATATAATAATATTATTAATACTACTATGTACTAATTTTATGGTTATTATTAATTTCTGGGGAGAAAATCAAAGACATGGGAAATATTAAGTTCCAGATCAAAAGTGGAGGTAAACCTACTGCCTGGATTAAGATTGTAATTAGAGTTGTTAATTACGATGGATTAGATTAGCGGACGGGTTAATTAATTAACGTCTCCGTCGCCCTCTAGTGTGTTCGTTTGTGTGCGTGCGCGTGCGCGTATGGAGAAGACGACAAGGGTCTGGGGTAGGGGGTGGAGCTTATGGAGTACCGTAGCGAAGAAGAGCTTGCAACCCTAGCCCATGCGTCTGGCGTTCGTTTGCTGTCTTTTCGACGTTTTCTCGCATCCATAGACATCGGCCGTCGGCAGGCTTTCAATCTGCGATTTTGGGGTTTATTCAACGCATGCTTTTTGGAGCTCAGTGGAGGTGGAATTCGGACAAATAGCTGCTGTGGTTGTGGAAGAGCACGATGAGCATCAGGTATGTATGTGTGGTGTTTGTGTGTGTGTGTGCGTGCGTGTGGAAAAATTTCTCCTCCTCCTGGTTGTGTCTCCGCTTGATGCAGATGATTCTCAGTGTTGTCTATGATTTGACATCGCTCCTAGCCATTATTTCCAGCTCCTGATTGCATTTCTATTTTTTGGTAACGGAACGTGCCCCCCCCATCTGGACTTGGGGTTTGAGAGGAAGGGGGTGTTTACGGCTGGGGGGGGCGGGAAGTATAGGGGGGGGATGTGTGTTTCCCGCCGTGCTTTCGGCTTCTTATGGTAGCTTGATTCCCCTCATTCCTGAGCTCTCCAATTTGTGTAAAATAGCCCTTGGGTAATGTCCAAAACCTAGCCCTAATTTGGGACGCCATGGTAGTTGATGACATCTGGGGTTTCTTTCACTCAATCCTGTGCTCAATTCCAGCCTTGCAGTAAATCCCCAACTGTTTCTTGTTACTTAATTGGTTTTCTTTTTGGAGTAAGAGGAAGCTCAAATGTAGGTGGAACATCTGTGTTGACAGGGGTAGAAAACCCCAGTCAGCATGGGGCATGGATCTGGTGGTGATGGCCTCTATGGCTTTATGCATAAAAACCCACATGGAGTGGCACCTCTCAATTCAGCTGGATTGTGCTTTTAGAAGTGTAATCTGTACAGTTTTCATGATTGTAGAATCAGCCAACTGTTCAACTGAAGTACCTCAAGAGTTCAAATAGTTGAATACATGTCCAGACAGTAAGGAAAACAAATGCAGCTCAACTTTAAGTTCTACCTTTTTCTATACTGTCTCTTTGTTTCGATGTGCATAGGTTTTGGTTTCTCTCTCTCCCCACCCCAATAATCTTGAAACCTTATGAGACAGTGCCATAGCAGTCACCATCTAACACTTGCACTCAACTGCTGCTTGTTCTGCCTTGATCCCTTGATCATTTGAGAAAAGAAAAAGTTTGAAAGGGTCTCTTGAAACCTGGGTTTTGGACATCCGAGGAATTACTTTACAGCCAGTGGAGGGAAAAAATAAAATGCACATGAGTAGTAGTCGTAGTAGTGGTCATGTTATGTGATTGCAATAATCCGAGCTGTGACATATGACTTGTACATCTAAGACTTGCACTCAACTGTCACTTTTGCTGCCTCAATCACTTGAGAAAGCAAGAGTTTCAAGGATCTCTTATAACCTAGGTTATTTTGGACATCCAGGGAATTGCTTCATGGCCAGTTGAGAGAAAAAATGCACATGAGTAGTAGTAGCAACAGCAGCAGCAGTATGTAATTTCTCTAATGCAAGCTTGTGATGTTTGTTACCAAATGACATTTTTTTTGTTTCTGCATCAATGTCTAGGTACCTGTGGCAGTTGGCGGGTGGTGATGTTCTCTATGATGGCCCAGATTGCTCAATAGACAGGATGATTACATCACCGAGGTTCATGTCAATAACAAGCACTCAATGAGCAGGGTTTTGTGCATGATGACAGAGGGAGTGTCTTTGCTTACTATTCAGTGCTGACTTGGTGTTGGGATACAATGAGACGGCTGTAGCTTTACCGATTTACACAACAGCTCAAGACTTATGATCTAAGAAGTGATGAGGTAGGATAACCTTGTGGCACCATTGTGGTGCCCAGGTGGGAAGACAGCAGCATGGCTGCAACACATAGGCTGGAGACAACAACCTCAAACAGTATTGATGGAAGTGCTTTTACAGGATTGTCAGGACACAGAAGCTTCAGTTCTACTCTAGAAAAATCTGTTAGCATACGGGATGGCCCAAGTGAAGGTCGGGTAATGGTGTTAGGAGGGGGTAAACCATCTGTGGCATCTCAGAATGGGGAGGTTCAACCCACGACACAAGTGTTGTTGGATACACTCTCTATTGACCTTAAGCCTCACCATTTGGATTTACGCCGTGTCATCAATGCGGCCACTGGGGCCCTGACAGATGACCCTCAGTCTAGGCCCCTCAAAGCTTGTGGATTTGAAGAACTGAAGCGTCTCAGGCAATGCCTTCTTGAGAATGAAAAACAAGCCAGGTGATTCATGGTTTTTCAGACCATTCTTTTCCAGCTGCAATGTTAATGTGAGGAATTTGGAGCATAAAAAGGAGTACAGGACAGATTAGCAAATTCTTTGGTGGCTCTTTTAGTGCATTTCCTTGTCAGAATTAAATTTTTCTTGTTTTATTGATGGTAGGTTACGAGTGAAGCAGCTGAGTGATGCAATGGCAAAGCTCAACAAGGTGCAGAATATGCTGCAGTCGAGGAAGCGATCTAGGCCTGAGCCTAGCACACAAGAGCGTGCAAGCTTAGCAGTTGCTACTGGCCGCATGACAACAGCATCGCATGCAAAAGTGAGCTCAAGCACTGTATCCAGTCATGTCAGCACTGCAGACATCAGTGGAGCTTCAAGAGCAGGAGACAAAAATAAGAGTGCTAATCCAAGCAAGCGAATTCGCACATCTATGGCTGATGTACGGGTGTGTTTACATGAACTCTGTCCCTGAGCTGTTAGATTTTAATTTTTTGTTCGTTGAATGGTCCTGTTGTGCAAGGCTGACCAGTTCTCTTTACTGAAGACAACCAAGTCCAATCTTGTATAAGTTCTGGTCTCTGCATTACAACCTGGAACCTTAGGTGCAACAAAGAGAATGTTTTGAATCATTAAGGCCTGATATACCTTGCAGCAGATTGTGAGTCACCAGCTCTGCTCAGCAAGCAAAGTTAGGTTCTTGCAAACAAGTATTCTAACACAGTAGGTGTTATTGGGTAAGTGCAGCCGGAGGGTCGTCCGAGCAATTTGAGTGTCCAGCGCCCATCCAGCTTACAAGAAAGGGAGCGGGATATGTCCAGGCCAAGCAGTTCTCTGGCCTTGCCAGTAGAAGAGAAGGAGAGGGTGCCACCAGGAACCAACCAAGTGGGGGAGAAGGTAAAATTAAAAGGGCGGCGCTCTAGTGTTAAGTCTGAGGTGTCCCCGGCCGCTGTAGCTAATGGGATGTCTGATGGAGACCGTGACCACAAATGGAGTGCACAGCATCGGTTAAGTCTTGACAGCAGCCGCTCACGACCTAGTGAGGGTCATGGCTACAGGTAGAGTTATTTGCCCCTGTAACCGAGTGAGTAAATGAATCATAGAGACTGTCAGTGAACTTCGAATATTGGGGAGTGTTGTCTGAGGACTGGACGTAGACTACTATGACTTGGTCATGTGATTCATGTGCAGGGTGGAAAACTTGTGACTGGATGATGTTAAAGAGCCTACATCTTTGGATCAATATAATTTGTGCCTAACGCTTTACATTATCTAAGAAACTTACTCCATTGCCAGATGTGGAGCTGCCATACATTGCAAAACATTCATGATGGCTTCTATATGTGATAAGTAAAGATGCCTGAGAATGGAACAGGGGCACATACTCAAATGATCATTTGATGCCAGCTTTTGATGAACATTCAAGCAGCTTCCAAAACAATATGAAACATAACATAATTGACTGATTCCACCTGCACTCTTCAGTCCACTTAAAATATTTTAGATGTGGTGACCCTTAAGGGGGGAGCAAGAGAAAAACGATACTTGTGAGTCTGCTGTCTAATTTAGGGTCTTGGTGTGTGCAGATCAGGGCCTGTGCATGGAATCACATCTATTCATAAAGCAGAAGTATCAGCTCAAGCAAATGGGTTGAACATGCGAGGCCCGAACAAGGGGGACTCTGATGGTGTTATTTCTGTTGGGGAAAGGGGAGACCGTTCTGCATTCTCAGAGAGGGAGCGCACTACTCCAAAGAATGAAGTCAGGTGTGTCTCCCACTCAATGATTTGTTCGAATTTGTTGCCTGATGTGTATCTTTTGATGATATTGACATTCCTTATATGCAGGGCAAGTCCTCGAGAGGAAGCCCATCCAGCAAGCTTGCCTATTGTAACAAAAGCAAAATCAGCTCGAGCACCTCGTTCGAGCTCTGTTTCTGGCACCAACCCCTCTGGGCATTTAAGCCGAACTTCACCTTTGCTTGAGGCCAGTGAGCGCCCATCAGTTGGAACTCCACCAACCAAAGCACAGCTCCTACCAGGACCCAGTCAGCGCAAGAGACCAGCGCCATCTCGGTCATCATCACCACCAGTGGCTCAATGGGGCAGTCAAAGACCTCAGAAGCCACGGCAGGCTCGGCGGGCCAATTTGAATCCACCAGTTGGGATCTTGATCCCAACTCGGGATGATGGGAATGGAGCAGGTGAATCTGGAACAGGTAGGCAGGAGGGTAGTGGAAGTGGTTCTACCCCAACTGGTCCTAGGCCAACTACTCCAGTTGCAATTGGTGCTTCAAGTTTGGAACGACGGGTCAATGTATCCAGCACTCAGTCTCTTTTGCAAGTCAAAGTCCGAGCTGAGCCACATTCTGTCTCTGTTGGCCTCTCAGAGAGTGATGATTCTGACAAGGATGGTGAGAAAGCAAAAGACAAAAACAAGAAGGTTGTGCCAGAGTTGGGGGAGACCAAAATGGTTAACTCAAGTCAGAAAACAGGTAGTGTTTTTTCATCCACAAACAAAAGTCATGTTACATTGAAGGAAGAAGGATCACAAGGGGATGGAGTGCGAAGGCAGGGAAGAACTGGGAGGGGTTCAGCTACTCCAAGGGTGGTGACTCCTGTAATTGCAGCTCCTCCTGAGACTTGTGATGTTGTACCAGCAAATGCAAAGCAGCTCAGAAGTGCCAGGGGAACATCTGACGTTAAGCCTAATAGGTGAATTGCAAAAACGCACTAAGTTGGTATCATTATTTGTGAAGTGCCACTCTTTGTGTCATATTTGCATTTTTATTTATGCCTAAGTACCATTTTTACCTGGCATAGAGGAATTCTTCTCCATAAGACTTGCATCCTTTGGTAATTATGTTTCATATGATGGTACTTATGATGTGAACATTGGTAAGGATGTGAGCTCCAATTATTGATACCCCCTTATGACAGATCCTTACAAGATGACCTGCACTTTTTGAAGTTCTTATTTTTTGTGTAATCTTGTCAGGCCAGGGCGGCCCCCACTGAAAAAGGATGCAGTGGATCGTAAGCCTGCAACAAGGCGGCGGGAGTCATCAGGTTTGTTGCTTCCTTTTCTTGACATTTGCTTGTACTTGGTAACTATTTACTGTTACTGGACACTCGGACAGTATTTGCTCTCTTATCTCCTTGCTTCATGAAGAGGAGATCTGGGTACATCCTTTTAGTGCAAGAAACATGTTTGAGTTTAGACACATGTATTTTGTTGTCTATGTCTCAGGAGATCGTACTCTTCTGAAATATTGAAGTAGCCACTTTGACGTTTTGAGATACTTCTGCTGGACTCACAGAAAATAAAAAGTCAGGAGGTTGTGCTGACATTAAGAACAAGGCTTCATTTACCAATGACTCATACATAGGCTGCTGGACATGGTTATTCTTTAAGTGAATCAGGCATTGCTGGTTCTTCCATTGTGAAAGGGAATATAACTTGATTGACCAACTACAACAAAACTACAACAAAGGAGTAGAATGATAGCTGTTCAAGTTTTGAATATCTGCAGGGGAGCTTGATGATGACCGAGAGGAACTTGTTCGTGCAATTCAAAGTGCCGTGACTTTCAGTGGTGAGAAGATGGCAGGAGTTTTTAGAGTTGGCAAGAGTATCTAGAGTGTATTGATATGGTTAAAATTTGATTTCTGTGACAAATTTGATTTGATGTTCTTTACTTTGTTCTTGCAAAATCTGACATTTAAAAAAAGTTCTTTCTGACTTTCTCTAGTCCTTCCTGCTGGAGGGAAAGAGGCATCTGGTCTTTGATTTCCAAGTTTGGCCAATCATTTGTTGGGTGCCATACTGTTTTGTGTTTGCAGTGGATAAAAGCCCTGTTGGTTTCTGGAAGCAAGTTGAACCCTACTTTGCTTATGTGACTTCGACTGACATTGATTATCTCCATCAGCAAGTAGGTTTCTTGCTTTTTGTCTAATTTGTTTTGCAAATTTGAATTTGCTATTCATCTTGGTCACTTCCTGAAACCTGTGTTCTTGTATTAGTTTCATCCACTGTTTGATCTTCCAATGACTTCTCTCAGTGGCCACCTGCTGTTTACTGGACCCATTTTGTGCCTAGTGTGTGGTGAAGCTTCTTGCATTTCATCTTTTATTTGGAGGTCAAGTGGTTTTAGCAGTGCTCAGTTTTGTGGAAATACCCATCTTGCAGACCAAAGAGCTTGAAGTGGATGATACAGCATTGCAAATCCCATCATGTGGGGGTCAACTTTTGAAGGTATGAAGTCTTTTATTAGTTTCTGTGTTTTAGTTCATTTTGCTTCTTTCTCTCTCCTTCAGGATGGGCTATTGGAATGTCTGTCTTTGAAAATTGACAATCCCTTTCTTACTTCTTGAAACAGGATCAGGAATACCTGTTTCATGTCAGTTGATTTTCTTATTACAACCCTCTTTGAGCGATCATTTTTTTTCTTGTTGCTGTCTCTTGTAGTTTGAAATGATGCGAAGTTCTGAAACTCCGCCAATGTCACCAAGCCCTGATATGGGTGCCAACAAGTCCTTGGGTACAGTAAATGGGAGCAGTGGAAGTGATGTGGGCTCTGGAGCAAGAAAACCTCAGGGGGATGAAACTGGATGTACTACTAGTGGGAGAGGAGGGTGCAATGGTGGTTTTCCTGACAAGTTCTTCTCTCTGTCCCAGCGGCTCATGTCTGCCTTCATCACTGTGGAAGACACAGATGAGGGTGATGCACTTAGAACCTCTGATGAAACTTTCCAAAACGAATCTTTCAGGGAAATCCAGTTGCAAGATTCTGAGTCAGCTCTACACCCAGGGAGCCAGAGTGGGAGTGAGCGTATGGATTTTGATGGAGGTGAGTCTGATGCAGATTTTGGACGCCTTGATTCTGAGTGCTGGGCTCAAGGGGTGAGAGAAAGAGGACATTCAGAAGTTTTTGCAGTTTCCAATGGCCCTGCTCATAACAGGACTGGGTTACTGCCTGGGAAAGGGGATGATCCAGGCGAGGGTGACAACATTCTTGCCAATCCAGAAGGGGAATATTGTGCAGACAGGGCCAATAATGAACTTCCATCTTCCAAGGATTATCATCAAGGAACAGGGAAAGCATCTGAACTAGCAGCTTGGGAGATGCAATATCATCAAATGAGCTTAGATGACAGGCTCTCACTGGAGCTTCAAAGCATTGGACTTCTACCTCAGCAACTGGTAAGCATGTTTCCTAGTAATCCAATTTGAGGCGGTTTTCTATAAGAGCTCTTTCATTGACCTCAAGTCTTGTGGATTATTGAGAATGCAGGATTCTTCATCCAGTGCTTTTTGAGTATTATTGAAAGATCATGATATTTAGAAGAAAAAAGGTCTGTCTTTGAAGATTTCAGCTCCAATCTAGAGAATCTGTTAAGTAAGATGGTATTGTCCACAAGGAACTTGCTCATGTGACTGAGAATAGCTTGATCATGGATGTTTTGCTACAGCCTGACCTTCCACTACGAGAAGATGATGAGATCTGTGAGGAGCTCAGGAAGCTGCAGTGTGAACTTAAACAGCAGGTTCTCTTCATTTCCCTCCTGTCTGATTCTATAGCTTCTGTATACTTGCATGATGGGTAGTGAAGAGTATCATTCTATTAAGTTCTGCTGAGCCATTCAGCTTACCCTGTTTTTAGGTCACATAGAGACAAACTAGTGCTTCAGCTGATGGCCATGGTGCATGCAATACCTCAGTTGCCAGGCCATTTGGTGCTATTTTATTTCTAATGGTAGCCACACCCATGAGGCTTTGATTTAGCGATGCCACTACATGCAAGAATCTTTACTCCTGCTGTTGTCTATATACCTCATGCATGCAACATGGACATTACCATGGCCACATTCCCAATGGGTCAATGTTTATTTCCTTCAGATGATTGAGTGACTTTTGCAATATTTGCAATGTTTCTGATGGTTGCAGCTGAGTATTTTAATCAAGTGTTCAATCTGGTAATGCAGGTTTGCTCAAATAAGGAACAGATCAGTTGCCTAGAAAGAGCGGTGCGGGGTGCCAAGGACTCTGAAGAAAGGTGCTGTCTTGTCATTTTCACATATTCCGAAACCATGAATTGTGAACTCATTTCCATGCTTTTCTTTCTTCCTAGTAGTTGTTTATCTGTGTGAAATTTGGTTGCAAAAACTCCTTGAGCTCTCTGTGCTCATAGTAGCATCATCAGGCTTCTGTGGAATGCTACAGGGCTCACAAATGTCTGCATGTGGACAAATTCCTTGGATATTTGGTTCTTTGCAACAGACTTGTCTAGTACTGCTGAGAAAGCTTAAATTTGTACATATTTGGGTGTGACCTTATTGCAGGGGTCGTGAATGTCTGGCTATGGACAGGCTTGTGGAAAAGGCTTACAAACGCCGCATGGTGATATTCCCTTCCTTCTGTGAAACCTAAACTTCCTGGTCTTGTAGTTGAAAGGAAACACTTTTTAAGGGTTTTTCTTGTGATGCCCTTAAGTAGCCATCTTTAAGGTTGCCATTTAGTTATTGCTGTTGCTGATTGCATTATATGTAATTGATGAGTATAAGATAAGGTGTTTTGTCTCTTAGGACAGATTCATCTGAAGACAGTTAACTGTCTGTGACCATGATGCTGAGAGCTTTCAACCCTCAGCCCTAATTGGTTGAACCCTTTGTTGAGGAAACTTAACTGAACTCCTGTAAAACATGTGAAGCCCAAATTGCTGGAGCTGCACACCTGAAACTCAAAGCTCCATTCTGTGCAGAATTCACGAGGACCCAAGGGAGCACCAGTGAAAGGTGCGAGGACTGCAGCAATGGGATTTGCAAAGAGGGTCATTTCAAAAGTCCGGAGCTTTGAAGCAGGGCATAGCTGTATTGTTGACTCTACACTGAGGGATCTTCTCTTTTGCATTTCCCGGAAGATAAGTGAGGCCAGTATTGACAAAGCCCAAGAGGTTGTCAGCATTGACACCCCTGTCTTACTCTCTGGGGACTCTCCAGCCCTGATTCCTGCCACAGGTTTGCACACCCTTACTGTCCATGAGTACCTATGCTAGTGTCACATGCTTGCAGCACAGATTGGACGAGTTCAAGTCGATAATTTTGGGTTACTTAATTTAGCTCAAGCAATACAGCTCCTGTTGTATTGCTGTTCAATGAAGCTTTGAAAGATTGATAGTGTGAAATGATGCAGGCCGTCATCCAGACACAAAATCTTACATTCTACTTAAATTCAAACACAGATGAAACTTGGGATCAATGGATCAAGTTGTGCTTGTGCTAGTTGAACATAATTGCTTTCTGTCAAAAACTGTGTCATCTGATGATGGATGGACTTTCTGTTTTAGATGTTTTTACAAGATCATGTCATGAGAAATTTGAATGGCTCTTGCAGGGGCTCTTCGGGCAGGTCAAGAGAAGGTGGAAAAGGATTCTGTAGAGGATAAGTCATCACCAGGAGCTCATACTAAGCGCATAACAACAAAAGATGAGGCATGGCCAATACGGGCAAAGAAACGAGAAGTGTTTCTTGAAGATGTATCTGGAAGGGGCATTAATAACTGCCCTGGTGGTACTAAAGGGAGACGTAGTGAGCGGGAACGTGATGGAAAGGGGGCCTCAGGTAGAGATGGAAATGCTCTTCATGCCAATGAGAGCTCAAGACTGGGAAATGTCAAGGGAGAGCGGAAGACAAAGATGAAGCCCAGACAGAAAATCCGGCCTCTATTGAAAAATGTGAATGTCCTTGCAAAGTCATTGACAGAACAGCAAGGATCAAAGGATAGGACTTCAGGACAAATTCCAACACCAAAACTTGTTTCCTTTGGAGAGGAGTCCATTTCAATGATGCCAGTTCCTGAGGAACTAGGACTTGAAATCAATGTGGATGGTATTGTTGACCTGTCACAATTACCACTTCCGGGAATGGATGAGATGACAGTTCCAGACATGGGTCCACAGGTTCAGGATGACATGGGCTCCTGGTTTGACTTTGACGATGCAACACAACCAACAGACGAACTTGTAATGGGGTTGGATGTCCCGATGGATGATTTATCAGACCTTGGCATGATGATGTAAAATCAGTGAAAACCCCTCATCCCTAGTCTTGACCTAACCATGATTTGAACATGGGAAAATTGTAGGATGATGTAAGTCCAACAACTACAGCCAATGGCACTATGTAACCATGACAACCCAGGGCTGAGCCCAGTGAGTTTAGGTGATGATGTAGAACCATTTGCTAGAACCAAATCTCTTGCTATGACCTAACCTGTGACCTACCCCAAGTTGTTTAAGCATGGTGGGTTAAGTTTATGCAAAGGTGATGTAAACAAGCTACAAGAGCCACATCTCTTGTCATGATTTTCCCACCATATGAGAAAGGTGTAATCATGTGGGTCTGAGTGAAGTTGATGTAGAGCCAGCTACCAACAAAGGAGGGCCTCATTGCCAACATGATCTGACCAGGATCTAACCGTGGTGGTTCAGGCAATGAGCCTCTTGCCTTGTACATTGAAGGTTAGTGCCCGCCAGGCCTTTCCACTCTCTGCTCCTGCAAAAGCCTGTCCCTCAAGAACAAAAGGTGTGAATACTCTCACTCCATTGTTGAAATAGCTTATGTCAGGAAGGGTCTGGAAACCTGAATAACAGTGTTGCTGTGACTCAGTCACGTCTGTACTCAATTTAGCTTTGACAATTGGAAAAATATTCATTCAGAGAAACACATAGCCTCTCATATTTGCTGGTGTGCCACTTCTCTCATTTGTGTTTTAAAAAAATGACCAGGCTCCTTTTTTTACTGAAAGGTTTTTAAAATAGTCTGTTGCTTTTGGCCCAAACTGGAGCACTGGAGAGTAATTTTAGGCTTCAGGGTTGTGTTTACAGTCTGAATGTTTGATTCTCTCTCATCATAATTTTCTCATGAATTTGTTAAGTATTAGTGTTCTTGTAACTTGCAAGATGCATGCTATTCAAATTCTTGTATTGGGTACTCCCCTGCTCAGTGTTTGATTGAGTATGTGAATTTTTTGACTTGGATTTGTCTTTTGTAATGTTGATTGTCAAGCTGAGAAGACGAGGTCTGGATTCAGAGATGTTAAAAGAAGAAGAGCCTTGTTGAGCTTTCGTGGCCTGAAATTTCAGACAAGGAGAAGTTTGTTTTCATTTGACTTGGCAATTGCCTTAGCTTTGAAGTTTACAGATATGACTTTGTCTGTGAGGGTGACTGAACTATGCTGGTATTAGGATAGCTATTGCTGTGTGTGTTAATGAGTGATCCCACCATTACAATTCAGTCATCCTTGGAAAATTTCCAAAGGATCTGCATGACGCCAAATTCTCCAAGAAACATTCCATGTTTGCGAAAATTGAAAAATGCCATGCTCCTGCTCAATGCTAAAAGCTCCATGGAATCTGCAGTTCTCGAATGTTGTTCAAAATAAAAAACTGAACAGACTCTGGAGTGCTTGAATGTTATTCGAAATGGAAAGCTGAACAGACTCTGGAGTTCTTGAATGTTTGAAATGAAATCTGTTGCTGGAATAAGGTTTTGCACAAGGCCAACTTCCTATGCCCACAGTTGCTAACTTTTCCAAAACAATGTTCAATTGCAGAACCAAAGAACCTGAACCTATGTTGAAGAGTTTTTTTCCCTCAGGGTTCCAGCTTTGGTTCTGGAGCCAGCAATACGCTAGTTCCACAGTCCAATTCTTGTGTGTCAGCTCGAGTACAGGTCACAAGAACCTAAACTGAACCCCAGGATTTAACATAGCCACAAACTGTGAAACCTGCCAACACTGGTTACAACTAGGTGAAGGATCATACAGAAGGATCATATATAGCTCCTATTCTGCAGGTTTTCCAGGTGTTTTAAAAGGCAGAATCAGTAGTGGTGGCTGATTTCAGTCACTTGATTAGTACCAGTGTTTTGTTTGGTGAATTTTGCAATGTCACAAAGCGGCAATGATCCACAGGAAGATTTAGCCAAATTTGGCTGCAAGCTAAACAAGAAAGGTAAGAATTTTAGAACATCTTTCTTCTATATTTTTGTTTTACATACTTGAACCATGTATAGAAATGTGGCAATTTTTCTTAAATTTTGGTCAAATTCTGGCTATTGAAAATCTTGAAAAGCACTTGATTTTAGCACTTTTGATTCCAGTGACGAGAAAAGTGAGGCACTTGTATATGGAGGTCTATTGCAGAATCATTGGTATGGTCATCCTCTGTGGATTCCACATGCAAATTCCGGATGGATTCATCTGAACAAAGGCAGTTGAGTCAGTTGAGCTGATGTTCTGTTGTTGTATTTTCTTTGGCTTCTTCTCTAGTGTTGCAGGACAAGCTCAAGACTGAAGAAGACAATGGAAAAATTGGCTTGCAGAGAAAGTAATGGAGGAGAGCAAAGGATTATGGTAGCAGTTGCTGATGGAAAACTGTGAATCTGAGGATTGGAACTTGTACATGGAATCTTCTAAATACCATGTTTGATGAGCTACATGAGCAGATTTTTTATATCATTTTCTGCAACAAAATGTATGCATGTATGTATGTATGTGTGTCAAGAATTTGCACATTTTCTCAGGGCACTAAGATTTTTGTTTTCTTGACTGCACCCAGTCTCTTGGTTGTACCCTTCAAAAGAGTTGTCGTGGTCTTTGCAATCTCATAGATAGATAAGTACTTGTTGTTCTGTTTGTTTTTCTGGGCTAACTTCTATCTTTCTTGCCTTTGAGCTAGATTGGGAAAGATCATTTCTTCAGTAACCTTATGAAGTGGGTTTTGATATAGATGATTCAGCTCCCCCCTCAACCAAATTCTCACTCAGCAGAAATCTCTTTGAGAGAACTTCACCTCAATTGGCCACGATCTGGTCAAATTCTGTTTCTTTCCTATTATTTGCATCTACTCTAGAGAACAAGTTACCTTGCATGTTTCAGGAGTTTTTATTTGCAATAACATGATTGCTGTTCTGCCCATGGCTTATGCAGTTGTCCTGCATCGAAGTACTCACTGTTGGTGTGCTTGAGAAATATGTCCAGGGTTTCATGGGTCCCAAAAATCACTACCCTTTAGATACGGCTCTCTATGCTTTTGGTTTAGATGCTTGCTTGTAAAGGGGCAAGCTAGAATGAAATGAAGCTTACCCTCACAAGCTTGTTGCAGCTTGAATGAAGATAGTATTTCACTTTTTTATTTGGCCATGTCTCTTCAGTACTAGCTGAATCATGATACCTGGACCATTGCTAAACTGGACATGTGACATAAGCTCAGAAGGCAAGTTTTTGTATGACCAGGTTATTGTGGACTCAATTACACTCACTTTGGGGAGCTGATAACAACACTGGGAAGTAATGGCAGGTAGTCACTGCCATTCATGATGAAGGTCACCATCTGATACTCCATGACATTCACGAGTTTATGAAATGACTCATTCTTGTCATGTTTGTTTTACTTTTGCTGGAACCAATGCAGCATTTGTTTGGTTACCTGATGTCCATACTTTTGTGGAGTTTCTCTCTGCAATTTACATTGATGTCTCTATGCCCAGGAGGACGAGTCATGTACATTATCATAATCAGCTGAATTTTTCAGTTCACTAGACTTCCCAGCCCACTATGTGTTTCTTTGTTCTTTGAACCTTTGATGAATTGAAACAAGAACCAAAACACATATCAATGACATTTGTATTCCAGATCCGTGTTTTGTTCCTATTCTGCTTGCCAATTTTGGTCCTCTTTGGTGCATGCTAAACTCTTCTTGTAGCTAAGTGGTACTATCAGCTAACACAGTCTCATGAATTTAGTGTTGAGAATAGTCAAGTAAATGGGGAATGTGAAGTCGCTAATGACTTCTAAACAAGATGGTTGACACTGTGGTGGAAACTGATGCGAAGTTGTATTCTTCTGTATTGATGACTTTGTTTCGTTTCTTTGTTTCCACTTGTTTACATTCTTTCTTGATTGTGTATCATTGCTATCTATCATGGTACTAGTCTTCTTCCAGCTTACTATCTACCTTCACTCAGTTTCCCATGTTTTTAGTGACATGTATTCCAGTACAGGTATATGTTTCTAAAATGCATTGCATTTTGTGGGTCATCTTTCACATTTTCTTCAAGTTGACTTGAATGATAAGTATGCCCAAAGTTCTCAACACTTGTGAAAATATTGTATTGTTGGTGTACTCATGATGCTCCATGAGAGCAAACTTTCCTCTTGAGGTGTTGTGTTGCAGGTTGCATCTTATCTCTTTCATAACGTAGTTCATGTATTGCCCTGCTCTGGATGTGTTGCCCTGCTCTGGTATGTACAACTTGGTGTATGTATTGCCCTGCTCTGTATGTGTTGAGGCAGTTTCTTGAAATGGCTGGAGCATGGCCCAATCACTCCTGCACCTGTTTTTGTTTTTGGAATGGAATGGAAAGGGAAGAGTGTTTCTGGGGAATTCTGAGCATTTCTCACACATTATTTAATCCAATGAGAAGAGGATGTAAGGATTTGTTTGTTTTGTTTGCTTGTTTTCTTGTGTTCTTTCAAAAGAAATCATGGACTTTGTGAAGAACAACAATGCTCAACACTGTGGAAGAGCAGGAGTTGGTGATCAGCAGCAGCACCAAATTTGCTGCCGTTCTTGACCTAGAAAAGAGACACCACTTTGGGAGAGATCTGTTAACTGGATTGTAATTGTCAAGTTTCCTTTCCAATGATTAATGTAGTGCTGATGGGAAGAGACACCCTAGAACAACCACATTAATAGGACTATAGAGCAGGATCACATGGCATGAACCTGTTCCTTAGCAAGGTTTGACAAGTTATTTCAAAACGCTCTGAAAAGTTCAACAATAGCATCATCCATGTCCTATGTATAATCAAATCTTCTTTT
>Ga0209208_10005698_pt1 | contig 17291 bp, 4 predicted proteins | sample S1TSphfallax_3_FD_187694 | JGI IMG/M metagenome (GOLD analysis project Ga0209208, IMG submission 187694) | Host-associated microbial communities from peat moss isolated from Minnesota, USA - S1T2_Fd - Sphagnum fallax MG (SPAdes) (version 2) | ecosystem: Host-associated > Plants > Peat moss >... | reverse complement strand
GTATCTAAGCAGACCAAGTTTTTTTTTCCCAAGTTTTGTGAGGTAGTAGTAGGTGGGTTGGCGACCACCCCATAAATAAGACTTAGCCAAATTTGGCTACCTTTCATAGAGGACATTAAAAAATACATATATATTCCTGCTATATGTTTTTGCCACCTGCTGGAAATTATTGTCTAAATATGGAAATTTCTTTGTTTTTGTTCCCCTCAAAATATTATGATAACTTTGGCCCATTTTTTCCAAAAAAAAATCTTTTGTGAGATTCACATTGCTTTCCTAATTTGTCACCAAGTGATGAAATTTCGCTCCCAAAAAATGCTGGTGCCAATCTGGGGTTTTATGTCAATTTTTTGAAATATAAGAAATTGGCCGACTTTTTCCCCCAAAAAAAGTGCTAAAAAAATCTGAATTTACACTAGAAAAACACATTTACTCAAATTTTTTGCATTTTTTGGTCCAAAAAATGAAAAAAAATTATTCCCAAAAAAAACCACTGGTGTCAAACCTGCATTTAGGAGGCTTATAGTTTCTATGTAGGCTAAATGAACTTGAGAAAATATGAAAAAAAAAAGACTTAGATACCGCATGTGAAAAGTTGATTATAATTTAGGAGCCAGATCCTTCTCGCATTGGAATTTTGGGAGTACTTAATATTAACAAATACATTCATTAGGGATTAAGATTTAACTAGTACATAATTAGATGAGGACTATTTGCCTATATTATTCAAGCACGTCTTAAAGAGTAATAGGTAGGGTAGTGGCTCTCTATCTTAATTATTACTTAATAAGGAAGTAATCTCAACGCATATTTTGCACTAAGTTTTTTTGGGATGCCTAATAATAGCCTATTAAAAAAAATTAGTTTTTTAAAATAGCCATCTTAGGTCTATTTTTTGAAAGATCCACCCAAAACTCAATTTAGAAAATGATCAAGAAACCACCTGTTTCTCCATCAAAATTATATAAGAAACCACTTAGGCTTAACAAAGGGTAGTCCTATTGTCACTCACACACATTTTATAATTTATTTAAAAAAAACCCCTGTAATTGGCTAGTTAGTTCCCACAACCAAGATAAAACCAACTCTTTGTAAAGGATTGGTTTCAAAGAAGAAAAATTGAGGAAAAAGTTGCAAGTTTTTTTTTCCAAAAGACATAATTTAATAATCAATCAATCAAGGATGAGAGACTAAATGAAAATTGCATTGAACATCTATTAACAATCCATCCTCCAAATTCACATTTGTATATTGACTAACTCTAGGTCCCATAAATGTCAAACCCATCTAGGTCAATCTCACTCTTCAACTGCATATCTATCTCTATATATGTGTATTAATTGCCTAAGTAATTAGGACTCATGACTCATGGCCAAATTTCAAGGGGTTTTGGGTTCAACTCACACTAGGTTCATACTAGGTGACCTAGTGTGAGTTGGTTCCATCATATGGGTTAGTGTAGTTTGAGTTTTAGGTTTTAAGTATTAACTCAAAGTACAATAAGGATCATAGGGTTGACACATGAGTTGAAAATTCTCTTCCTACTTGGGGTCAAAGCTTTGGAGATGGTTTGTTGATGGTGGCGCCCACATAATCTATCAACCTATTAAGGATGGTAGCTTGTTTCATTTGTTTTTCATGTTGAGATCTCCCAAATCATGGTCCCCCCCTTCCCCTCCCCTCCCCTCTCACATTCTTGGTACTATTGGAAATCCTTTTGATGAGTAGTGTGTGTACCAAGCGAGGTGTTTTGATAATGTGTAAACTAATATTTTCAAGAGTTATGTGAATATTGAATAATTTGGTCATTGAGAATTGAATAAAATCAAAATTAATTTTTTTAAAGAACTTGGGGCATGATTTTGATCCTCCTTGAAAGAACACCTTGATGAATGGGATTTTTGGACATGATTTTGTAATTTTTAGACCTAAGGTGAGGGAGATATTGAATTTTGAATAATTTCAGTAACAAGAAGTTAATTTTAAAATTCTAAATATTTTTTTCAAAGTGGAGCTCTATCATTAGGGTCAAGTTCACACTTGGGCCGACCACACGATTTATATTATTATGTTCTAGAAAAGCAATCACAACACGAATCCAATAAGCTTTTGGATGTTATTCATCGTCAAATTAATGTTTGATAAGAAAATAATAATTATTAGTGTTAAATGTTTTAAGTTTTATTATTTATTGATAGGAAGGAAAAGAGTTAGGTGATCGGTTCTGTTTTTTCTTTGTGTAAAATATCATGGTTTAATATTTTCTTGTTGGGGATGGGGGATTTTTTTTTCAGCACATTGTCTCATACGTGAACAATGTTCGAACATGCATAGCATCTTGTCCCAAAGCTTAAGGCATACACCACTTCAATATGGAATGTGGAGGCTTTGGCCGTTGAATTTGGGAGACCACAATGTGACAAACAAACAATCTTCTTTAATAAATATAAGTGCAATTTTTGGATCTCTCCATCTCAAGTTGTTTTAGAAAGTTTCAACATTCTTATTTTAAGGATGTATATGAACACACTTGAATCTAGTATTATATGATCACATAGATATTCACCATGTTTGAGATTTGTGCAAATTGTATTTGTAAGGTTTCAAATTTTCAAGTCTTAAAAAATTGGTATATAATTTTTTCATATAATTTTATTATGTATCCATAATTAATATTTCCTGTTTCTCAATCAAAATTACATAAGAACCATTCAGGCGTATTAGAGGGTAATCCTATTGTCATTTGCACACATTTTATAATATATATTTAAAAACCCTGGTAATTGGCTAGCTAGTTTTCATAATCAATTTTACTGTTGATAAAATGCTTGTTGAAAATATATAAACATAATCAAAAGTGATTTTAATTTCTTAATTGTATGATTATGATGATGAAAAGAGTAATCATTTATTATTTTATTATAATTTTTACGACATAAATGTAAAATTTTATCAATAAAAAACTTTAAATTTATATCATTTAAAAAAGTAATTATGTTTCTGTTGATATTATGATAATAAAATATAATTTTGATATATGTGTTTAAATCATTTTAAAATGACATTTGATCTAAATTATATTGTATGCCAATTTTCATTATTTTTACATAAATTTTTTTTTCCAGAAAGTTTGTGATGAAAATAAAATCAACTCTTTGTAAAGAATTGATTTCAAAGAAAAATTGAGGAAAATTTTGCAAGTTTTTTTCTAAAACGCATAATTTAATAATCAATCACTGATGAGAGACTAAATGAAAATTGCATTGAGCACCTATTAACAATCCCTCATCCAAATTCACATTTGCATATTGACTAACTCTAGGTCCCATAAATGTCAAACACAAGTAGGTCTAATCTCACTCTTCAACTGCATATCTATCTATAGATATGTGTATTAACAGCCTAAGTAATTAGGAGTCATGATTCATGGCCACATTGCAAGGGGTTTTGGGTTCAACTCACACTAGGTTCATACTAGGTGACCTAGTGTGAGTTGGTTCCATCATGGGTTAGTGTAGTTTGAGTTTTAGGTTTTAGGTATGAACTCCAAGTACCATAAGGACCATAGGGTTGATGCATAAGTTGAAAATTCTCTTGTCACTTGAGGTCAAAACTTGGAGATGGTTTGTTGATTGTGGTGCCCCCCTAATCTATCAACCTATCAAGGATGATAACTTGTTTCTTTTGTGTGTCATGTTGAGATCTCCCGAATCATGATCCCCCCCTTCGTCCCCCCGCGCCCACCCTCTCCCCTCCCCGCCGCTCCCTATCACATTCTTGTTACTATTGGAAATCCTTTGATGAGTAGTGTGTGTACCACGCGAGGTGCTTTGATAATGTGTAAACTAATATTTCAAGAGTTATTTGAATATTGAATAATTTGGTCATTGACAATTGAATGAAATATTTTTAAAAAATATATTTCACAATTGATTTAAATGTTTAAAAAAATTTGCGAATGATTTTGGCCTCCTAGGAAGACCTTGATGAATGGGGTTTTTGGACATGATTTTGTAGTTTTTAGACCTAAGGTTCAAAAGATATTGAATTTTGAATAATTTTGATAATAAGAAATTAATTTTTAAAAATTTGTTATTTTTTTCAAAATCGAACTCTATCATTAGGTCTATGTCACACTTGGATTGATTACATAATCATGTTCACACTTGGGCCAACTTCACAATTCATATTATTATGTTTTTCGAAAAGCAATTACACACCAATCCAATAAGCTTTTGCATGTTATTCAATATCGAATTATTGTTTGATAAGAAAAACTAAATTATTACTTTTTAAATGCTTTAATTTGTATAATTCATTGATAGGAGGAAAAATAGTTAGGTGAATGGTGTTGTTTTTTCTTGTGTAAAATATCATGTTTTAATACTTTCATGTTGGGGATGGGGGATTTTTTTTCAACACATTGTGTCATGCGAACAATGTTCAAACATGCCTAACATCTTGTCCCATAGCTTAAGACATCAATTCCAATATGGAATATGTTGGCTTTGGCCATTGACTTTTAACCAAATTCAATCAAAGCTTTGCATTTCCATCGTCAAGTATCTTGTAACGTTATACCAAATTTCATGCTCGTACCATAATTATGTTAAAAAATCTATTAGGGCTAAAATCCTTTAACACCATAATGTGCCATATTGCTCATTGTTAGCTCATTCTTCTTGTTTCTTCAGGGGGGTTAAGCCTTCCTCAAGTGGTCCGACGTACTACCCCGAACCTTTTTTAAATGTTGGGCTTTGATCACTCTTGCAATAGTCTTTCATTTCTAGTAGGATGATCATCCTACTTTTCTTGATGCAATGACACATGTAGAGACTAATACTTATCCCTTTTAGGTTGCATTACAAAATACCTATGCATTGTTACTTGAGGTTATTCGATCACATGTCTTGCCTTTTGAAAGTCTAGTAATGCAATTCTACCTTCAAATGTAGTCTTATTTTATGGACCAATTACACAAGTAGGAATTTACTTAACTTTTAATATATGTTCTTTCAAATGTTGCATGAGCACATCTTTGCTCTTGTGCAGGTCCAATAGTAAGGGCTTGATTATTAACTCATCTTAGCACCCCTTCATTCCATTTATCCTCTACCCATTTTTTCATAGCACTTCGTATTCATTTTAATTTACCACACCCTATAGTTGTCCACATATAAAAAGAGGTTTCTCACCTTTTTCCCTTGCCGCACACAAAGACAAGTGGATATTATCATCACTAGAAATAGTTTTCGAACCCTAGCAAATGTTATTACCGATCTAACTTGTTTAGATTTGGTGCAACGTTTTTCAACGACAATAGCACATGCAACGATTGTTGCCACTTAAGATAAGGCACAATTTTATACAAAACAAACACCAAAAGATGATTTCATTCCCCTTGCCATAAAGACCTATAACTGTCCATTTTCATTTTGATTCCTTTCTAACTTCTTGTATACATGGCTATATAGTTCGCCATTAGCGAACCTCCTTAATACCTTCGATGCTTTTGCTTCATTATTAAAAATGAATGTCAATAGCCTTATAGAGTGTGCAAGCCATCATGATTCTTCAATGAGCTACCACACTTAATCACAGTTCTTCATTTTTTCCACACATAGTAGCTAATGTACTTCCATCACTAGTTGATTTGTGGCAAAAGATGCATTTTTAACATTACTTTTTCCATTTCATTACTATGGTTTTGATGGTCTTGGTTTTCCTTTTGTGTGTTTACATTTGCTTCGACATGTTTTGTATTTTTTTGTGGATACAATACTACCAAAGTGGGGTGCAATTTACTAGCTTAAATCATTATGGGACCTTAAAAGTGAAATAACTTCATTGCATTTTACTGATTTCACGATGGTGAAAATTATTTCATTATAATATCACTACGTCGATACCATGTTTCATTACTAGTTAACATAATTCACTAATATAATTTACTATAGTAAATAGGTTTATTTCTATGTTTTTTAAAATAATTTATTTATGTTACTTTATGATATACCTTATATTATTTTAAAATACTTTAATTATTCTAACTCATATTTTATGTTATTATAGGTTATTATAAATTATTGTACCCTAAAATATTATATGTTATTTTACCTTAAGGTATCATAACTAGTTTATTATAAGTTTTTAAGTTATTATAAATTAAATTATTTGACTACTTTTAGGCTATACATTAGGTTATTTTATTTTAAATTAATATATGTTATTTCAAGTTATACTTTAACTTATTCAAGGTCATTTTACTTTATGTTATTATTAAGTATTTTATCCTAAATATAATAACTTAAATAATCTAAAATAAAATATAATGACCTAAGGTAAAAATAACTTAAAATAGTAAAAAATAACCTATGAAAAATAATTCTAAATACCCTACAATATAATAACTACCAATAGGCTATGATATTATAACAGATAATATCAAACAATAATTTACAATATAATAATCACCAATAGTTCTAATATAACATATAATAACCAACAATAACTTATAATACAATAACAATTAATAAAATAGCCACCAATAACCACCAATAACCATTAATAAAATAGCCACCAATAGCCATTAATATAATATCCACCAATAGTCACTAATATAGTAGTAATTAATCACCACCAATAGAAAAGCCAGCAATAGCCATTAATATACTAGCCATTAATAACCATTAATAGAGTACCCACTAATAGTCACCAATACAATAACCACCAATAGTCATTTATAGAATAACAATCAATAGTCATTTATAGAATAACAATCAATAGTCATTTATAGAATAACAATCAATAGTCATTAATAGAATAACCACCAATAGTCATTAATAGAATAACCACCAATAACCATTAATAGAATAACCACCAATAACCAATAATAGAATAGCCACCAATAACTAATAATAGAATAGCCACTAATAGCCATTAATAGAATAACCACCAATAGCCATTCATAGAATAACCACCAATGGCCATTAATATAATAACCACCAATGGCCATTAATATAATAACCACCAATGGCCATTAATATAATAGCCACCATTAGCCATTCATACAATGGTCACCGATAGAATAACCACCAATAGCCACCAATAAGCATTAATACAATAAACATTAATAAAATAATCACCAATACACATTAATAGAATAACCACCAATAATCATTAATAACCATTAATAACCATCAATAGTACTAATAAAAAAACAACTAATAACCATATATTAGAATTGTTTAGGATTGGCAAAAATAATATAGGGTGAAATAATTTATAATAAACAAAAATAACTTGAGGTGAAATAACCAAAAACAACCTAGATTGTCAATAATAACATAAGGTGAAATAACCTTCAATAGGTAAAAGTAATTTATAATAGCTACAAGTAGTTTAAACTGAAATAATTTACAATCGCCCAAAAAAACTTGCAATAACACAAAATAGCCTACCATGAAATAAGTTAAAATAGCCAAAAGTAACTTAGAATAACCAAAAGTAGCCTAGGATGAAAAAAATAACAAAAAATAATTAAGAGTAGCCATAAATAGCTATAAATATTGTATGGTGGAATAATTTAAATTAATGAAAAATAATCATATAATAATCGAAAGTAGCTTAGCATAGGTAGTATTATATTAATAAAAAAATTATCCATTTATTAAACTTTTTTTTCCAAAAAAATAATCCATTTATTAAACCTTTTTTCCAAAAAATTTATCCATTTATTAAACTTTTTTTTCCAAAAAAAATTATCCATTTATTATTTTTAAAATTTCCAAAAAAATGGTCATTGAAATGTTATTGAATAATGATATTCAATTTTATTCATTGTTCAAATGATTTTAAACTTTCAAAAGGAAATAAATTTAATTATGTACATTATTGATTTTTTTAAAAAATAAACTTGAATCATTTCATTCGAACAAAATCTTAATAAAATATGAATTTTCAAATTTTATGTTTTATTGTAATATTTAAAATGAAATATTTGATAAATAGAATGTAATGTAACAAATTATCACAACAAATGGGGTGGCTTGATGGTAAAGGTGTTTGCCTCCAATCCAAATGTCAAAGGATCAAACCTCATGGGTGGTGTCGTGTGTGGTGAACAATGGTATGTTGTTGACTATTTTCATATCGAATTCTTAGAATAAATGCTTAAATTGATTATGTGGCCTACTTACCTACCTAGCGTAGGTAATGAAACATGTCAATAAATAATAAGCTTTAAAAATCATGAAAATATCAATAATATTATATATTAAATTCTAATTAATTTTCATGTTGGTTACTTAATTAAATAGCAAATGAATGGTTTGGTAAATTTGTATTTCACTTGAGAGTAATCTTGTTTCATTAGGTACTACTGAAACAAATCATTATTCATAACAATTGGACCCCGTTCACTAGGGAGTTAAGCAATTTCATTACGTAAAAATGTCCAAATTCACTCAAAATCTACTGAAAACCAGAATGAACTAAGACGCATTTTGTAGTAGTGATGGATTTCTATCCTTGTTTTTATATATATACAACGTTTGTTTTTGCATGGGAAATCTAACTATTTATAATTTTTTAGGGATGAAAAACCATGTGAAAACTCCATTTGTGCATGCAAAAATTCAAATACATTAATTGTTTTCATACATATGAATGTTTACAAAATACAAGTGTGACCTATGACATTGGTTCAAAAGTAATTTATTTTTTCTGTTTTGATTTTGTTGAAATTTCTATTAAATACCCAAGGACAAATATTACTCAAAATTCAATAGCATTCATACCTTAGGTTTAAAATTTTAAAAATCATATCCATAAAATCCTACTCATTGAAGGTTTTGTAATAATGCCAAAAACATTCACCAATTTTCTTTAAAATTTTAGATTTGATGTTATTGTGTTTTCAATGAATTTTTTACAATATTCACTAAACCTTACATCATTGGTCTAAACATTAGGAAACAACCTAATTTCATTCATACTCATCAAGGGTTTTTCAACAATACCAAGAGTGCAGAGGGAAAGGATGTGGTTTGTGAGATCACAATGTGACAAACAAACAAACAATTTTCTTTAATGAATCAAAATGCACTTTTTGGATGTCTACATGTCAAGTTGTTTTTATAAAGTTTCAACATTTTTATTTTAAAGTGGTAGGTGAACATATTTGAATCCAGTATTATATGATATCAACATTCACCATGTTAAAAAATGGGTGCGTTGGCAAGAGATTTGTGCAAATTATATTTGTTAGGTTTGAAATTTTCAAATTTAAAAAATTGATATATAATCCTTGTATACAATGTAATTTTTAAAATTTTTAATGTAATTATAATTAAATTTTCCTTGAAGACAATGTGAAGTAAAATTGCCAGGTTTTTGTTATTAATTTTTGTACATAGAAAGTAAAAATCAATGTTGGGTGGTTTTTCCTATTTAAAAAAAACCTTGAATTGTAATTATACAAAAAATATATTGTTAGATTTTAATTGTAGTTTCCAATATGCAAACAAAATAGGTTTTGGATCTAGTTTCAATTCTAATTGTTTAATAGCTAAATTTTGGTGACTCATAATTAGGGGCCTATTATTAGATGAAGGCTATTCCTAAATCATAACCAATTTTCAGGGTTTTATTCCAAAAAAATTCTAGGTTTTTCCTCAATGGGATAGACAACCACTTGCAAGTTTTGCTTGTGTGATGTCCATGTTGATGTGGATTGACAACTTGGGACAAGATTAGATTGTGAATTGGCAATGGGAAAACCAATTCCACTTAGGAATAAGTCTTAGAATAACTCATGATCACCTAATGGAATGGTGGTTCACCTTATGATGTTCATTGTGATCCTAGGTAGAATAGGGAACTTGTTACATTCATAGGCAAAATGGGCCCTACCAATTCCATAATACATTGTTATGACAATAACAAATTACAACATGATCAAATTTTATTATGGATATTCAACTTTTAAATGTATGATTTTTGCACTTATAGTTTACACCTATTATGTAAGGTGTTATGTGGGCAAATGATAAGCCATCGTTGGAAATTAATTTGAAGAACATTCCATTTTGAGTACATAACTTTCTGGTATGTTTAGGGTTTATTTAAAACCTTGGTGACAAAGATCAAAATTAACTACCACCCATGAATGCACCAATCTAGATGGATGGTAATTAAATGGAAATGTTTTTCATTAACTATTGTCCCCAACGAAATACCCTTGGTTAGCACAATCAGTCTATTTGATGTTCTGCATACTTGAACTTTTTTCCCCCAAAACATTATTACTTATCTTTCCTTCCTTTTTCCTCTTAACCCCCTTCCTCCCCCTACCAACTAAAAGGTCAAACCACCCTAATTTACATAATTACCTACATGTTTTCCTAATACTTACTTGAAATGACAAAGTTGCACCTACATAGCTACTCATTACATGAAGGAATGTCATCATCAAAAGATGATGGAATTACATAACAAAACAAGTAGGCACTTGTTTCCCTGCACCTACTACACACCAACATGGCTTTACCTACCCCCACATACCTACTTATTATTGGTTTTTATAGTCTAACAATGAAGGTAACCTACCAATGTTAAAATAGACCCAATGTCACTATTGAAACATGTAGATATTGCAAAAGCCTTGTTGACCTTAATTTAGGTTTCCTTTCTAGCCTTTAATGATAATAAATAACAAACCCCAAATGCAAGTATTACAACATGTGTTCAAAAATATGAGTTCCAACCTTAGCCTTGAGCTCATGACTAATGCCAAGGCATGAAAATGGGAATGAGCTGTGATAATGTTCCAAAATTCAAGCACATTAAATCACAAGTGTGGAAAAACACAAGGAAGCGAATCTCAAACATTCTCAAAGTTGTAATCCATTCCATGTAAGGAGTTTCATATGTCATTGGAAAATGATTTTCAAAGAATACAACTTTTCCCTTGAAATATTGGAATTGATTAAAAAAATTATGAACCCTTAGAAAGGTGGGACTTATAACTACCCATTCAAAATATTGGGAAAAAAACATCATTTCCATGATGTAACCTTTGTGGGAAGCTATAGAATATATTATATGAGGAAAATGGTAATTTGTCCCAAGTTTGGGTCACGGTGTGTTTTGCAAGTTGAAATTATCCTTTGGCTTGTGTATGCATCAAAGTGTCCAAGTTTTGAGGCACCAAATCTTGTTCAAATTGGGCCAATTTTAGACCATTGAAAATATCATGAAAAGTGAAATACTTTTGAAGGGTCATATAGAAAAAAAAAACCATATTTATGAGTAGTTATGACAATCGAAAAATCCAAAAGTTAATCGATCAATTGTTGATCAATCATATTACAATTTTTAAATTCATAACATCTTTAATTGAAAAATGTGATACTTCATTGGAAAGTTGTTTCCAAGGCTACAATTTTGAACTTGAAAACTTTTGAATCAAAGTTCATATGAGGAAGTTATGAAGCCAAAAAATGATAGGATTCATAATTTTGCAATGATGATCCTTCCCCTAGTCCAAGTCATGGTGTATCATGTGGTTGTGGCTTGCATGTCATTTGTGTACCATTTTGGTTCGAATTTTGGGGAAGAAATGTGATGGGAAAACTATTGATAATAGGACAAAAATAAGAACGCTAATTTAAATACCAAAATTGTTGGCAACAAAATTCATGCCAAAAATATTTTTTAAATCTAATCAATCAATGGTGGTTCAAGTGGAGGAAAATCAACATAAAAAATCATAGGTCCAACTTGCACTTGAAAGGCATTATTAATTGGTATCAATAAAAATGGTACAAAAAAATAAAATTGATATGCATTAATGATGAAGTTTATTGTAATCAAATTCAAAGAAAATTGAAGCTTGGTTTTAGGTTCAATAATAGGTGGCTACATCATTTTATTTGTTTCATGTAAATGATTTGCATGGGAAATCAACAATGTTTATTGATTAGCAATAACATATGATTTGTTGGTTGTGATTTAGCCAAAATGGGTGATTAAAATGGAATTAAATCATCTAAATTAATTGCCACAAATTTATGAAGGAATTGAACATTGTTAAATAACTATAGCATAGATGAAAAAAATGCAAGTTCTACATTACACCAAAACATGGTAAACATTATTACATTAATTACTAGCATTATAAATTTTAATTGCATATATGACTAGCCATGACTACATGACTAATTAGTCCATATGGCCTTGTGGTATTTACCACTAATCACAAAAATGGCATAGTTGTAAATGTCATGTGTGACTATGTCCTCCATGACTACAAGACATTTTCAACAACCAAGATTTAATTTTTAAATATGATTATAAATTATTTTGATTATTATATTGCTACCATATGGTAGCTTAAAACGAATTCAAGATTTTTTCAATCATTTATAAGTTGACATGTGGCAATTTAGAATAAGGAAAATATTTTTTAATAATATTATATGATGCCACACGATAGTCAATGTTTAATAAAATAATGACACTTGGGACCTAACTTAGGCCACCTAAGTTATGAGCCATAGGATAAACACCCTAGGCTAAATGACCTAGCCTACATACCAAAACCTAAGAAACTAAACTAAACAACTTAAACTAGGTTTAAAAACAACTTAGGTTAGGCTAACAACCTAACTTCGAAGAGGGTTACCCATTTATACTCCCTTAGGAACTTAGGTAATATATAGGATGAAGATAAGAGGTTTTGAACCCCTCACATGCACTTTGAAGGCCCAAGTCCTTTACCATTGCACCACCACATTTTTTTGTAACAAATGAAGTTATCATAGACATCTAAATAATAATTTCTTTTAGCCTAGGTTAACCTATGCCACCCTAGGCTAACATAGGCCACCCAACAATCTAGCCTAGGTTTCCTTAGGCTATTTAAACAAAAATAAATTTTTAGAAACTAAACTTAGATAACCTAATTTACTTTAGGGCCATTTAGGCTAAACTAGGCTATATTATGTTAAACTTGGTTAAAGTAAGTTATTTATGTTAAACTTGGCTTTTATAAGCTAAACTTGGTTAAAATAAGTTATTGAAGTTAAATTTGGTTTAAATGGGTTATATTATTTTCTATTTGGTTAAACTTGCCTAAAGTAAATTATTTCAATTAAAATTGGCAAAACTTGGTTTAACTTTATTATAAATTTTTAATGTTAAATTTGGCTATATTTAATTAAATTATGATATTTAGGTTAAATTTAGCAAAACTTTGTTAAAATTGACTAAACTTGCATAAAATACGTTACTTAGGTTAAAGTTGGCCAAAATTTGTTAAACTTGATGAAATTATGCTCAACTAAATTATTTACCTTCTATTTGGTTATAATTGCATTTTTTTTTTAGGTTGTTTAGGTTAAATTTGATTGAGTCTTTAAGCTAAATTTGGCTAAGCTAGATTACTTGGGTTATACTTGGCAAAATTTGATAAAATCAAAATATTTAAGTAAAATTTGAAAATTTTAATTATTTTTTTTTAAATTGGGGAAACTTGGATATTGAGGTTAAAGTAGGCAAAACTTGGTTAATTCAAGATATTTAGGGTAAATTAGGCTAATTTAATCTACTTTTGGTTAAATTTGGTTCGACTAGGTTATCTAAACAAAATCAGGGAAAATTTAAGTTATTTGTTAAATTAAGTTAAACAAATATACTTAAATAAGTGAGGCTATTTGAACTAAATAAAATTATTTAGATTACACAAAGTTACTTGGATTAAATAAGTCCATTTAAACTAAACTTATTACTAAATTTAATTGAGTTTAATTTCAAAAGTTAAATTAAAGTTCCTAGAAATTTTAATTTAATCAAATTAAATCCAGTGGTTAAAATAAGTTAAACCAATTCCAAACTTAGGTTAAATGTAAGCCATTTCATATTAGAGCTAACAACATGTTCATATTGTGCAACAACACATCTTGGATTTTGTGATTAGTTTAAAATACGACTATTGTTTTTTTTACGATGTTTTTAACAACTTGGTCACAAAATTTACTATGTAGTTGCAAAGGACATCAATATCCCACACGACATTGTGGTTCTGTGATTATAGTCAATATGACAACTTTATGAATTTTTCGATAAATATATTATATTTTTGGATTTGTACTAATATATTTAAATTAAAATTAGGAATTAAAAATTATCTTTTACTTTTGCGAGTAATAGTAATTAATATCAACTGAAATTTTAATGATGACGATGTGCACTATGTCAACAAGGTGTTATAACTAATAGTCAACCTCACGATTCATGACATTAATTTCAATAAAGTTACATTTATTGATTATTCAAAAGTGTTCATATTGTCAAAACATGTTTTTTATGACTTGTTCTATGCAATTATAATGTTTAACATTATTAGAAAAATGACTAAAAATATTTGTAACACTTACTCATCAACCTTATGATTCATGCAACTAATAATAATAATTAATAATAATAATAAATAATAATAAAATAGGACCAATCATTTTTTTAGCCAAATTTAGTTTATATAACCTAGTTTAGTTTATAATTTCATCACAATTTAACTAGATTTAGCCATGTATCGTTTCAATAATGATTTTTTTTCTTAAATTTTCCAAATTTAACCAAATTAATCTACATGTTCATATTCATTTGTTAGTAGTTATGGACTTTTGAAGTTGAAAAATATGGACTAGTTGTTTGACTATAACAAAAATAAATAATATATATATATTGATTCACATTCCAAATTTGTTATTAGGACTCAATATATAATGTAATATAAGATGATAAACTCATATGAAGAACCCTTGTTTTTGAAAACCTTAATCGTTTAATAACTAAAAACTTTTGAATGTGAAAAATGCAGTGTAAACTAATAAAAAATTGCCACATGGAAAATGTAATCCTTGGAAAGGACTTTAACCTTGACCTGACTAGTTCCATTTTTCATACTTTCACCCCAAAGTAGTTGTGTTTAACCATGTTTAAGTTTAATTTATGTCTAGCCTACATTAGCCTAATTTTGTCTAGTTCTACCTTAGATTAATTAAAGTATAACCTAACTTAGTTTAGGTCTAACCTAATTTAATCTAAATCTTCCTTAGAGCTTAAGTTGTCATAATTAAGTTAGACTAGGTCAATTTATTTTTAGTGGAGGTTTAGGTTAACATAGGCGAGGTTGAAAAGTAGTAAATAGGTATACCTATGTTAACCTAGGGTGGCCTAATTTAATTTGAGGCTAAAAGATTTTATTTTTATAATTTGTGTTTAATAAACTTAGGATAAAAAAATGTGATAATGCAATGGATGAGAGCTTGAAGCCCAAAGTGGAGGTGAGGGGTTCAAGTCTTTGTTCTTGCAACTTATAATACCTAGGCCACTCAACCTAGGTCAAGTAACTTAGGCTAAGAGGCCGAGGTTTGTTTTTAGATAGCCTATCTACCTAAGTTTGGTTAGGTTGACTTTTGGCTAGGTTAGCTACTTAGGCTATCTAGACTATGTTAGGTTGATTACTGTTCATTTGTGATGGACTCATAATTGCATTTTTGTTTATAGAATTTTGACACATGTCATTCATCTATCGATGCATCTTCTGTAGCTTTTAGTTGAATAAAATGACTAGGTTGGCATGACATGCACTTTACACATCAAACCAAGGTCAATGATCACATGGAATTTTAATATTATAAAAAAAAATCCTAATTGATAAAACAATTGAGCTTTGCAATTATATGTCTTTTGCAACTAAATGGGGAAACAACACGGGTTTAACAACTTAATAATCATTAGTTGCAAATGTCATTTTTAATTTATACATGACTATAATTGGATAGTAATCACAAGTCGTTCTAATCATGAAAGCCATGTTTTGGCGTATTGTTAATGATGTTAGTGCACAAATTGATTCAACATAGATGGATTCAAATGACATATCATGTGTTGATGTGCCTTGTTAATAACTATTTTTCAACTTTGGAGTATGGTCATGTTGTAAAACTTGTTGACCAACATGGAAGAATAATGATGTTGAATGCATTTCAAATACTTATAGATTTGAAGAGGTTGAAAAAGACTATATTATTAACATGAGATTTTGGTTGCATTTAAGTACTACAAGTTTGTTCAAGCATTGATTAGAGGTAAATAATTTATTAAAAATAACATCCCATTAGTGTTTTTTTAAATCTTTTGCCATGTTATCAATTGTAATAATGTAGGAAAGAAATGGGATTTGATCTTAAGATAATGTCTTTGGTAGTAATTGGCATCACAATTTTTTTTTTAAAAATTCACCATTCAAGGTAATTATAAACTACAAATTGCCTAAATGTACATCACAAGCTCATTATTGGAATATTACAATGTATTAACATAGTCACCCACATTATTTAAATTTTAATATTTTTAAAATATTTTTCTATATTCAAAGTAAACCATTTTTCCAATAAATTTGAATTGAATCACAATCAAGTTGTTTGTATAGACCAAATGAAATACTTTTTAAGAGTGGGACTTTAATGCTACAATCCATATAAATTAAATTGACAAATGGATTCATAACTTTATTTTTTATAAGTTGTTTGTTTAGATTTCCTTCAAAATTGATGTGGATGATTGCCTACCTTAAGTTATGATTTAGAGTGTCATTGAAAAAAAAACCAAAAATGGTATGGACTTTTAAATGCCCCATAATTGCCTAATTTTAGAAAGTCCCTTTGGAAAATAAAATTTAGCAACTTTCATAACATTTTTTCATTAGATTTTATATTATGTAAATGAACTTTAAATATCTTGTTTTGTTTGAAAAGAATAAACTTAAGTTCCTCAAATGCGATGTAAGAAAGTTATTTCAATGGAATAATTTTCTTTAATGTTAATTTTTTTGGTCAAAATTAACTCCTCTCATGCAAAAAATGAGCCATTGTAAGTTATAATTACCCTTCAATTGCTTGCAACTAATATTACTTTTAACAAGAAATTTGTCTAACTTGACCTCTATTTTAAAAATTAATTGTATTCATAGTGATATGTTGTTAAAACTTTGTAAAAATAGACATACAACATAAAAACTAAAAATGTATAGATTGCTCTTTAAACACAAATCTTCCTAAAACCATCTTAAAAAAATTAAAACCTATGGATGTTTACCAAATGGTGATGGAAAGTAACCATCTAAACAAAAACTTGAAAGAATATGAATGATTTATCTTCTATTCCATGAATTTAAAAATATAAAAATAGAATATTTACATTCTTTAGGTATTAATTATTAATAA
>Ga0209208_10005697_pt1 | contig 17293 bp, 16 predicted proteins | sample S1TSphfallax_3_FD_187694 | JGI IMG/M metagenome (GOLD analysis project Ga0209208, IMG submission 187694) | Host-associated microbial communities from peat moss isolated from Minnesota, USA - S1T2_Fd - Sphagnum fallax MG (SPAdes) (version 2) | ecosystem: Host-associated > Plants > Peat moss >... | reverse complement strand
TATAGTTGCATAAATGACTACAAAGTGGTTTGCAATTACATATGTAACTTATATTTGTGACTAATGTTGATTTGGATGAAAATGAAAATGAAAAATACATTTATATTATCCATTTTTAGTGGCATCCCCAAAATAAATGAAAATGTAGTTTTTTTTGTGACTTGGAAGGTGGTTCAATGGCCATTGGACACCATGTGGCATCTTTTCAAATTCATTTGTGACTATAATCCTAGTTGCAAATGCAAATGTAATTAATTGTGAAAAAATGAATTAGCCAATGAAATTGTTGGATTTAATGGTCTAATTTATTTATTTTTAAATTTCAACAAATTAACGATTAAATGTGTAATAAGGCTTGGTGGGTTTGTGAAATTTCTAAAGGACCCATGGCAATTAATGGTAGAAATAGGGTTAGGTAGTAGGTAATATGTATGTGGTTAAATAATACGTATTTTATCATACTGATATGTCATAGTGCTTTTTAATTAGTTAATTAATTAGGTAGGTTAGGTAATAGGTAGTACGTAAGTAGGTTAATTCATAGTAAGGACTTCAGTGTGTTGAATGAAATAATGTTATGTTAAATTAATTAATTAAGCCATGTGTTTAATCAATTATTAAGTTGCAAATTGTAAAATAGTAAATAGGAAAGCAATAATATGTATGTGGGCTAAGTAGTAGGTATTTTATCATGTTGATATGTGATTTTCTTGGTATTAAATAATTAAATAATTAGGCTATGTAATTAATATTTTAAATAGGCAATAAATAGGATAGGTAGTAAGTAAATCATATGTATGTGAGTTAAATATAAAATATTTTATCATGTTGATATATATGATTTTTTGAATTAATTATTGTATTAAATAGGCAATGTAATTTATTTATTCAATAGGCCAGGTAGTAAGATTTATGGCCCATTTAATATCAAACATTTGAATTAAATTTCTTTGGTACAATTATGATTTATTATAAGCAAAATTGTATAATATGATTTCTTAAATCAAATAGAAGTTTAAGATGAAAAAAAACATAATTTATTTTTAAATAAAATTTTATCATAATTTTAAGTAAAATTTAAGAGATTATATTTGTAGAAATAATAAGATTTATAATTCCATAAAATCATTTAATTTATCATATTTATCTTTTATATTGGAAATAATATATTTAATAAAAAGACCTTTTATTATGTTTCTATTATAATTTATTCATGATCTATTTATAAATAGTATATGTCAATAAAATATACATTTCACATTTAAATTAAATTCTATTGGTAAAATTATGATATATATAAAAAATTGTATAATATCATTTTTAAAAATCAAATGAAGATTTAAGATATGACATTTATTTATGTATTTATATTATATTATCCATTTATAAATCATGTGATTGAAAAAGAAAAATCCATGGAATGGCCATTGAAATATATTGAATAACAAAACTCAAGAAAAATTCTTTTTAAATCAATTTATATTTTTAAAAGGAAAAATTTATGTTTGTGTACATTGTTGGAAAAAATTCAATTGAATTTTTAGTCTTGTAATTCAGAAAATTTTGTAATAAAATATCAAAGTTCAAAAATGATGTTTTATGTAATGTTTTAAATGAAATAGGTTAAATAGAATGCATATTATGTCTTTGCCACAATAAGCGGGGTGGCTTGGTGGTAAAGGAGTTGATTTCCAACCTTAAGGATCAAATATCAATCCCCACAAATGATGTTGGAGTGTTGACGAAATATTCCCTACCTATTTGGCCAACATAGGTTAAATGCCTATTATGTGTCCTTAAGTAAGCATAATAGGTGGCCTACCTAGCAACCTAATTTGTTTTTAAATCTTAGCCTATGTTATGACGTGTGTCGAGATGGTACAATTTGAACTTAATGAAATTAACAATAATATAAATATTTATTATTTTATTATTTAAATAATAAATATTTAAATAAATATAAATAATGCGACTACATTTTTTAGTTATAAAATTAGGAGCAAAATGAGGATGCCACGTAAACTAATTTAGATGGATGAAAAGTTCATGTAAGTCGCATTTTTATGTGACTACCATTACAACTTGGTGCCATCTATTGTCTTTTGCAATTGGAATTTTGTGTGATTTGTCCAAGGCGAATAGCCACTATAGTAAGTCGCACGTAATATTTATGATAAAAAATGAATCATAAATCCAATCATATATCTGCAAATTCCTTATAGTGTAATAAGTAGGTAGTAAAAGTAACCTTTACCTAATAGTTTCATTTCCCTACCTACCTACCTATATAAAATACTTATTTCCTATAGAATTGGTTACCAAGGTGAAACCAAATATTAACTCACTTGAGGTTCATCCATGAACATGTTCACTTAAGGAAATTCCTTTTTTAGAATTAATCGTTTACACGTATTCCTCGTCGCTCATAATTCAATGTAGCATTGACCTCAATGCAATTGCAAAACAATGCCCAACAATTTTTTTAATTTTTTTTAATATTTAAATTATGATTTACATTTTAATTATTTTTCTTACATAATTTTTTTAAAGGAAAAAAATGATATACCAATTAGAATCTCCCTTTTCAACCAAAAGGTTCAAGCTTTGATCATTTTTTTAAAAAAATCATCTTTCAATGAACAAAATGGATGAAAAAAAAATCTTTAGGGAACTTCCTCAAGCTAAATGCCTTTCTTTAAAGGGGAAATAAAATGGTAGTCCCAACCATGTTCCCCCAGGGAAAAAAGATAAAATTGCCCAATGGAACAATTTTTTAAAAGAGAAAAAGATTTTGTTCCCCCAAGGAGAAATGGATTAAGTTCCCAAGGGTAAGTTCCCCCAACATCACAAACTTAATAGGTCATGAATTGGTAATAATAGTTGTGCAAATTTTTATTTTCATAGGTTCATATGGAATAAACATGGATGTCATTCATCTACTTGTATTGTTTGAACATTGATATTGTGTGCATTGTTTTGACATGAATGTCATATGCCTATTCATATCGTTTAAACATGGATATTGTATATCTATTCTTGTTTTTTAAACACGAAAATCGTACACACAACTTTTGTATTTAAATAATGCACAACAATCATGTTTAACCAATATGAATTTATGAAATAACAAATTTCACATGGATTTGGAACGGACCCATGAAGCTTGTAAATTTGTGATCAAAGGAACAATTTGAAACAACTTCCCCTAAAGAACAAGTCCCAAATGTTTTACAAGAAAATTCAAGGGGGAAATGTTGTCTAAATCAAAACTATATATACAATTAGAAATTTTTCAAAACATAAATTTAAAAATTGATCTTGTGTTCTTGATTTGAAGCTATGACCTAAAAGTTATGATCACAAGAAGAGTTGGGAGTTAAAAAGGGGACAAAAAAACATTTGGTTTGGACAACATTTGTTTCTTGGATTTTTTGTCAAACGTTTGAAAAAAAAAATTTTAAAGGAAATTACTCCTTAAGACAACTTAATCCCCTTTTCCCTTAAGGAGAAGGCAACTCCCCCCCTCCCACAGAGAAATCCACCTAATCCTTATTTTAATTCTCAACTTTTATTTTCATCATTACTTTTAATTTATAGCTTCAAATCAAGAATGCAAAGTAATTTTAAATATTTACATTTTGAGAGTTTTTCAATGGTATGAAGAACATTTGCTTTGAACAAAATCTATCCCCTATATTTTCTTGTCAAACAATCAAGAACTTATTCCTTGGGAAAAAAATTCCACATGACACCTTAGTCTTTTTCTCCTCACATCACAAATTTATGGGCTTCATGGGTTCGTTCCAAATCCATGTGAAATTTGTTATTTCATGGGTTCGTATTGTTTACACACAAATGTCATGCATTATTTAAACATGGAAGTTGTGTGCATGACTTTCATATGTAAACAATACAAATATACACACAACATTCGTGTTTAAACAATACAATTAGGCATATGACATTCATGTCTAAACAATGCATATGACATCATTGTTCAAACAATATAAGTAGATGAATGGCATTAATGTCTAAACAATGCATATGACATCAATGTTCAAACAATATAAATAGATGAATGGCATTCATGTCTATTTCATACAAACCTATGAAAAGAAAATTTCACACAAATTTTACTACCAAATTGTGACCCATGAAGTTTGTGATGGGCAAGGAAATTGTTCCCTAGGGAAATTAGTCCCTTTCTCCCTTAGGGAAATTGCTCCTTGAAGGAATTTAATATTTTTTTCCTTTTTCCTTGGGAAGTTATTCCTTTTCTCTTTAAGGGAACATGGTTGGGGCTACCATTTTGTTGAGAAACCCTTTTTTCCTTAAGGCACTTAACTTGAAGAAATTGCCTTAAGCCCTTTTTTTTTCATCCATTTCGTTCATGAAAGGACAAAAAAAATTGAAAAATGATTAGCCATTAAACCTTTTGGTTGAAAGGGGAGATTCTAACAAGTTGATCATTTTTTTCCATGAAAAATTGTGTAAGAAAAATAATTATAGTTTGAGTATAATAATAGAAATCAAAAATATTTTTCTTATTTAACATTGTTTTGCAACTACATCAAGACCAATGTCATATTGAATACATTACTCATGTTCAGTGTATTCTTTGGGGAAGGGAAGGGGGGTTCTCATGGGTGTACTTTGGTTGTGTCAATTATGAAAAAAAATTAAATCATTTTCACCAAGTAATTGTTCTCTAACAATAATCCAATGTGACATGGAATTAAGGCTTAGGTGTTTAGCTAAGTAATTCATGAATGGGTTGACTCTTTCAACAACATTGAAACATTTTGCCACCTTTTCTCTTTTATCATTCATTAGAGATGTGGTGTGTTGCTTGCATAAATTATGGAGGTGGTTTGCATTTATGGAGATGCAAAATATTTGAAATACATATGGTTGTTTCTTTGATTTTTTTGAAATTTTATGGAACAAAAGACTTACTAATAAGTTTTATGTAATTTGTTTGATTTTGGAATTGTGGTTCATTGTTTACCATTGATGTGTATGGTTGTTGGTGGAAAACATGAATAACATTTAAGCATGAAAGTTAAGGAAATTAAACATACTTTCATTACTTTGAAATTTTTGTGTTTAAAAAAATAAAAATTGCTTATTGTAAGTAAGAATGTTTTCAACAAACTAAGTCTTACATTCTTTTGGATTTATGTCGCCCATAAAAAATGGGACAATTTGTTGAAGTTGATGATATGTTATTTAAACCTAAAGACACAAGGAGAAGATGTAAATCTTTAGAGGGTTTGAAAGCTTGTCCAAATGATTCCAAATGCTCAAGTTTGATACACTTGAGTTGTTGTTATATGTACTTCATGTTTCTAGATGTTGAAAGGAAGCAAAACCTGTGCAAATGAAAACTTTGAAAAAAGATATGTCATTTGTCATTTGCATGTACATACATTTTCGAGTTTTCTATTGTAGACATAGTTGATGGGCTATCTATTTCTTGTATAAGATTCTTGGTACCCATTGGGAATTGGCAAAAGCATGGGATGTTGAGGGGACTTTTATCTATTTCAATTGACAAGATCTAGTGTTAAGAATGTTTACAAGTCTATGTTACTAGGAGTATTGGGGATATCAACAACTAAGAATCTAATTAGGGTGTAAAGGTCGATAAGGTTTGGTTTTGGTGCTTCATTTGATTAAGGTTTGGAATTCGACAGCTTAGAATTTGATTAGGGTTTAAAGTTGATTAAGGTGTGGAACTCAACAATTTAGAATCTGATAAAGGTTTTAAATCAATTCACTAGTAAAAATTGACCAAAATTTAACCACTCTATTTGTGACTACATTGCAACTAGTTTGCGACTATTTTGATTTTCATCCTTACATGTGAACAACATTTAGTTTGGTTTTTATCCAAGAAAAAAATATATGTCCCATTATTAGCAAACATGACCAATTTAGTTGCAACCCCGTGAATATACAAAGTTGTATTTTGTGAATTCTAAAGAATATAGTACGGGGTGTTTTAAGATTTATAAATGTATATTTTGAATGTATATGAACAACCATATTACATGTGTATTCAAATATTATTATTAACATAAATGGCCTCAATATTATGGTTACACTAATTAGTGTATATTTTGAATACATTAAAATTTTATGTAAAATATTTACCAAATATATTGTGCCCATATTACAAGTTTATTAAAACCATCTTGTTATATTTCTTAAATTTATTACAAATGACATTTATTATTATTATTATTATTATTATTATTATTATATTATGTATTAATATTAATTACATGTAATAAAAATTTAAATTTCAAATTATCTTTGATTTTTTTAATAATAGTATTTTATTACATAATGATCATAATGATGATGATATTAAAAATGACAAGAAAAATAATTACATAATTCTGAAATAAATACTAAAGATCTAACTTTTATTTTTTTATTATTTTCAAATGACTAATGTACTTATTAAGAATTGATTTTAATTTTTTTTAATTATAATAAATCATAATATCTCTAACAAGTGACATAATCATATATAATAATAATCATAAAATAGCTAACCTGGGTTAGCTACTAATTACATTATTATTATCATAACTAATCAAGTATGAAATATTACATCTTATAATAATTACCAGGAAATATTAATATATAGTTTTAAGTTTTTATATTTATATTTATAATTAATATTTATTAATTATGAATTACTCAATGATTATAATCAATTACTGATATATAATTTCTTTTCACTTTTAGTATTTTATAATAATCACTATAGTAGTTAGAATGGAAATTTAATAAATTATTATAAAAATGCAGAAATTATTTTTGAAGGAAAATACAGTTATTAAAAATATAAAATATTTATTGTAATAGTTCATAAATAGTTATGATGAGCGAAGTAATAATATGAATAATAAAAATAAAATAGTTAACCTTGGCTACCAATTAGCTACAGTAATAATTGAATTACTGTTATTCTTACTATTAAATATTTACATTTATATTTATTATTAACTATAAAGCTGAGAATAATTATGGAAATAATTATAATAAAATAGTTAGCCTAGGTTAGGTTTTAATTATATTATTAAATTAAAAATTTAATATTTCTAGTACTCAATATTTATAATTAATAGTTAATAATTATTAATAACTGAATATTTCAGTTATTATATTAATTATTTTGGTTACAAAATAATAATTAATTAGTTATTAATAATTAGCTAATTATTAAAATATTAACCAATTACCAGTTAATTAATTTAGTTGATAGATAATTATAGTTAATATATAATTATATATTATGTATTATTACTGTTTATCTAGCTAATAAATTAATTATTATTTAATAATAACTAATAATGTAATTAATTGAATAATCATATATATTGATGATGATGATTATAAATAATTAGTTAGTTTCTAGTTTAATTATGAATTAATTAAGTACCAAGTTTATTAATTTATTTTTCTATTTTTTTCATTAAATAATTAGTAATGTTATCAATTAATTAGTTGATTTATCATTGTATTAATTAGTTAACTAGTTAGTTGTCACTTACTTACTTAATTACATACTTTTCAAGATAAGAACGAAAACCAAAACATAATGGGATAATCTTTTTAGTTGCAAATCGTTTGCAACTCAAAATGTTGACGAAATTCAATTGGAAAAAATAAGAATGTAGGTTTGCTTTGATGGCCAAATGTAGAGCATCATCATGAATGGGCATGGGCAATGGCCAGACGTCAATTTTGTCTTGTAATTTTTATTTTAAGGTGTCGTGTAAATTTTATGAAAGAACAATCAATTTAAGGTCAATTTCACCACTCAATTTACAAGTAGCTTTCTCAATTTCTGGATCTTCCACTAAATACAAAATTGCGATTCATACATTTCCATTATGCACAATTGACACTTTAATATGTTTCTGGGCAAAGCATAATGGGTTGTGAATGTGCACATTTTTTCAGCACCAAAAGCAACATCTGGGGCCTTACTTGTGCATATTAGATGTTCTAAGTGTCTAGACTTTGAAAACATGTAAGTAGTAATTCATGGAGCCAAAGAAAAATATGGTTTTGCCACAAATTGGCTACCCTCTTATTTGCTTAAGGGATGAATTATTTCTACACATCCAGCCTCTATCAATTGAGCAGAAAGCCTTAAAACTATCCGATTTAAGGTTCAGTTGCCATATCTTACTTTCATCATGTTTTCTTTTCTTCCTTGAGCACTTTGGCTGTTGATGCGCTTTCATCTTTGGCCCAGCATTCGTGCACAGTTTGCTGAGGCTGGTGAAAGGCAGACCAAACTTCAAAGCCTGACACTTGCCAGAAAAGAGTGTAATAAATTTGACCTGCTGCTCCCTGTTTCTAATTGGCAGCGGGAGAGTCTCCTCTTCTTGGTCCAATGATTGGTCCAGGTGGTTTGATACTAATAGTCTCCCACCTAATTGCAGTCTTGGTTTTAGTTTTATGGGTAGAGTTGGAAAAAAGTAAATAACTAAACTCAGATGTAAGAAATATTTTTGCAGGTTCACATACTGAGCACCGCTGAGGATGCTGCCAAAGTGGAGGATAAGCATGATTGAAAGAACTTCCACTAAGCTTTTTAGAGCAAGCATGACTGAGAGAATGTCTTCCTGTGCAAGAGCAATAGAAAGTATTGGATAGTTTGAAGAGATGGACAAAATTAAGAACTTAGGAAGCAGCACTCAAGGGACTTGATGGACAAACAAAAACTCAAGAACACATGATGCAGAAAACACACATGTGATGAGACCTTGCGTTTTAAAACACAAATGGGAGTACTTTCAAGAACAAATTGATGGGGAATACAATACAGATGGTCAATATCTATTTAAACTCTTCTATGCTTTTGTACCTTACAATAACTGACTGAAAACTTGCCCCACGAAAGTGGAATATTGAGATCACAATAAACAGTAACTTCTTTTATGGGTGAACTACAATGATGGGTTGATGTTGAAGTTGATTTTTAGTACATGAATTCTGCCCCCGCCATTGTGACTAGTGACAAACTCCAAGCATTGTGCAATGGGTTGAAATGCCTCAGCCACATCTTGTAAATTTCATGATCCTGATAGCTGTTTGCTGGAATCTGCAAAGGAGGTGGTGGTCTGTCTGCCTACCGGTGAAAAAATAAATAAACCTGCAAGCTCTGTTACAGAAAAAGGTACACTGTATTATATACTATCATAGCTCAATGGAAATTCTGCACAAAAGAAAAAAATCAGGGTTGTGAATTGCAACTGGCACTGGCTTTACCTTCTAAATGCTCAACTTGGGTCGCATGTTAGCACTGTTAGTGAAGGTGTCAGTGAAGACATCAGCACAAGCCATCCGAATGCGCTCTGGTGTTGCAGGAGTGTCCAGGACAAACCAACCATGGTGTCCACTTTCAAGCCGTGCAGCTGCAATGGCATCTTTTACTGCAAAGAGTGCAACAGACGCCAGAAAGAGGGGAGGCTCTCCCACTGCCTTTGATGAATGCACTGCCCTTCTATTGGGAGCATCCTGCAAATTTATTGTAAAAGAATTCTTCAGAAATAAGATAAAATTTCTCAACAAAGAAATTTGAGGCATGGAAATGCAACTGCCAATCTGGGTAAACAAGATCCTTGATCTACCAATAGTGCAAAAAGAGCTGGATCTTCTGCCTCAAAAAACATCTTTTTCAGCAGGAGTCTGGTCAGGTTTCTGAATGCATACTGTACATCTACTAGATCTGAAAACATAAGTTATCAAATGCTAACCTTCAATAGTGAAACTCGAAAATCGATGGGGATGTCATTAACAGTCGGGATCTTATAGGTGCCAGGACCTTGAGTAAAGAGATGGCCCGGTCTTACCCAAGGATGTGCAGGATCACCCCACTTCAGTTCCTCCAACATTGCCCAACCAAGACCTTGCACAAAGCCACCTTCGACCTGGAAACAGAAAAATACAAAAAAAATTCAGTGGAAAGTATTTTAAGAAACATCCTGGCAAAATGGAAAGTGCATTTGCACTCTTGATTTGGAGTTTCCTATCAGACACGCACCTGGCCAATATCAATTACTGGATTTAAAGAGTTTCCAAGATCCATCACAATGTCAACCCGTAGTAGATGATAGTCGCCTGACAAACTGTCAATCTCAGCCTCTGCAAATGCAGCTCCGAATGTGTAATAGTTGAAGGGTTTCCCTTTCCCATCCGACCAATTGAATCCTATGTCAGGGGTAATGTAGAACCCATGTGCTGACAGATCAATTCGCTCCATGTAGCAAGCATTCACTAGCTGTAATACCAGAGGGTGATACCCATACTCAAAAAGTTAGACAGAGAAAACTCACTGGCAGTAGTAAACATCATATAACAGACTGCAATGAAGGGCTGAAAATTGCACAAAAATTCTATTGCTTGAGTAACAGATTCTTGCCTCAGCAAAGGTCATTGAGGTTGACTTCTCAGCAATGGGTTTCATACGAGCCTTGATCTGCTCACAAGCATCAAGCACTGCTCCTCCATACATATCAGAACTTGCGGAGGCAGCTGTTGGTGACGAGTTTGGTACCTGTGGCAGATTAACAATGACGAAGTTTAGCCTTTGCACTGTCAGAACTTCAGATGAGATCTCTGGATAATTTCATAGACAATTTTTTTTTTTTTTCAAGCATTGCTTCAAGACAAAGGACACAGATGACCCACCATACTCAAACATTTCAACTGTAGAAGTCTAGGATTCTGTGAAACAAACCAAGTGTTACAATATGTAACCCAAAAGAGAAAAGGAGAGAATGCAAGTAAGTAGCTGGACCTTATCCGTGCTAGTTTCAGATATGAAGACATGACTCGGAGATATGCCAAAGGAAGATGCAGCAATTTGTGCCATCTTTGTGTGGAGACCTTGTCCCATTTCCACGCCTCCATGTGTAACAAGTACAGTTCCATCAGTGTAGACTTGCACCAATGCACCTGCCTGCACAAGTGTGAGTGAGAAAGACACAGATGGCTTCAGTTTCCAAATTGAGAAGTTGAACCAACAGGAGGAGGAACAAGGGCAAAGAAAACAAAGGGAACAAAAAGCAACCAGGTAGATGAAGGCTTTTTTTCCTAAGTCCAAGGACCTGATTGAGGAACTTGGTGGTGAAGGAGATGCCGAACTTTGTGGGCACCATAGCTACCCCACGCTTCTTCCACCGGTGCTGTGCATTGAATGCCTCCACATCAGAACACCGCTTGTCAAACTCACATGAGGCTTTCAACTCTTCCCAAACACGCTGTGTCCGGCACTCCTCTACAATCTGCCCATAGTGCGTTTCATACCCCTCCTCATGGAAGTTGAGTTCCTGTGCAACATAACCCAGCAGCAAAAGTCACACCATGCTCACAATACGAACCATATTGGCACACCATGCAGTCATTCTATACAGGAACCAACAAAAAGAAGACACCAACAACATTAATAACTGGAAAGTATCAGTAGGGAAAGGAAAAGGCAAACCCGAATCTCTTCAGGACGACGTCCAACTGTGCAAGCAATTCGCTCAATCCAATTCTCGGCAATCAACATTCCCTGTGGACCACCAAAGCCACGGAATGCAGTGTTGCTTGACTGGTTGGTCAAACAGACATTCCCTCGTACACGCATGTGAGGAATTTTATACACGTTGTCTGAGTGAAACATTGCCCTCTCTAGCACTGAAGATGAAAGATCCAAAGAGTTCCCTCCATTGTTGTAAATGTCAACATCCAAGGCAAGAATCTTTCCCTCTTTTGTAAACGCCACCTTGAAAGCCAACCCACAACCATCAAACCACTAGCTTCTTAGATCCATCACTTCTTTTGCAAGAAGACAGATACAAAACAGTCCACACCCTCTACAACTTGGAAGATCTGACAGCTGAAGATTCAGTACAATTCCACCAGCAGTTTTGGGAAATGCTATATAGAGTGCTGCAGAACAGACCTTGTATCTACCCAAAAAGGCATGCCTTTGACCAGTGATAGCCATATCCATGTCACGGTCCAAAGTGATTCGGACTGGCCTTTGTAACAAGTAAGCTGGAACAGCAGCGGCAACATTTATAAATGCAGACCGAGTTTCCTTGCCCCCAAACCCACCTCCAATGCGCTTCACCTTGCACACAACTCTATTCTCAGGGATGCCCAACACATGGGCTACATACCGTTGATGCTTTTGTGGCGCCTGGCAGAGAGACAAAACAAAGATGAGTCAATCCAAGGAACCTCTCAGAAGACATTACATTGATCATTGTACTATATGTAAACCATCAGTTGTTGTCAGACAAAATGTATACAAATGGAGAGTTTGATCTTAAAACCTGAGTGGAAGAAACCATGTGAACTTCATTGCCAGCATCTGTAGTCCAGACCAACGAGCTCATCGGCTCCAGATAAAAATGTTCCTGACCTCCCATGCGCACTTCACCCTCCAGTATCTGGATGTCTTCAGAGTGGATTGCTGTGTCACAAAAGAAAGAGTCTGGATCACCAATTTCTAGCACCCGCCCTGATCCCGGGTGGAAGCTGCCAGTGGCAACTGCCTGATCCATATCCAGAACTGCTGGAATGTCTTCATACTCCACCCGCACTTTCCGTGCAGCATCTTTTGCATTCTCATGCGTATCTGCTACTACAATCCCTATCACCTGATCATCACAGCAGATATTAGTCCCATGCAAAACAAAAAAAGAAACAAAAGCTAGCTCCAAGTTCATGTGCAAATGTTCAGTTTGCAAAAACAAAAATCTCCTCTTGTGAAGTGCAAAAGTGTGTCCTTCTCATATGTTTCAAATAAATAAGAAATCCCAAGAGATCTCAAACTGGTAATCATTCAGCAAGAGGGCTGGCTGTCACACCTGACCAACACAAGTGACAGTCTTTGTTGCAAAAACTTCCTCATCATGTACAATAGCACCAATATCATTGGCTCCTGGCACATCCTTGGCAGAGAAGAAACCTTCAAAACCAGGCTGTTTCTCTGCCTCACTTGAATCAATAGACACAATACGTGCATGTGGACGTGTACTGAGGACCAATCCAGCGTGCAAGCCATGTAGCGGCATGGCAATGTCATCCACATATTCTGCCTCCCCTGTCACCTGCATCCCATGTATCACTGCAAGTTTACCCCTCTGGATCCTGCCATTGCACGAAGAAGAGGAGAAGAGAAAGACATTTGTTTGAAGTCAATATCTCACCTGAAGGCTTGCAGACTGATGCTGGAGAGGTAGACCCACAGCAGTCCCATTTGCCAGTGTCTGAAACAACTGAACTCCATGAGAGGGTTCCTTTATATATTGTGCCACAGCTGATCTGTAGCTCTCGGGCAAGCCATGAACAAAACTGGCGTCTGCTTCAAGTTTATATGTTGTAAACAAGAAGAATTTGAAAAAGAAGCTGGAAATAAGGGAGCGCCTGAACTCGACCATACCCCCAGGAGCATTACTAGCAATCACAATTTCTTTCTGCAAATATGATAGGGCCTGGTCTAAAGTCTGCTGATTCCAAGGCTTCCCCTTCAGGAACTCCTGTGTCTTGGTCGCACAAAGCACCATTGCAGCAACCCCACCATATGCCAGAGAAATCTCTTTCACAAACCAACCAGCTCCATCGATTTGGGTAAGTGCAACTCGAAGACCAGCATTGACCAGAGCAATATCGTCATCTCGACGGTGTGCTTGTTTGAACTCCTTTACATACTCAAAAGGTCTGGTCCATGGCAGAAACACGGAAGCTAAGATTTCGGTTTTCTGGAGGTTCACCTTCCGGTAGCCAAGGAAAAAGTCTTTGGCATCTACAGTTCGAGAGCATTGCCCCTGTGAAACCACAGTAAAACTCGCACCTGCTGCAATCCAGAGAGGGTTCAAGTCTGAAATGGGGCTGGCTGTGCAGATGTTACCACCTATGGAAGAAACATTGCGAATCTGAGCACCAGCAAACCATCGTAACTGTTCAATGAAAGCCTTGCAGCTAGCAGTTTTGTACTCCTTTTGCACTTTCACCATCTCTTGTAATAACTCCAGTAGCTTTGTCAGTGTCACTGATGCACCGACTTCCAAACCATCATCTCTTACCTGCACACAGAACAGACTTTGTGGGTGGGTCTCTGCATCATCAAATTGAGAACAATCCATTTCACATTCCTGGATCTACCTTTGGTATAGAGAAAAGCTTTGAAACAAGTGTACTGATTCTGTAGAAACTGACAGACTATACTGTGCACAGCAATTGCTCTTTTGTAAACCAAGCAGGAGAAAGGAAAAATATGTGAGGACCACCACCACCACCACCATGAACTTACCTTTGTACCAAGAAGCTCTGGTACATGTGTGACAGCAAGGAGAACTGGATAATGGAGGTTCTTAAACCGTGTCTCAATGCCAACTTCTGTGTTCCCACCGACAAGCTTCGCGTGAGGATACCTGACTTTCAAGTCCAAAAGTTGGTTGAGGTTAGTTGGACGATACCACATCAACCCATGTGCACCACTCAGAACCAGAGAGCTAGCCTTCCGTGAGACCAACTCCGGGGGAAAGATGGGCTCTGCTTTTGTGGGTACAATATTGTCCTTCCCATAATGGTCAGTCGAGATGCTCCTGTTGCTTGCTGCAGTTTTCTTGCCAGTTTCTTCCTGAGACTTGTGCTCCACATATCCATTCTTTGATTGCAACTCTGCAGGCTTTCCACAATCACAGGGATTGCCCGTTGAGGGACATATTCCAGCCACCCCCCCTTTCTTATGAGAACCGCTTGAGGGCAACACCCCACCAGCTGCTGCGTGTATGGCCTCATCCGTATACAGGGAAGGTTCATTCTTGGCAAACACACGAAATGCATCCAGGATTGGACGGTATCCAGTACAGCGGCACAGGTTCCCTGCCAAGCTCTCCTCAATTTCATGCTGTGTCGGTGGCTTTTGTGTTGTTCGCAAAAGAGAATACATTGACATAACAAATCCTGGTGTGCAAAAGCCACATTGAGATCCATGTGCCTTCGCAAGCGCTTCCTGTGTAAGTTACAGAACTCAGTTGCATTTACATAGCCCGAGAAATGAAACCAACACAGCTTTGCCTCTTTCCTCCTCCTGAGACACACAATCAGATCTCTCCACAGAACTAACAGCCAAATTCCAACCAGAAACACACGAAAACAGCATTGAAGATGTGGTGGAAGATGTGGTACACTCTCAGTCAGTTTCAAGCAAACAACTCAGTAAGTGGGGAATGTGCAAACACATCAAACTGTCTCACACACATACCTGCACTGGGTGCAAACCGTTACGGCGATTGCCAATGCCTTCAACTGTCACCACATGCATCCCTTCCACAGAGTACAGGGGTGCGAGACATGCGTTGATTGCACGGTGTCTGCAATGCACAACAAACCAAACAAATCAGTTGGGATTACAGATTGGTTTGTTCTTCCAGTTCCTTGGCTTTCTCTCTCTCTCTCTCTCTCTCTCTCTCTCTCTCTCTCTCTCTCTCTCTCTCTCTCTCTCTCTCTCGCTCTCTCTCTCTCTCTCTCTGTCTGTCTCTCTAATCTCTGCCACCACCACCCACCACCTCCTGTTGAGCCTGCAACTATTTGATCTGCTGCTGATTTCTGTACTCAAAACACCAGAGGCATAACAAGCCCTTCTTCTTCCCCCAACAACAGCAAAAGACCCATGATAGAATCTGGAGTTCTGAGTCAAGAGAGAATTACACAATTGTCTGTTGCTGTGTATCGTAGTGAGACAACATGACAGTGCATGCTCCACATCCACCTTCTCCACATCCAAGCTTTGTACCCGTAAGCCCTATCCCTGTTTGTTGTTGTTGTTGTGGCACACAGACACAAAAACACACTAAGAAGAAGAAGAAGAAGATTGCAACCACATTCTCAGAATTGCTGATTCCCAGTATACCCAAGTTGCGAGATCATGATTCTAAACTTCTTCAAGGCGATTCCAAGGTGTTTGACAGAAACCCATTACAGCAGAACAAATGGAAACCTCTTGGGATTGAAGAAGAGGAAGACAAGAAGAAGGAAAGAAGAGCAGCTGCTGCTGCTTGGGAGAGAACAAAACACAAACCTCTAAGATATTCGAGAAGAGTGCGGTGAGCAGAGTCGGATGGCAACACGTGGCGCTTGCCATTCACATAAACTATAGGCTGCTGTGGTGGTGATGCCGATGCTTCTTCTTCTTCCTCTTGCAAACTCCTCATTGCTGCTGCACCGATTCCATTCCCACCAATTTCAACAACACTGTCCTCCAGTGATCCCATGTTTCCTTACCACACTACTCCCTCTTGCACCATCCACTTTCGCGATCAAGAAACACCCACAAAGAACCTAGAGGAAAATCGAGCGAATTATGATCCTCGCCCCAAAACCCAAAAGCAGAACCTCGACGAAACTTGAGCGAATTTTGATCCCTTGCGCGACAGTCGCGGTATACCCAATTCTTGGAAAAGACGTTTCCGTATTCCCGGACACTCTTTCCTTTTCAACTGCACGAAAATCCCACAATCTCAGAGATTCTTGCACCACCGCATTCTAGTCCTTCCTGTAACGGCAGATCATATCCCTCAAGTTCTGGAGTTGGATTCCGATGGAACCTTTTTTCTTTTTTGGTTTGTTTTCCCCTAAACTCCGAATTATTACTACTGATGAGGTCAAATTACTAACACTAATCCAAAACCAGAAAGTGTACAAAACACAAAACTAATTCAGAAGAGAAGAGGGGCACCGCTAGGCACCGCTTCCCGCATGAGAAGTGTCGCGTTCATGAACTCATTCTTTCTTCGGAAACATGCTTCCACTTCCCCAATCTATTAACCGCTTCTGGCTTCTAAGGGCTCAGAATTCTTGACAAGCGTCACGCGTCACCGAAAAAAAGGAAGAAAGAAGAATCACACATCATCTGAAAGGAATTTTTACCGCTTCTTCACTAAGGGACCCGCTCCCCCGCCTCCTACAGTAAATCTACGGTAACAAAATCCCCTCGAACTCCGCAACCTGAACTCCGATCGATTTTTTGTCTGAAGCAATTTTGTACCCCGTTAGTAGACGCATGTAACGCAACAATCGGATCTGAATTCCGATCCAAAATCCGTCCGCTGGATCGGTTTGAGTGACCGGGTGTTAGTCACGCTCGTCGGCACATGCGGGAGGCGCTTTGGAAAGCAAGCAAGGTGGGTGGGTGGATGGATGGATGGATGGATGGGTGGTACCCTCGAGTTCGTAGGGTCACCCCCGCTTACCCATAGAGGTC
>Ga0209208_10005696_pt1 | contig 17294 bp, 15 predicted proteins | sample S1TSphfallax_3_FD_187694 | JGI IMG/M metagenome (GOLD analysis project Ga0209208, IMG submission 187694) | Host-associated microbial communities from peat moss isolated from Minnesota, USA - S1T2_Fd - Sphagnum fallax MG (SPAdes) (version 2) | ecosystem: Host-associated > Plants > Peat moss >... | reverse complement strand
AATGCTCATGAGGAAAAGGATAATTTCAAGGTAGAGTACGAAACTGGTTTTGGTGTTTTATTCAGGTATTTCTTTAGGCTTCTTCCTAGGTGGGGCAGGTGGTCATCTGCTAGTTCCACTTTTGGTTATATCAGTTCCACTTATGATGTGAATCAATGGTGCGGAACACTGTAGTGATGTGAGTCAACAGTGGGCAACACGGGTAAGCTTCGGAACAGACAACAGACCCTGGTAGAACGTGTTACCACCTGATGCAACTGTGTGTCTCATCCTACTGGGCTTGATGCATTCCTAATGGAACTGCGCCTCACTCTTCCAGGCTTGCTGCATTCCTAGGTGAAATGGCCATTCCACAGGCCAAGAGTGAATGAGCACCGACCAGTGCGCAATCCAGTGGATGCCCATTACGACTCATTTGTGGATGAACCTCAACTGAGTTAATAAATGGTTTCAGCGTTCTGTAAGAAGTAGGTCCTCTGTGTAGTGTAGGTTAGATAGGTAGGAAAAAAGGTGACTACTAGGTAAGCAGATGGTTTATATACATAGGTAAAGGGTGGTTTTGCTGTTTTCCTACTAACAACCTCCTTGCAGCATGTTAGGAGGTAGGTAGTAAGATAAACAATTGGGCTAACCACCATGGGTTAGCTAGGGAACTAAAACCCTGTTCAACATTGGGTTGTTTGACCACCTTCTTCAATACATCATCCAGTTGATTGATTTAGTTTCTCAAGTTTTTGTGCAAACGAGTGGCAAGAAAACATTCCAGACATTGATTTGAACATCTTCCTAACAAGTCTATCCTGAAAAGGTTTGAATATTTGTTAGCAACATTTTTACAGCCCCCATTCAACATTGTCATCTCCATGTTTTATTATTAGATCATGGGTGCCGTTCAAGTGAGGAAGTGTAATCCTCTAGTTATACCAGTTTGAGGTCATAAGAATAACTCCACCAGCAACAGTATTGTAGTGTGTAAACCATAATTTGGATCAAGTTGAAGCTTGAAGTTGTGTGAAACAAAAGTTTGGAGATATAAATATGTGCAAAATACAATGCTTTCCAAATGGGTTAGTAAAGAAATAGGATGGAATTTCATTCGCCAGTCACAATAATTGGCCCTTGTAATGCCATTTAACATCTTGTATAATATTTGCATATTTGTTTATGAAGTCGGAAAATCATTTCTACAAAATCCACCCACTTTTTGGATGTACTAGTGGAGATTGGTAGCTGAGCTCACATACCTCTACCATATACTGGTAGTGGGTGGATTTTCTCTAACTATTCAAACATGAATCTTATTGTATACAAGACAAATCAATGATGTACATGCAAGAAGAAATGTACTTGATGTAGTTATAGCAATCGGTCATAGTTGGTGCTGATTTGCTGAAGAAGCTTGAATGAGCTTTGCACTTCCTCTGTAAAGGAAATGGGGTTAACATGGGAACCCTTCCCACACTCTCGTTTGCATACATACACATATTATGTTACCCCATTTTTGAAAGGGGCCAAATCCACTCAACATCATTCACTAAAAACCCTCCAAAACTGGTGGCTCATCATCTTGTGCCTTCGCAGGAAAAGATAAGAGTTACACATGTATCTTTAAAAACTTGTTTTACCACCCAGCACTAACAACTACAAATTGGGGATTAACTTAGATGTTCCAAAGCTCATAACATAACCTGGAACCTGAAAGTTTGCTCAATTCTCACACTCCCTGCAGACACTCCTGAACCCTCTTTCTAGGCTCTTGAAATAGATGTCTTAAACTGCAAATGCAAATGGCAGACAAATGTTCCTGCATTTCTTTAAGATCTTACCAAGGCCACAATAAGGAGTTAATCCTAAGAAACGGCTCTTTCAGTGTTATTCAATCTTTGAAAGTAGCGAGATTTTGAGGAGATATGTGGAAATGGTTTCTTTTGTGGTATTTTGGGTGGGTTGATGGTACGTGCCTCTTTCTGTTGCCATGAGATTGCTTCCCAGCAGTGAAGCAAGGTTCTTCAAGTTTGCATCTTTCACAAACCAATCCGGGACAAGCTTTGCTGCATGTGAGTACAAGTCCTTATATGAATTTCTGATGGTGACTTCTGCCACCCAGCCACCCTTGAAATACCTGTCTCCACCAACACTCTAGTTAATATTAAAACAACACAATTCCAGTTGAAAGAACTCCCACAACTTCTATGTTTGGAGTTTTCTGGGCGAACATGTTTCAAGAACAAGCAACTTCAGAGTTGGAGCTTGTTTTGACAAATCTGAATCTTTACAAAAAGCACCATGTGTTAAGAACTAAGACATCCTATAGTTCGAAAGAACATAATTGCCTCCACACTGTGAATTATCACATGATTAGTCAAACAGCAGTCTGCCCCTGTAGCCAACTATATGCGTATAGAAGTAAAGAATTAATAATCGCCTTTCAAGAGCTTCTTGTCATCAGAAAGTTGTGAAATCATGTGAATGGCAGCTACAGCCACTGATAATGGGACTCTTCCTGCATCCACAAGAACTTGCACATGCCAACATACAACCAGGCCACAGAATTGGACTGGAAGACCTGAGGATCCTTATGTAACTGAAGAAGTAGGAATTCAGAAACACGACAAGCTTAATGATGGACAAACCCAGGGATGGAATTATAACAAAGTGAAAAGAAGTGCCACTTGAATATTATATATATATCTCGTGGATTTCAACCTGTCTCTCATGCTTTCAAACATGAGATGATATGAAATGAGTGACTAGGTACTCTGTGCATGGGAATTCTAAGAGAAAGACTTACTAAAGAAGTTATTATGGGTGTGTGATTGTGCCCATTTCCATAGACATATCCTTCTCCTCCTCCAATTGCTTCACTTTGAGCTATACCAAATCAGTGCGAACCAGAATGCTTGAGGCGTAAGCACCCACACCATCCTGAAAGTAGAGGAAGTTCAGGTTGTGAGTGTGGTTATTGTCCCCATTTCAAGCAGAAATTGTTTATGGAGAGAAACAAAGAGAGTTGAGGCAATTGCAAACCTTTTGAAAGTCCAGATCTTCCACCTTCTTGTAGATTTGATTTGGCATGAACCTTATGGTGCATTCACACTTGATGTTAAGTCAGTGTTAAATGAAAATCTAGGTGGCATCCTAGGTGGCACCCATTGTTAAATGGGCGATACCTTAACATTAAGTGAATGTTAGCTTAACATAAAATGTTCATGGTAAGTATGCTTAAGTCATAAATGACTAGCACGGTGTTAGGGCACTGAACATTAGAGTCCATAACACCAAGTGTGAATGCACCTTTATTTCGAGAATGCCTTAGCTTTTACCCAATACAGCATAGGTGTGGGTTCACTAGATCAGTGAATTCACTACTTTTTCACTGGTCCCCGTTCACTAGAACTAATGAATTCACTCAAAATCTAATGAAATCATTTGGTGTACAGGGACACCTTAGTGAGTGGTGTGAATCTCTCACTGCAGCTCACACTTTGAATGACACCACCAATGAGCATCACCACATGGCCCCACAGGAAGAACCTTTCTGCTATGCAAAAGAGTTGGATCCAATCAAATTGCTTGAGAGGTTTCACAGCTGCCTGATAAGCAGACTTTGATTTCTGGGTCTTCATGGATGGATGGCTGCCCAATTTAATTGCATACCTTGATCATTACGCTAGGTTAATACCTTGCCCTGGTATGAGGGCATCACCCTACACCTTGCACTGTTTTCTTCCTCACGAAGATGGGTTTGGCTAATAACATTTTCATAACTCTTGTTTTAAGTGTACAAAAGTTTGGCCCAATTTTGTAACATATTTTTTTTTTGTGTTTCTTTGACATTTAGGGGTTAACATGGTCAATTGTAAGTAGAATTTTGCTAATGTGATAGCACACCATTGGACAAAATCTCCCCAGTTATATCATGTATTTTGTTGCCTTTTGACATATTCATGCCTTCCTAATAAAGTTTTTGCATGTTCTTGGGTGCTGGTTGGCTGAACCTCATAACTCACCCTCTCAAGTGTCCCATAACCCATAAACTTGACACTCCCATTCAATTCGTTGTGCCCAGTAGCGAATGAAAGTGTGTAGGTTATATTCTGAATTAATCTCGATGCTTATGTGCCTCAACTACTTATGGTAACCTAAACACTCTCAATCGTCACCTAATTCGTAATGTATTAGTTTACAATGTGGGTTTGGGAACCCAAACAATGTGGGCAAGAAGATGCTTATTTTAATAATCACATTGCTATGAAGGGATAACTTTATAGAGCTTCCCTATGTACACAGGGTAGTTGGAGTTAGGTGTTCTGCATTGAAGGTGTGCAATTTTGATAACTATGGAATGGAAAATTATTGTGAGCAAACACAAGCAGGCCATTGCAAGCTCACTATGGTGAGATTAGAAAACATTTTTCTTCAACTTAAGACGCTTGTGGAAATTTCTAGAGAGTACTTCCTAGGCTTCGAAACATGGATGTCATGCTTTTGGTGCAGGGTTCATTAGTTGCACCACCTTTGGATATCAAAGCACAACATCACTTTCATAAGGAAAACGAGGCAAGTGTTTCCTTCCCTTCTTTCATGTGTTGAATTTCAACCACCTCATAGATACGAGTGTTGGGTGTGTATGAGCTTCGGTGGGTATGTAAGAACTAAGAACCACTACCAGTTTTGGTTAATTGGATCTGAACATTGGAATTATGCGTAAAGTAAGAAAAAACACAGCAGCACCAGTCTCGAACCTATTGTGCATTAAATGCTAAGTTTCAGCATTTCATACGAAGATGAAAATAATTTTCATTTGAAGAACCCGATGATGAAACATGGTAAGCATTGTGTTTTTGTTTTTTGAAATGGTTCGGGGGGTTTTTCCATTAGCCCATACCTGGCATATGAGAGGAAAAAAGAAGGAAAAGAAAAGGGAGGCAGGTCTTTACACTTGGTAAAGTAGGCCCTAATTTTGGTAAAGCCTGCCCATGGCCTTGGGCTTTACCCTTCCTTACACCCAAGACCTGATTCAGGACGTCAAGTAAGACCTAAACCGGGATCTGAGTCAAGAGCTAAAGACGACGAAGAGGATGTGGATTGAGACCTCAGGGGATGACGAGGGTTCAGGCGGACGAAGCGATGCTTGGAAAGCGCTACTGTGCGCACACACACAAAGCGCTCCTGCGCGCGCACAGCCGTTGTTGTTGCACTTTGCAGCTTCACCCCCTTTGCCTCGTCCATCTCCGCATTTCTTCTTTGTTTTTCTCCTGCATCTAGCAGAAGTCTTGCTTAGTCTGGTCTTCTTTCTACGTCTTTGTGTGCCTTGGATTTATTTTTTTCGGTGTTGTGAGGAATTCGGGTCATAGTATTTTGTGGTCGAAGGAGGAGGCAGAGGAGGAAGAAGAGCAGGAGGAGGAATGGCAAGTGCAGCTGCTGTGGGAATCGTGTCAGGTTGTTGCCGGTGTACGCAAGTAATGGACGCGAGCAGGATTCCGTCTCTAGCTGTTATGAATGCGGGAGGTGGTGTTTTGCCCTCTGTTGCGTTCTTTGGCAATGCGGGAAACCCCTTACAGCAGCAGCAGCGGCAGAGCTTCCTCAGGAGGATGGGGAGGAGGAAGCAAGGAGTGGTGGTGGTGGATGCCAAGATTCGTGAGATTTTCATGCCGGCGCTCAGTTCCACCATGACGGAAGGCAAGATAGTTTCCTGGGTCAAGAATGAAGGCGACAAGCTCAGTAAAGGTAACTCTTATATTGCCACATGCACGCAGTCAGAAAGACACGCACTCATTAGGCTGAATCTCAAAGCGAAACTAGCAGTGAAATGGCAAGAGCTCTATGAGGTTTTTGGAACTGTAGATGCAGAACTGAGGATTCTCTTGAGATTTCTTTTGTCTACAGATGTGGAGTTGTGCAGCACACATGTAACATTCAGTCTCCAGCGACTCCAAAGTTCTTCAAAATGAGTACTATATGTCATAGCATAATCTTATATGGGTTGACAGCAGTTTGTAGGCTGCTGAGGGAAAAGAGAAATGCCAATCTTATAATCTTTCCAGAGATTTTGCATAGATCTTTTGGGGCCTGAGGATGTTCTGGGATCTTAAACTTTGCTGCCAGCATTTTGTAACCCTCTTCTGCCAGCGAGATGCACGAAATCACCTTGAGTTCCATGATTGCAGGTGAGAGCGTTGTGGTTGTGGAGTCAGATAAGGCTGACATGGATGTGGAGACGTTCTATGATGGTTATCTGGCATACATTGCTGTTGGGGAAGGTGAGGTTGCACCAGTTGGAACTGCCATTGGGCTTCTTGCAGAGACTGAGGCTGAGATTGCAGAGGCTAAGATCAAGGGAGCAAAGGCTGGCAATAGTGTTCCTGCTCCTGCTGTTGCTGCTGCTGCTGCTCCAGCTCCTTCTCCAGTTGAAGAATCAATAGTCCCTCCACCTCCACCACCACCAGCTGCAGCCCCTGTTGTTGCCACCCCAGTTGCTGTATCCACCCCTTCCCCTGAGGTAGATGGAGACAGGAGAATCATAGCAACACCATATGCCAAGAAACTTGCAAAGCAGCTAAAGGTTGATCTTGCTAGAGTAACAGGCTCTGGACCATCAGGTCGTATCACTGCAACAGACGTTGAAGCTGCTGCAGGGAAGGTTCTTTCAACATCTCCTGTTGCAGCAGTCTCCGCACCTGTCATCCACGAAGCACCTCCAGCCTCTCCAAAGGCTATTGCAGCAGCAGTTCCTTCTTCTTCTTCTGCAGCTACTCCAGGCAGTGCAACTCCATTCACATCGATGCAGTCAGCAATATCACGGAACATGGTAGATAGTCTTACTGTCCCCACTTTCCGGGTGGGTTACACTATCACCACAGATGCGCTTGATGCTCTCTACAAGAAGGTAAAACCTCTGTGCAGACTTTGCATGCTACAAGACCTTAAGCAGATTGTCTACAGTGTATTCACTGACTGGTGCTTGTTTCTCTTTGTGGAGATTCCAGATAATCATCCCCGTGGCTAAAGGTTAGGCAATTGTTTTCATGAAGGGGAGTTTCTTTTTTGTTGTGTAGCCAGTATTTTGGGTCTAAGCTGCAATGTCAGTATTAGAACAACCCACTGTGGACTGTTTTTCTTAGTATGTGCTAACTACTTTAAACATGCAGATAGTGAATTATGTCCTCCAGAGTTTGTCCTGATTTCTTTCAGTTGTTGGCAGATCAAGTCCAAGGGAGTAACAATGACAGCACTGTTGGCCAAAGCTGTTGCTTTGGCATTAGCAAAGCATCCAGTGGTGAATGCATCCTGCAAGGATGGGAAGAGCTTCACCTACAATCAGGACATCAACATTGCTGTTGCTGTTGCCATGGATGGGGGCCTTCTCACTCCTGTTCTTCCAAATGCTGACAAGGTAAAGTATGATGACCCAATGCACCAACTGAGGAAACAGGGCAATCTAGCTTCAAATGAATGTAGGTTTCATACCTGGAGATTTGATTTAGCTCAATGGCCACATTCAACATGACAGCATAGGCTTAATGGTTTTTGCGGTCATGGTGGTGTAGATGGACATCTACTCCCTCTCTCGCAAGTGGAAGGAGCTAGTGGACAAAGCCCGTGCCAAGCAGCTCTCACCACAGGAATACACCACAGGTTTGTGCTACCATCGTATCTGTGTTATTCATGGTGTCATCCACAGTACTGTGGCAATATTACTTCAACAGTGACAGGATAGCCCTGAAGGATTACTCATGCAGAAGAGCCAGTTCATGTTTTATCCACAGGGAGGCATGTTGACTTTTTTTTGGTTAGGGTCCTAGATTGAAACTTGGGTTTTTGGTGGGACACCATGGTAATAGTATGTGAAATCTATGCTGTGAAGAAATTGACTCCTGGAAACCATGCTTTCTATATCTACATTTCCACACCAATGATTGTCAAGATCCAAAAGTTGTCATTGAAAGCATGAATTATTTGCTGAGAGAAGGAGAGGCTGCATGCTATTGCTCTTCTCACATGTTATTGTGGTCAAACACAGGCACTTTCACTCTGTCAAACCTTGGAATGTTTGGTGTAGACCGATTTGACGCAATCCTTCCTCCAGGCACAGTACGTACTTACTCTCCCTTACTGTTTAGGTGCAGCTAAGAGCAGCGTGACATGCTGTCTTTACAGTCATATCGTGCCACAAAACTTTTAAATGCACTGTCTAGGTTTCTCTGATTAGAGAGAGAGGTCTGCTGTTTAATTACCGAGAATTTGGGTCATGCCCTGCAGTAAATCACTCTTGCAAGTCTCACATCTGAGGCTATATCCCTGCTAGAGTATAAATCTCTCTGTGAATAATTCTTGCATTGGCCATGCTGACCTTTTGTAGCAAGGTTAAACCCCATTGAAGGGCCTCTTACAAAGATAGTGACCTGTTGCCTTCATCTCTTCACTTTCTCAATCTCCTGTTGTTGCCTTTAAACTGGGTGTGTGATCTGTAAACAGATGGGTTGAGCAAGAAAGTTTTTGTGTCTCCAATCCTCTTGCATGAGATCTCAGTAGTGTGCTTTTTCACTGTTGAGTTTTCTTAGCTTGGATCAGTGTCCCTGTTAGTGCACAGAAGTGGTTTAGTCACACTTGTCTCATAATCGTAGGAGAGTTTAATTTGGGTCCTATGTTTCAAGTACCATTTTGTGTGTTTCTTAGAATATTCTTGCATCACAATTGATGCTAGTGGAAGCTCATACGGATTTGCCTAATCTGTCCAGGGAGCGATTATGGCAGTGGGTGCTTCTACACCTACTGTGGTGGCAACTGGGGAAGGTTTATTTGGTATCAAGAACAGGATGCAGGTAGATCTTATGAACCCATGAAGAGTCACACCATTGTCTGCTGCTGCTACTTCATATCCTTATGCAACATAATGTCTTCAATTTACACACAATAGGTGGACTAGTAGTGGTTTTTGGGGTCTGTTTGTTCTGCAATTTCAGTTGTAATTGGATGATTGCTCTGAAAAAGGAGCAATCATCCAATTACAACTGGATTTTTTTTTTTGTACTGTTGGGAAGAATCTGGTGTCAACTCTAACTTGCAATGGACTGGTGGCAGGTCAATGTGACAGCAGACCACAGAATCATCTACGGTGGTGATCTGGCACAGTTTTTGCAAACATTTGCCAAGATCATTGAAGACCCCAAGGATCTCACTTTGTAGTTTTGGAAGGTCTAGTCTTCTGCTTCTCATAGTGAATGACCCCTTAAAGCAAGCAAGCAAGGAGATCCTGGTGATTTTGTCCCCCATTAAATCCTACTTAGTTCCTTTTAAGTGCACCTCCGCCAATCTCAACAGCCCAACCAACATTCTCTCAATTTTTGAGTCCAAGACTAGTCGTGCTGAGTCAAGTCATGTTCTTCCAAAGAGCTATAGGCAAGTATCTGATGTGTCAGATTGTGAATGTTCACACAGTGTCAATGTAGCATATCTGGTGCTTATAAATTGGAGGAAGGATGTAGTCTCTTTAAGCCAATTTTGGAGATCCTGTGGTCCTGAAGCACTTTCTGTTTTGTTAGAAGAACAATAAGATGGTTTAGGATTTGCCAGTGACCCATTCCAATTGCAGTGGATGGATGCAAGAGCTTCTTCTTCACATTCTTGCTTCAAATAAAATGAGATTGTTTCCATGTGTTCTTCAACTGAAGAGTCCAAAGAGATAGGTGGTATACAATGGCCTAGACTCTGGATGTGATTCAAGAGAGCTGAAGGTGATTTTTGCATAATTTTCTACATTTTCATTCATTTATTATTAACTAGACCAGAAGATTTTTACTTTTCCATTCATGAAATGAGGATCTTGATGAAGATGAAATGAAGAAATTAATCATTTCACCTTCTAGTCATGACACAAGGATAGCATGTATCATCAGAAACAGTTTGGGCATATTAAATTTCCAATACAAACATGATTTGTTTTTCCAAATCATTCTCTGAGTGCACATAACTTTTAAAGACACTTCAAATCTTCAAATTATTATAGAGATCTAAAAATATATATTTTGAACTTGTGAGACCAATGTATTCTTTGTTTCTTCAAGTTTTTTTGGACCAGAAAGATCATTAGATTCAAGCATCATTGGACAATTCAAAATACACTATGAAGATCTGAAACTTCTGAGAGTCCTAACTCTTAAAATGGAAATGTATGCTGAAAGCCTTGCAAGGGGCTTTTGTTGACTCCCACATGGTTTCCCTTATTCTGAGAGGCAATTGTTTGTACTCTTCATGTATAACTATGTTTTAGTCTTGTTTTGAACTCGATTCCATCTTGCTTGAAAATTGGTTGTTAGGCTAATACAAAGGCCGCAACATTCGCATAAGAGAAAATTTAATATTTCAATTGGTTGTTAGTCTAATATGAAGGCTGCAGCATTTGTATAAGCAACATATTTAAACAACTTAATATACATTTTGGTTCTAATCATCCTTTGTGCTACCTGCAATAAATACTCATGAATTCATATTTGATTAAAACAGAAACCAACACATGAATTTCAGGGGACAATGCAAACTTTCTTCTAAAACTTGTGAAACAACAATTATTTATAGCTCATAATTCACAAAAGTGCAATGAAAAAACAAAACCTCACCTCAAATTGTACACAAAAGACAAAGATTTGATGAAACCTAAAACATCAAACTCGTCAAGGATCTCATTTTTTATTTGATTTTATACGTGCATAATCATCCAAATGAAACTGTAAACTGACCATCGAACTTGAATCAAACATCTCATTGATGCTACCTTGCTTTCCACACTCTCTTAGCAACATCATCTCTCATTCGAGTCTTCTTTCTATGAAGACCCATCACTCTAACAAGCACATATAAATGTCCCTCCAACAAACACAAAAACCTTTATGAATAACAGACAAAACCTCAAATCAATTTGTAATGATCTCAAAAAAAAACGTGAAACAACAACTTCACATGACCAGTCAAATTTCATTCTAGTCTTCAATACATGGATTCTGAATGTAGTATTGAGTGTAAATTCGACTAATTTTGCTATTTTCTGGTAAATTGTCCCCAAAATTTTGTTATTGTACAAAATTGAAAAAACAAAAACCCTGTTGAGACATGCTGCAATAAATCACAGTGTACTATTTCTTTTTTTGTATAGATGAAGTAGAGAAGAAATGGATGCAAGTCGTGATAACTACAACTATGTACATGTGTGTGTGTGTTTTTGTATCATTTTGTGCTGTTACAATTTTTGGGTATGTAGAACATTTGTGTAATCTGAAGGTCATGGAAGTCTTGTCTAGTGCAGGAACTGTGTGCAGGAGCTGCACACTTTTACAGGTGCTATATTTACTCTATAATTTCCTGTAGGGAAAGACTACAAAAGGATGTGGTTTTCATTTGGTCCCACATTTTGACTAACATTCACTTGGCGTTAGTGTGAACTGTGAGTTAATATTTTAAAAACTTCATCATGGGAATAATAAAGTTATTCGGCCTGCCTTTGTCATCTCATTGGTGAATTTTGAGCTTGTGAAGCCAAAGAGACGCAGATCTTTTTGAAGACAAAGCAGATGCAGCAAAACAAGCTGTGCAAGTGCTTCCTGATCAAACAATGTACACTATCATCTTGAATGTTCTTCTTTTTCTTCTTCTTCTTCTTCTTCAGTGACTTGCAAAACATTTCATCCCATACAAACTTGGTAGCAGTAGCTTGATGATCAGTGCTACCAGCTGTGTGGAGATTGTTGTATGATCCAGTGTTCATCCCATTTGCACAAGTGTTGCAGAATTAGCTGTGATATTATTCTGTGTCAACTGCAAGCTGTTGGAATCAGCAGCAGTTTTCAAAGATGTCAGATTTGAGTCCAGCTTGATGAGTTGATCAGCAGAAGGAAGATCTGTGTTGTTGTTGTTGTTGCAGCAGTTGATGTGGTTCTGCATCGGCTGCATCTTGAAGTATCGTTTCCAGAACCAGTGTCGTGTCCACACTAGCTCCATTTCTTCGATTGGCACAGCTTTAGTCTCAGGAATGAAGAGCAGGACAAACGCTTGCATCACCATCACCCATGCAGCGAAGAAGAGGAAGATGCCCCACTTGAAAGTACACAAGAGCGACAGAAACACTTGTGCGATCAAGAATGTGAAGAACAAGTTCACTGATACCGCAATGCTCTGACCTGCTGATCGCACATCCAGGGGGAATATTTCACTGGGAATCAACCAACCCAACGGACCCCAAGACCATGCGAACGACGATGTGTACACACATACCAACACCACCACAAGGACTCCCAGAGAGTGTGACAACGCCGTCGATGGTGTATTCTTCATTGCTGTCCCAAGTATTCCAGCGATTGCAGTCTGCAATAAGATGTACAAGAAGAAGAAGAAGAAGAAGAAGATTTTCTGTCAGTCAGGACTCAGAGACAGGTCGCGGATCAAGCAGCTCATGAAGGTGCTGCACTCCAGGAACTTGCTCCAGTATGTCGAGGAGAGACTTAAGACATCTTTTCATTAGGTTGTTGTGATCACAGATTCTATCATCATACAGTTTTTCATTTTTTTTTCAACTATCTGTGGTCACAGTCATCTCATAGCTTCACCGGTCAAGCACTGATCAATTGCGGGAGATGTGAGAGCTGTGATTTCAACTGTGATTCACCATACAGTGGCATCTGTCTTCTTTTCCGTGAGAACATGTGTTCACAGAGTTCTTGCCATGATTAATTATATGTTTTCACCACACTTGCAGCTCTCCAATGGAAAGCGTCTGTCCCTACAACAAGAAACAAGGCCTTATATGTCCGTGGCTTTCCATTAGATTGCTGTGATCACAGGGCTGCAGGACAGTGTGTAACACACACTGTGAACACAGCAGCCTCATGGAAATAGACCCCTAGACTTGTTGTACCTGTGCTATGAACATCTGGAAGCCTGCTTCCAAGAACAAAAGCCGGCGGCCGACTTTGTCGACCACGACGATGGCCGCGACTGTGGAGAGGACATTCACAGCTCCCGTGATGACGGCGGAATAAAGCGAGACATTGCTTGCGAAGCCGAGAGTCTGAAACAAGACCGGTGCATAGAACATGATAGCATTGATGCCAGTGAATTGTTGGAAGAATTGGAGAAGGACAGAAATGATCAACTGTGGTCGATAACGTCGTTGTAGAAGAACGTTTTTGAATGGGTTTTTGATCAACTCTGCATCTGCCCTGGCAGCTATTTGGAGATCCTTGAACTCCATCTCCACGTTGTCTATTCCTCTGATTTTCCTCAGCACCGTCCTTCCTGCCTCCAACTTACCTCTTTGCACAAGACTGTTGGGAGTCTCGGGAAGAAAGATGCCCCCGATTGTGAGCAGAGCTGCAGGAATGCCAGCCAGACCGAGAGAGATTCGCCAGCCTTGTGGAGCAACTTTCCCCGTGAAATAGTTGACGAGATTGGCAAACAGTATGCCTATTGTTACCGCAAGCTGAAACAAAATGTTGAGACCTCCGCGCCATTTTGTAGGCGCCATCTCCGAAAGATATAGAGGCACAGCCTGCAGCAGCTCATCAAACAACACAAGAGTTCCGGTACTAGTCATCAGACAGTAGACCCTTGAGCATCTCGAGCGCTGTTCTACAAAAATATTTCTCACATCCAAGTTTAGTTACTTACTTTTTTCAACCCCGCCAATAATACTAGAACTGGGATTGCAAATAGGTGGGAGACTACCCTTTATAGCAAACCACCTGGACCAATCATCATGATCGACCGATCAAAAACAGACTGAGCAGCAGTCAAGATCGTATTTATTACACTCTTCTCTGACAAATTTTAGGCTTTCGTGTGCCCTTCACCACCTCAAGATCATATTTATTACACTCTTCTCTGACAAATGTTAGGCTTTCGTGTGCCCTTCACCACCTGAGTAAAGTGTGCCAAAATGCTGGGCCAAAACCATTTTGCTGAACCAAACCGCTCATGTCTTGACTTTTCTTCATCCAATTTTAACTTGTGAGGTGATCTCCGTGATCATCTATATATGTTGCGGATTCATGAGCAGGTTACTAATTAAGTCCAGGATTGGAAAACTGAATCCAGATTTCTTTCGTGATTAAATCGAAATCAACAATGCATGACGACGACAAAAGAACTCGATGATCCAACAACTTGCCTGATTTGCAAATCCCACGCCCCAGCCAAGAAGCACGCGACCCAGGATGAGCATCAGCAAGTTCTGGGCTGAAGTGTTGAAGAGGACACCTAGCACAAAGCACAGGCCTGCAATCAGCATGGTCGGTCTCCTCCCATATCTCCTGGTCACCAAGGAGGCAAACAAGGTCGACACCAACCCCGCTATGTAAAGTGAAGACGTGAATGCTTGCAGCTTTTGGTTGTTGTACTTGCAGTAGGCGTTCTTTGATGCGCCCACCTTTCTCTTATTTGCCAAAACAGTGGGGAAAAACTTCTGCAAGAAATCGTCCATTGAAGTCACACCTCCTGCAAATTCAAGCCACAATTAGAATTTATAAGAGTACAGGGCCCTTGTGAGTACTGATCAACTTTTGACCAGCGAGTTTACGCAAGTTCGATCTCTAAGGTACTCAGAAGAAGTATTTGTTGAGAACTTGCTGCAAATATTATTTAGCTAGCTACTACAAGAGAATGTGGGTTTTCTCACACAAAAAAGCAGCATCTCGTCACACAAACGTGATATGTGCCATTAGCTAATGTCAAAATGCCATTTGAATATAATAGATGCCAGAATAAACCACCACATATTGTACATAAACACCACATATAGTACATTGTAATGGATGAAACCACAAAGTTTGCCTCACACTTGTGTCATGAGTGACTGCTTTTTGTGTGAGAAAAACCCCATTCTCTTGTAGTGGCTGAACTAGCTGTTCCACATATGTGTTCTTCAAAGGGGTAGTTGTACTAGATCCAGAAAAAAGAGGAGAACTACTACAGTTTCAACAGCCAGTTGGAGATCTTTGCAGCTGCATGCGAGATGGTGGTTTTGTTTGTTGTAACATACCTGAAATTCCAATGTCGTAACCAAACATGAGCCCACCACAAGCAGCAAGAAGGCAAGTGAGCAGTACATAGACGGTTATGCGACCTTCGTAGTGCTTGTACTCAGCTCCCGTGGTGGATGAAGCAGCTGGAAGCATACTACCCCCCGTCATGATCTGCCAGATATAATTGTACACACAGCTTCAAGCCCGCCTACGTACCTGCAGCAATTGAGCTATGTATATTATACAGCTGAGGGGTTCCGGTAAACAACTGCAACACCAAGCTGCTTAATATAATATCCTTGCAAAGTTCTACCTCCTGTAGTAGTCTGGCAATATAATTTTCAACATGAACAACAACTTGAGGTGCTGCTGGAGAATTGAAATGATGTAGAAGAGCTCTTAATATCAAAACGTATATTAAACAATCCAAGCGACAAGAAACCCCTCCTGATCAGCCCTGCAAGCAGATCAGCTGGACCCATGCGCTAAAAGTGTGCTTCTTCCTAGCTGCTGCTCATGAGCTCCATCACTGCAAATATGTAGCTGCTGTTGCAGTTCACTACCTACGAAAGGAAAACAATGATTTCAACAGATCAGGGCCAAGTATGAGTACAAAACTAGTTGTGATCTACAGAGCTTTATGTTTGCTGCAGACGGTTGGAGCGTTACGCCTTCTTCTGCAACGTCATGTCAGCTAATTCACCTAAATGTTCAAACCTCTAAACCCACCTCGAAGCTCAGGACATAAAAGAGTCAAATCCCTTGCAGCTAAATTATAAATCAGTCACCTAGACTGGAATTCAAGCCAGATCATATCTACCCATTACAATTTAAATTGTCAATTCTAGAATCTGGATGGTTTGCTTTTGTGAAAATTCGTTGAGTAAAAAGCATGTGACCAGCCAAAAAAACCTTGTGAGCATAAGTCTTGCCAAATTGCAACACAGATCCAAATTGGCCATCACAAGTTTCCTTTATTCTTTACAATAGTTTTGCCATGTTCAGACCTTTCTTAGATATCTCAGGCTGAAACAAGTAGAAGAAAATTACAAGGATCCTTAAAATTTTCAAACTTGAACATACTTTGAATTTATAGCCAAATTTTGGCTAGATCTTCTTATATATGGTTGATAGCAACCTGTGCTACAGCAGAAATTTGCAAAAAAGAAAACCCTGCATGTGATTTGCTTAATGATTTAAGTGCCAAAGTTTTGCATATATCGGGTACAAATTGATGATTGTGACCCAACCTCCGACTCACTTTTCATCACCATATTCAACTACTTATTAGTACATGACTTGGCCCACATCCATGCTGTGCATAGCAGATTGCAATTCAAGCATGCAACAGTACATCAAACAGACTTAAACTTATTTGAATTGAAACAGTGACCTGCAGTCACGTCAAGTGACAAGATGGGATCAAAAAAAAACATAAGCTTCACCTAATTTGTATCAAGGTGAAAAGAACTGAAGCATCCACACATAGCTTAAACAGCTGGGTGATTAATTAACTAGCTCTGATTCCAAGCTTACCCAATTGTGCCTAGGGTACTTAACCCTCAAAATACCATGTAAATAAGTACTGCAAAATCCTTGAAAATCTGGTATGTAAATGCAGATATTGTACATGTTCTCTTAGTTCCACAGTTTACAGACCAATGACCCAAGCCTGGGAAGTTTTATGCATTTCCTGAATGTTTATATGGCCTTGTGGCTCTGCACTGCCCAAACCGGATTGGGTTATTGGTTTACAAGTACAATTGTTGACTCTCACTATGACTGGCTTGACCCGCTCGGTAGCTGACCTCCATCCATCCATGGCTGTTACTTTGCATGTCAGTAAATTAGCAGGTAAAGGAACCTTGTAAGAGCAAGTCTACCCACCCACAACCAGTCTGTGGGCCTCTACCAATGTGGCCCTTACCACATTCAAAACAGTGTGTAAGTTATTGCCCCAACCCCGTCCATAAGCATGAAATTCTAACCCTTTTTCATGCTAGAATTTCACGAAAAACTCAATTGTTTACAGGTTCAAACTCAATTTCACACCACTTAAAGGTTGAACTTCACACAACTTACTGTTTACAGGCCATTACAGTGCTGCCACGAGATCTACTCTGACTTTAGATTGGGAATCCACTCTTTGATTGGAATCACTTGTACAGGAAGGATGTGATTTTGACCCCATGTCATGTCACCTAAATGACAAGCAGATCACTAGGGGAAAGAGTCGGGGGGGCGGGGGGGGAGCTAGCTAGCTCTGTCAATTTAATTAGTTCA
>Ga0209208_10005695_pt1 | contig 17294 bp, 10 predicted proteins | sample S1TSphfallax_3_FD_187694 | JGI IMG/M metagenome (GOLD analysis project Ga0209208, IMG submission 187694) | Host-associated microbial communities from peat moss isolated from Minnesota, USA - S1T2_Fd - Sphagnum fallax MG (SPAdes) (version 2) | ecosystem: Host-associated > Plants > Peat moss >... | reverse complement strand
TTTTTTTTTTTTTTTTTTTTCCTTTTTTTGTTTTTTTTTTAATTAAAAAAATTGAGATGAAACCTTTGATTTTTGAGACCAGTTATTTGAATTTCTAAAACTTTTGATTCTGGGTCATTTTTATAAAGAATTTAGAGTCAGTCTTGCTTAAAGACAAAGTATGTTTCCATCTCCATTACACACAACTAAATCCAAATATACATACATATATATACCTAGTTCAACTAGTACACGTATTCTAAAGGTTATCTAATATTAATTAAATACAATTAATCAAATGCAATGATTTGTTTAAAATGTGAAGCTAATGTTTATATTTTCTTCAATAAAATTGTACTTACATTGTGTTTATGTATCTAAAATGCTTAACTTTTTAAAAATGGGACAACACCTTTGGTTCAGGTTTTAATTCAATTTATAAAATAAATACTTTTTTTGATTAGGTCCCAATGATGATTTCAAAAAAAAAAAATTAAAAACCTTCGATCTAGAGACCTTAGAACCTGACTTTATAACTTAACTTGAAATTGCTAAAATTCAAGAACATCAACACATTGACTAGTTATTGCTTTTTTTAAATAACAACCAATCAGGTTTTTAAATTTCTTAAAAAATAATAATAATAAATAAAATAAAATAAAATAAAAAACAAGACAAGTACCAATATCAAATAAATTGTTTACCTTTGAATAAGTTGTCAAATCACCAATTGATAACTGCTTGTTGTCATGTAAATTATTAGCTAGTTATAAAGGCTTTCATCATATTAATAATAATATATTATTATTATTTTAAATTAATGTTTAAAGATTGGTCATCCTATTGGATTATTAGATTTTTAAATTTTTAATATTAGGCAACTATCAATTTAATCAATTATATTTGAAAAATCAATAAGATCCATTTGGTAAGTTATGAATAATTGGCTTGATAAGCCAGGTCAATACTCAATAATTGGCAAACACTAGTTACTACCCATGTTGGCAAGTTCTTGAACTAGACTTAGATGTTCTTGAATTTCAAAAAGTGTGATGAAATCAAGATTGTTTAGAAATATGAAGTTCAATCTCACAGCCAAAGAATCTAGCAAAAAAATAAAATAATAATAATAATATCAAAACCAATATCGAAAGTTATTTTGAAATTGAAAAAATTTGACCAACATTCATAACTACATTCTAATAAGTAATTACCAATGTTGGGTGGTTTTTCATTCTTATGAAGAACCTTTAATTTCAGTTTCGAGTTTCTTTTGAAATTGTCCAATTCTTCCTCCTGAAAAAAATCTTACTTCCAATTTCAATTTGGATCTTGAAAACTAGCATGATCCAAATCTAGTTCTTATTATTAATTGAGACTAGAACCAACAATTAATTGCTGATTAATTATTTTTTCAATTCTCTTTTCTTTTCAAGTTGGTCAATTTTCGCCAGCAAGAGAACCATTGGTTTTAACTTGGTTATCGAGATAATAATGAGATCTAAACTGTTACGCCAAACAAGCATCACATAATGTGATACCCATTTGATTTTCAGTTATAAAAATCAGCTTGAAAAACTTCAAGTATTTGTCGCTCTACACAATACCCACCCAAAGTGGGCACCCAACGAACATGGGTAGTAATTACTAATTACCAATGTAGGCAGGTTTTTCGATTTCAACATATTGAAACTATTAAACTGAAACTGAACTGAAGATTCCAAAAATTAATTCATTAATTAATTAATTAAACTAGTTGTAATTAGAGCATCCCCACCGGTGCTGAGTAGGTGACGCTGCACAAATTATTTCTCACATCCAAGTTTAGTTATTTAGTGGTTTGCAACTCCACCAATAAAATTGAAAACCCGGAACTGCAAATATGTGGGAACTACTAATAGCAAACCACTTGCACCAATCGTTATGATTCGCGAATCAGAAACACGGAGCACCAGTCAGATCTTGTTTATTACATTGTTCTCTAGCAGGTACAGAGCTTTGCTGCACTATTCACCAGCCTCAGCAAACTGAGCAAAATATGCAGGAGAAAAATCATTTTCCTGAGCTAAACCAGCACATGTTGACTTTTCTTCATCTGGTTTTAATGTGGAGGGTCACATACTGAGCACCGGTGAGAATGCTCTTAGGAACCTGCTTTTAAGTTATTTCACACTCTTGATGGGACCAGTCAGATTCAGTTAGTGTTACCTTTTCTTTCTTTTTTTTCAATTTTGTGATGTAAGCAGATGTAAGCCAAATTTGACTATGAACTCGATATGAAGCTCAACAACTCAACAAAGCCGGCCTTGAATCATTTTAAGGGACATAATAAGCTCAACCTCAGTAGACTAGCCTCTTCTAATGAACACCATTTGACAAACTAACCCCTCTACTGTAAACGATACTCTAGAGGCTAGTAGGATCCTTTGGCTGACTAACCCTCTCATCAATTTATGTGGATGGCTTATTTGTTCCTTTCATTTTCTTTAGTCCCGAAAAATGTTAGCTTTCCAACCACCAACAATTTAACAAACAACCTAAAAACACACACACACACACAAGTTTATTCAAATTCATTTATGTTAGTCAATAATGTTAAACACCATCACTTGTTTGTTGTCAATAGTGTAAAACGTCTTTCCATTCCATTTGCACGTGAACCTCGTTCCTTAAGTAGAGCCTAGGTGAAAACAAATCAACCCATACGGGTCAATTTATTGATCCCCAATGTGATTGATTATTGGCACCCATAGCCTACTCTTGGCCAGGCTTCTCACCACTTATGACTCCACCATGAAACCTATTTTGTAAGAACCTCAAGCATTTTTTTCACTTTAAGACCGCCAAAAAAAAAATTATTGTAGGGTAAGGCCTGCCCAGCAGGCCAGGCCTTACCAGTAAAGGGGCCCACCTGAGGTGAAGGGGGGGGGGGGGGGGGGGGGGGGGGGGGGGGGGGGGGGGGCAATACTGGTATCGTCTGACCCTAAAGGCCAAGACCTTTGCGTAAAGACCCCTTTTGGGAATTTTTTTCAATTATTATTAAATTTTGGCCAGCTAAAAAATCTGACACCCACTTTTTTTCTTTTTCTTTTTTGCAGAGGCAAATTTCTTGTTTAGAACTAGGCCTCCAAATACACTAAAACAATTTCCATGAGGGCTTTAGAATAAAAGAAACGAGGAGGTATGGAGGTGCTGTACGTGTGCATGGACACTCTGCCTGGGGCGTATGGCACCTTTGTACGGGGTCAGTTGTCTTGTCTCCCTTCCTCACCCCCCCGCCCGGCACACCACATGCCCCTCTCTCACAGGTGTGTTCGACCCCAAAAACTTATCCCAATAATGGAGCAAGGGATTCATTCTTGATTCCTTGACGCGAACAAAGATGTTCGAACCAACTTTTCATTCGAACATATGTTATGTTCGAGCATAAATAATTATGATACGACAAATATCGGTGGTCGTCAACAAATAAGAAATCCACCCCCTCGGGCCATATCGAAACGCACGAATTTCGCGGCAACAGCTCCGGATCTTGGTCACATGCAAACCTAGCACCACAGAATCTGCAATAGGCATCCGTCCGTCCACTACAAACCCATAAACCCAAGATGAAACATCCATCCCCAAACATAACTAGAAGGGACATGGCATATAGTTACATTCCTGCTTGCTCCTTAACCAGTGTTAACCAGTGTTAACCAGAGTTAACCAGTGTTGGACGGTTATCAGAATGGGATACGGAGTTCAGGTGGTTCTCACACCATGGTGTTTCTCACTAAGTCTGAAAACCCTTTAGAGAATTGCCATTTTTTTAACAAATAAATTCATAAATCTGAGAATCATTCAGGTTATTAATTTTATTTTATTTTAAATCCCAAAGGGTTAGTTAGGATTTAAGGTAGTTAGAGTTAATGATGTACAATGTAGAATCTAGGATTGTAAGAAATTTATTGCTAGGGATTTAAATCTTTTTTATGTAGCTAGCATCCTTCTTCTTTAAGCTTTTGGCCAAACAAAATAACTATGATGCTTCTTCTAGAAGCTTTTTTGAAAACATCCAAAGCAATTAGATTTAGGGTTAAGGGCGGCCACCATGACTTCACAATGCTTCTTCAAGCATTTAGAGTACATAGCAAGAGTTGAGAGCTTGGGCCCCACTTGTATTGTGTTTCATTTTATTTTTTTTGGTTTGTTTTTGGTTGTTATGAAGCATGACAAAGGTTGTTTTTTGTTTGCTTTTTGTTATGGTGAAGCTTGGTAAATGTGTTTTTTATAAATTAATTAAATTAATTCACGTTTCTTTTTTGCATTCATTGTTCTTCCCTTGTGATGTTTGTTGTTAGATTACCCTCAAGTTAGTTTCATCATTAAATAATCCTCAAAATAGTGAAATAAAATTTTGTGAAAATATGAAGTTGACATGTTGAAAATCATCATAATTATCATATGTCACATTCTAAATAAATTCGCTACTCATATCACAATATTATAATAGATGATGGAAATATATATGATTTCAAATTTTAAAAACGAATTCCATTTTTTAAAATTATTATTATTCTTTTTCTAATGTGGAAATGACTCTAGGCTACAATACTCGTCTTTCAACATTTGCTTGGCTATCTTTCTTCAATGTGCTTGTTGTTTTTTTTCTTCAATGTGCATGCGGTTATTCCTCTTTGACACACTTGTTGCTCCTCCTCTTCAATGCTCCTATTGTTACTCCTCTTTGCCACCTAATGTTGTTCTCTAGATTTATCCAAAGTCTATGGCTTCAAGCCATGTATATTTGTGCATCCTAATTTTTTAATATGAAACGACACGTCTTTTATTAATAGTATGAAAATACACATTGTTTGAATTCTTTTTCTAAAATGTTTTTGGTTGTTGTGTCTACAATGTTTTCCCATCATTTTTTTTTACGACAAAATCTGAGAGGCAAAATTTGCCTCTCAGATTTTGAATTGGTGTGAAGTTTCAAACTTTGACAACAAATATTACTATAAGCATAAACAAGCATGGTATCTTTGAAAGAAGCAATGGACAGGCCTAGAAGTCCCCCTAGTCATATTTTTTCGTGAAGGATGAAAAGATTCTTTCAGACGAATGAATAAACATCAAATTTGAAAAAGTTGGGTTGATCATAAAAAGGAATTCTTATGTTTATGGATATTCCCTCTAACATTTCTTATCACTTGTTGAACTTGTTGGATGACACCTTACGCATGTTCAAGTATATACATACATACATATGAATTTTTAATATATTTCTTTCCCATGATTTTGGTATATTATTACAAGCACAAAAGATTGTTGAAAAGAACTTTAGAATTGCATATTTAAGCAAGGATTTGTGTTAATTGTAAACAAAATTATGTGGATGAAATAAAGAACTTAAGAAATCCTACACAACATTTCTTATATGTACAACAATTGTTGTAACCCTAGCCTTGGGCTTGTAACCAAAGCAAAGGCTTGCAAAGGTGCAGGTCAAGAATGAAGCTCGGGAGTCATAGTTTATGTTCCCGGGAGTTTAAAAACTTGTGAAAGAATGAACCCCCACACTCTTAAGTGAACTCCCACTTTGAGAATTGGACTCCCAATGGACCCCCAAATTTTCAGAGGGCAATTGCAAGGGTCAAAACTTATTGGATTGAAAAGTTCCTTCTATCATTGAAAAACTCTTGGAACTTAGATGTCTAAAATGGGCTCACATGACCCATTTGGGCACTTAAAACATAAGTTATGGCCAAAAGAAAGGCCATGAGTTAAATTGTCAATTTGACACCGGACCATTAAAAGTCGAGAATCGCCCTCATTTCCTTACATGAAGGTGATGTGGCACATACCGTTGAAAAGATCTCGATGAGAGATACAATTTAGTTGTAAACCTCACCTCAATTAGAGGTCTCCACACAAAGTTATGGGCCTTTAAAGTTGTGGGAGACCCAATTTAGATAATTTCGGGATTCCAACTTGGGAGTCCCGAAACAAAATGACATTTGGGTGCTGGTCACTTGGCTCGGCATAGAGAATACTATAAGGGGGAAGGTGGTGGCTTCCCCCAAGTTTGGGCCATGGTGAATCTTGTGAGTCCATGTTTGCCCATGGCTCGTTTGTGCACCAAAAGTGCTCCAACTATGCACTAACCAACTTGTTGTTTGGTTTATGCATGTCCATGTGAGCAAGTGAAGTGCTTGTCAATCTTCCTAATCCCATCCCGGAGCTCCAACATGCCCTTCTTTGCGAGCCAGGGAACACGTCCCAACTCTTTCTCTTTCTCCTTTCGTTGTCTTCACCTAGGACTCGCAATTGAATCTATTAAGGATGACGCACCCCCAAGCTCCTTGTGGGAGTTCACTTGGGAGTTCATTCCTTCACACTTTCCTAAAGTCCCGGGAGCATAAAATGTGACTCCTAGGGTTCACTCTTGACCCGCACCTTTATGGGAGTTCACTTGGGAATGTGAAGATTCATTCCCTCACACTCTTTTGCACTTTTAAGAGCATGAAATGTAACTCCCGGGCTTCATACTTGGCCCGCACCTTCGCAAGGTCTTACCTTGGTCGCAAGCCCAAGGTTAGGGTTGCAACAAAGGAGCTTGGGAGTGCATCAACAATAATCAATTGTTGAAGTCAAAGGACTTCATGTTAATAAATCCTTGTGATGTTCTGATTGATATAATTGTTCAAGGCATTTTGTTTCATCATAAAAGAGTTTGTTCAATGTGGATGGTCATGAGACATTCACACTACAACTTGTATGAAGAAGAATCAATCCCCCTTTCATTCCATCAAATCCTCCCTAACATTCTTTCAAAAAATTCTTGTCGCCAATTCAAAAAATCCTTTACTTTCAAAAACTTTTCTTGCTACAATATACAAGAAAGTCTATTATGCAAAACTAAGAAGAAATTGGAATGCTTCAATGTGTGTTAAGAAACAAACAATGTAGGATTTGCAAAAAGATAGATCCATAAAATCATCCACATGATGATTACTATTTTTTGCTTAGTGAATTCCAAGCTTTAGCTAACTGTGATGGTTGATAAAAAGGTTTTATAAAGTATTTCCATGCAATTTCATGGGGGAGGGTTCTGGATTTTTTGACTCTTGGGTAATCAATAACTTTGTTCTTTATCTTTGGAAAGAAAAATGTAATGATGGTTGGTTTCAAATGCCCCATGAATTTTGCTTTGAAAAATTATGTCTGATGTATCAACACTAGACTTCTCTTTTGATCTTCTTTGTGATTGAAATGAATGTAGCACCTCTAGTGGTAATGATTGATTATATGATAATTGTTGCTACTCCGTTTTTTAAGATTAAATGGGGCAACTTAATGGCTAGCACTAAGGAGGGCTAGGCTATAATGAACAAATTAGGCTACATGCATTTTGTGTGGCAAAATGGTGGAAAGTGGAAGTTGATGGAAGAAGAAATAACATTGAGCAAGTCAATGTGGTATGTTTATTGTTTATTGCATGAGTCCTCTTCCTATTTGAAATTGGTGAAAATTTTGAGGAAACAAAAAAAACTATGCACACATTTTTTGGTTGTAAAATTTTCCATCTACTAACATGCACGCTTTGCCACTTTTTCTTATTAAATTTCATAATTTGTTTCAAGATTTGTATTGGGTGCTAAATTTTACAATTGTTTCAAAATCCATGTTGGGTGTTATAACAAGGTGCTTGGAACTTGGTTATGGTGGATGTAGACCCAAGAGTCAACAATTGATGAATTGATGGCCATGGGGATGCAACAATCACCAACATTTTTCTTCTTGTTGTATTCACTTTAACAAGTAAAATATCGATTGAATTATTTCAAAACATAAAAAACAAGCAACAAGCGATTAGGTCCATGCCCGCAAGCATGGAACAAGAATTTAAATCCTTGTTCTCACTCCACTCTCATTTCATTAGGTGGGATATCATTTTTCTTCTTCACAAAAAACAAGTAATCAATAGGCCTCATTCAAAGTGAGATTCATGTTTTGACTTCCATAGTCTTGAATAGTTAAATACTTTTAGTAGAATCAAGGTGCAAATTGCACAATGTGTCTCCTCGAGGAGTTCATTGTATGATGTGTACATGTAAAATGGTAGTTGAGAGGGTTAGCATTGAAGCATTTTTCTACCCCATTGGAAGAAGAAAGGTCAATTAAAGGCTACTATACAAACATCTGCCTTCGTGAAGAAAAGGTTATGTGTGCACTCTTTTTCTCAATCATCTTACCTTTAGCAAAGTGAAGTCTTGGTGACCAAGGGCATCATGGTTATTTTTGTGTGTTCACGTCAACAAATTCCTACGGATTTATTATGTATAGACAATTTTTCTCAAGTCTGCATATCTCAAATACCATTCTTTCAAGGCATCAAATACCATATATGAGCATTGTAAATAGAAGCACACAGATAATGAGACTCAATTTGGAAAACACTCTAGGTCATCAAAAAGCACTTTTGACCATCAAAGGCCATCAAACTAGCTGTTGGAAGCAAACAGGAAAATCCATGCATGGTGCATTTGTAGAATATCAAGAGAATGAACACTTCATCTATTAGATGATTAAGGAATTCTTTAAAAGAAAAAAAAAATTGAACATTTTTTAAACATTGATTTAGAGGGGTAATGTGAATGGGTATTGTTGATGTGGGGGAATAGGAGAATTCCAAAGTGCAAACATTGGCATTAGATAGGCAATTGGAAAGTGATTATGTTGCTTTGGAAACAGAAGAATTCCATATGTTTAATCAACAAATGATCTCCCTAGATTGTGAGTCCACAATAACCATAGTTTGAGGGCAAGAATGGGGAGTTGGGTAATTTCATCACATTTTGGTGAAATCTTTTGTTATCAATCATCATTAAAGAATGTATCAAGGAATTGGATGATGGGCTATAACACCTTGAAGCTGGGGTCTAGGTGTTCATAAACAAGAATCAGTACTCAAAATTGAGAACAAAAATATGCAAAAGATTTTCCTAAATACACAGGTAACCAACCATGCTTCCCTTTTGACACTAACAACTTGTTAATATTAATATTTTCTTTACATTTCGGGTGGGAGGATTCCAAACATTTGTATTCCTTGTTGATTTTGTGTATTTTAAAAATGAATAAACTTTCTTTGTACACCTTGACTTTGAAGGGGATTCAGAGCTGGGGTGCAGTTTAGAGACTGTGATAAAGAGTTACAGTCAATAGGTTTAAAAAGGTCAAAGTATTAAGGAAATTAATGATTAACTTTGGGGTTATGAATATGACTTCACAACCAAAATGGAGGCACTTTCCATTTTTTGTGTATGTTTTTACTTTCACTGTTCATTAACTATTCATTTTTTGATGCAATCAATGTCTTCAATACATTTGAGCAAATTCCTTCAACCATAAAAATTATGATTTTTTAGAAATGTCCTAATCAATTTGAAAAACTTTATAACACAAAGTGTGTTTCCATAATTTTGTAAATCTACATACCTAGTACCTAGCCCAATGTACTGGATCTATGCAATCTTTGTGAATGGAGAGAAAAAGAGAAAAAGACAATTGACCAAATTATGTTGTGAAGGCAAAGGATCATAAGCTTAACATGACAAAGTCAATGAAAAATTGATTGAGATTATAGATTTCTATGAAGAGAAGGCATGCTTGGTATAAACTTTCACTTGTATCATCACAAAATTTCAATCAACATATGCAAGGGTGGAATAATCTCTAGGCTCTACAAACTTAATAAACATTAGCATCCACTATCCAAGATTATTCATGACATGCATTTGTCATTTTTTTGAGCTACATGGTACTTACATTGAGATTAAAGTGCAATGTGCATTAAACAATTGCATTTTGCTTGCAACTTAATGACCAATTATCCATGGTGACTCTCATCCAGTTTTTTTGTGTGGGTATTGCAACACTTAGACATGTATAGTGAAATTTTTTAGTTGAAGACTTTACAAACAACCTTGACAACTCTTCAGTCACAACTACATCCAACATATGAGGTGAGAAAGCATAAGCTTGTGAATTGCACATCTTGTTTCATGCATGCATAGTTTTCAGTGTCAAATTTGGGTTTGATTCTAGGTCAGTGTTTTTGCGATTTTCAACGTGCAACTTTCTCATTGATAGTTAAGTGAAGGTCATGTGCTAATTGTTTTAAGGCTATAGATGGATTTGTAGCAAATTGACTACAATCCTCAATTTTACAAACATGGAGCTCCCTTTCTTCCACTTTCAATAGTGAATAAACATTAGTGGAATAGATGTATCAAAGGACTATGTGCATTTACTACCATGTGTTTCTAGTCCTTTATGATTGCAAAGGTTTCTTGTTGGATGGATTGTTTTCAAATTATTCATTTCACTTGTGTAGGATCAAATGTTAATAATTCTTGGACTTTGCCTTTGGCTTTAGAAAATAGCTATAATCTTGACAATGTTCATAATAATGTGAAATCATCTATCATTTGTAGACTCCCTTAATAGATTGTAGTGTGAAATGGGTTTTTGTAGAGCTCTATGAACTTTATAGGGTACATGGAATGTAGATGTATTACTCATTTTGTATCCATGCACCCACTCTTGATGTAAACATGATATGCAAATTCAGGTTGGATTAATGCAATTCAACCCTAAAATGTGACTTCAATTTTTTTGTTCAAAAATAACTACCCACTATATGACTTTATTGTCAATATTCATGTCCTAGTTTTGGACCTAACATGACCATTTTAATGTGCAAAAAATCACCACATGTCCCCTTGCTTATTTGAATTAAAACCATAATTTTGTTCAAAATCATTAAATTTCTTTATTCAAATCATGTAAAACAATGGAATCCTTCCAAGTGTAGATAACTTTTCATCTCAAAATGAGAAAAAACAATTACCTTGAAATTAGTTTAAAGCCAATACTTAAAGACTAAAGGATGAAACAAAGACCTACAAGGATCCATCTATCAATACCCCACCCTTCAAGCCCCATAATGAGGTCTCCCAAAAAAGTTTACTTGGCAACATAAAGTTTGGTGGAGTTGCTTCTGATACCAAACCTTTAAATATGACAGGGCCCTTGTAAATAGACATGAAGAGTGCCCCCAACATGCAAAATATTATGCCAAAATTTTTGACCTACCCATCATGTCACTTATATCCAACCTCCTCTGTCTTGAAAAATGTACAATGATCCTATAAATCCTATGCAATTTGTGAGTTCTCCTAATAACATTGAGACAACAAAACTCATTGTCAAATATGAAATTTAATAGTTGTAGAAAAGAACAATTGCACACAATTTGCACAAGATAATTTAACAAGATGCTATAACAAAACAAAGTTGATGAAGACTACAACCTAACAATTAACTAACAAGAGAAATTGAGATGTAGAAATTGAGTTCATCATGAACATGTTGTTAGAAAACCTAAATCATTTGATGTTCAAAATGGAAAAAAAAAAAAAATTAATCAACGTTGACATGTTTGAGTTCATTATGTGCCTCTGCTACAACTTTCATAATTTCCACACACATTGCATCATGCACATGACTGATAGCATATGTCTTTCGTGACAGTGGCATTTTGAATTCAAGGACCATCTTCCAACACAAGCATTGTAAGCTCCTAATCTCGATCACCTATGTATTAAGTAGAAAAAGGCCTACAAATACCAATAAGTCAATCTTACAAGAATTACACATAGAGAACATTTTGAGCTTTTGAGTTTGAGTTAAAACATACACCAACCTTCTTCATTGCATCATCATTGATAAGTATTATGTGAATATGAATTTATTCACGATAATTGTACTAATTGAATTTTGCAATTATTAAGAAATTTGAAGAAAAATAAAATTTTTGATATAAATGTTTGCATAATGCATTATGCATTACACCATAAATAAATATATAGTTTATTTTTAAAAAAATCAAAGGAAAATCAAATGCAAATGGAATCATTATTTTTAACAATGAGATTCTTGAATTGATATTAAATAATTTTCGATTAGTCCAGAGTTTTTTTTTTCAGTCATAGGGTTTTAATTTCTTTTCACCAATTGATAATAATTTTTTTGACACGTGTTGGCTTCATTTAAGTATGTCATTACCCTTCTTTGTTGTACTAGTTGTTCCTCTTCAATGCTTGTTGTTATTCCTATCCATGCATTCGCTTTCATGTGTTTTGCCTTGTGCAAATTTCAAATGTAATACATGTCAATTTTTTGGCATAACAAGCTATGATCATAAAATTTCAATTCAAGGGTAAGATTTTTTTTCCCTTCTTTCCTTTTCCTTTTCCTTTTTTTTGGCTTTGGTTTTCCATTCTATGTTTATGTTTCATTGATTTTTTTAATTAAAAAAAATTCAAATCAAATCAACATTTCTTTTTCTTTTTGGTGCAAAATTTGTGACTAAACATTTACTTGCAAATCCTACATTTCCATTTTACACTACATTTTGATTTATGACCAATAATAAAGGGAGAAGCGAACAAAATTTTTATTATTTATAACTTGCTTGTAAATGTTTTGCCCATCTTAAAGTTTGGTAATTTTAGAACACTTATTTCTATTTGGGTTTCTCCACTTTTGTTTGGTTGACAATTGTTTTGTGGAAGATGGAATATTCCAATCAAAATGAAAATGCATCTATCCAAAATGAAACATTTGAAATATTATGAATTGAACAAAAATGGAAGAAAATATAATAGAGCAAGAATTTGAAAAAAAATCCTAGTTTACAAACAAATGTAGGTGGAGTACCACAAAATGAAGAAAAAAAAACAAAAAAAATCTTGGAAAAATTGCATGTTTGACGGAAAAATGAAGGCCTCATAACATAAAGGCATTGTGTTGGTCATTTTATTGTGTCAATGATAATTCAAAGGTGGATGGAAAGGTTCCTTAAATTATAAAATGTTTGTTTCTTACAAAAATTTAATCAATCTTTCAAATTTGAACACATAGTCCAACAAAAGAATAATAAGAACAATGGAATAATGATTTTGGAATAAAATGTGAATGTAAACCATTAAATGATTATTCAAAACTTTGAATAAAAAATGAATAGTTTGTCAAAAAGAATTGCAAAAAAAAACCTATCACAAAAGACATAATGACAATTTAAAACCTTAATATCATGATTATTTTATTTTTCAACAAATAATTTTTAAAATGATGATACACAACCAAATTTGTTAAGAATAGTTTGGAGTTTTGATAATGAAAAATCAATTTCCTTCGTAATTTGTGGATACTTCATGGTTCATTATGAAAAAATTGTGTTCGCAAAAACCGCAGTAATTAACTACATGTTCATACCAACTACATTACAACTAGGTTGCAACATTGAAAAATGACTAGTTGCACATGAGTTTTAGGAAAGTTCCAAGGGTATGGAGTATTTTGAATGTATTTGGTTGAACTATACATTTTTAGTCAATGTGCATTGACTTTATAGTTGTTTTATAGTTGTCATATGTAACTCAAGCACCCCAAATGCAATGATATAATTTGTATGATCCTTCCCCATTTGAACACATCCAATGTGGCGATGCCAATTGACATGGACATTGCCATGCCATATGCAGGGTCTTTGTGATAACCCCATGTGTGATTACCTTGCAACTTTAGTGGGACTGCATTGAAATTAACTATTAATTTCAATTTCTAACTAGCTGGTTTTTTACTCACACCACCAAGTTGAATCTTTGATTCCAACATCACTAAATGTCAACTATAATATATTAATGTTTCATCCACTAACCACTTACATAATAGTTTGGTAACACAATGAAATTTAAACATGAAGTAAATTGCCAATGTTATTCAAGTACATAGTCTAAGATGTTGTTAGTCTACATCAATGTCTTATACTTCTCTTTCAATTGCTTCATCCATAAAAGTTGATTCATTTGCTAATGATTCTTTAGCCCATACAAGATTTAAGCTTTGGGATTTGTGTGGCATTGTTGAGGAGTTATTCACCCTTGGTGTATCATCATTTGTGTAAACATTGCCACATCATCTATGTGGTCTTTGCAATGACCCCATGTGCAACTATTTTACAACTATAACAAAATTATGTTGCAATTAAAAATCAATTGGTTTGTGACTAGGTTTTGATTTTTCAATTCAATCTCAAAACAATTATAGGTTCAACATCATCCTAAGGATTCATCCATTTCTATTTGCTTTGAAAGCTTTTCTAAGCTTGTGAATGTTAATCCAATTATAAGTGGATGAATCTTAACATGCAATGGAGTTTGAAATTTTTACCATTACAAGTTTATAAACTTCCATTAAAAACTTCCATTAGAAGTTTCCATATATTGCATCAAATTTTTTTTGAAGTTCTTTTTTTTCTTTTCAATGAAACAAATGTTGAAATTGTAGTGGAAAAACACATTCATCTACTCAATTCTTTAGATCCTAGCTTTACCTTGTCTCTTAGTTTGCTCCTATTTCCTTGTGGAAAAATGTTAGTAACTTTCAAGATATTAGAGTCTTCAATGAGAGGGAGTGTTGTTGCCAATTCTAGAAGTACAATATACGTGACGTCCATTGTTGACAAAACAAGTAAAAGCTTAAAGGATGATTGGAATATTTGTCATTAACCACAATTATTAGCAAATTGTTGTGTAAGACAATTATTTATATGAAAGATCATTACTTTCTACTTGTTTTTCTAGGTTTTGCTATCATTGCAAAAAAAATCTTGTTGTTGTTATATGTGGGATGTTTGGTGAACTTGTATGCATCCTTCTAATGGTTGGTTTCATTCTAATGGAATCTATTAGGAAATCCCTAAAAATTAACTTGGTGTTGAACTTGTGTGGATGGAAGAAAAATAATGGTCACTTTAATTGTTAGACATGGCCTTCAATGAGTTGTTTGACTTGAATGTGGTGAGCAACCTCCTTATTTATCACTTATTTTCATTTAGTTGATGCATGTTAAGTTTCATTGTTTTGCACAAAAAGGTATGTAAGTTGCATAATGGGGAAGCTAGTTGATTTTCAATTGATTTGTAGTAGCATACAAATAAAAACATTGCAAATTGTGAGGTGCATAATGTGTTGAAACTAGAACTATGGCATGTAATTCATATTGGCGCCCATTTGTGATGTGCTAGTTAAATATTACTTACATGAGAACATGTGTGAATTGAATCCTTGTTGATTAATATAAGTAAACAATTTCATGCTAGTGTTAGTTGTAATTTAGTTGCATTTGTTCATGGTAGTGCAACTTCAAAAAAAGGACGGTTGAATAGGTGGGTGTAAGCTTCACGTGCAATAGGATGGGACCATTGGAAATTAGACATGACATGACACCTTTGCACATTAAGATGATAATTTGGTGTACATCATTATTGATGGTGTTAATTATGAGATGGTTACAATGTAATTTTTGTTAGTTTCACACATGGGATCATTTGCTTACAACATAGTTATAAACATGTTCCACAACCATTCTTGTTAGTTGCAAGTTAACACTCCATCCTTTAATTGTAAACCAACATCATGTAATGAATTCCAACAATCCAACCATTTTTAAAAATGCAATCAATTGCACCTTAATGTTAGGCATATTGAATGGACAACTACAATATGATGACATTGCTACCCTTTATAATCACAAAATCAAATTAACATATTCATTTAATTGAATAACAAAACTAGAAAAAAACCTCACATAATAGCAAACTAGTGACATTATTATTAATTTTTGCACAATGATATTTCAAATCCTTTATAATTGTGCAATAAAAACATGATTATCACAATGTAGTCCCACACGTGAAACCTTCCAAGGTCATGAAACAATGTTTACACCACTATTAATTGTTGCACCATAATATTCAAATAAATTATCATATGATTGTTTTAGACCCAATAACCAAACTTTTAGTTGCAAGACAATATCTAATTATGAAAATGTAGTTATGGACAAATATTAAAAAACAAATAGGATAGTTACCAATGAGTTGCCAATAAGTTGCATTTTAGTCGTCAAAATCCTTACATTAGTTGCAAGGTAGTAATTCCATTTTAGTTGAATTGTTTTCATCCATGTTGGATGAATGAAAATTGATGAACTTGCCATGTGCCACAATGTTTGTTTTCATGCTTAACACGTGGCAATGAGTTGCCTACTCCAACATTTTAATTGCAAAGTAGTTGCACTAAGTTGCATGTATTTTTGTCACCATATACAATGACCATATATAATGAGTTGCACCATTACAACTAGTGTAACTTGTTCGATGCAACTAACATTATATTTTTACAATGAGTTGCAATTGGTCATTGAAACTAGAAAATTCAATGACAAGCCCAAATGCAAAGCCCCCATTTTTCTAATAGTGATTGAAGTGTTTATTTATGCATTGTTGTCTTCAAGTTGTTTTCATTTTATAAAAACTTTTTCGCCAGGAATGTTGCCAAACCTAATGGAAAAAACCAAACAAAAGTATGTGTTACCAATGTTAAACATATTGTCATTATACAATAACAACTTTTGATTTGTGGATGTCTAAAGGAACACATGATGTTTTGCTTTAGTCATTAATTTTTGAAAGTTGATTGAATTTTGTTTGGGAATTTAAACATATCATTATTGGCCTTCTTGAATCAATTGAACCTATTGGGCAACCTTTAGTGAAAAATATAATTAATCTATTTCACTATTATAATTTAAGAAACAAGATCATTGCATATGTGAAAAATGACCAATTTAATTTAAGTGCCATGACTCCTACACTAAAATTTATTGTGAGTTGTGAAGCAATGGGTTTGGAAGAAAGTTTTCAAGGGACCTATTTTGACCTTACATTTTTCAAAGCTTGTTAATATGCCAAAATTGATGGAAAACGTGTAAAGGCCTCATGTGTGCATAAAATGTATTCATTTATATTTTTTGCAAAAATACATTACTTGCTAAATTTGTTAACAAAAAGAAGCAAAAATGGAACAAGGCATGTATGAATTTTAATCTTAATCCAAGAACATTGAATATTCTTGTGAAAATAAGGTAATATTGAGTATTTGACAAATTTTATAATTGAAGAGTTTTTTTTTCAATTTGTTTGATCCTTGAACAAACATTAAATTGAATTTTGTCTTTTTGCAAGTTCTCTTGTAAAAAAATTATCATGTTCCAAGAGGCTTTACAATTTTGAAATGTTATTGTACTTTACTACAACATGCAAACTATAGTGAAAATTATTGGGCTAGTTCCACCTCCTCTCATAGCATATTTCACAAATTATTGTGAATTTTCTATCCCATGTTGTTAATGCTTGT
>Ga0209208_10005693_pt1 | contig 17295 bp, 13 predicted proteins | sample S1TSphfallax_3_FD_187694 | JGI IMG/M metagenome (GOLD analysis project Ga0209208, IMG submission 187694) | Host-associated microbial communities from peat moss isolated from Minnesota, USA - S1T2_Fd - Sphagnum fallax MG (SPAdes) (version 2) | ecosystem: Host-associated > Plants > Peat moss >... | reverse complement strand
TGAAGCAGCGAAGCAAGCACGAAGAAAATTACAAAATGACAACCCACAGTCCCTACCCTATGGTTACTATGACAACCCAAAGTGACTACCCTATGGTTACTATCCTCTGGTTACTATGACAACCCACAGTGGCTTACCCTATGGTTACCATCCTCTGGTTACTATGACAACCCACAGTGGCTTACCCTATGGTTACTTTCCCATGGGTTACCATGACAACCCACGGTGACTAGCCTATGGTTACAATGACAACCCGCAGTAACTACCCCACCGTGACTACCCTATGGTTACTCTGACAACCCTCAGTGACTACCCTATGGTTACCCTGTGGTTATTTATTGAGCGGCCCCCCTTTCCAAGGTAACCATGGGAGAGGAGGGTGTTGTTGCCATGCCATTCGAGAACAGTAAAGATTCCCTCAATGATTTGGGTTTCTTTAACAGCTGTGATTGGATGAGCTAGCGACACGCCCAGTCATCCAAACCATTTTTTGCCTTTTTTCTTTTTTCTTTTTTTTCTTTTGTTTCCTTTCTCTTTCCCTCGCCCCTCTGGTCGGCATCTTCCGCGTTGCAACTTGCAAAGATTTGGTTCTTTAATTAATTAATTAATTAATTAATTAGGTATTTTACCTATTTCACTGCTCATGGCAGCGATTTTTTTAATAGATTTTTGGGCTATTTTTCTAATTATATAAAAAAAAGCAACTTAGAAAAAAAAGCCTGTTTCTGATTTTTAAATTTAAGAAAAAAATAAATTAATCTCACTTTGTAGTGATTTTATTATTATTATTAATTTTATTTTTTTTCTTTTTGGAAAATTCGCTTATTTTGTGAAATGGTTTTGAGAACAACTTGGGAAAACGTGTATTTCAGTCAATGGTTTAGAAAAAATAGTTTTGTGATATCCAGAAATATTTTTAAAATTCCGAAAAAATTAGGAAAATCAGTCTAATTTATACTAGAGAAAATAAACCAATGGGTGTTTTCTCCAAAATTTTCCAGTTTAATTTTGTGAAAGAAAGAACAAAATGTGTCCCAAAAAAGAAAATCCGGTTGATTTCAGTGTAAAATGTGTTTTTTGCAGCAAAAAACTTGCCATTTTTGAGAAATTGAAAATTCAAAAAAAAAAAAGGGAGAAAAAAGAAACTGCAGCTTGACTCGTGCCCCAAAATAAAAAGAATTTAAGCTAAATTACGGCTAAAATAGAATTGGTGAACAGTAGTGGAGTAAAGACTAAAGACGTAGTAAAGAGTAAAGAGCAAAGTATATAAGCAATTTAATAATTTATTTATTGTTGATTTTTAAAAATTGTTTGAATTTGTTTTGACCATTGATGGATTGCAAATAACTGCGATTTTCAGTTAATTTTGTGAAATTTATTTATTTATCGTTTCTTTTTGTGGCTGAAGTGGCCATCATCCCTAACATGATTTAGCCACAAAAGTCTGGCTACGAATATTTCTTTAAAACCTTTAAGCATCCTTCTATATATTTTTGGCTATCTGCTGAACCTGTATAGAACGTTTCAAGTATAGTCTGGCAATTATAAATAAATAAAAATCGAAATTAAGGGGTTTTTCCTAAAAAAGTCAGGGAGCTCTGACGGAATATTCCTATTTATTTTCTGGAATAAATAGCTTTGCAAATTTTTGCAGAAAAAATAGGAAATTTAAAACAATTGTGTTTCTTTAGTGTAAATTCGAGTAATTTTGCTGGTTTTCTGGAAAAAAAATTGCCAAATTTTGGATATTACAAAATGGGGGGGAAAAAAAAAAAAAAAAAAAACCCGGACTGGGAGCCAGCGATTTTGTGGGGGCGAATTCTCGCCAATTTGTGAAGAATATTCTTTCAAAGGATTATTCTGCTGCAAATTCCGTGCCTTTTCAAATAATGGGCAGGAAAACGATTAAAATATTCGCCAAAATATGGCGCAACTGCCTAAAACATGAAAGGGCGCACTTAAGAATTTTCTATGTTCATATTTTCAATTTGGTTGGCCACTTGAGCAAAATCACAAAATTGGGAGGAAAAAAAATTTAAAAAAATTTTGTGGGTGAAAAATCCTTTGTATAGGTTCTAAAAATCATATTTTTCAGTTCGAAATTTGCGAGATTTCGCCAAAAATAAAATCAAAAGTTGCACTGCCTGGGAGCCACTGGGAGTCACGGGGTCACTCAATTAGAATCGCCGAAAATAGACAATAATCTTTATTTAAAGCTCCTTTTTTTGGGCGGAAATTTCGGAGCGAGGAGGAGGTGTTGGGGGGGAGTTGAGCGTTCCTTTGTCTCTTTCTTTGTTTTTTACGCCGCCGTGTTTTTTGGATCTCGTGTAGCTCGGTGTACACAAGGAGCAAGTGGAGCGAACGAGGAAGAAGACGAGAAGGGGAGACAGGGAGGAAGGAAGGAAGGGAGAGAGGAGCAGCAGCTTCTTCCGAGCATCGTTGCGTGCCGACGCGTTTCTTCCTTTCTTATGTACATTTTTTTCTTAAGCCATTCCCGTTCTCGCTTCGTTTTCTCTCTCTCTTTTGATTCCTTGCTAGTGCAATTCTTTTGGGAATATCTTGCTCATTTGCTTTGCTCATTTGCTTTTGCTTCCTCCGCCTCCAAGGACTCTAGTTCTCTTTCGCTTTCCCTTTTGTTGTGTTATGTGACGAGGAATCCGGCGGGTTTTGTTGTGTGTCTCTCTTTTGTAAGAGAATCTGGTGTTTCTGTTGTCATTTTTTTCGCTCTCGTGTATTTTGAGGTTGGAGGATCTTGATTGCCTTGCTGCTGCATTTTCGCCGGAGGTAAGGTCCTTGCATCGACTTGGAACTAGACTAATGTTCTCTTTGTATCTGGATGTCAAGGACATGCGCTTCTCTCTGGTTAGAGCTTTTTTGTCTTTTGTTTTCTTTTGGAGTGGAACTATTCATGCCTAGTGAGCTTCATGTTTGAGACGAGTTAGAAGGTTCCATTATTTTCTGCGTCTGCTGGTTTAGGAGGTACTCAAGGTTGCTTAACATAAGCAAATAATTTAAGTAGAGAAAGAAACGAGTAAAAAGAAAAGGAATGGAGGCAAGTACAAAGTCAGGAGGATGGGACATTTGTGTGCCGGGTGAGAGACGATGAAGAAGGAGAAAATTGAACCCATTTCTTGAGAGGAAGCACTGAACGTCTGTCTAGAACAACAGATAAATTATAGACTTATTAGAGGAAGAAAAACAAGGGAACCTATTGTGGTAAGGCTAAAAGAAAGAACGGAATGTAGATTGTGCTGGAGGAAGACTACATGTTAGAGAGCCCCAGCAGCAGCAGCAAAATCCTTGAAGATCTCCAAGGGTTTCTCTAAACATAGAGCTGCCAACTCCTGAAGGTTAAAGCTGGAAGTCATGTATGGTAGGTTACGATTTACACTAAAGCCATGTGAACAGACTTTGTAGAAAGTCTTTGACTATGACTGCTTCACTTTTATTATTCAGTTTACATAGCTAGCAGTGTGGCTGACATGTACATCTTCATTGTAGCCATTTCGCAAGTTGTAAGCTTATGTGTAGGACAGATTGTCACACTCTGATTTGTACAGTACGTCCTGGCCTTAGTCCTCCCTTTGTCTTTGAACAAACTAATTCTGCTGAAACTACTGAACTTCAAGCTAGGTGTCATCTCTTCCTCTTGAATCCTATATTCAAGAGCTAAGAGAGTGGCGCAGCTATGACTTTGACAGCTCTCTCTGTATCATTCAGTACCATGGAAGATGCCAACCTTCATTGTTCATTCCAAGAGAGAGATTTCCTGCAGGGATCTCACGTATGTGTACTGCTGCCTCTTTGCAGGTTAAGCAATTGAAAGGTAACCAATCATGGCAGGACGAACATTCACGGGACATATAGCTGTGTTTTCAACCAGCTTACTGTTGATACTGAACCTCCTTGTGACTCTGGGGGGTGTTGCCTCCCTTGTCATAGAGTTTGTAATTGAGCATAAGCCCAGTCGGACAGGATGGCTCTTGATCATAGTGGCAATCTTTACAATTGCTTCAGGCTTGGTTGGACTTTGCTCGAGTACCCGGCGAGGCTGTTTCACATTGCAACTTGTTCTTCTTGCCTTTTCGGTTGTGGGTCTCATTGCTGCAGCTTTGTCAATCTTCTTCAAGGCTCACCAGGTCCTTAGTCACCTGAGTCCCAAGATTGCTCAGAATACTGCCCTCAAGATTCTCAGGGTTGACGCTGCTATCCTCTTCGTCACATTTTGTGCACAGGTCAGAAATTTTACCACACATCAACATTGCTGTTGTTATTGTGATGCAGAAATTTTTTCAGACCATCATTTCAGAGGCTCGAAAGTCATTTATGTAGGAGATGTGTATACTGGGAGGTTCAGTCGGGAATTTCTGTCTAAATCCAGCTCATCTGTGCCTTCATCAAAGAGTGATGTGGATGCTTATGCGGATTATTTTGTCTGTGTAGGTGGTGGTACTTGTTCTTGGGATCTGTGTGAACTGCTGTGACCTTAATGATCACTATGAAGACATTGAGATGAACAGAGACATGGCACGGACACAAGCTGCAGCTGATAAACGGGCATCCATGAAAGGAGAGTCAAAAGCTGCTCAACTGGCTGAACAGATGAAGCAGAAATATGGGAAATGGGCTGACAATGGATCCGACAAGAATACCACAAAGTAATCATATTGCCCAGTCCATTGGTCAAAAGGACATTATGAGAACGGTATCATGAAATTGGTCAGATGGTCTTTGGAATGTGGTTTCCTTGATCTTACAGAGCCAATGCTGGTCATGATTTGCAATAAGAATCAGGGCTGAGTGAGGAAGAAAATCCATTGCTCAGCAATTAGACTGTAACTGCAAGCAGGAATTGCAGTCTATGTTTCACAGAGAAGGGAACTGGTAGGAACACAAGAATAGCAGTGTTTAGAATCCAATAGGGAAGTGATTCTTGGAGAACAAGAATAGCAGTTTTTGGAATTTGATAGGATGTGATTTTTAGGTAGCATAGGAAGGGAATCATCTTGTAAGCAGCTTGCTTAGTATGTGACAGTGGTCTTTGATTCTGAGGGGAACATTTTCCTTCTGGGATGTGCTTCCATTTGTTTTAGGGTCATGACTGGGTTGAAACCCATTTCTGACCAAAAAAATGCTTCTTTGTATATAAGCAGGTAGGTCGTAGGCTTGACACAAATGGTCTTCCTGCAATGTAACCAGGAAGCCAAGGGGCGGGCTTTTCATGTGCTCTGAGTTTCAGGTCAGGTATTATTTGTCTACATCCAGTGTTTCTTTGATTTGTTTCAACCTGCTAGCAAACAAGATGCTAGCAGATCTTGTGTTCTTTACAAGCTATGGTTCAAATTAATACAGCAGCATTTTAGTTGCTATTGTTATGCCATACTTGGCACTACTTCAATCTATTCTTATCAGTTATGTTTTGCCCAAAATGAGATTACAACTATTGCCCCATTGGCACCATATAGGAATGGAATTCTGGATGGAGCATGGTGGACAATCATAACACTTGTGCTGCTTCCACACCTCATGTTGCACTACACTGTTCTTGATATGGGTATTACACATTCCATTGCTGAAATTGGATCCATTGTCCAAAAGGGACAATCACCGAAGGACACCAGTAATACAATTTGACTGCCAAAATTGGCTCCATTGGAAAATCAACCAAGCACAGTGAGCCATTTGCTTGCAGAAAAGGGCAAGAATTGTGGTCTCAATTGGAAATAGAATTGACTGTCTCTACTGACTTATTGCAAAGAAAGAGCTCCCCTGACTAATCAAACAACTTTGGTTTGATTTCTTGAGTTGCAACTGAAGCAATCACCAAGCTATATTTGCCATAGAAGAATAATGCCGCATATGAACAATTGTGTGCATCATGCAGAGGGACTACTCAGTTATTTAATCTACCAGTCCTAGCATCCAGCAAGCAGAAAACTGGTGGCCCCTTTGAGATACAAGCTGCTCTAAAGGTTTTTTTTTTACCCTTTAGTAGATTGTAGACTGAACAGTCGGTGTGCAGACATCAAGGTCAAGATCGCAAACACGAGTGTTGCCATGTATGTGAGTACGAGTGAGATTCCCACTCGCATGCAAAACCTGTGATAGTTGCTGCATTGCTCATTCCATCCGATGTAGTTGATGCCATGTTTAGCCACATATGCAACCTCCGTACTTGAAGCTGCTGCCGCCAAGAGGACATAAGCTACAGCCTGCATTCCACCATGATTGCAGATGTCATGGTCATCTACTAATCAACTTCAAACAGTTGATCTTTGCATGCAAGAATCCAAACCTGTGCAATTGCTGGAAGCACTAGAGAAATAGTTAACAAGCCAGACAGACAACATGCATCAAGAGCATGAAATGAGAGACCTGGTCAACCAACAAGGTGATCCACCCTCCAGCTTTGGATTGCCTTGAGATCGCTACAACAATGATCAATTGGACCAGTGCCACCACAGCTGCAACTGCATTCGCCCACACCAGGTACCTAGCTTCCCCACCAAATTTGCCAATCAAACACTAGCACCACTGTGTTATTGCAACAAAAGAATTGTGTGTCTGGACATTACCCATCTATCTATGGTTCCTCTTGAAGCCTCAAAGCTTCACAGAGCTGCATCACAACATGCCCCAGATGAGAAGTATTGAGCAGATGCCCCCATGAGACAGGAAATGCAGTGCCTCGTGCTATGCCATCTCCATACCCAACTAAATGTGTAGGTACTTGGATCACAACATCGATGAGATCAAAAACTTCATAAAAGCAGTACTTTGAAGGGTACTAGCTGCCAAACCAAGAGAAACAGGACAAGACTGCATGAGCTGTGTGTTCATGAACTTGAGAGTGTAAAACACTCCGAGGTGGCAGATTGTGGAAGCTGGACAGTAGTGACTAGCTGCTGTGCCATACGTCTTCTCTGAATATCTCTGACATCTAAAATTCAGCAACCAACAGTGCTGGGGGTGTCGAATATGATTATATAACAATCTGCAGCTCATTGCTACTTAGGGCAAATGATGATTCAAATATGTGGGTGGTCCTGCAGGGGTTTATATCTAAGGGTGATCATGACATTTGGGTAGCTGCGTCCTGTACTCAAGAGGCATAATCATAGATAGCTACTGGGAAAAAAACAAGACTGTGTACTTTCTTTGGCATTCAAGCTGTGCAAGAAGCTACTTGTGAAACTGTTTGCTTGAATGAGAATGTAGGAGGCTTTCCTCATGGAAATTAAATTAGTAGAGAGAGTGTTTGTGACTGGTGCATCTGACTCATGCGCCGTGAGGATGGGTGGGTGAGAAAAAGGGCTCACTTGAAAGACGTGAAAAGGCTGTAATAAGCCTTCTTAGGAATGTTCATGTCCGAGTTCAAATAAGGGATGTAAAGGGGAGTTCGGCCTAGCTGCTCATCGGTATCCATGACTACCAATCCAGCTATGGACAACACAATGGCAACCACACGCAACGCAATAATGTTCCAAGCTTTTGCACTTCCAGCAGCAACTGCAGGTTTCTGCTTCGACCCATCATCCAATCTCTTCAACTGCAACCCTTGCACATGACCCTCCACTTGCAGCTCCGTGTCTTCATATCCATTGACCTTCATCATTCTCACGCAACCGTGTCTAGGCTCCTCCTCCTCCTCCCTCACAGTTCTGTAGGTATGTCCCCGCGTTGGAGGAGAACGCCGGTCGATACTGTTTAGGAAAGAAGCAAGCTCCTGGAGAAGGAAAAGAGTCGAGGAGACAAGAGTTAAAAAGAGAACAAGGAAGAAAACGCGCCAGAGAAATATAAAGCGAAAACTAGGAAGCTCTCATTCAAGAAGAAGAGGGGACCTTGCTGCTGCACGGCGACACGTACGAGTTTGATCTCTCAACGCAACAACGCCAAGCTACAAAGTATGTTATTAGGGTCTCTTTCCATTAGGCTGCTGTGATCACAGTTACACACAGTTTGTTATTTGGAAGCTTTTTCCCAAGTCCATCCAAATCCACATACCAGCTGCTGTCAAAATACCTTGACCCATTCATGTAGTGAATTATTACTCCCTTGGGCTTTCTCCCATGATCCAGCTTCTTTTTTTTTCCTTCACTCAAAAGAGCGAGAAAAAACAAACAGCACAGGTCCTAACCAGGGTTTTTCTTTCAAGTTTGTGATATCCAAAATCTGGCTAATTTTTTCAAAAATTTGTGATATTAGTGGAATTGACAATAGGGGGAAAAACATTTCCAAAAAAAATCCCAATATATTGGTCGAAAATACCTCAAAATTTGTGGGAAAAAAGGAATCATTACAAGTAACATGCCAAAACCTTGTCTGTTAATCTGAGGAGTAAAATCTTTGATGTGTAAAAAATTTCAACAAATTCTTGTTAAAAGCTCCTTGTCATTTGCATGCGTAAGAACTAGGCATGCAAGTACTAGTTCACTAAGGCAACTCTTCATAACAATTCAAGGCACCAATTTGAACAATCTCATTGGCGAGATTTACTTATTTATTGCACCTAAGATCAAGCCTATGATGCTAGTATAACATTTGAGTGCCAATTTGTTGAAGTTAACTCCTCAAAACAATTCAAGGCTCTCATTCTAACATATTGATTTGCTGCATATAGGATGTTTTCATCCGTGGGCACAAGCCTCAAATACTTGGATTGTGAGGAAGGTGATGAGAGAGATTCACGGCTTTAACATTATCATCATGACAAAAGAGAGTCATGAGTTTTGTGCATACCGATCAGTGTTCTTTTTAGGAATTCTGTGATGGAGCCAAAGTGGTGACCATCATGATGCAAAGATGTAGAAAAAGTTGTGATCATCCCTGAGAAAAGATTTAGCCAAAATCTGGTTATTAAACCAGATATGAAAGAACAAGTATTTTAGTCATCTTTCTTTTTTTTTACACAATTTTACACATGGAGTGTAAGTCCCAAACCATTTACAAGCACAACACTCGTCTTCACCCTCTCTTTGGGCTTGCTTTCAACCCTTATCCTCTCTTTCAGTGCTATCTGCAAAGTAATGAAATTTTACTAAATCTCAGTATGAAATGCTGAAACTCAGCATTTAATGCATAAGGTTGGAGAGTAATTATAGTAGTTGCACAGGTAGGAGCAGTGAAAATATACGTAGCAGCAGTGGAGGCGCTCAGGAAAAAGGAAAAACTAGTTTGGGTCCCAGTTATTTGGTGTTGTAAAATTTTCATTTCCAGTTTTGCGTTTGATGCCCTATTATGCCAAAAGTGGCCGTTCTCGCCCCCTAATTGCCTGACTTTACGGATTACTCTAATGCCCAAAGATACTTTGGACCCATCTTATGTATGTTTTGGGCTTGTAATGGTTAGTGTCTATTACGAGCTCAGAATGTGCATAACATGGACCGAAAGTGTCTCTGGGCACCACCAGACATAACTTGAAGATGAAAATGGGTAGTTAGGAAAAAGAAGAAGCAAGCAAAACTTTTGTACTACCTGCAACAAGGACCCATAGCCTATTTCATGCCTTTCCTGTACAATGTACAAGCCATTTTACTCTTGTAGGTGGAGAATGAGATGCTCTAAAGAGCAAATTCATTCGTATTTTACTCACACACAAATGCTTCCCATAAATATGTGTGAAAAGCATCAAATTTCAAATTGATGGTGGATGAGAGGGTGACTAGGAAGGGGGGACCACAGTAAACCAACACCCACCAGTGCACCATGATGGATGAATGATAAATGGTCAGGAGACAGTTTTCTGTTGAGTTCCAGTTCCCTAGCTAACCATGGTGGTTAGTTAGCTCAGTTGCTTTTTTGAAAAAAACCTACCTAAACCCTAAACCCTAAAAACCCTAAAAACCCTAAACTCTAAACCTAACAACCTTTGTGAAATGGTTAGCTATGGTTAGCAATGTAATACAAATGGCAAAGTGTTCCTTCACCATAGTGCACAGTGCCTGCACCATCATCATGTCCCTTTGCATGCCATGGTGTGTGTGTGCTTCAGCATTGACTGGTTCACTCTGGCTGAGCTCTTGTTGTTCATGAACCATTATGAGAAAGCTTTGCTATTGAGTATTATTATTGTTGTTATTACTTGGTTACAATTGTACAAGTGTGTGTGGTACCTACCTACAAGTTAGTTGGTTTTGGGGTATTGAAGGAACTATTATGACAAACATTGGTAGGTACCTACTACCTACTGTAAGGTAGTACTGTGGCAGCTTTGAGAAACCTTCCACCTAATAATATTATTTTCAGAAAAAATGTTGACATTTTCAAAACACTTTTTATTTTCCCCAAATATTTCTTTTTTAATTTTTAATTTTCTTTTGGGTGAAGGAAAATAGAGAACCTTTTGAATATTGTGAAATATTTTTGTTTTTGACATGGAATGTTCAAAATAATATAATTACTGGACACCCAAATGTTGAACTTGCCATGATACTACATATATTGGTTTATTCTAGTATTCATTTAGGCCCAATTTACACCAGTGTCCAAGAACTTAGAAAAGGGTTGTACTGAAACATTGTTATTGTTAAGGTTGTGTGGATCATGGGGATCCAGAGTTGAACTCTTAAAAAATATGTACACCAAAATTCATATGCATTTGACTTTTCTTTAATGCCATTTTTGTGATTTTTGGGTTTTACATGTGGTTAAAATTACATAAAAAATGAAAACTTCAACTTTTGGTTTTTAAGGAAAAAAATGCGACATGCTAAAAATTGAATGTTTAAAAGCAATCCAAGATGAACAATGGCTTTGTGAAGTGGTATCAATGGGAATGGTTTCGATTATGAGACAATTTAGAATTTCACAAACTTTAGGTGTGTTCCTTGATTTTACATGATTAGGACACATGAGTAGCGGCTTTGAAATGGCTAGGATGAATTGACATCTTTCATGAACAACTTTCATTTGCTTCAAATGTGCAAAATAATCAAAAGTAACAACAAATGTAATTGAAGCCAGAATTAGTAGGTTCATGGATTTGCCACAACCTAAACTTTTTGAAGGGGGCAACATTCCTCATGCTATTTTTGGTAATTCTCAATGGGGATTACATTAAAATCATAAATTTCTTAAGATGCCCACAATCTTTTAAAAATTGAATTACAACATTATTGTGTTGTGTCTTTGGTATTGAAGATAATTCTTTGGGTATTCAATCAAATGACCATGCAATGTGATTTTCTTATACATGTTCCAAGACTTTCCAATGTCATGCCAAACTTTTTAATCATACATGTTCACCACTCCAACTTGTGCTTTAAGTGAGTAAGACACATTGGGATAGCTCATTTTGAACTTATTTGAAGAGATTTGACTCTTCACAACCTATTATGAACATTTGATATTCTTACAAAGTTTCAAGTGAGGATTATTCACGGTGGAGTCTTAAAAGTATCTTCCTTTGATTTTCAAACATTTAAAATAATTTTTTTCAAATGTCAGATTTCTCTTGGCTTTTGCCTATTTTAGAAGTACATTCAACCTAATTGCTTATCAAAGATTTAATTTAGTTTTAACTTTGGAAAAACATTTTCCATTTTTGAGAGTCATTTGCAAGCCCATTTAAGGTCATGACAAAAAACATATTTATGGATTATGCATATTACATTATTCAGTGAATTATGTGAGGATAAATCAAAGCTTGTAGGCTATCTTTCATTTATCATTCATATACACTTGTCATAATTCACAACCATTGATAATTCACTATTGGATATTTTAATAGGTTTTTTTCATAAAGAAGAATAGTTTTTTTTTTTGCTTTTAAAAGGTGAATGAAACTATTGCAACATCGGATAAACAACTATTTGTATGGTGTACATATTTATGTCAAGGTTTTCATTCTTATCTTCACTTTTTAAATAAAATTCAATTATGATTATATGATTAATCCACCTAGAAACACAATTCAAAATTTTCATTTTGCAATGATCACCTTTTATGACATTAGGTCAATAAAATGTGCAAGAATGAAAATGCAATTACCATCTACCACCCCAAAGCTTTGCAAAGCTTTATATTTTTCTATAGTTACATTTATGACAAAAAAAAATTCAAGTCTAGATAGTAGTTAATGTGGCTACACAACCAAGTTTTCAAATAACATAACGATCTAAATATTTGTGTGACATGGAGTTGACATGGCCATTAATTTCTATTGAAGGGTGGATGGGTGCAAATACAATATTGGGACCCAACCCCACCTCTTTGGTCTCTGGTTTTTTGATTAAAAAGTAACGGGTTCATTAGTCAAGATGGTGCTAAAATCAGATTTTTTATTTAGGGAGAATATTTTTAAATTCATTATTTATAAGATGAAAAAATATATATGAGCCAAAAAAAAGTCTCACTATATTATTATGTACATGTGTATATAAAATGAACCTTTAGAATACCCAAATTTTTTTGAAGAAAATAAAACCATGAAAACACTAATTACATCCAGATTTATAATGTTTTTGGGTATTTTATATTGATTAATTTTTTTCAAAATTTTAAAAATATTCCCATAATATACTTAAAACATTATCATAAAATTACATTAAAAAATCTCAATGTTAACTTAACTTATTACTATAAAACATGAACAATTAAACAATTGTTACACCTTTTGAGGGTTTTAATATCATGTTTGGACTCAAATATGATGGGAAATTGTCATTTGCAATTACTTGTAGAGTGGTTACAACAATAATCAATGTAATTGAAAGCATTTAAACATGTGCATTACTACCAAGAAATGAAATTTCATTACATAAGTTTCATAATGTTTGTTTTTTTCTTTAGTATGTTTTGCCAACCTTTCACACCCATCTACCTAATGCCTTATCTATTTTTTACCCATTTATTTAATGCTTTGGGTGAAAGCATGATAAACTACACCAAAAAAATAGCCCCACAAATAGTTGAAGTCACACTTATGACATAAACATGAAAAAACTATCGAAAACCTTTTTAACTTTCATTATGAGATAAAGGTGTGTTCCATTGAGTTTATGGTAAGCTACACGAAAAACGTGACAAATTTTAATATAAGAAAGATGGATGAAAAGTATGTTCTAAATTGGCCAATTTTTAATAAAAGATTTTCAACATAATTTTATATGAAAACATTGATAGATTATGACTATAATATGAAAATTTTAAAAACACATTGATACATATTATCATAATATATTTTTAGGTTTGGCACAAATTATATTATTTTCATTTTGCCAAAAAAAATTTAAAAAAATTACAAAACGTTGAAAATTTTATCAAGGCGACCAGATTCAAATCCACAACCAATTCAACAAAATAATGAAGCCTTTCATCAATCTAACCAAAAACATAACAAGAAACTGATGAAAACATTAACAACATTATTAAATTTAGTCTTTATATGCCAAAATAATTTAATCAAAAATTCAAGCATTGAATTAGAAATTTCAAATTATATTAATTATTTGGCACATTAATGTTGAACTTGAAAAGGTACTATGGTAGTGCTTTATCCATTTGAAAGTATAAAAAATCCAGTTACAATTTTATTTTCATTCTACTTTCATATATTTGAAACAAAAGTGGGACACATATTTGCATTTCTAAAAATGTATTTAAATGGATATTAAAATATGCGATTTTTCAATATTATGCAATGAAGTCAAGATGTTCCTTTTATTGAACATTGAAATAAATAAAATGCATAAGTTCAGTATATTAACGTTTAATTTATGGATATTTTTCAAAAATACAAAAAGTATCCATCATTAGCGTACTTTATTGTGTTTTTGCCATTAAACATGATAATACAAAATCAAAACAACACAAAATAACCCATAACCCACTTGAAAGTCCATTGTTAATCATAATTAGTCAATAAAAGCAATGAATAACAACATTGTATGGTGATGTTGAGTGCCCAAAGATTTTTCACAATAACATATCATAAATTAGTTATAGATAATCTTCATATGTAACATTCAACTTAAGCTTTGGTTTCATCCTAAATTTGATGCTTCAACCAAGTCACTATTACATGATTGCCAAGATCTCAAGCAAGGCCCAAAGAAGAGGAAAATAAAAAGTGACTAAGAGAAGTGGCGTTGGTGAGCTCTTTGACCTACATATTGATTGTGTTAATTGAATAGGCATTTGATTGTAGCCTACATTATTTCTACATAAGGATTTGACTTGAAGTGTTCAAATTTCTATGCAAAAGAAATCTTAAACATGATCTACACACATATTTTGGTTTCTTGAAGTGCTTAAAAAATTTACAACAAAATAGTTGTTGCGACATGCTTCATGGCCATTATCATTAAAACCATCTTTTCTACCAAAAAACAATCAAGATTTTGACAAATTGTTACATCTATGATAATCAAGAAAATGGAAATCATTTTGTAGCTTGCATAAGCAATTTACAATAGAAAACAAGAAATTTACTCAAATAAATGTTCGTAAATGTGAGGAAGACATATTGATAGTTCTATTCTTGTAAAGTATTCACCTATTTATTGAAAGAAAGGAAACACAAGTTAACAATACATTGATCAAGTTAAGAATATGCAATCTTACATTAAATATTTTCAAGAGGAGAAAAAGCTAAAAGAAAAAGTTTAAAATAACAAAATTATAAGTTACAAATCCATTTGATAGAAAGTTGGAGAGCAAATAACATCACTAAAAAAATTTACTTTCACAAACTATAGTTCAAATTTAGAAAAAGATGAATGAAAGTTAAACACTTGCAAGAGACCTCCACCACTAGCATATTACATAGCTTGAATGTTTCATGAAACATTTCAACATTGAAACCATTTGTCATCTACCACTATGTGTGCAAAGTGTGCCATAGATTGAAATACACATGGTGAATCAAATCCCACATCTTTTCCAATGCACTTGCAACATGTTTGATGGATGCTATAATGTCTTTAGAGATTATTAAAGGTTTTGAACAAAAGAGATAATATTAATAAAAATTATTGAGAAGTTGCATAATATTTTGTCCCCTTTTGGGTGAACTAAAATTCTTAGAAAAATATGATTCTTTGAATTGACAATGGAAATTTGTTCAAGAGAGAAGAAAAACACGCACACATAAGCCTAAATTTGTTAGTCATCAAGCACTCATCAAATTTGTTGTGTTAAGCAAAGATCCTTTTCACACTCCTTTTTTATATGTGTCAAATGCTAGAAATTTGTGGCAATCATAGGTTATTATTATTGTTCACAATATGTAGAAATAACAAAAAGAATGAATTAAACAAAGATAATAACATTTGTCTTTTTCAAGCACCATAGCTAGCTTGTTAAAGCTTAAACTTGGCTTGACTCTTCCTATGACAAACTTTACAAATGTAAGAAAAAGGAGGATATGAAGAGAAGAATGTATAATAATAGAGAGAATGCCCTTGTCAAAGTCATATTTTGCAACAATGAAACCATTCATGACATTGTTGTTGTTGTAGTCCTTCCCATTCACATGTGTGAACACATTAATTAATATGGTCCATCTTTGTCGTTGGCACATTACATAAGTAAACAACAAAGACATTTGAAGATTAACAAATTATGTGTTGTCAACTTGTTGTCCTCATTTTTTTGGTGCTATCATACAAGGGGAATGTTGAAGGAGCTAGAAAGATGGAGTTATGCATTACAAGCCACACACATGCATCAACTATTTGTTTCCTTCCTTATATGTTGATAACGTAAAAATTCAAAATCTTAAGTCACAAAGGCACTTGCAAATCCCAATTTCTATAAGAAAATTCCACCATGTTCATCATCTTTTCAAACTAGTCATAAAAAATCCAATGTAATTTCAATGTATAAAAGATGTATAAATTCCTTATATAAAACATAGAATCCATCATGTTGTTGCATACCTATCCCTAGAATACAAATGTGAAGAACAACCCTAAACTTGAAAATGTAGAACTTAGATTTTGGAAGTTTCAAAATTCACAAGTCTTGATTTTATCTCAAGCTTCACACATTTAGATAATAGATTTGGTGGAAATGAATTTGGGAACACTCAAGGAACTCTTTTTTTGAACAATCATATCTCATTTGGCATCAATTGACAACATTTCTTTCATTAACCATAATTCTCGAATAATTACATTCCGAAAGTTTTGACAAGAAATATTTCCCTTCCCACTCTAATCATCATATGAATTCCACTTTTGTCCAAGGTAGAGAATCAGAGAGACAACCTTTTTTGAAGTTCCTAACAAATGAGTTTTGTTTCCCATGGCACATTTTAAATTTTCGTTTCCCAACATTCGACATTCCACAACCTATATAATTGATGCCTTATTTATACAAGCCCTTTTGACCTTTATCATATCCACCAACCTTAGTAATTCATGTTTTTTATTCATGCCTTGATGTTAAACCTAATTACACTTTTGATTTTAGCATGTAGTGGAGGAAGAATAAGTTAGAAATCATCTAATTAGAACACATAGTCAGAACACATTGACTATGGGGTGCAACGACATTGATAAGAGCCACAACAAGTGTAACGCTTGTTTAGTTTTTCACATTTAGAAGTGCTAATTTGATTTAGTGTTGAAAGTATAATATTTTTATTTAATAATATTCATAATATATCATTGGAACATGTGAATTAATTTGAAAATAATATAATGAATTTCAAACTTGATATTTTAAGTTGCAGTAAGAAAATGATTTTTTCAAAAATAAAATAATAATTTCAAACTTGACATTTCAAATTGTAGATGTGGATTACTAGTTTCATTCTAATGTTTCATATTACAAAAGTCAAATTTAATTTTCCAAAAGTGAAAGTTGAAGAAATCTAGTAATAAAATTCAACACTCCAAAATGAAATAAAACTTTTCGTAAACAAGTTTGAACTTTTTCCCTTTTGTTTTTCCATTCTTTGCCTCTATAGAAAAATGTAAGTAAGGTGGCATTATGAAACAAGTGGCTAAAACTTGGGTGTGGCACAATCAAACCTTTTGATTAGCCTTTGCCACTTACTTTTGAGCCCCCCAATGCCTCATTCTGGCTTAACCCTATATCCCACATGCATCTTATTGTATGCTTTCATTGTGCCCAAGTGTGTATTCAGAAACAATTCATCCAATTACTCACATGACATTTTTTCACCCATGTAGCTTGGGTACCCAAGCAAAAGTTCAAAGTATTCATCCATGTGGGTGAAAAGGTTACACCAATTGACATAAAGATTGGAATGACACAATATGGTTACATCATGGTATGACCTTGGGTATCCAATATTGATGTAAATGAAGAGACCTTGGTTGTCAACAA